>VFSW01001134.1_pt1 | contig 40093 bp, 28 predicted proteins | sample 5358111 | NCBI WGS metagenome assembly VFSW01 (sample SAMN11554181, study PRJNA540505) | mine drainage metagenome | isolation source: sediment from site ElyBrook_90M | place: USA: Ely Copper Mine, Vershire, VT | collected 2017
TGGAGCGCTGGTTCCACGTCGACCTGTCGCGCCGCCCGCCGGTCAACTCCAGGAAATCCTTCGACGCCTTCGACGACCTCATCAAGAAGTACCCGCACAGCCAGTACGTCGGCGATGCCCGCCAGCGAATGGTGTTCCTGCGCAATCGCCTGGCCGACTTCGAGCTGTATGTCGCGAGCTACTACATGAAGCGCGGCGCCTACGTCGGCGCACTCAACCGCGCGAAATTCACCATCGAGAACTACGACGGTGCGCCCGCGGTGCAGGGCTCCATGAAGGTCCTCTTCCAGGCCTATACGGCGCTCGGCATGACGGATCTCGCGAAGAACGCCGAGTTGGTGTACATCGACAACTACCCGGGAAGCGCCCGGGATGTCCAGCAGAAGAAAGCGTGGTGGCGGCGGCTGCTGTTTCTGTAGGGACGCAGGCGGCGGCTGATCGCCAGTGCAACCGTACCGCTGCGCCGCTCGCGCACCGGCATGCGACTCAACGCGAAGTCTGGTACCCGTTGGTGATCGGATAGCGCCAATCGCGGCCGAACGCCCGCCCGCTCACCCGCACGCCGGGAGGCGCCTGGCGCCGCTTGTATTCGTTGCGCTTCACCAGATCGAGAATGCGCCCGACGACCTTGCGGTCGAAGCCGCGCGCGGCGATCTGGTCCACGGATAGATCCTCTTCGATGAAGGCCTCGAGAATGGGATCGAGAATCTCGTAGGGCGGCAGGCTGTCCGTGTCCTTCTGGTCGGGCCGCAGCTCCGCCGACGGTGGCCGCTCGATGACGCGCGTGGGGATCACGCGCGATTGTGCGTTTCGCCAGGCACAGAGACGATAAACCAACAGCTTGCTGCAGTCCTTGATGGGCGCGAAGCCGCCGGCCATGTCGCCGTACAGGGTGGCGTAGCCCACCGCCATTTCGCTCTTGTTGCCGGTGGTGAGCAGCATCCGACCCGTCTTGTTCGAAATGCCCATCAGGAGAACTCCGCGACAGCGAGACTGAATGTTCTCCTCCGCAGTATCCGGCGGCCTGCCGGCAAATTCGTGCTGAAGCGCGGCAAGGGTCGCCTCGAACATCCCTTCGATCGATATCTCGCTGTGCTTAACCCTGAGCCATGACGCCTGTTCGGCCGCATCGACCTTGCTGATCTGGGAGGTGTAGCGCGACGGCATGGCCACCGAATGCACCCGGTCGGCCCCGAGGGCGTCCACCGCAATGCACAGCGTCAGGGCGGAATCCACACCCCCCGACAGCCCGAGCACCACTCCCGGGAAGCGATGCTTCTCCACGTAATCCCGGGTGCCCTGGACCAGCGCCCCATAGACGCTTTGCTCCTCGGACTGCAAAGGCACGAGATCGCCCGGCACGGGGCGAACCACGCCCTGACTGTCCGCGGCCAGGTCCACCGGATACAGACCCTCGGTAAACGCCGGAGCGCGCATGGTGACCTGGCCGCCGGCATCCATGACGAAGGAATTGCCGTCGAAAACCAGCTCGTCCTGGCCGCCGAGCAGATTGACGAACACCATCGGGGCGCCGGTTTCGGCCACCCGTGGGCGGCCGACTTCCGCCTCGCGCTGACGTTGCTTGTTGACCTCGTAGGGGGACGCGTTGATCACGAGCAGCACCTCGGCGCCGGCACCGCGCGCCTGACCCGCCGGCTCGGGCTCCCACACGTCCTCGCACACCAGAATGCCGGCCCTGATGCCGTTCAGCTCCACCACCGTGGGCTTGGTGCCCGGGGTGAAATAGCGCTTCTCGTCGAATACGCGGTAATTGGGCAGACAGGCCTTGCGGTGATTGGCCAGCACGGCGCCGTCCCGAACCACCAGCGCCGAATTGAAGATGTGGTCGCCGTCGTATTCGGGATAGCCCGCGATCAGGGTAATTCCGCGCGACTCCGCCTTGAGGCGCCCGATCGAGCGGGCAACCTGGGCACGCATCCCGGAGTGGAACAGCAGGTCCTCCGGCGGGTAGCCCGACACCGCAAGCTCCGGCACCATCACCGCGTCCGCCCCCATCTCATCGCGGGCCCGGTTCGCAGCCGCGATGATGCGCGAGGTGTTGCCCTCGACGTCCCCGACCACCAGATTGAGCTGCGCCATCACGCAGCGCAGCTTTCGCGGAGTGTTCATCTAGTCCTGTTCCAAGGTCCGGTCCTGGCAATAAAGCGGCCGAGCGAATCGAACCTCGACCCCGTCGGCTCTCGCAGGGCCTTCATTTTTCCTTCGAGTTCCAGTCATGCCGATCAATTCCTGTAAATTCAACGATTGTCCGCCAGTGCCAAGCCGGTCGCATTGGGGGGCGATATTCTGAATTAAGCTAGCCGAAGGCGCAAAGTCGGTCGGCTGCACGCAACTCAAGGGCATGTGAACGTTTTGAACCGCGCATCCATCGTGAATCCCGCGAAAATCGGGCTCAACTGGCGCGTGCTGGGGATCCTGAATCTCTACCGCGTCCTGGTGCCGCTGGTGCTGCTCGGCCTGTATTCGCTGGGGGGCTCGCGCGGCCTGCCGGTCGAGTCGCCGCGGCTCCTTTTCGCGGTCGTTGAAAAATCGGCCGCCACATTGCCATGACCACAGATTCAACCGATCCGGAAGGTCGCTCCGGCGGAAAACACGCGGTCCGCCGGGACATCGAAGGGCTACGAGCGGTTGCAGTGACCGCCGTAGTCATAAACCACGTGGCGCCGTCCGTGCTTCCGGGCGGATTTTGTGGCGTAGATATATTCTTCGTCATTTCCGGATACCTGATCGGCAAACATCTGCTCGAAGACATCCAAGCGGGACAGTTCTCCTTTCTGCGGTTTTATGCGCGGCGCGCACGACGGTTGATTCCGGCGCTCATGACGATGTTGATAGCGGTATGGATTATGGGATGGATCATATTATCCGGACCTGAGCTCTCGTCTCTCGGCAGACATATCGCAGCCTCGGCGATTTTCTCCAACAACATTCTATTGTGGACCGAGAGCGGCTATTTCGATGCGCCTTCCGCCAGCAAGCCGCTCCTACACCTTTGGTCTCTAGGAATCGAAGAGCAGTTCTACTGCCTGGTACCGTTTTTACTCTGGATCGGCTCCCGGGGGCGGCAAGCATCAATCCGCTGGGTGGTACGCGCCACCGTTGTCTCCCTCATGGTTATGGAGCTTCGTCCAGTCGCGTCTTTCTATCTGCTCGACACTCGCTTTTGGGAATTGGGAGCCGGCGTAATCGTCGGCCGTTTGGAACTTCACACGGCAGCCGCCGGCACCAGGACACAGACATTGAGCAGAGGGACTTATCGCGAACTGCTCGTGTACGCCGTGGCCTTGATGTTCACGGCGGTCCTGCTCTACGCGCCACAGGACCAGCCATGGAGTGCGGACAAGCGATTGACGAGCGTCGGACTAGTAACCCTCTTCCTGGTTGCGCTCATTGGCGCGCAGTCGATCGGCCCATACAGGCGGACAGGGATTCAATCTCAGCCGAAGTCGGCATATGAAAATCATCGGACAGCGATAGCCAATTGCGTCGGCCTCGCGGCGGTCACGATCATCGTAATCTCCCTCATCGAAGTGACGCCCACTGATTGGCCAGGTCCGCAAACATTGCTCCCGGTGTTGGCCACTGCAGGACTGATCTTCGTAGGCCCTAATTCGCTCACTGGCAAAGCGCTTTCCGCGCGCCCTTTGGTACTCGTCGGTGGAATCAGTTATCCCCTTTATCTGTGGCATTGGCCGGTAATCGTTTTCTGGCGAATGCTGGACTTCTTCCCCGGTAGAGTGGTTGGCGAGCTCATCCCTCTATTCACGGCGTCTCTCTTGGCGCTTGGCACAAAGAAGCTCATTGAAGACCCGGTGCGGTTCGGAACATTCTGGAAGCTGAGCGTACCGACCCCTCCAACGTGGTCCCTGGCCCTCTTGCTCCTGACCGTAGGTGTAATTGGGGCAACGGCTGTCATAACGGACGGCTATCCGAGTCGGATTTCACCCGAACTGCGAGCGTTGACGAACTGGCCGATTGCCAACCCCGACGCCGAGTGGAGGCCCAACAAATGTTACTTCAATCCGGGCCGCTTTGACGCATTTGCCCCAGAATGCACACCACCCAAGCGGGCGGGTATCGCGAGAGTTCTACTCTGGGGTGATTCACATGCGGCGGAGCTCTATCCTGGTCTGGCGAAGCTGCAGGCGAAAGCCGGTTTTGACATAATTCAACTGACCGCGGCTGGATGCCCCGCCACCGTGACGGCTCTGATGAGCGAACAGAGAGATTGTGCCGACAGAAGAACCTCTATCCTGCATGCGCTGAATCGAGCCTCCGCCGACATAGTGTTGATCTCGAGTGCATGGGAGCTTTACGTGGCGGCAGGTGACTCCGAGGAGGAGATTCTGGCCGCCATCACGCATGACATCCTCTGGGTGCAGCAGATGGGAATTACACACATTGTACTATTTGGCCCCAGTCCAACATGGCAGACATCGCTATCGTCCGACCTTTTTAGATCGATGAGACTTCGAAGGATCGCTCAGATTCCCGAGCGTTTCGCGGCAACCGCCAACTTGGCATGGGATTTCGACGCTGCGATGGCCACCCTGGCGGCGGCTCTGAAAGTCGAATACGTCTCGATTCTCAAGACACTCTGCGATTCGCGGGGGTGCCGGACTTTGGGCGATCTGCGAGCCTCGCAACCTGATCTCTTATTTCGGGACCGCGACCATCTCACTACCGTTGGCGCGGAGCTGATTTTGGAGTCGGCCGAAGGGCAGCTATTTGGCGCTTCGAGTTTCTGAGGGGGTCAGTCACGCGAGATGAGCCATCAGGTTCCGACTATTTTCCGCCAGTGCCGAGCCGGTCGCACTGGGGGTAGCTATTCTGAATTAAGCTAGCGGAAGGTGCAAAGTCGACCGGGCCGCACGCAACACAAGGGCAGGTGAACGCTTTGAACCGCGCATCCATCGTGAATCCCGCGAAAATCGGGCTCAACTGGCGCGTGCTGGGGATCCTGAATCTCTACCGCGTCCTGGTGCCGTTGGTGCTGCTCGGCCTGTATTCGCTGGGGGGCGCGCGCGGGCTGCCGGTCGACTCGCCGCGGCTCTTCTCCGGAGTCGCCGTTTTCTATCTGTGCTTCGGTCTGTTCAGCGTCGTACTGGTCCGCAGGCGCCTTTTTGGTGCACACATCCAAACCATCTTTCAGGCCACCATCGACATTGCCTGCTTGATGTTGCTTCTACATGCCTGCGGAGGGATCGCGAGCGGCCTCGGATCGCTCCTGTTCGTACCTGTCGGCGGCCTGGCGTTCCTCCTTCCGCCGCGCAGCGCGCTGTTCTTGGCGGCTGTGGCTGCGATTGCGGTTCTTCTGCATACGATCTGGCAGCAGTTGACGGGCCACGTGGACATCAACGTCTATGCGACCGCAGGCTTTCTCGGGCTCGTACTGTTCACGATCGCCGCATCCGCCAGCGTCCTTGCTACCCGCGTGCGCGAAAGCGAAGACCTGGTCCGGCAGAAGGACATCGACCTCGCGAACCTCGCTGACCTGTCGCAGTATATCGTCCAGCATCTTCGCGAGAGCCTCTTGGTCGTTGATGCTGCCGACAGGATTCGACTGATCAACGAGTCCGCGGCCGAGATACTGGGCGATACTCAAGCCGTGCCGGGAGCGCTGGTGGGCGAGGTCTCGCCTCGGCTGCTTTATTCGCTGAGCACCTGGCGTCAGGGCGGCCAGCCACAAGGCTCGCCGTCGAGCTTCGTCGCCGCGGACGGTGCGCGGCTGATTCAACCGCACTTCGCGCCATTGGGCGGTACGGCACCCGGCCCCACGTTGATCTTCTTGGAGGACACCAGCCTCATGGCCGAGCGCGTGCAGCAAAGCAAGCTGGCCGCACTCGGGCGTCTGTCCGCCAGCATCGCGCATGAGATCAGGAATCCCGTCGGCGCCATGAGCCACGCCGGTCAATTGCTGGCCGAAAGCCCTCACTTGGGCCCCGACGACCACCGGTTGACGGACATCATCCGCAGCAACTCCGAGCGCGTCAGCACCATCATCAACAACGTACTGCAGCTTTCGCGGCGCGAGGCTACCAAGCCCAAGCGACTGTCGCTGGGGGAATGGCTCGACGAGTTTCTACCCGAGTTCTCGCAAACCATGCAGGTGCCCATCGATGAGATCGGAGTGCGCGAAGAATCGGACGACCTCGAGGTGCGCTTCGACCCGAGTCATCTGCATCAAGTGGTCTGGAATCTCTGTGATAACGCCATCAAATACGGTGAGCAACGCAACGGATGCAAACTCGAAATCAAGCTCGCCCGACTGAACCCGAGTTACCGGCCCTACCTGGAAGTCGCCGATCGAGGATCCGGGATCGAGCCCTCGATGGTCGATCGAATCTTCGAGCCGTTCTTCACGGGCCGGAAGGGAGGCACGGGGCTCGGGCTGTTCATCTCCCGCGAACTGTGCCAGTTGAATCGCGCTATCTTGCTCTACGAGCCGCGCAGCGGCGACGGCAGCATCTTTAGGGTTGTATTCAGCGATCCGCAGCGTTGGGAAGAGTGACCTACGACGCAAGTCGATCGGAGAATGGAATTGCTCACCGCGGATCATCAAACGTGATGAGACCGTAAGCGCACCTGTACCGCAGCTGTGCGCAGGCCATCCGCGCCCCGTGGGTCACGAGGCCAAGTGCGGCACTGCCGCGCCCGTTGGCGGGTCGATGGGCCGCGCGACTGACTCGAGGAAGTCCTGAAACGCACCCATGGCGTACTGATCATCGAATAATACCGATCGGCGCTGCTGAATCTCGTGCCGGATGTGCGCTTGGTAATGGCGATCGGCCGCTAGCCTGACAACCAGATTCACATAATCAGCCTTGGTTGGGACAATCAACTCTTTCAAGTCCATGCGCCGCAAAATTCCGCTCGCCAGGCGCCCCCGCAAGAACCGCCCCTCCCGCGTAACCAGTGGCAGGCCGCATTCGATCGCTTGTACCGCCGTGTTGTAGCCGGAAAAGCCAATGGTATCGAGCAACACGTGTGCGCGCCTCAGCAGGCAGTGGAATTCGCGAAAATTCAGCCAGCGAATAAATCGCACGTGATCAATTGCCTTAAGCCCGGCCGACTCAAATGCTTTGGTGATCCTGGCCTCCAGGAGATTCGCAAGGATCGCTCCGGAGAGCGCTCCGGAGAGCCGGAAGAATACCAGCTGCGCTTCGGGGACCTTTCGCGCGATCTCCGCAAATATGTGGTCGTCTGCGGGTTGATACTTAAACGGAGTGCCCGGGCAGATCAGGATCGGCCTTTCGAGATCAATATTCAGCGCAGCGAATCCCGGATCCTCACTTTGGAGCTTCAACGGTTGTACGCGGTTGCCAAGGTGCGGCAGCCGTACGAGCTGCTCGGAATAGTGATCCTGCGCATCCGCGGGCTCGAAGCAGTCTGCGGAGACGTAGTAGTCAAGTGTCGGCAAGCCGGAGGTGTCGGGATGACCCCAGGTATTGATCTGGACCGGCGCCAAGCGCAGGCTGGCCAGCTTGAGCGCCATCGGATGGAGTCCGACTGCGGGATAGAGCAGGATTTCGCAATTCTGTTCACGCATGGCGGCGACCCACTGCGAGAGGGTCCTCGGGCCTCCGAAAAAGACATCCGATTTCGCGTGCGCCCAAGATGTCTCCGAATCGGCCCGACCCGTCAGCGAAAAGACCACGAGTTCAAACCGTTCAGGATCGAACGATTGGAACCAGCCCTTGATCAGAGCCATCCAAACCGAGTGCAGCCGAATATCTGCAGAGACGATTCCCAGCCGGGTCCGCTTGTCGATCGGTCTCTTGAATGCGGGCGCCCTCTGGCGGTCGAGCCACCGCTGCATCCCCCTTGTACACACGCGGCCATACTGTTTCAGAAGTGGCAGGTTGTTTTCCTCCTGATAGGTTAGGAAAAAAGGTTGCAGCTCACCGACGAAAGCCGCGCCGTCAGCTTTGCTCTTGACCCACCAGTCTTCGAACCTTGCAAGCTCACCGCCGAATCCGGCGCGGTCCGGAGAATCGTCGGCGTCGTTGCAGGAAAAGGCGGGCGCCCACAGCATTACGCGCGCCCAGCGCGCCTTTACATTGTCGGGATCGAGCTCGATGGCCCTGTCAAAGCTCGCCCTGGCGCGGTCGAGCTGAGCCCGGCGCCAATGACTAAACCCCAGGCTGTAATGTAAATCGGAGCTTTGCGGCTCCACTGAAATTGCCTTTTCGAAATTCGCCTGGGCAAGCGCAAGACTTTCTTCTGAGGTGTCGTCAAAATCGGTATAGGCGGCACCAAGACTGGAGTACGACGCGCTCGAGTTTGGATTCAACGATATCGCGCGCTTGAATAGTTCGATCGCCTCGGCATGCCGCGCCATTCGATTGAGCAACACTCCCAGCTGATGGTAGGGGCCAAAATGCTCCGGAGTAAGTTCAATCTCCCGGCGGTACGAAATCTCAGCCTGCTCCAATTGCTCAGAGTCGAGCAGGAGCCGCGACAAGCTCTGCTGAGCTGCGATCAAGCCCGGGTTTAGAGCCAACGCCCGCTTACAGCTCTCGATCGCCAAGCCTTTCTCGTCCGCATGCAGATGCAGGTTGCTACGATAAAAGTGCAGCTCGCCTGAACCGGGTAAGATCGCCAGGCTTTCTTCGCAGAGCTCCGTGGCCTCGGCACACCGGCCTGATTTGAATAATGCGATGATCAACTGGCGCCGCGCGAGTTCGAAGTCGGGGCGCAAGTGAATAGCCTTTTGCAGGAGCGAAATCTCCGCGTCCCGCGGCCCGGTAGCCTCAAGTATGCTGGCTAGCAGGTAGTGACCGTCAGCGTCCTCGGCCGCAATGCGCACCGCACGTTCGAGAACCTCTCGCGCCTCGTTGGCACGCCCCTGCTCCCTGAGGACAAAACCCAGATTGACGAGGGCGCCGGGATAGTGCGCATCAGATTCGCCCACTTGGCGATAGCAGCGCTCCGCATCGGCGTACCGGCCGGCCTTTACCTGCTCGTCCCCCTGCTCCTTGACGGTCTGCGGGTGCCGCACCTGTCGTGAATCAGAGTCCGCAACGGCGATCGCCGCTTCAGGTTCCTTGTCAACGACTTTTCTTTTAAGCCAGTTCAACATTTGCGTCGATTCGCTTCCGGCCCCGAGCCCGGCATTTGAGGGCCACGGAACCTCCTCCTCGCGTTGCGCACGTTTCGCCCGGAAGTGAGTCTATGGGATCCTTGTGGTTCGTACCATCGCTTTCCCTTCCTGTCAGTGGTCCGAGAACAGCAAGTCGACTCGACTGAACCAGAGCTACTCGGAGCGCTCGAGACGCTGCTCCCACGCGGCTCGCAGCAGCCGCTCGAAATTCGCCGCGAATCCCCTCTCATCGCGTAGCGGCGATTGCTCAAAGCGGCTGCGCAGCGATCCTCGCAGTTGCTCGAGCCGCGACAGGTCGCTTCCCAGCTTAAGCGCAATTTCGACGTACTGCGCTGGCGTTGATGCCACCAGCTCGCCTAGTCCGAGCGTGCCAAGAAGACTCAGACCGCTGCGCGAAACCCCATTGCGGCCATGCAACGAAATGACCGGCACACCGACGTACAGCGACTCGCAGGTCGTCGTGACGCCGTTGTAGGGGTAGTTATCCAATGCGATATCGATACCCGCAAATTGCAGCCCATATGGCGGATCGCTGCTATAGGGCACACACTCGATTCGCTCCGGCGCCACGCCGGATTTACCGAATAGGGCGATAATCTCGGACGCCCGCTGCATGCTGCGGACACGCGTCACGCGCAGGTGTGAATTGGGCAATTTGACGAGAATCTGTACCCAGGAGCCGAGTAGAGTATCGCTTGCCTTGGTCAGATTGTTGAAACTGCCGAACGTCACGAATCCGGCGTCGCGTGCTGGCAACGGACCAGCCACCTCCGGCGTTCCGAAGGGCCGAAAACACCATTGCGTGTCCGGCATACGCAGCAGCCGCTCACAATGCCAGCCATCAGCGGGTACCGGCGGATCCGTAACGGCATCGGTAATCCGATAATCCATCGTCGCAAGACCGGTCGAGGCCGGATAACCGAGATAGCTGATTTGCACGGGCGCGGCGCGGCGCGCGAAAACAGCCAACCGGTTGAAGGCCGTGTGTCCCGAGAGATCGACGAGGATATCGATCCGATCGGCGCGGATCCGCTCAATGAGCGCATCGTCAGTGAGCTGCCAGACCTCCTGCCAGTGATCTGCCGATGCGCGCAGGCGCTCGGTGACCAGGTCCTTGAGATGAGAATTACTGTACAAGACATACGTGAATGAGCCGCGGTCGCGGGCATTCAAGATGGGCTCAAAGAAGTGCGCCACGGAGTGCGTGCGAAAATCGCCGGAGATGAATCCCACGCGCAAGAGTTCCGGGCGGCGCGCGCCGCGATTCACGGTGGACGCTGCCGCCGTCGGCTGTTCGATGGAGAAACGAGCCCCCCACTCGCGGATGGCCACATCGATCTCTTCGGGCCCGACCCGATCGGAGTTATGCAGCGCCATGATATAACTGGACTGTGCCTGAAGGTAGGAGGGCTTGAGGTCGCAGGCTGCACGCAGCTCGTCAATCGCCGCATCGATGTACCCGCGCCAAAGTTGGTTCAGTCCCAGGTTGTAGCGGATCACGTGATCGGTGGGATGCAGGTCGCGCGCATGCGCGTAATGCGCAACGGCTGCGTCAAGGTCGCCCAACTCACTGGCGACGTTGCCGAGCATGAACCAGGGCAAGTGGGAATTCGGCTCGAGACGTGCGGCCATTTCAAACAGGGGCCGCGCCGCTTCCGCGCCTATCAACTGGCGTTGTCGCAGACCTTCGTTTATCAGTTCGCGCGCATTCGGCGCCGGCACAGCATCCGGTGCGGGTGCTGTGATGACTGATACCGTCGAGGCCGCCGTTGCGGCTGTGCCGGCCGCAGCGACCCTATCCTGAGCCGACACGCGATCGACCGGCGCGCTTCCGATGAACATCGATCGAAAATTCCGCAAAAGCCGCGCGAGCATACCATCGGGTTTGCGCCAGTTGCTCACTGGGTAAGCGCCGTCGGCGGTTGACTCTTCGCGGCTGTCGCCTGGGCGATGCAAAGGCGGACCAACTCAAGGCGGCGCTCCATTTCCGGACTACCGAATCCGAGAGCGTGGATGGCCTCGAGGCGACCAAGCGCGCTCGGGCCCGCATAGAAGGAGGACAATCGCTCCCGACGTTCAAGTTGCTCCAGGACCGCGCCCAGAATCCATTTATCCAGCGCCTCCCGGGGAGCAATAAAATCAAATCGCTCCAGCGGAGCAAGAAACGGCTCGTTCGGGTCCACCGCCCCCGTTTGCCGGATGGACTCAACCAAGCGAGTGAGCGCGCCAACCGCTACGGCCCGCTCGCCGAAGTCGTTGGCCACGCGCGCCAAACTCGCGAGTCGCAGACGCAAAGGCTCCCTCTCGCACAGTGCTTGCAATTGCAAAAAGCTTGCTTCTAGAGCACGAAAGCGTTCAACCATCGACAACGCCGCGTCCCGGCTGCGCGCATAGAGCGACAACGGCAGATGTACGTCAGCGGTTTCCCCGGCCTTCTCGGCCAGATCCCACACCGGCGCGAGGGGAGCGGCGTAACTAAGGTTCGCAAGAGCATGTCGCCAGTGATATCCGGCTCGGAATTCGTCCCGGCTCGTGTTCAGCATAGGAGAGTCACCCGAGCCTGCCAGATCGGTGTACCGCAACAAGAGTCCTCGTGCCGCCAGCCGGTCGGCGCGACCCGCCTTGCAACAGAACAAATTCAAAAGATAAGGATCTGGCGAGGACTCGGCGTCGAACGGAACCAGCAAATTGAGACCGGGCAACAAGCGGTACGAATCATAACCGATTGCCGCGAAATGACGTATTAGGTCGAGGTTCACATCGGTGGCGCTTTTCAACTCATACTGCACCAATGGCGCAAGGGTGGCAAAAAACCGGTGGCCGCCTTTGATAATGTCCGCCTCTTCACCTTCCGCATCGATCTTGATCAGTTCGATATCCTGCCAGTGAAAGCGATCCATGCACTCATCGAGAGTTACCAGCGCGACCTCTTCACTGCCGTGCGGCGGAGTCGCACCGTGAACGATCGATCGCAGTTCCGCCTGAACGTGGAACGCCAATTGTGCGCTTCCCGGCGCGCTCGACATCGCCGACTGCTCTAGAGTCACCTGCCTAAAGCCGTTTTCCGCGATGCTCCGCGCAAGGAACTGTGCCGTACTCGACGCCGGCTCGAATGCCCACACATGACCGCTCGCCCCGACCCTTAGTGCCATCGATAGGGTGTACACGCCATAATTTGCGCCAACGTCGATGACGTTTTGGCCTGGCTGGAGCAGCTGCCGCACGAACGGCAGCTCATCTTCAAAAAAATCCTGCTGCTCACGCAACACGTAAGAGGTGATCAGAAAGAGCGAATCCGGCACGGCGATTCGAACGCCATCTACCAGGGTTAGCACGATGCCATCGAGCATACTCAGATCTCCTTTGACCCGACGGGGTAGAGACGGGCGGACGATGGTGCCCCAAGCTGTCCCGCTCCTGGGACGATGATTCCATAGATTCGTCGTTTTCAACAGATCGCGTGGCAAGCACGGTGACCCGAATAGAGGACAACTGAAGGGCGTGATCCCCTTTCTGATAATATTGCACTGCTTACGTCAGCAAGCCTATTGCATCTCAGCAAGCCTATCGCGTCTGAAGCACGATTGCCCGTTCACGATCGAGGATAAGGTTTCCGCATGTGGAGTCTTTTAGAATTTCTTCCGGAAGACTTCCAAATCAGCATGCTCGACGCCGGAGCTGCATTATCCGAACGGCAGCCCTGCCAATCATTCCTCAATGCCGGTCGGGGCAAGATCTTCAGTTTCGAACCGAATCGTGAGACATGCGAACAATTCAATACGGGAATCCGCGCCGCTGCTTCCCGTTCTTCGTCGGTGACGGTGGACCGGCAACAGACAAACTGCGTGCTCTACGGCGCGCACTACTCAGCAGGGCCGGGAGCCGAACATTCGCAATAGGCCGCCGCGGACCTAAAGGGCGGCGCCCGGCCTACGCGGCTGCTTGGTGCGATTCATGTCCAAGGGACCGACAATATGGAAAATTTGCAAACTGCGCACGGTTTAGTTTGTTGCATGCACGGTACGATTGAGCGCCATTTTCTTCCGTTCGGTCGCCGTGATTGAAAAGGGGATTGCCGATGTATCAGCAGGCATCCTGGAATCACTTCGAGTGAACATACTAGCGAAAATTCTGCGCGTGCTGGCCATTCCCCAATATCTCGCGGCCATGCTGCGTACGCGGGTGGCCGCGAGCACAGAGCACGACCGCATTCTCCGAGGCCTCGAGCTCGATACCGTGGTCGACATCGGCGCCAACCGCGGACAGTTTGCCCTGTGCATCCGGCGGCTATATCCCCTCGCCCAGATATTCTCGTTCGAGCCCCTGGCGGGTCCTGCACAGGTCTACATGCGAAATTTCCGCGGCGATCCACGTGTCCGCTTTTTCAACAAAGCGATAGCCGCCGTGACGGGTTCGTCCGCCATGCACGTGTCACGATGGGACGTTTCGTCATCGTTGCTGCCGTTCGCACCGGCACAGCACGACAATTTTCCGTTTACGGAAGAATCCGCGCAGGAGATCGTCAGCACATCGCGGCTGGTTGATTGTCTCGACGCCGCTTCGATCGCAGGGTGCGCGCTATTGAAGCTGGACGTCCAGGGGTTTGAATTGAATGCGTTGGAAGGCTGCAGCGAGTTGCTGAGCCGCTTCAGGTACGTCTATGTGGAGACCTCCTTCGTGGAGCTATACGTCGGACAGGCCCTGGCAACGGAGGTATTGAAGCACCTGCTGGACCGCGGATTCAGATTGATGTGCGTGGCTAATCTTTCCTACGGGCGGGCCGAGAGGCCTATTCAGGCAGATTTTCTATTCTGCACAGGCGACCCACCGGCACACCCCGCGGGCACTTGATGTGTGGATATTCCGTTACGTCATGGCTTACGTTCGCAGTTCAACCCGAGATCGGCTTTGGTGAAAAACATGCTGGTGAAATTCCTGCTCATTTTCGTGTCTATCAATACCACTGCGAGTCAGCTCCTGCTAAAGAAGGGCGTTACGCAGCTGGGCGGCGTGAAAGCCCTTTCCGATCTTCCTCGTTTTGCGCTTCTCGCCGTCACATCGCCGTGGATCGTCCTTTCCGTCTGTCTGCAGATTGTCGGCTACCTGATGTGGTTTCTGGTGGTAACACGTGAAAAGCTGGGCATTGCTGTCGCATTCACCGGGGCAAGCTTCTATATTTTGATGGTGCTTTCAGCTTGGTATTTCTACGGCGAAACCCTGGCGGTTCTGCAATGCATTGGAATCGGCTTGATTATTGTCGGACTGATCTGCGTAACGCTGCCAATAAGCTGATATGCCGTCTGCGAGACTCAAGCCGCTGTTGATCTGGGCGAAAGGACCGGTCCAGAGATTGTTGGCGCGGTTGGCGATAAACGCGTCGAGGATGATTTCCGGCCACAGGTTTTTCTTTGATCCCGCGACGGATATCGGTCTTGAACTGCTGGCAATCGGTCAATTCGAGAAAAGCGCGATAGCGCAGTGCGCGAACTTTATTCGGCCCGATGGAGTCGTGGTCGATGTGGGCGCCAATATCGGGATACACACGGTCCATTTTGCCGCGTGCGCCCGGCAAGGTAGCGTCATTTGCTTCGAGCCGGCGAGATCGACATTCACCTATCTTTTGCGGAATGTGGAACACCTGTCCAATGTTATTCCACTGAATGTCGCGCTATCAGATTCAACCAGTCTGCGGCCATTTTTCGTTGCCACCGACAACGCCTATTCGGGACTGAGGGATACGCATCGCAAGGTGATCTCGCATCAGGAATCCGTCGCTTGCCTAAAAGGCGACGACATCCTCTTGGCGCTGTTGCGAAATCGGCGCGTCGACTTGGTGAAGATCGACGTGGAGGGATTCGAAGAGGAGGTCGTACGGGGCATGATGCAATTCATCATCACTCACAAGCCGGTTATTTTCTGCGAGATTTTTGGCGGGAAGCAATCGAATCCCGATCCGGAATCCACGGTGCGCCTTTGCATCGACCTAGGATACGACGCATTCGTATTGGATGGAGAGCACTTGCGCCCGGCCGGCGCACACAGCGACGCCCTATACAATTACTTCTTTGTTCCCAGGGATCACGGAGCTGACTCATGAGCGTCACCGCTAAAGGTGGAGCAGACAGCCAAGAATCCAGACAAGTTGTCCCAGGTACGACCGAGCCGTTGTTCGAGCAGCAGCGCAAGATCGCCGTGATAATCCCTTGCTTCAATGAAGCGCACTCCATTGCGGAAGTGGTCCGGGGATTTACAACCGCACTGCCGGGCGCTCGGATATACGTCTTCGACAACAACTCGACCGATGAAACGGTCGCAATTGCCGGTGCTTCCGGAGCTTTGGTACGACGGGAGACCCTGCAGGGAAAGGGCCACGTCGTACGACGCATGTTTGCCGACATCGATGCAGATGCCTACGTCATGGCGGACGGCGATTCGACATACGACCCTAGCTACGCTGTAAGCATGGTAAATCGCCTGTTCGACGAGCGTCTCGATATGGTCGTCGGAACCCGAGTCGCCTCGCAAGGCGCCGCCTACCCTCCGGGCCATCGCTTCGGGAACCGCGTGCTGACAATGGCCGTCGCGAATCTGTTTGGCAAACGCTTCTCGGATATTCTTTCAGGATATCGAGTATTTTCGCGCCGTTTCGTGAAGTCATTCCCCGCCATGTCCACTGGCTTCGAGATTGAGACCGAGCTCACCATCCACGCACTGGAGCTGCAGCTGCCGGTCGGCGAGGTTGTCACCCCGTACCGGATTCGCGTAACCGGGTCGACGAGCAAGCTTCGCACGTATGTAGATGGCCTGAGGATAGTTCGTTTGATGGTTGTTCTTTACAAAAACGAGCGCCCTCTTAAATTCTTTTCGACAATTGCGGCTGCCTACCTCGCGATTGCTCTGGCTCTCGGGATCCCTCTCGTTATTACATTTATCAAGACTGGATTGGTACCGCGTCAGCCGACAGCCATTCTGGCCACTGGATTGGTGCTCTTATCCGCTCTTAGCTTCGCGTCCGGACTGATTCTCGACACGGTGACCAGAGGCCGGCGGGAGATGCGGCGTCTTGCCTACCTGTCTGTACCGCCGCCAGACTGATTAATGGCGCCTGGTGGGGTCATTAGCCGGCCGGTTGCCGTGGCTGCAAGCATCCTCTGGCGGGGATTTAGGAGATGAACCAACACGTGTGCGGGCAGCGCCCGAAGCGAACCTCGGAAATCGACTGAAGCGTTTTGACCAGTACCATGAGAGCCGCCTTTACGCCTCCGACCTCCGCGGACAGATGGCGATAGATTTCGGCGCTGCCGCGACAAATGGCTTTCAGCCCGGCATTGGCAGCCCCGCCCGACTGCATGAACGCGAGGTCCGTGCCAATGAGGCGAGTCGACGGACGAAGCCGGCGCTCCATGTCGTAATACTGGTTGATGTCCGCAGCCAGCCGTAGCCTTGCGTCGAATCCCTCGACTGCCTCGAGCAGACTTCGTTTGGAGAACTGCGCCTGATGCACCGGATACATCCCGAATCCTCGAACGCGCCCCAGCAGCCGCGGCACACGACGATGCCTCCAAAATCCCACCCGGCCGACGCGACCCATGACGGCGTCGCCAACGATCAGCCCCGGGTTTTCTGCGCAGCCGTAAATGCATCCTTTCAGTGCGAGTGCCAATGAATTCCGCGCCACCAGGAAATCATCAGCGTTCAGGAACAACACATATTCCCCCAGAGCTGCGCTGAGGCCCTTGTTCATCGCGTCAAATATTCCCCTGTCCGGCTCGAAGATACGTACGATTCGTGGATCGCCCAGGGCCCAGCGATCAATGATGGCACGGGTGCCATCGGTCGATCCGCCGTCGACACATATATGCTCGATGCCGAAGTCCACCTGTTGCAGGGCTATCGAGGCAAGCGTTCGCTCAATCGTAGTTGCCGCGTTTAGGCTCACGGTAACGATCGACAGCAGTCGGTCGCTGGTTGAGTGCATAATGCAAATTTTACACAAGAACTTCGGTAATGCACTCGTCGAATCTGCTGAGATCGATATTCGCGACTCTAGCTCATCAGGCAGATGCTGATTATGCATTGGCTGGCAACCTCAATAACCGCAAAAAAGTGAGATCGGCGGCACTCTTGCAGGGCGTCGCAGAGCATATCCTGCCTTACTTTGGCGCATACAATCGAAGCATCGACTCCCGTGACGTTCGCCATGATTCTGCGCATTCGTGATGTCCTCTGAGCCTGGCCGACTCGCGGTCGCGTCCCGGGGCTGTTCCGCCGCGGTAGACGAGGGAGCAGCGCCCCATCGAGCGTTCGTGTACGCGGCGTTCACCGCTTTGGCGGTTACCTTGAACTATTTCTTCGGAAAAGAAATGGCCTGGGACCTGCTGCACTACCATTTCTATTCGGGATTTAGCGCGCTCAACGATCGCTTTGGGCAAGACTACTTTGCGGCGGGGCCACAGTCATATTTCAACCCATACGCCTACGTCCCGTTTTATTCCTTGGTAAGACTCGGCCTGCCGGCGCTGGTGGTGGGCACTGTGCTGGCGCTGCTTCACAGCGTGGTCCTATGGCTCACTTATGAACTCGGCTGCAAGGTTTCTCCGTCGGAGAACCCCAAGGACCGCTTCTTCTTCGGCTTGTGCGTCACCGTCCTGGCGTTCATGAACCCGATTTTGCTGCAACAACTCGGCTCGAGTTTTTCCGACATCACCACCTCCGTATTGGTACTCGGTGCATGGCTGCTCTTGGTTCAGGCCGTAGAGCGACCGCGTACACGGCTCGTAATCCTTGGCGCGATTCTCCTTGGATTCGCAGCCGCCCTGAAGCCAACAAACATCGTCCACGCACTCGCGGCAGTCTTCCTGGTCGTGTTTGTGCCGCTGCCGCTTCTCGGGCGAATTCGATCCCTGTTTTATTTTGGTGCGGCACTCGGAACGAGCTTCATACTCGCCGCCGCACCGTGGTCCTATCGGCTGGCACGCATGTTCGGGAACCCGATGTTCCCCTTGCTGAACAACATATTCAAATCCCCGGAACTGACAACAGCGCCGCTAAGAACCTACCGCTTCATCCCCGATTCTCTGACGGACGCCCTGCTGCGCCCATTCGCGATATCCGGCACAGGACCTATGATTCAGGAGGAACTGTCAGCTCCGGACATACGTTATGCCCTGTTGCTCCTGGTATTTCTGATATTCGTGATCGCGTGGGTTTGGAGGACGGCCAAGGGCACTTCGACTTCAGTCGCCGTTCCGCGCTCCGAAGCCGCGACCCGCGTGCTCGCCGCGCTCGGGTGCGGTTTCGCCGCCGATTGGTTCGTATGGTTGAGCGGCTCCGGAAATGGCCGCTATTTCATCCCGATGGCATGCGTCGCGGCGGTGCTTGCGGTCGCGCTTTTGTTTCGTCTGTTGGCCAATCATACTCTCGGACGCAATGGCATATTGCTCGCCTTGTTCATCGCCCAGGCGACTCAGCTTGTTTTGGGAACCGATTATCGCTGGAATCCAGCGCCCTGGGATGGGAACTGGTTCAACGTTGGGATTCCGGGAAAGCTCGCCAAGGAGCCCAATCTCTACCTGTCCATTGGCGGCCCGTCCAATTCCTTCCTGGTTCCATTCCTCCCCAAGGGATCAGGCTTCATTACTTTCTCTGGTGAATTCGTACTCGGTCCAGACGGGGCATCTGCGGTCCGGGTCAGATCGATGATAAGGCGCAGCATGCCCAATGTGCGCGTTCTCGTGAGCGGCGAGGGGATTTATGAGGACGCCGTGCAGCGCGAGCCGCGGCAATCGGATGTCGACGATGTGCTACGCATGTTCGGTCTTCGCGTCGATATGGGCGATTGCGAAACCATAACCATACGGGGCTTGCTGCTAAACACCTGGAGGGCGCCCAATAGTTCGATACCGGCGCCGAGGGTTCCCCGGGGCAAGAGTCGGTACACGAGTCATCTTGCAAGTTGCCACGTCGTTATGGATACACGTGATGAGTCTCAAGAAATAGCGGCGCGTCGAGCCGTTGATGTTGTCTTGGATCGGTTGGAGGATGCGTGCCCTGCTCTGTTTCAACCCCCGCGCCCTCAAACTGAGCACGTCAATAAGGTGTGGCTGCGAAGGTATGGAGCCACTGACTTGACGGCTTGGGTCGGCAACGGGGACGTCAAGTTCATCGACGCGGTTCGCAACCCCTACGAGATTTTTGTTGGACGCGAAGCAGCGTGGGCCCGGGGATCACTGCCCCTGGAATGCGGTCGCCGGCATGGAGTGTACTTCGGCAGATTGAAGCAGACCGGACCATGACTACCACGGCACCCGCTGTTTCAGTGCCCGGTGTTGCAACCCCCTTCCGCCTTCCGGTCTATGGGGTATGCACCGTTCTTGCGCTGGTCACCAATTACCTCCTCGGCAAGGACATGGCCTCCGATTCGCTTAGCTACCACCTTTATGCGGGGTTTAGCGCAGTACACGACCGCTTCTCTCAGGACTACTACCCGGCCGGTCCTCAGTCCTACTTCAATCCTTACATCTATGTCCCCTTATATTATCTCGTCAGCGCCGGACTCTCGTCGCTCGAGATCAGTTCCGTCCTGGCGATCGCTCACAGCGTCATCCTTTGGCTGACGTACGAGCTTGCAGTTGCCGTTTGCCCGTCAAACGACCGGCGCGAGCGCTTGATGTTCGGCATTTTTGGGATTGCCTTCGCGCTTATCAATCCCATCCTTCTGCAGCAGATTGGATCGACTTTTTCGGACATCACCACCGGCGAAATGGTGTTGGCAGGCTGGTTGTTGCTCGCCCTCGCCGTGCGTGTCCCGAGTTCGACACGGGTCATCGGCGCCGGCCTTTTGTGCGGTATCGCGACCGGGTTCAAGCTGACTAATGCCGTGCACGCCATCTCCGGATTTGCCGTATTGATCATGCTGCCCCTGGCCCCGTGGCGGCGTATCCGTCGTGGTCTCGCCTACGGTATGTCACTCGGCATTGGCTATTTGGTGGTCGCTGCGCCTTGGTGCTATCAGCTCGAGAAGCGATTCGGCAATCCCTTTTTCCCCCTGATGAACAATGTATTCCGCTCACCGGAATTCACGACGGAGCCGGTACGTGCCTTCCGTTTCATTCCGGCCACCGTTACCGAAGCTCTCTGGCGCCCGTTCGCCATGATCGACCCGGTGACCATGGTGCACGAAGAGCCACGGGCTCCGGATCCGCGGTACGCCATCTTGGTGATACTAGTTTGGACCGCTGTCGGTCGCTGGCTGTGGCGGCGACACGCCGCCACTTCAGGTCAGCCTGTAACCAGCGCCGACGCGTCCTCCGCGCGCATGCTGGCGGCGCTGGGCTGCGGCCTCGCCGTGGACTGGGTGGCTTGGTTAACCGGTTCCGGCAATAGCCGCTACTTCCTGCCGATGTCCAGTGTCGCTGCGGTCGTGATCGTGGCGCTGCTATTTCGATTGTTCGAAGCTCAACCGAAGGTCCGCAACTACATTCTCGCTGGCATCATGGGGATCCAGGGCATACAGCTCTACATGGGCACGGATTACCGGTGGAATCCGGCAAATTGGGACGACCATTGGATCAACGTCGCAATGCCCGCCCAGCTGGCGTCCGAACCCGATCTGTACCTGACGATGGGGGCCCAGACGAATTCCTTCATGGCTGCTTATCTGCCTCCGGGTGCCGGACTGATCAATTTTTCCGGCCTGTATACACTGGGCCCCGATGGAGCCAGCGGGGCTCGCATCGCGGAGCTGATCCACCGATATGCCCCTAACATACGCATGCTCATTCGCGGCGAAAGGCTCTACCGCGATGATGAGCGCCGCACGCCGAGCCGCTCTCAAATTGATGATGCCCTCGGACCCTTCGGTCTGCGTGTCGATGAGAGCGACTGTGCGACGATTACCGTGCATGGTTTGCCGCCTGATCTGGACTTCACTATCGCGACTTCGAAGCCCACGGTGCCGCAATCGCGCAACACGACGTACCTGGTGACCTGCCGCGCGGTCCCGGACGAATCGGATCACTCCGCGCAGATGGCGTCACGCCGCGCCGTCGACCTCGCGCTCGACCACCTCGAAGATGCCTGCCCGGCTCTCTTTCAGCCGCGCCGACCGCGCACCGAATATGGCAGCAGCGGAGGACTGAGGCGCTACGTCGGTACCGATTTGGTAGCGTGGGTCAGCCACGGCACCGTGAAGTTTTTTCAGCCGACTATCGGGGGCGATGTAGATTATCTTGGCCGGGAAAGCGACTGGACACGGTCGCCTGTCCCGGTTCGATGCGGCCGCCGCAATGGACGCTACTTTGCGAATCTGCTGGACTCAACGGGTCAACGCTGAGACCTCCGGAGGCGGTGCTGATGCGTCGCGTACTGCATTCCGCGGAAGCGTTGCCGGCACGCTACAATAGGCCTATGCCCAAACCCACCGTCTTGGTAGTCGACGACGAGCCCGATCTTTGCGAGTTGCTGTCAATCACGTTGCAGCGCATGGACCTCGATCCTCGAACGGCAAGCAGTGTCACCGACGCCCAGCGCCTGCTGAAAACCGAGCGCTTCGATTTGTGCCTGACCGACATGCAGCTGCCCGACGGCAACGGACTGGAGCTGGTGGAATGGATCCAGCAATACACCGCGAGCGTGCCCGTGGCCGTCATTACGGCCCATGGCAACATGGAAACCGCTGTGCGCGCGCTCAAACTGGGCGCTTTCGATTTCGTCTCCAAGCCCCTGGACCTCGCCGGGCTGCGCAAGCTGGTTGCGAGTGCAATCAAGCTCTCGGGAACCCCGGACTCCGACACCAGCGTATTCGGTCCGCGTTTGCTCGGCGCGTCTGCGGCGATGCAGCACATGCGCGAAATGATTGGCCGCGTCGCTCGCAGCCAGGCACCCGTGCATATTTTTGGTGAATCCGGGACCGGCAAGGAGCTGGTGGCTAAACTCATCCACGAGTCAGGCTCGCGGCGCGATGGTCCCTTCGTGCCGGTTAATTGCGGTGCCATTCCGACAGAGCTCATGGAAAGCGAGCTTTTCGGTCATAAGCGCGGCAGCTTCACCGGCGCGACGAGCGACAAGAAAGGCCTCATTCAATCGGCCGAAGGCGGCACGCTGTTTCTGGATGAGATCGGCGATTTGCCTCTCCACATGCAGGTCAAGCTGCTGCGTGTCATCCAGGAAAAGGCAGTACGGCCGCTGGGTGAGCAGCTCGAGGTCGGCGTCGATGTGCGCATCCTGTCAGCTACCCACAAGAACCTGTCGACGCTGGTTATAGATGGAAAATTTCGAGAAGACCTTTTCTATCGCGTGAACGTCATCGAGTTGCGCGTGCCGTCCCTTCGCGAACGACGCGAGGACGTGCCGGAACTCGCCGAGGCGATACTGCGCCGGTTGGGGCGGCGAATGAGGATTTCGGCACCGATGCTCGGCAAGGACGCGCTGGCGGCATTCGAAACCTATCAGTTTCCCGGTAACGTGCGCGAACTCGAAAACATTCTCGAGCGCGCGATTACGCTAAGCAGCGGTGGAGAAATAAATGCACGCGATATCCAGCTGCGGCCGACCCGTGGCGACGCGCCGCCCGCTCCCGCCAATATCCAAGGCGGAGGAGCACTGGGAAATCATCTAGAAGACGTCGAGCGCGACGCCATTCGCAAGGCACTCGAACAGACTCGGTACAACAAGACCGCAGCGGCCAAGGTCCTGGGGATGTCGTTCCGGGCATTGCGTTACCGCATCAAGAAGTTGGGCGTCGAATAGTGCTTTCGTGACGCAAAGCACGAAGCGCCGACCCGGGATTATGTAATAGTCAGGCCCTGGGTGAGTACTGCATGGATACTGCACGATGATTCTCGCGTGGCTGAATGGGCGTGAAGCCGAGGAAGTCGGCGCTGCCTTAGCAGACGAATTTGCGCCGCAAGCGGCCTCCGCCCGGCGCGATTCCGCTCAAGGGAATTCCTTCGGTTCGATGGAGCAATTGCTGCAGCGTGCCGACAGCCGAGTCCGACCACTGCGGCTCAATTTTTATCAGAAGGCGAAATTCGGGAACTCCTTCAAGTGGCGGCTGATCGAGAACGGGGTTGCGCGAGCGCTCGCCGACGAGATTACTCACTCGCTGGTATTGCATCTCTCGCAGAGTCAAGCCCCCACGCCGAGTCACGATTCGGTGACAGCGCCGGTTGATCCGGCAGACAGCGCCAAGGCTCAACAACTTTTCTACCGCGGCAATAAATGCATTGCGCAGGGAGACTACGCCCAGGCCGCTACCCTTTACGAGGAAGCAGCCGAGCTCGACTCCTCGCACGCGGAAACGCTTAACAATCTGGGATCTGCGCTCTCGCACCTTGGGCGCTATGACGAGGCGGAGCGGTACTTTCGGCAGGCGATGACGCTAAAGCCGAATTTCTCGGATCCGTATACCAACCTGGGAATCTTGCTGCGACAGAAAAGCTATCTGCAGGATTCAGAGACACTTCTGCGGCGGGCGCTTAAGTTGAGACCGAATGATCCCGATGCGAGGATAAACCTTGGATTGACTCTCGTGTTTCTAGGGCGCCTGCGTGATGCTAAGGCGTGTTTTGCGAAGGTGTTGAAGACCGCCCCTCGCAATGTTCACGCCTTGTTCGGGATGGGACAAATCGCCATGGTGGAGGGCCGATTCGCGGAGGCCGAAGCGACCTACAGTCGGGTTATGGAACTCGACCCCAAGATGACGAATGCTTTGGCGGCGCTGGCCGGCACTCGCAAGATGACGAACGCCGACGGCGAGTGGCTGAAGAGCGCGGAGACGAGAGCCGATGTACTGGCGACGAGCGCGATCCGCCCATTGGAAGAGGCGAATTTGCGCTTTTCGATCGGCAAATATTGCGATGACGTAAAGGACTTTGCGCACGCTTTTCAGAGCTTTAAGCGCGGCAACGAATTATTAAAGACCGTGGCGGAGGATTATGACCGCAGGGAGCGCTCGCACTTCGTCGATGAGCAGATTCGGGTTTATTCCAGCAAGGCGATATCGACGATTGGAGCCGCAGGATCGTCTTCTGAGAAGCCTGTCCTTGTGCTGGGGATGCCGCGCTCAGGCACGACTCTCGCCGAGCAAATTATCGCCTCGCATCCGGCCGTAGCGGGAGCCGGAGAGTTGGATTTTTGGGGAGCCTTGATCGCGAAGGATAAGGAGCTAACGCACGCGATTTTAGCCGAACCGGCCCGGCCCAAAGTAGCCGAGGAGTATCTGCGCGTTCTGGAGCGGTTCTCCGGGACTGCGTCGCGCGTCATCGACAAGGCAACTCGGAACTCCGATTTTCTGGGGCTGATCTATTCCGTTTTTCCCAACGCTCGCGTCATCTACATGCAGCGAGACCCGATCGATACTTGCCTTTCTTGCTATTTCCAGCAGTTCTTGATGGGCATCAACTTCGCGTTCGATCTTTCCGATCTTGTCCACTACTACCGCGAACACCAGCGGCTCATGGCGCATTGGCGCTCGGTACTGCCGCCTGGATTCATTCTTGACGTGCCATACGAGGAGCTCGTGGCCGATCAAGAATCCTGGTCGCGCAAAATGCTTGACTTCATCGGGCTGGAATGGGACGCAGGGTGCCTTGAGTTTCATACGAACTTGCGGCAAGTGACCACGGCCAGCGCTTGGCAGGTGCGGCAGAAGATCTATAAGAGTTCCGTGGCTCGCTGGCACAATTACGAAAAATTCATTGGGCCCCTGAGGACTCTGGGAAAGTGAACCGCTGGGCAAACGCATCCGACTCTGGCGCATGAGCGGGTTGAACCACTACGTTGACAGATTTCGTCACAAGCTGACGCGCGGCGTCACCCATGACGCAGCAGCACGACGTGAATATGTCATCGGTTTGCTGGAGATCGCAAGTTTCTTATGGTATTTCATGTACTTACGCGACAGGGCGCCTGATTGGCATAGGGCTTGCTCATCCTTGGTTACGGGCGCAAGCCGTGGTTCAACAGCAAGTCTCTATTTCCAGTTCATCCCAGGAGTAAAAATGCTTAGCAAAGTGCAAAAAGGCTTCACGCTCATCGAATTGATGATCGTGGTGGCCATCATCGGAATCTTGGCCGCGATCGCCATCCCGGCGTATCAGGACTACACCATCCGCGCGAAAATCACGGAAGGCCTGAATCTTGCGGATTCGGCGAAGACGGCGGTAGCCGAATCATTCCAGTCCGGCGGCACGGTGGGCCTCAAGGCCGCCGCGTCGTCTTGGAACACGGCTTTCACGCAGACCAAGTATGTCAGCAATATTACTGTGGAAGCGGCACCGGGGGCTACGCAGGGAGTCATCACGGTCACTTACAACGCGACCGCAATCCCGCAATTGGGCGCCAATAACCTGATTAAGATTTCGCCGTTCATCAATTCCGGCGGCCTGACCGCTTTGGGATCTGCCGGCAGCTTGTCGGGAAACATTGATTGGGCCTGCACGTCCGCCGCCAACTCCACTGCTTCGGCGGAGTCGATGGCCGCCGCGCCGCTGGGCAGCGTTTTATCCAAGTACGTGCCCACGCAGTGCAAGTAACGAGCTAGGTTCCAATTGAGCTCAGGAAGCCCCTCCCGGAGGGGCTTCTTCTTTTGGGGGGCTGGCTGGGCCGCGGAAGCATCCGAGACCCTGCTTTTTGCGATCAGTATCACGAGCGCACGGTCCACAATATGCGACCATCCATCGCTGATTTGACAATTGGCCGTTCGGATACCGATAGTAGCCCGATGAATCGCCTGGGATTTCTCTTAAGTTTATGAATGACAACGCAATTGCGATAGCGGGAAGCACCAGCCGACAGGCGTTGGGCGGCCTCGCGCAGCGTCTGGTACAGGATGGGCTGCTGGACGAGCAAGCCATGCAGGACGCCATTGCCAAGTCCAGGGAGAAGCGAATCAGCCTGGTGACGCATCTGGTGGCAGCGAATCTGGCTGCCGCGCGCGACATCGCCATCTCGGCCTCCAATGAATTCGGAGTGCCGCTGCTGGATCTGGACGCCGTCACCGCCGACACCGATGCGGTACGTGCGGTCAGCGACAAGCTCCTGCAGAAACATCGCGTACTGCCGCTGATGAAGCGCGGCAAGCGGCTGTTCCTGGCCGTTGCGGATCCTACCAATTTGCATGCGCTGGACGAGATTCGATTCCAAACCTCGATGAGCATCGAGTTCGTCGTAGTGGAGGACGACAAGCTGCAGATGGCCGTTAACAAAGCCATCGACCAGGCCGAAGCGGTGATGCCGAGCTTGACCGACGAAGACATCGATCTGGAGAATCTCGAGGTCACCGGCGGCGATGAAGATGCGAACGGTGAGGCGTTGGGCCGCGACGATGTCGAGGATGCCCCCATCGTTCGTTTCGTGAACAAGATCTTGCTGGATGCGATCAAGAAGGGCGCATCGGATATCCACTTCGAGCCCTATGAAAAGTCCTTTCGCATCCGGACGCGAATCGATGGCGTGCTGAAGGAAGTCGCTCTCCCACCGGTCCAATTGGCCGTGAAGATCGTAGCCCGACTCAAAGTCATGGCTCGGCTAGACATCGCCGAGCGTCGGGTACCCCAAGACGGCCGCATCAAGATGCGACTCTCCAAGAGTCGGGCGATCGATTTTCGCGTCAGCAGCTGCCCTACGTTGTTCGGCGAAAAGGTCGTAACCCGTATTCTGGACCCATCTAGCGCCATGCTGGGCATAGACGCGTTGGGATACGAGCAGCTGCAGCGCGAAACCTATCTGAGATACCTCGCCAAGCCGCAAGGCATGATTCTGGTGACCGGTCCGACGGGAAGCGGCAAGACTGTCTCGCTGTACACCGGCCTCAACATCTTGAACACCGAGGATTGCAATATTTCCACTGCCGAAGACCCGGCGGAAATCAATCTTCCCGGCATCAACCAAGTCAATGTGAACAACAAGGTCGGGCTCACATTCGCCGCTGCCTTACGCGCCTTCCTGCGCCAAGACCCGGATGTGATCATGGTCGGCGAAATCCGCGATTTGGAAACGGCCGAGATCGCGATCAAGGCCGCGCAAACGGGCCACTTGGTTCTCTCGACGCTGCACACGAACGACGCGCCCCAAACGCTGACTCGCTTGGTCGACATGGGAGTCAAACCGTATGCCATTGCCACGTCGGTGAGTCTTATCATTGCGCAGCGCCTGGCGCGCAAGCTTTGCAGCAACTGCAAACAGCCGATAGATATTCCCGCCGAGGCGCTGCGTAAGGAAGGCTTCGATGAGGCGGATATTGCGAGCGGCATTCGGGTCTTTAAGGCTGCAGGGTGCGGCCAATGTACCGACGGCTACAAGGGACGCGTGGGCATATACCAAGTGATGCCGGTTACCGAAACGATCGGCCGCATCATCATGGAGGGCGGCGGCGCCATCGACATCGGTGACCAGGCTACCAAGGACGGCATCTGGAATCTGCGTCGGTCGGGCCTCCAGAAGGTACGGGACGGCGTGACCAGTCTGGAAGAAGTAAACAATGTCACGATTGAATAGATCAACGTAAGGATCGACCTATGGCCGTGTCCGCAACAGCGACCAAGAGAGACACCCAATTTAACTGGGAGGGTAAGGATAAGCGCGGCAATAAGGTTCGCGGCAAAGCCCTCGCAGCCAGCGAAACGGCCCTCCGCGCCGATCTGCGGCGCCAGGGCGTTGCCGCGACAAGAGTCAAAACCCAAGGCAAGCCGTTGTTCGGAGGCCCCAAGGTTGAAGCCGAAGACATCGCGGTATTCAGCCGGCAGCTCGCGACCATGATGGCCGCGGGTATACCCATGGTTCAATCGTTCGAGATCATCGGCAATGGCCACGAGAAGCCTGCGATGCAAAAGCTCGTGCTGGACATCAAGGCGAACATCGAGGGAGGCAGCACGCTGCACGAGTCGCTGGCGAAGTACCCCCTCTATTTCGATAATCTCTTCGTCAACCTGGTGGAGGCCGGGGAACAAGCCGGCGCACTCGAATCGTTGCTCGACAAGATCGCAACATATAAAGAAAAGACCGAGGCTCTCAAGAAGAAAATCAAGAAGGCATTGTTCTACCCGATCGCTGTGCTGTGTGTGGCTGTCATCGTGTCGCTTATTCTTCTGATATTCGTCATACCGCAGTTCGAATCGCTATTCAAAGGTTTCGGCGCGGACTTACCTGCTTTCACGCAAATGGTCGTGAACCTCTCCCGGTTTGTCCAACACCAAGGCTGGTGGTGTGCAATATTGATCGGCAGCGGCTTCTACAGTTTTTTCTATTTCCTCAAACGGTCACGAAAAATGCAGCTCGCGATGGACCGCATCATGCTCAAAGTCCCGATCATCGGCCCCATTCTCGTCAAATCCGCCATCGCTCGCTTCGCGCGAACGCTCTCCACCATGTTCGCCGCCGGCGTGCCTCTGGTCGAGGCCATGGGCTCGGTGGCCGGCGCCACCGGCAACATCGTCTACGAGGAAGCCGTCTACCGCATGAAGGATGAGGTTGCCACCGGCCAGCGCCTGCAGCGCGCCATGGAAAACACCGGCCTGTTCCCCAACATGGTCAATCAAATGATCGCCGTCGGCGAAGAATCCGGCGCCCTCGACACCATGTCCGGCAAGGTGGCGGAGTTCTACGAGGCCGAGGTCGACAACGCCGTCGACAGCATGTCGAGCCTCCTCGAGCCCATGATCATGGCCATCCTCGGCGTGCTCGTCGGCGGCATGGTCATCGCCATGTACCTGCCGATCTTCAAGCTCGGTTCGGTGGTCGGCTAGCGGCACTCTCGCCTCGCGGCGCATACTGGCCGCGAGGCTTACGCGCATGCTCAACGACATCGCCGATCTCTATGCGGCGAACCCCGCGCTGTTCGCGGTCTCGGTGTTCGTGCTGGGGCTCGCGGTCGGCAGCTTCCTGAACGTGGTCATTTACCGGCTGCCGGTCATGCTCGATCGGGAGTGGCGCGCGCAGGCGGCGGACTTCACGTCCTCGACGGCCACCACCGTGGTCGGCGCGCGGGCCGCGGCGGAGCGCTTCAACCTGGTGGTTCCACGCTCCGCCTGTCCCCACTGCAAGGCGCCCATCACGGCGTGGCAGAACATCCCGGTGGTCAGCTGGCTGGCGCTGCGCGGCCGCTGCGCCGCCTGCAAGGGCGCCATTTCCGCGCGTTACCCCGCGGTCGAGCTTGCCACGGGGATCCTCTCCGCCTGGGCCGCCTGGCACTTCGGATTCGGTGCTCCCGCGGCCTGCGCCATCGCCGTGACCTGGGCGCTGATCGCGCTCGCCGGCATCGACCTCGATCATCAACTGCTGCCCGACGACATCACCCTGCCGCTGCTGTGGGCCGGCTTATTGGCCGCAGTCGCGATCGGGCCCATCGCCGGGTCCGCGCTGCCGGTGGCGCCGCGCGAAGCCATCATCGGTGCGGCCGCGGGCTACCTGAGCCTGTGGCTCGTGTTCCACGCCTTCCGCCTGATCACCGACAAGGAAGGCATGGGGTACGGCGATTTCAAGCTGTTCGCGGTGTTCGGCGCATGGATGGGCTGGAAGGTCCTTCCGCTCATCATCATCCTGTCCGCCGCGACCGGCGCCATGTTGGGCATCGCCATGATCGCGCTTCGGGGCCGCGATCGCGCGGCGCCCATGCCCTTCGGACCATACCTCGCGGCGGCGGGCTGGCTGGCCATGCTCTACGGTCACGCGCTCATCGACGGGTACCTGCGCGTCTCGGGGCTGCGGCGCTGAGCATGGATTCGCGCCTGCGCATCGGCCTCACCGGCGGAATCGCCAGCGGCAAGAGCACGGTCGAGCGGCGCTTTGCCGAGCTCGGAGTTCCCGTGATCAACGCCGACGACTCCGCCCGCGCCGTCGTGGCGCCGGGGCAACCCGGACTCGGCGCCGTGGCCGCGCGTTTCGGCGACGGCGTGCTCCGGCCGGACGGCGGGCTCGATCGTCCCGCGCTCCGCCGGCTGATTTTCAATAGCCCCGAGAAGCGTCGGGAGCTGGAGGGGATCCTGCACCCCTTGATCCGCGCCCACATGGAGCGGCAGGCGCTGACCGCCGTCGGGCCGTACCTGGTGCTGTCGATTCCGCTGCTCATCGAGAGCGGCGAGCCCCGGCAGCGCGTGGACCGCATCCTGGTCGTGGATGCGCAGGAGTCGCACCAGATCGAACGCCTGATGAGCCGGGACTCGGTGAGTGCCGCCGAGGCGCGCGCGACTCTCGCGGCACAGGCCGGCCGTGCGGAGCGGTTGCAGGCGGCCGACGATGTGCTGGTGAACTCGGGCTCCGTCACCGAATTGCGACAGGCGGTCGATCGGTTGCACCAGCGTTATCTGGAAATGGCCGCGGCCGCGCGGCGCTGAAGCTTCCAAGGCCCTGCGCTTAAGGCCGGCTCGGCGGCGCTCCGGCCCCGCGCACTGAAATCCAAGGTTTACCATCGCCCTGCGATTGGCTCAGAATAGGGCGATGAACTCATACCCCGAACCCCAGAGCGAGCCGGAGCTCGCGCCGATCGTGTATGAGCAGCCGCTGAACGAGCGTATGCGCACCTTCCTGCGCCTGGAATTCCTCTACACGCAGGCCACCTATCACAGCGAGTCGGACAACGCCTGGAGCTCGCGGGCCGCGGTGTCGAGCCTGCTCGAGATTCTGGCGATCACCGCCCGCGGCGATTCGCGCAGCGATGTGCTCAAGGAGCTGGAGCGGCACGTCAACGTCCTCAAGGAATTCCAATCGAAGACCGGCGTCGATCCCAGCCGCCTGAAATCCCTGGTATCGAACCTCTTGAAGCTGCGCGAGGATCTGGCCACGGCCGGCGCGAACTGCATGGGCCCGCTGCGCGACTCGGAGTTCCTGAGCGCCATCAAGCACCGCAGCGCCATTCCCGGAGGCACCTGCGATTTCGACCTGCCGGACTACTCGTTCTGGCTCAACCGCCCGGCGCCGGCGCGGGCCGCCGAGTTCGGCAGGTGGCTGGCGCTCATCCGGCCGCTGTGCGACAGCATTGCGGAGCTCCTCTGGCTCACCCGGCAGAACGCCAAGCGCAAATCCGAACTGGCCGTGGACGGCATCTTTCAGCTGCAGTTCGATCGGGAGAATCCCTGCCAGCTGCTGCGCGTGACCATGCCCAACGACAGCGTGTTGTTCCCCGAGATCAGCGGCAGCCAGCACCGCTGCACCATCCGCTTCCTGCAATGGGCCGAAGCCATGCATCGACCGGTACACATGGAAACGGACGTGCCGTTCCTGCTGACCTGCTGCGCCTGATCGGGCGGTGCCCGTGGCCACGACGGTCAAATGCCCAACCTGCCGCCGGCCGGTGGAGTGGTCGGAATCATCGGCCTACCGGCCGTTCTGCAGCGATCGCTGCCGGCTGATCGACCTGGGGGCCTGGTTCGCCGAGCAGCACAAGATTCCCGACGAATCCGCCGCCGATTCCGAGTCGGGCGCCGAATCCGAAGAATCGCCGGACTGACCGGTGGAACCGCAGTTCTGGCACGATCGCTGGCGCAACGGCCAAATCGGCTTCCATCAGCCGTCCCCCGACCGCAGCCTGGTACGTCACTGGCCCGCCATGAATCTCGGCCGGGCAAGCGCCTCGCGATCCGCCGCCGCCGCAGCGCGGCCTGTCTTCGTACCCTTGTGCGGCAAGAGCGTCGACCTCCTGTGGCTGCGCGATCAAGGGCACATGGTCTCGGGCGTCGAACTCTCCGCGACCGCGCTCGAAGCGTTCTGCGCGGAGAATGGCGTCCCGGCGCGGCGGCGGGTACAGGCCGACTTCGACCTCTACGAGGCCGACCATCTCAACCTGTTCCGCGGCGATTTCTTCCAATTGACGCCCTCGATCCTGGGCCGCGCCGCCGCGGTCTACGATCGCGCCGCGCTCATTTCGTGGGCCGCGGAACTTAGACCGGCGTATGCCGATCGAATCGCCGCGCTCACCGGCCCGGGAACGCCGATGCTGCTGATCACGCTGGAGTATCCGCAGGCGCAGATGCCGGGTCCGCCGTTTTCCGTCGCCCGCGACGAGGTGGAGCGGCTCTACTCGCGCAGCTTCGAGATCCGGGAGATCTCGCGGCAGGACATCCTCGCGGAGGATGCGCGGCTGCGCTCCCGCGGCATCACGGCATTGTCCGAGGTGTGCTATCACCTCGTGCGCCGGTCGGTGGGATGACGGTGGCTCCCGGGTAACTCCAGACAACAACCCAACGAGGCAATCCTTCATGGCCGATTCCCGTACCTCCGGCCGCTATCTGGCGCCCGCCCTGGTCGCCGTCGCCGCGGCCACCGCCACGGGCGCGAGCGCTCAGGCGGCGGAGCTCACCATCGACCGGCTGTTCGAGGCGCCGGCGCTCTCGGGGCCTGCGATCACCGGACTGAAGATATCCCCGGATGCCTCGCGCGTGACCTATCTTCAAGGCAAGGCCGACGACAAGGATCGCCTCGACTTGTGGGAGTACAACCTGCGCGACCGGACCGCGCGTATCCTGGTGGACTCGAAGGCGCTGACGCGGGCCGACGGGAAGCTCTCCGCCGAGGAAATCGGCCGCCGCGAGCGTCAGCGAACGGCCTCGCTGTCCGGCATCGTCGAGTATTCCTTCGCCCCGTCCGGCAAGGCGCTGCTGTTTCCGCTCGACGGCCGCCTCTACCACTACGATCTCGCCAAGCCCGCGGCGAGTGCCTTGACCGAGCTCACCGACGGCTCCGGCGGGTTCGCGACCGACGCGAACATCTCGCCGCATGGCGGCTACGTCGCGTACATCCGCGATCAGAACCTGCATGTGTACGATCTGGCTGCCCATTCCGGACGGGCGCTGACCGAGGACGGCGGCGGTGCCATCAAGAACGGCATGGCCGAATTCATCGCCCAGGAGGAGATGGACCGCAGCACCGGGTACTGGTGGGCGCCCGACGATCGGCACATCGCCTTCGCCCGGGTCGATGAGAGTCCGGTCAAGGTATGGCAGCGGTTCGAGATTTCGGCCGACAATGTCGAGACCTTTCCCCAGCGCTACCCCGCCGCGGGCGGCGCGAACGTGCTGGTTCGATTGGGGGTCGCCGATGTCCGCACGGGTGCGCTGACCTGGATCGATCTGGGCTCGAACCCCGACATCTACCTCGCCCGCGTGAATTGGCTGCCGGACGGCAAGACGCTGGCGATTCAGCGCGAGAGCCGCGACCAGCGCACGCTCGACCTCTTGTTCGCGAACATCGAGACCGGCGAGACGCGCGTGGTCCTGACCGAAACCGGCGCGACCTGGATCGATCTCAACGACGAAATCTCGTTTCTCAAGCGCTCCCGGGAGTTCGTGTGGGCCTCCTCGCGCGACGGCTTCCTGCACTTGTACCTGTACGACTACCAGGGCCGGCTGGTGCGCCGGCTCACCGAAGGCCCCTGGATGGTCGATGACTTCCGCGCCCGCGCCGTCAAGGCCATCGACGAGAAGCACCGCCTGATCTACTTCTCGGCCACGCAGGCAAGTCCCGTGGAGCGCCAGCTCTATCGTACGTCGCTCGACACGCACGACCCCCGGCAGATCACGCGCATCACCCAGGAGGCCGGCATCCACGGCGTGACCTTCGCGCGCGGCGCCGCCTTCTACGTCGATCAATTCACCAGCAGCACCCAGCCGCCGCAGGTGAGCCTGCGCGCGGCCGACGGCCGCCTGATCGCCTTCCTCATCGAGAACCGGCTGGATGCAAGCCATCCCGACGCTCCTTACCTCGCGGACAATTCGGTGCCGCAGTTCGGCACCCTCCCGGCCGCCGACGGTCAGCTGCTGCAGTACCGGCTGTTCAAGCCCGCCCACTTCGATCCGGCGCGGCGCCACCCGGCCATCGTCGAGGTGTACGGCGGTCCCGGCGTGCAGCGGGTGCTCGATGCCTGGACCGGCAGCACGTTCACCCAGATCCTGACGCGCGCCGGCTACGTCGTCTTGCAACTCGACAACCGCGGCAGCGCCTCCCGCGGGACGGCTTTTCAGGCGCCGATACACGGCAGGCTCGGCGACATCGAAGTCGCCGACCAGGTCCTCGGCGCGCAATGGCTGGCCTCGCAGCCGTTCATCGATCCCGCGCGGCTCGGGGTTTGGGGCTGGAGCTACGGCGGCTACATGACGCTGATGCTGATGTTCAAGGCGCCGGACGTGTTCCGGGCCGGGGTCTCGGGCGCACCGGTGACCGACTGGAGCCTGTATGACACGCACTACACCGAGCGCTATCTCGACCGTCCGTCGGACAACGCGGCAGGCTACGCAGCGAGCTCCGTGCTGCCCTACGCCCGGGATCTACGCGGCAAGCTCCTGGTGATCCACGGCATGGCCGACGACAATGTGCTGTTTCTCCACAGCACCAAGTTGTTCCGCAAGCTCCAGGACCTGGAGAAGCCCTTCGAGGTGATGGTCTATCCGGGAGCGAAGCACGGCTTGATCCGCCAGCACGACGGCCGTCACGCGTATGCGACGATGCTGCGCTTCTTCGCCGCGTCCCTCACGCCAGAGCATTGACGCCGCTCGCGCCGAGCCCCCAGGCGCGCCCGGGCGTCAAGCCGCGCGCAAACACCGGTGCCGGCAGAGCGGCGCACAGGGCCGCGAGCTCGGCCGGCTCGAAGACCCCGCGCAGCGCCACGAAATCCGCGCCGCCGCCCACCGCGGCCAGCGCCTCGCCGGCCGTGCGGCACAGCCCCCCGCATAGCGCCGGAGCCGCGAGCCGGCCGGCGGCATGCGCATGCGCGCCTGCGACGACACCTTGCACGTCGCCGCTGGCATCGCCGGCCCTGCCGCCCATGCCCCGCGCCATGAAATCCTCGAAATCACGGATCCGGTAATACGGCGTGTCGCGCACCCGCAGCCGTTCCGGCAACCGCAACGCGCCGATGATGGGACGATCCGCCGGCAGCAGACCGGCCGTCTCGAGCGAGGAGCGGCTGCACCACCGCAAGGCCTGGCCGTCGAGACCGCGCGGCTCGCCGCGATAGCGGCGTACCACCCACACATCGAGCAGCACCTCCCCGTAGGAGTAGGCGTGCCTGAGCCGTAGCAGCGGCCGCGGTCTGTCGATGGTCACCCCGATCTCCTCCCGGAGCTCGCGCCGGAGCGCATCGACGCGCGCCTCTCCCGGCTCGATCTTGCCGCCGGGGAACTCCCCCATTCCCGCCAGGTGCTTGCCCGCCGGGCGCTGGGCGATGAGCACACGCCCGCGGGCATCGATCAGTGCCGCGGCGACCACGTGGATCGCGCCACCCGGGGCAGCCCGATGCGGCCGCTCGCTCCTCAGCCGCTCGCCTGCTGCAGCGTGCCGTGGCAGTGTTTGTACTTCTTGCCCGAGCCGCAGGGACAGAGCTCATTGCGGCCCACTTTCGGCACCGGCCGCACGAACGGGGCCGCCGCCGGCGCGGTGGGATGGGCTTCTGCGCCCCCGAACCTAGAGCCCTCGGTGTTGCCGCCCGGCGGCGGCTCGAATCCGGGGGGCGCGCCGGGAGAGGCGCCCCCGCCCTCGAACGCGGCGCCGAGCTGGATCGGCGACACCGCTTCGGCATGCTGCATCTGCAGCGCGCGGGCGAGGCGCTGCTGCCGTTCGAGCTCCTCGCGTTCGATCTCGGCCTGACTGCGCACCTGAATCTTCGACACCGTGGTCACCGTGTCGAACTTGATCCGATCGAGCATCGCCGAGAACAGCTCGAAGGCCTCGCGCTTGTATTCCTGCTTCGGATTCTTCTGCGCGTAGCTGCGCAGGAAAATGCCCTGGCGCATGTAGTCCATCGCCGCCAGATGCTCGCGCCAATGCGTGTCGAGCGTGCGCAGCATCACCTCTTTCTCGATGTAGCGCATGAACTCGGCGCCGACGGTGGATTGCTTGCGATCGTAGGCGGCCTCGAGGGCCGCGCCGATCTTGGTCTTGAGCACGGCCACATCGCCGGATTCCTCGGCCTTCACCCACTCCTCGATGGGCGGCCGGACGCCGAAATCGCGCTCCACCGACTGCACGAGGCCTTGCACGTCCCACTGCTCCTCCGGCACGCCCGGCGGCAGATACTGATCGACGAGCCCAAGGACCACATCCTCGCGCGCGCCCTTGACGGCTTCCTCGACGTTCTCCGCGCCCATGAGGTCGGTGCGCTGCTGGTAGATGACGCGGCGTTGATCGTTGGCGACGTCGTCGTACTCGAGGAGCTGCTTGCGGGCGTCGAAATTGTGCTGCTCCACGCGCCGCTGCGCGCGCTCGATCTGACGGGTGAGCATGCCGCTCTCGATCGCCTCGCCGGCCTTCATGCCGACGCGGGTCATGAGCGCCTTCATGCGCGTGGGATCGCCGAAGATGCGCATCAGATTGTCTTCGAGCGACAGATAGAAGCGGCTGGAGCCCGGATCGCCCTGGCGTCCGGAACGGCCGCGCAGCTGGTTGTCGATGCGCCGCGACTCGTGGCGTTCGGTGCCGATGATGTGCAGGCCGCCGGCGGCGAGCACCTGCTCCGTGCGCCGGTCCTTCTCGGCCGCCGACAGCGCGTCGTCCTCGCGGATGGCGGCAAGCGGTTTCTCGATGCTGCCGCCGAGCACGATGTCGGTGCCGCGGCCCGCCATGTTGGTGGCGATGGTGATGGCCCCGGGCCTGCCCGCCTCGGCGACGATGTGCGCCTCGCGCTCGTGCTGCTTGGCGTTCAGCACCTCGTGCGCGATCTTGGCTTCGGCGAGCAGCTTCGCCAGCCGCTCGGAAGTCTCGATCGACGTGGTGCCGACCAGCACCGGCTGTCCGCGCTTCACGCAATCCTGGATGTCCTCGAGGATCGCCTGGAACTTGTCCTGCTCGGACAGGAACACCAGGTCCGAGTTGTCCTTGCGGATCATCGGCTTGTGGGTCGGAATCACCACCACTTCCAGGCCGTAGATCTGCTGGAATTCGAAGGCCTCGGTGTCGGCGGTGCCGGTCATGCCCGAGAGCTTCGAATACAGCCGGAAGTAGTTCTGGAAGGTGATCGAGGCGACCGTCTGGTTCTCCTCGCGGACCTTCACCCCCTCCTTCGCCTCCACCGCCTGATGCAGGCCGTCCGACCAGCGCCGTCCGGGCATGGTGCGGCCGGTGAACTCATCGACGATGATGACTTCGCTCTGGCGCACGATGTATTCCACATCGCGCTTGTACAGGGAGTGGGCGCGCAGCGCCGCGTTCAAGTGATGCATCAGGCGGATGTTGGTGGCGTCGTACAGGCTCTCGCCCTCGCGCAAGAGGCCGGTCTCCGCCATGAGGTCTTCGACCTTCTGATGGCCGTCCTCGGTGAGCGTCGCCTGCTTGGTCTTCTCGTCGACCGCGTAGTCGCCCGGTCCGTCCTCCTCCTTCTGCCGGGTGAGGCGCGGGATCAGGGTGTTGACCTTGATGTAGAGCTCGGTGCTCTCCTCGGCGGGTCCCGAGATGATGAGCGGGGTGCGCGCCTCGTCGATCAGGATCGAGTCGACCTCGTCCACGATGGCGAAGGAGAGCTTGCGCTGTACGCGATCCTCGAGCCGGAACGCCAGATTGTCGCGCAGGTAATCGAAGCCGAACTCGTTGTTGGTCCCGTAGGTGATGTCGCGCCCGTAGGCGGCGCGCTTCTCCTCCTGGGACTGCGCATTCTTGATCACGCCGACTTCCAGGCCGAGGAAGCGGAATACCGGGCCCATCCACTCCGAGTCGCGCTGCGCCAGGTACTCGTTCACGGTGACCACGTGCACGCCGTCGCCCGTCAGCGCATTGAGATACGCCGGAAGCGTCGACATCAGGGTCTTGCCCTCGCCGGTGCGCATCTCGGCGATCTTGCCCATGTGCAGCGTCAGGCCGCCGATGAGCTGCACGTCGAAGTGCCGCATTCCGAGCTTGCGGCGGGATGCCTCCCGCACCAGCGCGAACGCCTCGGGAACCAGCGCATCGAGCGTCGCGCCGCCGGCGAAGCGCGCCTTGAGCTCCTGGGTCTTCTGCGGAAAGTCCTCGTCCTTGAGTGCCTCCATGTCGGGCTCGAGGGCGTTGGCGGCAGCCACCGTGCGGCTCAGCTCTTTGATGAGGCGCTGATTACGGCTGCCGAATATCTGCGTGAGAAGCTTCCACACTCGGGAGAATCCTTAAAAAACTGGCTGGAAAAAGCGGGGTATTGTACGGATAGACAGGAAGGTCGGTAAATCGTTTTGCAAGGGGCCGCGGGGGCGGCGAGCCGGTCGGCGCCGTCGATCGCACGCCAAAGCCTGGGGGCCTTCGCGGACGCGGCCGTCAGCGCACCGAGGCCGACGCCCGGCGTCCGGCAGCGCCTCAGCGGTCTTCGGCGATGAAGCGCAGCGGGTCGACCTGGGTGCCGTTCTTCAGCACTTCGAAGTGCAGGTGCGGGCCGGTTGAATGCCCGGTCGATCCCATGAGCGCCACTTCCTGGCCCTTGCTCACCATGTCGCCCTGTTTCACCAGGCGCTTCTCATTATGGCAGTAGCGGGGCGCGAGTCCATTGCCGTGGGTGATCTCCACCATCTGCCCGACTCCCGCCCCCGCGCCCGAGAAGGTCACCAGGCCGGCCGCCACCGAGGAGACTTTCGAGCCGGCAGGACCGGCGAAGTCCAGCCCCTTGTGCACCGCCAGATAGCCGGTGAAGGGATCGGTGCGCCGTCCGAAGTAGGAGGAGATGAAGCCGTCCTCCACCGGACGACCCTCGGGATACACCTGCTTGTTCAGCTCGCGCGTGAGGATCAGGTTCTCGAGCACGCCGAGCTGCTGCTCCCGGCTCGACAGCTGGGTCTGCAAGTCGTCGACCATGGCGGTGAGGTCCGGAACCTGCGCCGGCTGACCGTCGGCGGTCTCGCCGCCTCCCAGCGAGGGCGGATTGCCGAAATCGAACTCGCCGTCATCCAATTTGGCCATGCGGGTCAGGCGCTTGCCGAGCGCATCGAGGCGGATCACATTGGCGTTCATCTGTCCGACGCGCATTGCCAATGCGTTGACTTTCTCCTGGAGAACGCGCCGAACGTCTTGGATCTGGGCCTGTTCTCGCAACAAGTCCGCCGACCAGCTGCCGAGCTGATCGATGGCATTGCCGCTGCGCTGGCTCGATCCCAGCCCCATGCCGACGGAAAACGCAACGCCGACGATCGCGAGCACCAGCGCCGCCGCGGCGCCGATCACCAGCGGATGGCGCAAATCCAGCTGTTTCACACGACCGGTCTTGCGGCCGATAAAAATGACGTTCATGTGACTGGGGAATCCGAGGCCGTCATCGTGTGCGGACTCATGGCGTGACCAAACGGGGGTAGACTATGCAAAATAAAGCTCATTAAAACAAGGAATTTAAGCACGCTTTTGGTGCTCATTCTCAGCCCCTCATCGCGTGTTGCAGTGCGAAAGTCCAGGAATATCAAGGAATTATTGGAAGGAGGTAGCGAGCGCCTCACGGACCTCAGGCAGCGCCTGCGCGCACGCGCGCGGGTCCTGGACCAGGTGATCGCCGCTCTGCCGGACGAGCTCGCCGCCGCGGTGGCCACCGCCGGCATGGATCAGGGGGGGCTGACGATCGGCGTGGTGAGTGGCGCCTGGGCCACACGCCTGCGCTACCTGACCGATACGCTACGCCAGCGCGTCGGCGCCGCCCTGGGGGTCGAAATCTCCAGCGTTCGCATCCGGGTCGTACAACCGGAGCGAGGCCCCTCGTCCTAGCCTGAAGAATTCCAGATCGACATGCCCCTGCGCCGCCCTCAGGCCCGTGCAGCCGCCGCCGCGACGTACGAGATCGGCGCCTCCGCCAAGCTTTCGAAGGTCACTTCCCGCCACGCGCTCTCGGTGTCGATCAGGGTGCGCAGCAGCTTGTTGTTGAGCGCATGTCCCGATTTATAGCCGGAAAACTCGCCGATCAGGCTGTGCCCGAGCAAGTACAGATCGCCGATCGCATCGAGGATCTTGTGCTTGACGAATTCATCCTCGTAGCGCAGCCCGTCCTCGTTCAACACGCGGTAGTCGTCGAGCACGATGGCATTGTCCATGTTGCCGCCGAGCGCGAGG
>VFSW01001135.1_pt1 | contig 40070 bp, 36 predicted proteins | sample 5358111 | NCBI WGS metagenome assembly VFSW01 (sample SAMN11554181, study PRJNA540505) | mine drainage metagenome | isolation source: sediment from site ElyBrook_90M | place: USA: Ely Copper Mine, Vershire, VT | collected 2017
CGACCTCCAATTGCAGACATTTACAATCGAGGCATGGGTCCAGCGAGCCAGCGCCGCCGGGGTCACCTCTGATCCCACTGCCGTGAGCGGGACCGCCGCGTTGTTTGCTTATGGCCAGAATGGTTACGCCCTCGCAATGCTACAAGACGGCACTCTTGCCCTGTCGCAGGTCGGCGTGAGCGAGGTCTCAAGCTCCGCCACGGTCACCGACACCCAGTTCCATCATGTGGCTGTGACGGCTTCCTCCGGGACTGTCGTCTTCTACGTGGATGGTGTGGCTTCCCCGGCCGCAAGCTCCTACAATCCGACATACACGTTCACCACCTCCGCCGCCATCGGGGGCCGGGCGGATAATCTCAACGCCAACAACAACGACTCGTTCCTCGGCACGATCGATGAAATGTCCATTTACAACCGCGCCCTGGCCGCGACTGAAATCCAGGGTATCTATAACGCGGGCGCCGCGGGCAAGTGCGTTCCGCCGATCAGCATCACCTGGCCTTCCCCTGCGGATATTATTTATGGGACCGCGCTCAGCGGCGTCCAGCTAAACGCCGCCTCCAATGTCGCCGGGACGTTCACCTATACGCCGCCGCTGGGGACCGTCCTTCCGGCAGGCGCGAACCAAACCTTATCAGCGGCATTCACGGCCTCTGACACCGCGGCCTATCCCAATACCGTCATAATCATCAGAAAAATCAACGTCCAGCAAGCGCCCTTGATAATCACGGCCAACAACCAAGCGATACCTTACGGCGGCATCCCCCCGGCGCTGACCGTCAACTACAGCGGGTTCGTCAACGGAGAAACGGCAGCCGCGCTTTCGACGCAACCGACGGTGGGCGTCGCAGGCGCCCTCGGCGGCCCGGCAGGCAACTATCAGATTAACGCCAGCGGCGCGGTGGACCCGAATTACGCCATTACCTACGTGCCCGGCACCTTAACCATCAACCCCGTCCCACTTACCATCACAGCCAACGACCAGAATACAGTCTATGGGGCGCCTCTGCCCACTTTCACGGCCAGCTACAGCGGCTTCGTCAACGGGGACGGCCCGGCCAGCCTGTCCCCCCAGCCGACGTTTAGCACGACTGCGACCACCGCCAGCCCTCCCAGCACCTATTCGATCACGGCCAGCGGCGCGGTGGATGCCAACTACCTGATCAGCTACAAGCCCGGCACACTGACGGTGTCTCCCGCGCTGCTGATCATCACCGCCAATAGCACGAGCAAAACTTACGGGCAGACAAAGACGTTTGCCGGAACGGAGTTCGGCACTACGGGGTTGGCGAACAGCGACAGCGTGACGAGCGTGAGCTTAACCAGCGGCGGAGCGGCGGCAACGGCGCCGGTGAGCGCTTTGCCATATGGCATCCAGCCCAGCGCCGCCAGCGGCAGTGGATTGGGAAATTATCTAATTGTTTATATCCCCGGCAAGCTGACAGTCACGGCCGCGCCCCTGACCGTCACGGCCAATAATGCCTCCCGCAGTTTTGGCGGAGCCAATCCGACCTTCACCGGCGCGATCGTCGGTGTGCAAAACGGGGACAACATTACGGCCACGTATGCGTCCGCGGCCGTCGCGCAAAGCCCGCCGGGGAGTTATCCCATTGTGCCAACGCTGGTGGACCCGTCTGGAAAGCTCAATAATTACAGCGTCACGATTAACAATGGCGCGCTTACGGTAACCGCCAGCGGCTCAACCCTGGCCGCGGATACGGGAATCCTAACGGCATCGGTGCCAACCGTGGTGACTTTTTACGTGTGGGTGCCCATCGATCCTAAACTGATAATTCCGAGCGTCAATTTGCAGATCTTCAATGGATCGTCGTGGAGTGTCGTGGGCGCCATGTATGATGATGGAACGCACGGAGACGCGGTTGCGGGGGACAATGTTTTTGCCTTGCAAGTGCCGTTGGATGAAGCGTTGAGCGGACCGATCAAGTTCCGCGCGTCGATGGCTTACAGGGGCAAAATTCTGCGCTCGTTCTCGACGGCGTACACGATTGTGGTCGTTCCGGCCGTTCAACTCCCCACGAACCACGCCAGCGTCGTGCCTGCGCAACGGCCCAAACTTCAGATACTGGCGCAGCCCGGCGGCGCCGGCGGCGGGCCGGAGGTGGTTTTGCGCATACCCACAGTTCCTGGGAGCACGTATGTCGTGGAATGGACGGCGGACTTGGGCAACCCACAATGGACGGATGCCGAAGTTATCAAAGGGGACGGCTCGATACACACGGTTACGGAGCAAACCGTCGGCGCCCAGCGATTTTATCGTGTGTCGCAGAGATAAAATGGGCCGGTTTGTTGGGAAACATTACAGCAAACATGGCCGGTGGAAAACGTGCGATATAAGATATTGTGGATAGGAAGTTTACAAAGTACGGAGTTGAAATGCTTGCGAATTGAGACATAAGAAAAATCGGAAAACTTTACACTTTCAAGTGTTCTGTGACCGCCAGAAAGGAAACCAATGAAGATAATAATGAGTGCAATGTGCTATGCGTCAACAGCTTGCAAGAATAATGCAAGTGCGTCGGCCGCCCTCGGCACACCACATGCCAATAGTTTGACTCAGAAAATGAAATATTCGCGAATATTTGGCTTTGTACCAGGCACAGACGGCAAAAAGCCGCTGTCGCACGGATTGGGTGGATGCCTGCTTTTGGCCCTGTTGGTGATCTCCCCCATCGCACAGGCGCAGACGACAATTGGCTTTGAAGGCCTCACGGATGGAACGGTTGTCAGCACGCAATACTCAGGTTTAGGCGTGACGTTTTCGGGCGGTCCTCAGGTCGAGACTTCGGGCGTTAGCCTCAACCAATTTGATTTTCCACCGCATTCGGGGTCGAATGTCCTTGCCAATATCGACGTTAACTCTGGAGCCAGCACAGGCCCCATTTCCGGGACCTTCAGCAGCACGATGGAGTCTATCGGGGGCTATTTCACTTACGTCGACCCGGTGACCCTGGAGGTTTTCGACAGCAAGGGCAACCTCGTGGATTCGGCAACATCCCTGACTTCAGCGAACTATACCAGCGCGCCAGGCACACCCAACGAGTTCATCAGCATTTCCCTGCCAACTGGCTTCTCAAGCTTTGAAATTATCGGCAATCCGAATCCGAACGGAGGCACATTCACGCTGGATGATTTTACTTTCAGCCCCTCCATCGCCTCCGTTCCCGACTCGATGGGCTTCTTACCTGTCGCGGCGGTTCTTGCGTGCATTGTTGGCTTTGATTACCTCACGAGGAAGCGCCAAGCTGGCGTCCGCGCCTGAAAGAATCCGAATTACCGAATTCGTGTAAAAGACGCCGGCGAAAACGAGTAAAAGTCATGCTCGTTTCCTCGCAGTATCCCCGGCCCGAAAATGTTGTGACAACTCGATTTTCGTTTCCGCTCAAAGCAGTCCTTTTGGTCGATGACTTGGAGTACGCCGGCATGAATTTGAAATGGTTTCTGACCCTCTGCGGCTATCCTGTCGATTCTGTGTGCAGCGCCAAAAAAGCCATCGCTGTATTTGATCCGGTGATCCACGATTTGGTCGTGACTGGTAATTCGATTCCCGGGATGGGCGGGGCGGCGCTGGCCGGTTTGATTAAGCGGCGATCCCCTCGCACACCGGTCGTGATGTACACTAGCAAACCGCCCCTGGATTGTTCCTGCCTGGACTCGGTCATCCAAATATCGGCCGGCATTGTGGAGCTGAAAGCGGGCATTGAGGGTATCCTGGCCGATTGGCCGCGAATTCCGCGCCACCCGGCGTTTTCTGATTTGCCCAATGCGCGAGGCGCAAGCGGCATTGGCGAAGACTTCATGTTTTAAAAGGAGTCTTGACTCGCCTCCCCGAGTGAACAGGCTATGGGGCATGAGCGATTTGCTTTGGTTTGTTGCCCATACCCGGCCGCGGTGTGAAAAGAAGCTCTTGCAGTTTTGTCAGCGCGAGGAGCTGTCCGCCACGTTGCCCTGTTATCGCGCCGCCCACAAATATCGAGGCAAAACGGCGGTGTTCCAAAAGCCGCTGTTTCCGGGCTACGTTTTTCTGCGGATTGCGCGCGAGCAGCGCCGGAAAGTTTATGGAAGCGACTATCTGGCGAATTTTTTGGAGGTGGCCGATCAGGAGCTTTTCGTTCGACAACTGGAGGACGTGCTGCGCGCGTTGGAGACTGATTTCGAGATTCGCCTGGCGCCCACCATCGGAGAAGGCACACGGGTGAAGATCAAGAACGGGCCTCTGAGCGGAGTGGAAGGGTGGGTGGAGCAACGTTACGGCATGAACACGGTGCTGCTGAGAATGGATTTCATCGGTCAGGCGGCTGCCGTGAAAATAGACGCCACGGATCTGGAGGTGATTTAGTTCGCCGGCGCGCAGCGAAACTTCCATATTCAACTTCCATATTCTGGCGCCGCCGCCAATTTGTCTCAATTTGTCCGACTTTGGCATAGACTCCTTCTTGGCGTGAGCATATAAACAGTGAATCCAACGATTGGATTGCGCCGAAAACGCAGTTAAAACACATGGACGTGAACATCGACCGAACGAAGTCGGAGGCCGGACATCCTGTGGGTTCAAATCCCGCAGGCATGAAGACCATTCTTCTGGTCGATGACGCCTTTGAGACACGTTTGATGACCAAGTGGTTTTTGAGCTGCGTCGGATACGTCGTCCATGCGTTTTCAGACGCCGAAGAGGCTCTGGCGCGCTTTGACCCGAAAATCCATGACTTGGTGGTTACGGATAATTCCATGCCACGAATGACGGGCGCGGAGATGGCGCACATCATCAAACTGCGATCCCCTTCCACGCCGGTGCTTATGTACACTGGGGCGGCCCCGCCCGATAAATCCTGCCTGGATGCGGTGATTCAAAGGCCCACTCCCATGCCGGAGTTGAAGGAGGCTGTGGACAAACTTCTAACGGCTCGCCGCTGACCTTGGCCCGGGCGAGGCGATTTTCGGACCTCTCAATGCCGAAAAAAGCCGGAAATGTGTCGAAATCTTTACAGTTCGGCCAAATGTACATTTCCGAGTTGTTTGTCATTGAGTCTGTGCATCTTGCGAAACTGTCAATCGGAGGGTGATGCGGTTGGATGTCGGAATTTCTTACAAATTCAGTGTATGATGTGTGCGTGATTTTCGCTCAAACGATTTCAATTCACCTCTTAACATACTCCTGCGCAGTTTCTTACGATGCGCCACAAATTTTTGTCCAAATTTCTGGCATGTAAGTAGCTAGGCTTTCTACCACGAAGAGAATCGGGGCTTTCCCCGATCTGATTATCGGGGATGCCCGTAGTATCCACTAGTGGCGCGGCAAAACTGGTCGAATGAAACGAAAATTTTTGCTTATTGCTCAGCACGGTTCCGGTTCGAGGTCAGCGCAGGTAGCGCCGCTATCGGTCAGCCGGGCTGGTCGGCTTGGCTTCGCGCTGGCGCCAAGTGGCAAAAAAAATTTGTGGCATTTTGTCCCAATTGTGTGTATCAATGGCAGAATTGTATCTGAATGTTGCGAGGCTGGCAGTCGCTCCTTGAGTCGGCTGAATTGTCCTGAAAGGGCTTAAAAACTATGCAATCGCTTACAGAGGAATATCTTACATTGCGTTTGGTGCGATTAAAACGTTTAGACGCATGGCCTAATCAAGGCCAGGGCTTCTCGTTCATCCTGGCAAAAGGCGGGAGCGGGCAATATACCTCCGACTCTGCTGCCCAGCGTCTTGTGCCTGGGGATGTGCTTATCTTGAACTCCATAGATGGAGGGAAGATTGCCGTTGCCAATGGCGAGATGATTTTTTGGTGCTTCTCGGTGTGTTTTGAACACCTCTTTCCGCTGTTCGCCGCCGGTGAGATATGCCTGTTGCAAAATACCACCGACAATCTTAAAGGCCCCAAACTTTACCCCGCCGCCAGTCCCCTGGCCCAGGAGTGTCACCGACTGGTGGAGACGGCCCCCTCTCAAGGCAATGTCGATCATCGAAGCCAGGTGCTACGCGTTGCCGCCGCGGTATTATCGGCGGAGTTCAAGAATGTGCGAAGCCAGCGGGCCGGATTTGTTCGGATCGAGGACCATATGATGCAGGTGTTTGAGGAATTGTCCGCCACCGAACTTTTAAATCTCTCGGTGGGGGATATGGCGCACAAATTCGGTTGCAGTCGGCGCCATTTAAACCGCCTTTTTCATCAATACTTCGGGTGTTCGGTCGCCTCCCTGAGAATGGAAATGCGGCTATTGAAGGCGTCCTCGTTGTTACGCGATCCAGACGTGAAAATCATCCATGTGGCTCAGCAATGCGGATTCAATCATCTGGGTCTTTTTAACGCTTGTTTCAAGAAGCGATTTGGCAATACGCCGACCCAGTGGCGCAAGGGTCCTTCCACTAGGGTGAGCGCGGTTTCTCATTCGGATAAGGGCAATCCGTCCTGCCCCATGCACGCCAATGGTTTGTGCCCCTGGACGCCAAAATCGGCGAACGGGAGTGCGACGGCGCGAAAAACCCATGCCGTGCAAAGGTTAAGCCATCCGGGCGGCCCCGCCGATCCCAAACTTCGGGAATCAATTATTCGGAATTTGCGTGAAGTAAGCGCTCAAATGAAATACAAATCCAATGCGGGAATCAGTTTGCAGAATCGTCCTTAAATCTATGAACCTACTGCTTTCATTATGGAGCCACTCAGAAGTGCGGCGCCAAAGGCTCGGCGCCCTGTCTGCGGGAAAAGGCTTGGCGCTTTCCGGCGGCAATTCATGGCGGCCCCTCCAAGATGGAGACCTATCGGTTGTTCGATTTGAGCGGTTTCTTTCAAATTAGGCCCCATGCCAGACTTTCCATTTCCCGACAAACCTCCGGAAAAAAGGGATGCATCCCCTTTTTGCGGACTACGCCGGCATCTGGCTCCAACCGATGCCATCTGGGGCCGGTTCCCGATGGCCGGCCGCCTCTACCTGTCGCAAGAGGCGCGCGGGGCTGGTTTCAGACACGCTCTTCAGCCCTATGTGGTTATCTTGGCGCTGCTGGCCGGCCATTCGTGGCTCGCTGCCTCTGCGCAAACCATTGACGCGCCATTATCCAACGCACAGAGGAATGCTTTTTCCCCTGCCGCAATCCGCACAGCGCCGTCAAACTCAATCGCCCGCTCGCCCCAGATGACAACAACGACCCTCGGCAAGCCCACCAGCGCCAACACCGCCTCGGCGGCGGCGGCGAACACCTCCGCCGGCGGCTCTACCAACCGGATGGATGCCTTTGATGACCGGTACAAGCTCACCATTGGAGACCGGCTGAGTTTCCGAATTGTCGAAGACGAGGATGATCCCAGGCAAATAATAGTCAATGATTCGGGTGATTTGGAAGTTCCTTACATCGGCCGCTACCCCGCTGTTGGCATAACCTGCAAGGATTTGGCGTCGAAGTTGAAAGCCGAACTGGAAAAGGAATACTACTACCATGCCACGGTGATTATCGAGGTAACCGAGTCGGCCCGAAGAGGCGGCAGGAGAGCAACCAATTGACACCGGTTTGCCTGTGAACAATTCGATCATAAAATCCTCAGATCCCGGTTATCCGATGTCCGGCCCCATGGAGGACTATGCCGCGCCCGGCACACCCGGCGGCGCGCGACGGTTCCTTTTTTTCCTTCGCAGATTTTGGTGGGTGCCGCTTCTCACGCTGATTCTGGCGTTGGGCACGGCTGCCGTCTATATTCGCTACTGGATGCCTCCGAATTTTATTTCCAGCGCGTCGATGTGGGAAACCGAGAAACTTCGGTTGCCGGAGGGCGCCTCATTTGACGTTAGCCTTCAGGATTACCTGGGCACCCAGATGGAGTTGCTTCGCAATAGCGCGATGGAGAGGCGGGTTGTGGCGCGCTTGCAGGCTGCAAATCGCGACGCCGTTCCGTTGGACAAGGACGGCAAGCCCATCAATGTTAAAATCAGCGTGAAACAGGCCCCCAAAAGCACGATTTTCACCATTGAAGCGGTCAGCGCCAATCCCGCCTATTCACCAACTTATTTGGATGCGCTTTTGAACGAATATCTTGAGTACAAAAAAAATGTGCGCAAAATGGTTTCGGGTGACACACTCGCCTCCATTTCCGAGCAGGTGTTGCGATTGGAGAGAGACCTGAAAGACGAAGAGGCCGCTCTCACCGCCTTTGAGCGAACCAATAATCTGGCCATTTTGCAGGAAGAAGGCACCATTTCCGGCGGCTATCTTGCCAAGCTGCAAACCGAGCTATCCGACCTGAAACTGGAGTCGCAACTCCTGGACGCAACCGCAGTTCAACAGGACGTGACCGCTTCAGGGAATACCAACGCGCTCCCGGACGTCGTGGACACCATGCGGGACTTCGCCTCGGCCTCCGCCATGCCCGCATCTTCGGACCATCTTAGCCCCGTCCAGGAAATCGAATTGCTCAAAGGCGAGCGCGCGAAGCTCAGCCAAAACCTGCGGCCCAAACACCCCAAAATAGTCAAATTGGACGCCCAGATTGAGCGAGACGAGAAAATCATTGAGATATTCCGCCATCAAGACCGCGACCAAAAGCGCGAAAAATTGGCGGCTTCCCGGCAAAGCATCAAGACAAAGATGGAAAACGTGGTGGCGTCCATCAAGGAATGGGAAGGCAAAGTCGTCGAGGCCAACAACCGCATCGCCGAGGCCGAACATCTCAAGCAAAGCGTCAATCGCACGCAAAGCTTGTATGACCGGTTGGTGCTGCTTCTGCAAAACGTGGATATTAGCCGGAATATAGATCAGGAAACCCTGACCATTCTAGCGCCGGCAACACCCGCAACACGCTCTTACTCCGCTGAGATCAGCACACTTGAAATGTCCGGATTCGGAGGTTTGGCCCTTGGTCTTGGTCTCGTATTCCTAATCGGCATCCGCGATGACCGGTTCAACTCGCTGGCCGAGGTAAGCGAAAAGTTTGGAGACGTGATCGTAGGCCAGGTGCCGGATATGCCGGCGATCAGTGGCAATGGCCGGATGCCGCTGCTGGAAGTCGAAGATGAGCGGGACATGTATGCCGAGGCATATCGCAGCCTTCGTTCCGCCATCTTTTTTATGCCCGCTGAGGGAGAGCGGCCAAAGATACTCCTCGTCACCAGCGCTCTGCCGAATGAGGGAAAATCCACCATCGCGGCAAATCTCGCCCGCACGCTGGCCCAGGGCGGTTCCCGCGTTTTGCTGGTGGACGCGGATTTGAGGAGGGGTTATTTGCATGAATTAATGGGGATGCGCGTCCAGCCGGGCCTTGCGGATTTGCTGGACCGTCCAGACGACTTGGAAGCCATTGTCCAGCGCAATGGTCTCTCCAATTTTGCCTTCCTTTCCCGTGGGAAAAACGTGTCCAACCCCGGCGATCTCTTTTTGACATCCAAGTTGGATCAAGCCTTCATCCGACTCCGCGAAAAATTTGATTATGTGATCATCGACACAAGTCCGGTTTTTGCGACCGATGACGCCGCCTCTCTTGCCCCCAAGGCGGACGGCACGCTTTTCGTGGTGCGAAGCGGATTCTCTTCGGCGGGCGCGGTTAAAGATGCCCTTGACCTCCTCGGCCAGCGCCAGGTGCGTGTGCTGGGCCTGGTCTTCAACCGGGCGAATGCCTCGGCCCGTGATTATTATTATTACAAAAACCCGGAGTATTATCGCCAGCGCGAAACTTTGGAAAAAGCTGAAAGCTGAAATACTGAAAACTGAAAGATGTTAGAAAACGTTGACATGCTGACATGCTGAAAACTGAAATTGGTCAGTTGGTGCCCGACCGACCCCTTTCAGCGTTCCACGATTTCAGCATTTCAGATTTCAGTATTTGGCGGAAGGTTTCAGCATTTTAGAAATCAGTAGATTGCGGACCAAACGAAAGCGGCCTGCGAATTGACCGGCACGGAGTGTGCCTTTCAAAAAAGCTGAAAACTGAAACGCTGAAATGCTGAAATCGAACACGACTTTTCCAGGGAAAAACTTAACCGCTCAAATCTTGGTAACTATTCGGCACCGTTGCCGACCGCGCGTAGGGCGGGCATCCTGCCTGCCGGTTCGCCCGGCTTCCGGCCGGGCGTTTTTGGCGGCAGTGCTGAATGGTTACAAATTCTGGAACGTTGAAAAATGCGATTGAAAGAAGAGTTTCGAGGCAGAACCAAGCGATACGCTTCGGAGATCGTTCGGCTTTATGTCGACCTCCCGAGGTCGCGTAAAGAGGTGGAAGTTCTGGGGCACCAGTTGCTCCGATCAGGGACCTCGGTTGCTTCGCATACACGAGAAGCATCAAGGGCGCGCTCGGATGCGGAATTCTGCTCGAAGATAGACGGAGCCTTGCAAGAAGCGGCTGAGAGCGTGTTTCAAAACTACGTGGGGTTCTGCGACGAGGGGTTTTGACCGCAGCCGAGGCGGCGAGGACCGCGCATCCCCAGAGTGGGCTGTAAGGTCCGAGCTAACGAAGGCTCCGGGCAAAAGACCCGCCGCACAGCCTCTCTCAGTTTTAAAACACGCTCTGAGTCCCAACTCTGGATTGAGCTGCTGCAAGAGGATTGTGGCATCGAAAGTGACGCGATAAAAAGGTTATACCAGGAAACAAACGAACTTCTTGCCATTTTTGTCACGATGGTCAGCAAAACCAAAGGCAACAGGAAATAGCCAGAGCGAGAATTTCAGCTTTCAGCCTTTCAGCATTTTAGTTCTCAGAATTTCAGTTGTCAGCCTTTCAGCCTTTCAGCTTTTTCTAAACGGATTGCGATGGAGAAAACAGCGAAACTGATTCGTCATTGGATTTTGCAAAGGCTTGCGGATACATCTCGGAGGCTCAACACGAGTGTTTGACGTCGCTATGCCAGGAAATCGGCAAAATGCTGGGCGGCATGATAAACCGCCCCGGCCCATTTCTGATCTCCGTCCGTGACCTCTGAACTCCTAACTCCGACCTCTGACCTCAGATCCCTGTCCTCCGATCTCCGATCTCAGCTTTCAGCCTTTCAGCATTTTAGTTCTCAGCATTTCAGCTTTTCAGAATTTCAGCTTTCAGCTTTTTTTAAATGCCTGAACTAATCATAGAACCTGGACGCGCCGAGAAGAACTATTGGCGCGACCTCTGGCGCTACCGGGAATTGTTTTATTTCCTCGCCTGGCGCGACATTCTCGTCCGCTACAAACAGACCGTCATCGGCGTGGCATGGGCGGTGATCCGGCCTTTCCTGACCATGATTGTATTTACCATTGTGTTCAGCAAGATTGCCAAACTCCCGGCGCCGGCTGCTGTTCCTTACGCTTTGCTGGTCATGGCCGCAATGCTGCCCTGGCAATTCTTCAGCACAGCGATGAGCGAATCCAGCAACAGCCTGATTAGCAATGCCAACCTGATTTCCAAAATCTATTTTCCCCGACTCATTGTTCCAGCCGGCTCGGTCATCACCAGCTTCGTGGATTTCCTTATCACCCTCGGCCTGATGGCCCTAATGATGCTCTGGTATCGCTTTGCGCCTGACCTCCGGATTTTGACTCTCCCGATCTTCATGGCTCTGGCCTTCGCCGCCAGCTTCGGCATCGGCCTATGGCTCTGCGCGTTAAACGTCGAATACCGCGACTTCCGTTACATCGTTCCATTTATCGTTCAATTCGGCCTGTATGTGTCGCCAGTTGGATTCAGCAGCGCCATCGTTCCGGCAAAATGGCGTGTGCTCTATTCGCTCAATCCGATGGTGGGCGTCATAGACGGCTTTCGCTGGTCATTGCTGCGTGGCCAAACTCCATTTCCGCTTTCCTCTTTCAGCATTTCAGTTTTTGTCTCAGTTGTCCTCTGTCTTTCCGGCGTCTGGTATTTCCGGAAGATGGAGCGCACATTTGCGGATGTGATTTGAAGGCAAACGCTGAAAGCTGAAACGCTGAGATTCTGAAAAATGAGATTGAAGATGAAGCGATAAAAAGCTGCACCAGGAAACAAACGAACTAATTGCCATTTTCGCAACAATGGCCGATAAAACCAAGGGCAACCACCAATAAACTTCAGCATTTGCTTCCGATTCTAGCATTTCAGCATTTCAGTTTTCAGCGTTTTTCGCATGTCTGACGTCATCATCTCAGTCGAGGGTTTGGGCAAGAAATACCGCATAGCCCACCAGCAGCAGAATGGCATGCGCTACAGGTCCCTGCGCGATGTCATCTCGGAAAAAGCGAAAGGCCTTTTTAAAACCCTTAAAACTGGAAAACCGAAGTCAGAAAATGATCTCAGCGTTTCAGCGTTTCAGCATTCCAGCGTTTCCTCAACGGAGGACTTCTGGGCCTTAAAAGATGTCAGTTTCGAGGTTAAACAGGGCGAAGTGGTGGGTATAATTGGCCGAAACGGCGCCGGCAAGAGCACGTTGCTGAAAATCCTGAGCCGAATTACTGAACCGACAGAGGGTCGAGTCAGTATCAAAGGCCGGGTGGCCAGTTTGCTGGAGGTGGGGACGGGCTTCCATCCTGAGCTAACGGGTCGCGAAAACATTTTCCTGAACGGCGCAATTTTGGGCATGCGCCGCGCCGAGATCGAAGAGAAGTTTGACGAGATTGTGGCTTTTGCGGAGGTGGAAAAGTTTTTGGACACGCCGGTGAAGCGCTACAGCAGTGGAATGTACGTGCGCCTTGCATTTGCCGTGGCGGCACACCTTGAGCCTGAAATTCTTATCGTGGACGAGGTGCTGGCTGTCGGAGACGCGGAGTTCCAGAAGAAGTGCCTCGGCAAGATGCAGGAAGTTTCACGCGGCGGACGAACGGTGCTCTTCGTCAGCCACCAAATGGCGGCGGTGCAAAATCTTTGCCAGACCGGCATTGCGCTGTCCCAAGGGGAAGTTGTGCAAACAGGCCAGATTGAGCACGTCGTAAAACACTACCTCGCCGAGTCATCACACCTAGCGGATATTTCTTTGGAGGATCGGATGGACCGGCAGGGGAACGGCGCGTTCCGCTTCACGGACGTTTCGCTGCGGGACGCTCACGGGAAACGGTTAGCGGCTTTCGGATGCGGCGAGGCCGGAGTTATTGAATTGTCCATCGACAACCTCAGCCACAAGCCGCTCCGCACGGTGCGAGTCGCTGTCGGCGTGGACAACGATCTGGGCCAGCGCATCCTCGTCTGGTCGACGCATCTGGCGAATGAGGATTTTCCCGAATTGGGGACGGATGTGGAGAGCGTAGAAATCCATATCCCATGTATGACACTGGCGCCCGGGCGTTATGCTTTCACCCTGTTCGGAAGCGTGAACGGGGAGATTGCGGACTGGATTAAGAACGCGGGCAGCTTTGATGTGGAAGCTGGCGATTTCTACGGGTCGGGTCAACTTCCACCGCTGGGACAAGGCTGCCTAGTCATGGAGCACGGATTCAAACTCCGCGCCTCGGCTGCGGCTCTCGCTCGGTAGGTTAGAAGTGCGAAGTGAAAATGGCTCTCGAACGATTGAACCAGATTGCGAATCGCTTCGTCCGTCGCGTCTCGTGCGGGTTGCTGGGTCTGTTGCCATTTACTACACGCGCACACGTAATCGAGCACCTGTCGGAACAAATGATTTCCGTTACCGAGACGAACTCAGGGCCGCTTCGCTTTTACTGCCCGTCGCCACAGTTGACTATGCGCGCACAAACGCTGCTGACCAAAGAGCCGGACATGATCCAATGGCTCGACAGCTTCGCGTTGGATTCAGTATTCTGGGATATCGGTGCGAACGTGGGCGTGTTTAGTTTGTATGCGGCTTCGAGGCGGCACGCAAGTGTAGTGGCCTTCGAGCCGTCCGCAGCAAACTTCCATGTGCTCTCGCGTAACATTCAACTGAACGGGCTTAGTGACCGGCTTACTGCGTATTGCGTGGCACTGTCAAGAACGACGGAGATGGGTGTGCTGAACATGACTACACCAGCGATGGGTTCATCCATGAGCCAATTTGGACGCCCAGGTGAAATGTCGCGCTATGCGGACAAACGGGTTGCGGGTCTCGCACAGGGAATGATTGGTTTCAAGGTGGATGATTTCGTCAAACAATTTCGTCCGCCTTTCCCAACCTATCTCAAGATGGACGTCGACGGGCTCGAATTGCCGATTCTACAAGGCGCGAGCCAGACATTGAGCGACTCACGTTTGCTAGCAGCGATGATCGAACTCAGCCTGACAAACCAAATGGAACACGACCAAGCCGTGGAATTGCTTAAAGGATGCGGCCTGCATCTCAATTCCAAAGGGGAGGTTCAAGGCACAGAGAGTGAAAAAGCCGCAAACCACCTCTTTGTTCGTCGGCCATGAATCCCACCAGGATTCTAAGTACGTGAACTGTCGTGTCTGCAGCTCCAAGAGAACTCTCCAAATCGGAATCGTTGAGTTTTACACCGGCTTTGAGTGGCCAATCTGGGACTGCCGGGATTGTGGTTGTCGGTTCACACGGCACGAAGAATCTGTCTATGATCAACTCCACTCCGAAGTTGATTCGAGCTACGCACGATACCGCGACCAAGCCGCGCGCTGCAAGGCGCTGTTTGACCGTCATGACCTCGCCGGGCTGAAAAGCGAACTCAGTGAAACCTCCAAATACAAGTTTGTCATCAAACAGACCGAATCCCTCGGTAGAGGGTCGCGCATTTTGGAGATCGGGTGCGCGCGCGGTTTCCTTACGGCGTACTTCGCCCTTGCTGGTCACACGATCACCGGCGTCGATGTTTCAAGGGAGGCGCTGGCAAGTGCGCGAGCCGCGTTTGGAGATCATTTTGTGCCTGCCGGATCGCCATCCATACCGGACGGCGCGCCTTACGATGTCATCTATCACGTCGGCACCATCGGTTGCGTGAGCGACCCAGTGAGCATGACCAAACAACTTCTGAGCCTGCTCAAGCCCAGCGGACGCTTGCTGTTCAATGCACCCAATCGCGACGCGCTTTGGTTTCGCCGACAATTGTGGGTCGATGCCGCGCCGCCGCCGGATGTAGTGACGCTTTTTCCTCCCGGTTTCTGGCGCAAACAATTCGCAGCCGTTGCGGACGTTGGCGAGGAGGTCGAACTGTGTGGCAGCGAAAAGAGTCTGGTTATCGGCCTGCGAAAACTCTTTTGCCATCGTTGGCGCACGCCAGTTCCGCTACGGATGAACGAAAGCCACAAACCCTTCAGCCCGCCGCCGCGCACACGCGACAAACTGTGGCGATTCTTCGAGCGTTGTGTCGCCAAGGCCGCGCGCGTCACCAAACTCTCGCGACTCGCTCCCGCCGAGCCGACCGAGTTCGGTCTCTTCGTGAGCATGACGCGAAAGTGATCCGGGCTTCCAGTGTGGCAATCAAGCTGTGAATTTGCGCCTCAAACGCATCGCCACGGCCATTGCCCGGCAGACCATCGGGCGATTGCCACCGTCCACGTCACGTCTCACCGGGAAACTGGCGAAAGACGGCGGCGCCCCAGTGCGGGACATCCGCTTCCGCCCGTGGGCCAATAATCATTCTGGAAATCTGCTGCCGTGGTTGACGACCGTCGTGCCGAGTTTCCGCAAGATTTTTCTCAGCGGCGTCGAAGGGCTGCCTCAAATACTCCAGAAGAAGTTCGCCGCGCAGTGGGCGAAGTATTGCGGCTGTCGGCATGCCTTGCTGCTGCCCCACGGCACCGACGCGTTGCGTCTTGGCCTTGCCGCTCTGTTCGATCACGACGGCCTTGATTATGGGGGCGAAGTCATTGTCCCAAACTTGTCATTCATCGCGAGCGCGACTTCCGCGCTCGACCGGAGGTTCGGCGTCGCGTTTGTAGATGTTGATCCTGGCACCCTGTTGCTTGACCCAAAACGCGTCGAGCCGGCAATCATTTCCGGCAAGACGCGCGCAATCATGCCGGTGCATCAGTTCGGACAGCCGGCGGATATGACGTCGATTCGCGCTATCGCGCAGAAGCACGGATTGAAGATCATCGAGGACGCCGCGCAGGCGCATGGCGCCGAATGGGAGACCGGTCCGGTGGGATCGCTCGGTGACGCGGCGGCCTTCAGCTTTCAATCACACAAGAACCTCACCTGCGGAGAGGGAGGCATCCTGACGACCAACGACCAACAAACCTTTGAGCGCGCCTACTCGATGCACAATGCCGGCCGCGCGCTTGCAGGCGGTGGTCGATGGCAGCATGTAACGCTTGGTTGGAATTGCCGCCCGACGGAGTATCAGGCCGCGCTACTACTGCATCGCTTCAGCCTGTTGGAGCGGCAGCAGGACATTCGGGCGAAAAATTTTGCGAACATGCGCGAGTTGATGGAGCAGGTTACCTGTCTCGAACCGTTGTCGGTCAATCCCGGCGTTCGTCGGCACGGGATGTATATGTTCGTCATGCGCTACCGGCCGCAATATTGCCGTAATGTGGCCCTCGAAGATTTTCTTCATGCCGTTCAGGCGGAAGGAGCGCCCATCCATCGCGCTTACGACGCGACGATGTCGAATCAGCCCGCCATGCAGAAGCTCATGGTCCGTCATCCGGATTATCTCCGCGTCCTTCCCACACCCGTGGCCGACCAGGCGGCCAACGAGATTGTTTACATCCCGCAAGAGGTCTTCCTAGGTCCCCCGACGGACATGGCCGACATCGTTGCGGCGGTGCGAAAATTGGAACAGCATTACGCTCCGCGTCGTTAAACATAGGACGCGCCGCTGGACCGGGGACGTTCGCTTTCCACTTTCAGCATTGCGGCTTTCAGTTTTTCCGGCGTGAACCTGGCAATAATCGGGTGCGGCTACGTGGCGGAGTTTTATGGCAAGACCCTGGGGAACTATCCTGACTTGAAACTCGTCGGCGCGTATGACCGCAATGGAAAGAATCTGGAGTTCTTCACCCGGCGCTGGCCATGCCGCGAATACGCAAGTGTAGATGAGGCGATTGTCGATTCGTCTGTTGAACTGATTCTGAACCTCACCAATCCTCGCAGCCATTACGAAGTTACGCGCCGTTGCCTCGAAGGTGGAAAGCACGTATATTCTGAAAAACCCCTGGCGATGGACTCGGTGTCGGCGCGTGAACTGGTGGACGTTGCGGCCCGCAAAAAGCTTTACCTTGGCGCCGCGCCATGCAGCCTTCTCAGCGAAACCGCGCAGACGGTCTGGAAGGCGCTCAAGGACGGTGCGATTGGAAAAGTGCGTCTGGTCTATGGCAATTTTGACGACGGCATGATCGCGCCCAAAATGCGCCCATGGACCTGGCTCAATGACTCTGGCGTGCCGTGGCCGGCCAAGGACGAGTTTGAGGTCGGCTGCACCTACGAGCACGCAGGCTACATATTAACATGGCTCGGCGCGTTTTTTGGCCCTGCGTTAAACGTGACGGCCTTCGCATCGTGCCAGATTCCAGACAAGGGAATTTCCGTCCAGCAAATGGCCCCGGACTTCACCGTCGGTTGCATCGAATACGCCGAGGGCGTGGTTGCGCGCGTAACGTGCAGTCTCGTCGCGCCCAAGGACAAGTCGCTTACGATCATCGGTGACGACGGCGTGATCACTGTGGCGGACGTGCGCAACGACCTCTGCCCCGTGTGCGTCCGTCGCACACCCTCATGTGGGTGGACAGCAGCGATTGAGCGGCGTGTAAACCGGCTGCGACGCGCGCTGAAATATTCGGGCGCTGACAACGACTGGTACCTGCAAAAAAGAATTCCGTTCGCTCGCCGGCTATCGGGACGTTTTGTCAGCAAAGGCAAGCGCGTGGATTTCTGTCGAGGCCCGGCGGAGATGGCCGGCGCGATACGGGAGCAACGTCCTTGCCGTTTGTCACCCTCCTTTGCCTTGCATATTGCGGAGATAGTTGAGGCAGTGCAACGTCCCGATCCAGTGGGTGGGCGTCGGAAGATTCACTCAACCTTCGATCCGATCCAACCGCTTTCGTGGTTGACGTAACATGCCGCCCGTCGTTTCCATCCTAATCCCGTGTTACAACGCTGAGCGTTGGGTGGCCCAGGCAATTGAGAGCGCCCTCGCCCAGACGTGGCTGGAAAAGGAAGTCATCGTTATGGACGATGGCTCGACGGACGGCAGCCTCGAAGTTATTAAACAGTTCGGAGATCGCATTCGCTGGACGAGCGGTCCGAACTGCGGCGGCAATGTGGCCCGCAACCGGCTCTTGGAGTTCGCGCACGGAGACTGGCTGCAATATCTGGACGCGGACGACTACCTCCTGCCCGACAAGGTCGCGAGGCAGATGGAATGCCTCGCCGAAAACCGGGGGACGGATGTCGTGTTCGGTCCGGTCACGCTGGAGCATTGGAGCGAGATCGGTTCACGGCGCGAAGTGTTTCCGATTCCAGAGCCACGCGATCCCTGGGTTCTTCTCGCGCGCTGGTATCTCCCGCAAACAGGCGCGCCGCTCTGGCGAAAACAGGCAATTACGGACGTGGGCGGCTGGAAGCCCGATCAACCATGCTGCCAGGAGCATGAACTTTATCTGCGTTTGCTGATGGCCGGTAAAAAATTTACGTTCTGCCATCACGAAGGCGCCATTTACCGCCAATGGGGGGAACACACGGTTTGTAAGCGTGACACGTCGGAAGTCAGGCGGCGCCGAATGGAAATTGAAAAGCGCCTCGAGGACTTTTTGCGGGAGCGAAACGATCTGACATCTGATCGACTTTGGGCGGTCAATCAGGCGCGGTTCGAAATGGCGCGCTTGGCATGGCAGCACGACCGTTCGGAGGCCCGACGAATCATGGGCATGATCCGCCAATCGCATCCCGGCTTTCAGCCCGCGGGTGCAGCGGCGCCAGACCACTATAAGTTGGTTTTCCGCGCGCTTGGATTCAACTTCACGGAAACACTTGCGGATTGCGCTCGCCGGATAAATCTTCAATGTGGACGTTGAACTCCTCGCTCCCACGAGACCTAACTTTTTAGTCATCGGGGCGATGAAGTGCGCCACGACCAGCCTGTGCGATATTTTTGCAGCGCATCCACAGATGTTCGTGAGCGCGCCTAAAGAGCCAGACTTTTTTTGCGACGACGCCGTGTTTCAACGCGGCTGGGCCTGGTATGAATCGCTGTTCGTCGGCGCAAAAGGCAGGGTGGCTGTGGGTGAGGGCAGCACGGGTTACACAAAGCAAAAACTTCACCCGGATGCTGTCCAGCGCGTTGCCAAGCACCTGCCAGATCTGAGACTCATCTATATCGTTCGCCACCCCCTAAAGCGGATCGAGTCGCACTGGCTTCATCTTATAGCGTGCGGCGAAAACGTACCGCCGCTCCGTGAGGCGCTTCAGAAATGGCCGCACATCGTGGACACTAGCTTGTATTGGAAACAGATCGACGCTTATCGTCGCCACTATCCTGATGATCGGCTGCTGGTGCTGTTCTTCGAAGATTTTGTTAGACATCCAGGAGTAGTCATTAAACGATGTTACGAATTTCTGGGCGTAGATCCAAAGATTGCGGTGGCTGATCCCTCGAAGCCCGCCCATGTCTCCGCCACAATGATGGTGGACATGCCGATTATCGGTGTTTTGAAGAAAATTCCACTTGCAGCGACGTTGAGGAACATGGCACCGCATTTGGCGCGCAAAGTGACCGACAGCTTTCGCCGGCCGCTGCCTGAGCGCCCGGAGTGGCCTGCTGACTTGCGGCACGATGTTATCCGCCAGATTTCGGACGACACACGGGAGTTTCTGAAATTCTACGGTAAATCGCCTAATTACTGGTCATTCTAAAGAACGCCATGCCCAGATTTTCGGTCATTATTCCAACATACAACCGAGTCAAATATATCGCGGCAACACTGGCGTCGGTACAAGCGCAGGAATTCACCGACTTCGAAGTTATTGTAGTGGACGATGGCTCGACCGACGGGACGTTGGAGATTCTCGACGCGCACAAATCTTGGCTAACGGTGTTGCAACAAAAAAACGCCGGGCCCGGGGTGGCGCGCAATGTCGGTTCCAAACACGCAAAGGGAGAGTATTTGGCTTTTCTCGATAGCGATGACATCTGGTTTCCCTGGACGCTGTCCACGTTCAATGAAGTTCTCGAAAAGCACAAAAAGCCGGAGCTGGTATCGACGAAACTTCAGTTGTTCTGGGCAGAGAAGGATTTGGAAGGAGTCAATCGGGAGCCGTTGCGCGTGGATATTTTCAATGACTACTACGAGGCGAGCCACAAGTCGTACTTCGTCGGTGCCTGCATGATGACGGTGCGAAACGCGCTTTTTGAGGCAGTGGGCGGTTTCACAGAAAAACAGATATATTGCGAGGACTCCGATCTTGCCTTGCGTTTTGGTCTGGGCAGGGGATTTGTGCAGATTCTCGCGCCTGTGACAATGGGTTATCGCCAGCATCTGACCAACGCGACACGCAACTATGAAAAGATTTATAATGGTCTGTTATTTCTGATCGAGTCCGAGATAATGGGGTTATACCCAGGTGGCCGTTCGCGGCGCATTGACCGATTGCGTTTGCTGACGATGCATATCCGGGCTCACAGCGTCGATTGCCTTAGACGGGGCGCCCAGCGATCCGGCTGGAGCCTGTATCGCAAGAGTCTAGCTTGGCAGTTGCGCATCGGTCGCTGGAAGTACCTTTGCGGTTTTCCGGCAGTGGCGCTTGGACAGGCAATCGGCACACTGTCGTGGCGCCGGTACAGGCGTCAAAACGTACGCTGAGTGCGTCTCCATCAGCGTCGATGAACTTGCTGGGTCTCGTCATCCGCTCCACTGGCGGGATGGCATCGAGGGCGCGAAACGTTTGGTTTCGCATGCTGGGTGTCCGCTTGGGTGGCTATGTATGGATGCGAAAGATTTCCATCCCGCGTCAGTGGAGCGACATCACGATTGAAAGAGGAGTCGCCTTGGATGACGGGGTGGTGTTGTTTTGTATTGGCAGTCCCCAACGCAATCGGCTGATCATCCGCGCCGAAACCTACATCAACCGTTTCACGATGATTGACGCTTCCGAAAGGATCGAAATCGGAAGGAACAGCATGATCGGTCCACACTGTTACATCACGGATCACGATCACGGCCACATGGCTAACAAACCCGTCGGCGAGCAGCCGTTGATCGGTTCACCAGTCTGGATTGGTCGTGAGGTCTGGATTGGCGCTGGCGTTATCATTTTGAAAGGCGTAACGATTGGCGATGGCGCGGTTATTGGCGCAGGGGCCGTAGTAACGAGGGATGTTCCAGTGGGCGCAAAGATGGCAGGTGTCCCCGCGCGGCCAATCGGTCAGCGAGGAACCCCATGACAAATCAGAACAACCTAAAATCGCTCCATGAATCCCCCCATGAGACTGGGCACTTCGCATTTTGCCCAGTTCTTAGCGAAATAATAGCAACTCGCCGGATACAAGGCAGAACTGGCAGGTTATTCGACGGGATTGGCGCCCTATCCAGCGTCAACAATCTCATAGTTTTGCGCAATCTTTGTCTCAATCTGAAGCCGCGGCAAACGTTGGAAATTGGCCTCAGCTTTGGGGGGTCGTGTCTCGTGTTCACCACGTCCCACCGAGACCTGGGCCATCCCCCGGAACGTCAGCATGTCGCGTTGGACCCATTTCAAGCTACAGTATGGGATGACAGTGGCATCACCCTTGCGGACCAAGCCGGGGTGTCGTCCTACCTCGATTTTCGGCCGCAGTTTTCTTCTTTGGAACTGCCCGGCCTCATCCGCGAAGGGCGGAAGTTTGATTTGGTTTACATTGATGGATCACATCTTTTTGAGGATGTATTTATAGACGCTCATTACGTTGCGCGTTTGCTTTCGGACGAGGGCGTGATGATCTTTGATGATAGCTCGATGTCGCATGTGAAAAAGGTCCTGCGGTTCATTCGTCGGACTTTAGGCGCGGCGTTCGTTGAGTTCGATCTTGCTCCTTACCGCCGTGACAGTGGCAAAAGCATTAAATACCGTATGGGTCGATGGTTTGGGCGGGCGCAGATGACCGCATTTCGGCGCATAGGGGAGGTTGAGCGTGAATGGGATGCACCATACGTCGACTTCTGACGATGCATGCTTCGGTGGTCATCGTTACGCGTAATCGCAAGGACGAATTGCGTAGGGCCGTTCAATCCGTTTTGACCCAGACGATACCGTTGGAGCTGCTTGTCGTTGACGACGGATCCACTGATACCTCTGCTGAAATGATCCGATCTGAATTTCCTTCGGTTCGCTTGGAGTGTTCACCAACATCATTTGGATACATTGTGCAGCGAAACCGTGCGGCGCGACTGGCGTGCGGCGATGTTATATTCTCCATCGATGACGACGCGGTTTTTGCCTCGCCGCACACGGTGGCACAAACATTGTCTGAGTTTAATCACCTGCATGTGGGCGCTGTGGCCATTCCCTATTCGGAACCACAAAAATCGCCGGCGGTCCGTCAACAGGCGCCATCACCCGAAGGGATATTCGTCACGGATGATTTCATCGGCACGGCGCACGCCGTGCGACGGGACGTGTTTTTGCAATTGGGCGGCTATCAGGAATTTTTGGTGCATCAAGGAGAGGAGATGGACTTTTGCATTCGCATGTTGGCGGCGGGTTATGTGGTCCGGCTTGGAAGTACCGGATTAATTCATCACTTGGAGTCGCCCAGACGCGACTTCCGACGGATGGATTTTTTTGGACCGCGCAATTCCGTCCTGTTCGCGTGGCAGAACGTGCCCTTGCCCTATTTATTAGGGAATTTGTTGATGACTTCTTTCTATTGCATCCGTTTGACGCTCGACCCTTCGCGTTTGATCATTCGGTTGCGAGGACTCGGATGGGGCTACCGAGATTTCCTGCGGACGCAGCGGGCGCCTGTTTGCATGACGACGTTCAGACTATGGAGAGACCTGCGGAAGAACGATCCCCTTCCTTTGGAAGACGTCATCGCGCGGCTTCGCACAACGCACTGACGGTGTTGTTTTGCCTGTGAGATGTTTCCTTAAGGGCTTCGAGCGGCGTTTTCCACGAGTAGCCAATCTCCGGGATTTGCGGCGAATAAGCATGAGACTTGTGCAAAGGCACTGGGGCAGGAAGCATAACAACTTCTTAGGAACCGTATCATTTGATGCATCGCTTGCAACGTGGTTCTTCTAAGGAACTCTTTATCGGCCCCTTTCAATCCGACTTGTTGGATCTCTCACGCTGGGTGGCGGCGTTTCTGGTCGTTGTGGGACATGTGAGAGGTTTCGTGTTCCGTCCTCATGACCCCGAATCTCAAGCAGGATTACTGGGAAAGTCGGTTTATTTTGTAACAGGGTTTGGACACGAAGCAGTAATTGTGTTTTTCGTTATGAGCGGGTTTCTGGTCGGCGGAAAAGCGTTCGAACGATTTGCCTTTGGGACGTTTTCCTGGAAAAAGTACCTCGTCGACCGAAGCAGCCGACTTTATGCCGTATATTTTCTAGCACTAATCCTTGGCGGGGGTCTCGATTATTTGGGATATAGTTATCTAAATCGCTTTGGCCTTTATGACCGGAGTTTCACCGGAACCATTGCGGTCGTGAATCATGATTTTCATGCGGACCTGACACCTTCTGTCTTCGGACTGAACCTCGTTATGTGCCAGACAATCCTGGGACCGGTTTTTGGCAGCAATGGGCCGTTGTGGAGTTTGGCAAATGAGTTCTGGTATTATCTTGCAGGACCTCTTTTCTTCGGACTTTTTTTCACCCGAGCATGGTGGAGGCTGCTTCTGACAGGCGGCGCGTTGGCGGTGATCATTCGCTTCCTTCCAGAGGCGATTTTGATATACTCTCCGGTATGGCTCATAGGTGCGGCACTTTATTTTTTCAACATGCGGCCGCTCGGGCCATTTTGGTTGACGCTGTTGCTCTTTCTCGCCAGTTTCAGCATAGCCCGTTTGCATTGGATAAAACTGCCCTACGTTGGAGACTTCCTTATCGGGATCAGTTTTGCGTTGTTGATCAACTCTGCCGCCGGTAAATCGCGGCGGCTGCCAGGGCATTTCTTAAGCAGGAAAGCGGCCGACTTTTCATATTCGGTGTATTTATGCCATTTTCCATTTCTTGTCTTCCTCCTTTCCGCTCTCTACCAGGGAACGGGCGTTGGCCTCCAAGGCCCCTGTAACGGTTTGTTCCTCACCCTTTCCCTCGGAGTTTTGGCGATGACGTATCTTTGGAGCTATCTGGTCTCGCTCGCCACGGAGCGCCAGACTTCTCGGATTCGGAAACTATTCCATTATTTCCTGGGTGATGAGGCAGTAATGCCACCCGCATTGGTTCGGTGAACTTCGGCGGATAAATTACTTGGTCCTGGTTAGGAGATTACCCCCCGATCGTTCGATCAAGAGCGGTCACAACTTGGAAGGTTCCATATATACACCGCATGAGCGACGCTGGTTTTAACTACACTTATCATGACTATCACATACCCGACCCGCCACATCAGCCACTCTATTTGGACATCATCCTCACATATTTGAGAAAAAACTCACGGGCGCTTCGAGTCTTGGATGCTGGTTGTGGAGACGGTAACTTCACCGCCTCTTTATCGCAAGCGGGATACGAGATGCACGGTATTGACAATTCAAAAGGCGGTATTGAGAGGGCGGCGCGACGCTATCCGCATCTAAGATTCAGGCAAGGATCTGTTTACGAGGACCTGGCGGGGCTCTGCGGAGTCAGATCTTTCGATGTTATAGTTTCAATTGAGGTAATTGAGCACTTGTATAGTCCCAGGCAATTCGTCAAGCGGGCATTTAACTCACTTTGCCCCGGCGGGATGTTGATTGTGACGACGCCTTACTGGGGATACCTTAAGAATCTTGCTTTAGCTCTGTCCAATCGCATGGATCGGGCGCTAACAGCTCTTTGGGATGGCGGGCACATTAAGCATTGGTCTTATAGGACGCTCCGCCAATTGCTAACCGAACAAGGGTTTGAATATCTGGCATTTCATGGTGCTGGCAGGAAGATTCCATATTTGTGGTCTGGAATGGTTATGGTTGTTAGAAAGCCCCTGTGAAAAGCGCACCGATGCGAAAAGGGCGCATTGCGGAACTGGATGTTTTGCGAGGCATGGCGGCGGTTACGGTTGTGATATACCATCATGTAACCATCTTTGACGAGACCTTGGGACGGGGGCCTCGCACTCGCCACATCCCGTACGGGGTGTTTGCCGTGCATCTCTTTTTTATGATCAGTGGATTCGTGATTTTCATGAGTCTCGACCGTACCCGCACGGCGCTCGATTTCGTGGTTTCGCGCTTTTCGCGTCTTTTTCCCGCTTTCTGGGCCGCGGTATTGCTGACTCAAACCGTGCTGTGGCTAGCCCCCTTTGCTGACCTCGCGGTGTCATGGTGGGAGGCGTTTGTAAACCTCACCATGCTGGGCGAACCTTTGCATGTGCGTTTGGTGGACAATGTTTATTGGTCCCTTGTGGTCGAAATTGCATTCTATTCGATTATGCTTTTACTTTTTGTGGCTGGCTCCCTCAAACACATCGAACGACTCGTGGCGCCGTGGTTATTGTTGCAGCTTTTGGCAAAAGTTGCCGCTAGTGCTTTTCATCAGACCATCCCAAAGGGAGTCGCGATATTACTCCTACTGAAATATGCGCATTTGTTCTTGGGGGGCATCTTGTGCTATCGCATGCGATTCGAGGCCTTTACCCGCAAACGCTTGGGGCTTTTTATCTGCTGTCTTTTCACACAGTTCATTATACATGGGTTTTGGGCTGGAGTTTTTGCGATTGCTTTCTTTGCCTTGTTTTATGCGTTGGCGAAGGATTGGCTTCAATGTCTCTCAGTCCGTCCCTTGATTTTTATCGGGACGATTTCCTACAGTTTATATTTGATTCACCAGAACATCGGGATTGCGATAATGCGCGAGCTCGCTAATTACCCGCGACTGCTGCAGTTGTTGGTTGCAGAGATAGTTGTATTTACTTTGGCCGCTGGCCTGACATTCGGCGTTGAACAACCCGCTATGGCGATGGCCCGGAACTGGTACCGAAGCGGGGAGACCGTGAGTAACCGTTGAGTTTGAAACTGAAAACCAGACATGGCGCGGAAAGTGCTGCACTTATTAATGCAAAGAATAACGGTTCTTAAAGTTGTGGTATGTTGCGCTGTTACTGGATCATTGTGAGCGGCTTTAAAAGGCTTTCGCGACCCTTTGTTATGGCTTCGATGGCTGTGTTCGCCACAGGCAGCCTAGGTCAGCCAACGGTTTTGAACGTTACAAATTTTGGCGCTCTGGGCGATGCGGTTAATGTGTCCGTGAATACCGTCAGCAACTCGTACACCGTCACGACCACAAACCAATTTACGAGCGCGGATATAGGAAAGGTCATCAGCATATTTGGAGCCGGCCTGCCCTTGGGCCCGACAAATGCTCCGCAAGACCTGCCCGCACTCATAGTCAGTGTCTCCGATGGCACCAACCTCACCCTAAGCCGCCCTGCTGGATTTAGCGCCAACCTCGCTCCGGCGATATATGGAACATGCAGTTCTCCAGGATTTCAGGCGTGCATTAACGCGGCAATCCCGGGAAGCACAATTCTTATCCCTGCTGGCAGCTACCTGTTGATCCCTCCGGTGTATGACACCAATTGGATGAGCGCTCCTAGATTTTCGGAAGCCGCGGTCTATTTCAGGAGCGGCGGCTTTAATTTGATCGGTGATAATGCGGCTACGACCACCCTTATTGGGAATGGAGCTTGGCAAACTAATTCACAAGGAAATGTGTATCGAGGGATTATATTTGGGTTTGTTGGGCCCGTGACAAATAACGGATCGATTCTCTTTCAAAATCTTACTTTTGATGGCGGCGTTTCCAATGGAGCACAAACCTATAAGGGCTGGCCGGCAAATGCTAATGGCGATGGATGGGACATAACCCATGACGCATGGCTTGATTCCGGGACTTCGCCCTGGTTTACTAATCGTGCGTTTATTAATTGCAATTTTCAACATTGGCGAGGAGAAATGGTAAAAAGCAATATTGGGTTCCCTACTTTACCCGGGCTCATTGAAATGACTAATTGTCTGTTCAATGATGGAAATGCCTCGGGGGTCAATTTCGCTTATAGCCACATTCTAAGCGGCTGCACCTTCACAAATTTAAATTTGATGATGGAGTTTTACGAAGGATATATGGCCGGGCCCGCTGTGACCGAGAACTCACTAATAATAAACTGCGCTTCAGGACTTGCGTTGTTGGGAGCGGAATCCAATCATGTCCAGCCATCCTACACATTCCGCAACAACAGTTTTGTTGGGACCGGGACAGGATGGGGAATCCTTTTTAGCCCGGCCCAAAACCTCACAATCCAAAGCAACAATTTTAGCGCCTTGCACGGTGGCTCTGCGATTATAACTTCTTTTGCAGGATATCAATCTATCTTTCCGACAATCAACAGCAATATTCTTATAGCTAATAACTCCTTTATCAATGTCGGCCAGGCATTTTACAACGGAGGGGGAGGCGAGGACTCAACTGCTAATATGATTGTGAGCAATAATACGTATTCACAGGGCTCCGAATTCGCTAACGGGCTCGGAGGTGGCACAAATATTACATTTGTTGGGAACATATCTGTTGATGGGACAGTCGGTTTGGACAGTTGGGGATTATCGGGCCAATGGTACATCGATGATTCTTCGAATGAATTTCCGCCACATACTTACAGTGATTTTGTCGGAACAACCAATGTCATTTCGTATGCTTGGGGCATGCGAGCATTGATCAAATACATAACTACCAATTCCGTCTTCGTCTTGGATGACACCCATCCGCAACTGATTCCTCCGGGTGTGTATATGACAATTACGAACGCGGCAAATCAATCGGTCCCACTGTATTCCTCCGCGGCGACGCCTCGCACAGCGATCCCATTTCCAAGCGGTTATTATGCGACGTTTCACTGGACCAACGGCACCTGGCAGTTATTTTCCCAAAAAGGGCCTCCGCCCGGACTACGCATAGCGTACCCGTAGTTTACCGTCGGGCCCCCGAAGCTCGGAGGTTATGTTTCGGAGAGCAAAATCAGGATTCGGCCTTCAACTTTGAAATCTTCAGATTTCTACTTTAATTCCGGAATCGTGTCTTCGAAACAATGGATTTCTTGCCAACTTGGCGCGCGTGAGCATTATGCGATCGCGCGCGCACTACACCTGCGCGGGGAATTAAACACGTTGTTCACTGATATGTGGGTCGGGCCAGGAACTCTACTTGGCTATCTCAATCGTTCTTTGGAAAATCGGTACCATCCACAACTGGGGGACGCACTTGTTAAGTCAAACATGCTCGGATTATTCGTGTTTGAGGTAATGGCGCGAATTAAGCGCGTCAAGGGCTGGGCGCGAATTTTGGCCCGTAATGAGTGGTTTCAGAAATCCGCCGTTGCAGCGCTGCGAAATCGCTTCTCCGCGCGCGCGGGAATAGCAGCTAATCCTCGAGTGGTTTTTGCATATAGTTACGCGGCAAGGGAAATTTTCATTTGGGCAAAGGCTCATGGCTGGAAAACGGTGCTAGGCCAAATTGATGCGGGCCCGGAAATGGGAAGAACTATAGAACGACTGGATCAAAAGCATGCGCAATATCGGATGCGGAGCACTCCACCCTCGAACCGGTATTGGGATGCTTGGCGCGACGAGTGTACATTGGCGGACAGAATTATTGTAAATTCCGATTGGGTTCGTAAAGCACTGATGCTAGAAGCAGTTGCTGTGAACAAGATCAAGATTGTCCCCTTAGCATTTGAAGCACCAGGAGAAGCGTCCACTTTTCAACGTCTTTATCCGGTAGCCTTTACCTCCAAAAGGCCAATGAGAGTGCTTTTTTTGGGGCAGGTGAGTTTATTAAAAGGGATAGTCTCATTACTTGAGGCTGCGGATCTTCTGCGCGGCGAACCCGTGGAATTTCACATTGTGGGTCAGATCTCGGTGAATATTCCGGAGTGCTTTAGGAACCGGTCGGGGATAATATGGGTGGGAACGGTGCCCCGTAGCGCCGTTGCAGCATATTATCGGCGATCAGATGTTTTTCTGTTCCCTACGCACGGTGACGGCTTTGGATTGACACAATTGGAGGCCCAAGCTTGGCAATTGCCTGTAATAGCATCCCGGTGTTGTGGAGACGTTGTCGTGGACGCAGTGAACGGCGTTCGCCTGTCGGAAGTCACCGGCAAATCCATTGCCAGTGCTTTGCGCGCTTTGCGTCGAAATCCTGACGCGCTTCGACGTATGGCCAGGAACTCCGCAGCTAATCCAAGATTCTCATTGGGCAACGTCGGTCGGCTCCTCGAGGATGCCGCAGTATTATCGAAATCAAGTGCAGATAAAGATACCGCGTGTAACTTGATGTGAATGCCTCCGACATTAGTTTGTCTGTGTGGTTTTGTCTCGCCGTTCAACTCTTCTGGGTGGTTTGGGGCATAAAACGTTTTGCGCGACGCAATGACGATTTACCGCTGGTGTTGTCCATATTTCTTGCCTATTGTGGTGGTTATCGGTATCTCGGCGCGGTTTGGGGGCGGTTTGAATGGGGGAGTCTGCGATCCTTTGGGTTGGATGCCGCATCGTCTGATTTTTCAAGCACAGCACTGGCTCTGAAGGCAATTATTCTTGGCGAGTCTGTGCTGCTGGCAACGTATTGCTACTTGCAGACCCGGACGGTGATTTCCACTCGTGAGAGACTGCCAGTGCTCTTGCAGAAGCGCATGCGGATGTTGCTGCTTATATTGGCGCCGATTAGCGTGGGCGGAGCACTCTTGGCCGGATATTATACCGCCATATCTCATGCGCTAGGCTTATCAATCGCGTTTCAGGTTAGCAATTACGTCGCGTGTTTCCCTCTAATATTGGTCTCGATGGCTATTTTGGTTGTGCTCGCATGGCGTTTTGGCGCCTTAGGAGGCGTCAGGCAGAAGTTGTTCGCATGTGCTTTTCTCGGAGTCGTGGCCTTTCTTACGTTTGGTCCCACAGGGCGCTTTCAATTTCTGGGTTGGATGATTGCATCGGCTTACCTCATCAGCACCACGCGGTTTGGCTTGCAGCGGATCCCGGTTTTGGCGGCCGGGGCGGCTTTGACGTTGGCGTTATTCGGCATTGCCGGAGCGTTGCGTGGTTATCGGGAAGGAGATGCGAATTTGTTGGTGGCTGGATTTGAGCGGACGAAGTCCGGCGAAGATGCAAACATGCTCGATGGTTTTACATATTTGATGGGCGTCTATCCCAAATTACTTCCTTACAGGTTGGGAGGTGAGCATTTTGAAATTTTACTCCGGACCATTCCACGACAGCTTTGGCCTGGTAAACCTGTAGGGGGCTATATGAATAAGCTCGGCCTTTTTGATGCCAGTTCGACTGTGACAGTCGGTATTTCACCCACTTTGTTTGGTTCCTTTTATGCGGAAGGAGGGTGGATTGGAATTGTGGTCTGTTCAATCGTTTACGGATGGGTTGCCGCCTGGGTGGTTCGTTATAGCATCTCTCTGCGAATGATTTTCGGCACACTAATTAGAGCCTGCCTAATTGCCGCATGTATTCCGCTTCTTCGCGGAGGCGACCTGCCTGGCATCTACGCTTGGCTGGGAATGTCCTTCTGGCCGGTGATGTTGTTATTATGGTGGAATCGGAGATTTCTTTACGTGATGGAAAATACGACGTCGCAAAAAAGATCGTCAGTACCGGAGAACCGACGGAATGCCCGCCATCCAGTTTTCAGCGCTCCCGGACTACGGGGAACCGGGATCTAACTCGCTGCAACTTTCGATTGAGGATTCTTAATCTAATCCAATGTGGGAATCTCGGCGGCATGGAGCAAGCGTCCTTGAGACTAATGCGCGGATTACAGGCACGAGGGCATAGAGTTAGCCTTCTCTCTCTAAATCCGATCGGCAAGCTCGGGCCCCTGCTTGAAGATGCCGGAATTCCCCACGAAGGGTTGCCTTACCGGGGAAAAGGCGGCTGGCGGGGTTACGCTTCCTTAAAGCGGAAGCTGGGCACAATTCAGGCCGATGGCCTGATAATGACAGGACATCATCTGCTGGCATCGATAGCTCTCGGAGATTTCTGTCGTGGCCACAGACTATTAGCGGTTCATTTCCACCACGCCGGAGTTAAGCCGCGATGGCAGTGGAGGCTGATCTATCGGCTGGCTGCCAGACGATTCACTGCCGTTACTTTCCCGTGCGATTTCATACGGCGTGAGGCTGAGTCTATCTTCCCTCCTATAGCCCGACTGGCACATACGATCGTGAATCCTCTTGACGTCTCGTCCGTTCCCACCGGCCAAGATCGGGCAAAAGCGCGCGACTTCCTGGGTCTGCCTCGCGGCAGCCTTGTAGTTGGCAACGCTGGGTGGCTTATTCCTCGCAAGCGATTTGACGTCTTCTTGCATGTCGCGCAGGAGGTCTTGGCGCGAATCCCCAATGCTGTTTTTCTCATCGCAGGCGACGGTCCAGAACGCAAAGCGCTTGAATCATTAGTTTGCGGCCTGGGCATCTCAGCAAGCATGCGCTGGCTTGGATGGTGTCAGGAGATGGCCAGTTTCTATAAGTCCCTTGACGTTTTGCTTTTCAATTCGGATTGGGATGCGCTTCCTACAACCCCACTAGAAGCGATGAGCTTTGGTGTTCCGGTCGTCTGTTCCGTGCTCCATGGCGGCCTCAATGAGATCATCGACTCGGCACGTTACGGCTACGTTCGCAGCACCCACGATGTCAAAGTCTTAGCCGGCGTGGTGCTGCAACTGTTGAAGCATCCGCAGCAAGCCACTGCAATGGGTCTTGCCGCCAGGAACCGCATCGAGCAAATTTGTCGCACGGAACCGATCGTGGAATGGCACGAGCGCGCTTTGCTAGGACAGGCTGTCAATGGATGCTGACATCCAAGACAAATATCGCGCCGCTCCTATAGCGGTCCTTTTTTTTCGGTTGGGCCCCTACCACTATGCTCGCCTAAAAGCCGCCTCAAGCGCAATGCGTATAACGGCTGTCGAGTTTTCTGATGTCGATCCGACTTACGCTTGGAATCCAGTACACGGCCAAGAGGGATTTGACAGAGTGCTTCTGTTTCCGAGCGAGTCGGTTGAGTCGCAAACAACGCGTGATATTTCCGACACGATAGACGGAGCCTTGACTAGCGTTGGCCCTTGCGCGGTCGCCATTTCCGGATGGCGTGACCGTTGCTCCATCATCGCACTAAAATGGTGCATGCTACATAGTGTGCCGGTGATCCTCATGTCTGAAACGACCGCTTGGGACGCTAAACGAAAGGCATGGCGGGAACTCATTAAGAAGCGGGTGGTGCGACTCTGCTCCGCCGGATTGGTGGGAGGCAAAAGTCACGCCGATTACCTTGAGCGATTGGGCATGTCGCGCGATCGCGTTTTTAAGGGCTATGATGCGGTGGACAATGATTACTTTACGGACAAAGCGGAGGAAGTCAGAAGTCGGGATTCAGAGGTCAGGCGCCAGCTTGGTTTGCCGGAAAGATATTTTCTGGCCTCAGCGCGATTCGTAAAGAAGAAGAACCTGCCACGCCTCATCCAGGCGTATGCGCGCTATCGGCGGCTTGTCCTCCGGGCGGAAAGCTCTCCCTCCGATTTCAGCTTTCAGCTTTCAGAATTTCAGCGTTTAAAAACCCCGCCATCCGCCCTCCGGCCTCTGCCCTCTCCCTCAGCCCCTCCGTCCTCCGCCGCTTGGAACTTGGTTCTCCTCGGCGATGGCCCTTTGAAGCCTGACCTCTGTCATCTGATCTCTGACCTCGGCTTGCAGCACTCAGTGCTGCTACCGGGTTTCAAACAGTACAATGAACTGCCGCCCTATTACGCCCTGGGCGGCGCGTTTGTTCACGCCAGCACGACGGAGCAATGGGGCTTGGTTGTGAACGAAGCGATGGCGTCCGGCCTGCCCGTGCTTGTGTCAGACCGCTGCGGTTGCGCGATAAATCTCGTCCAGGAGGGACAGAATGGGTTTGTCTTCGACCCGTATAATGTGGAGGGCTTGGCCGAACTGATGAGTCGAGTCTGCGCGCTGCCGTCACGCCAGCTTGCTGCGATGGGCCAAGTCAGCCGCGAAATCATTGCCTCGTGGGGACCGCAGCGCTTCGCTAAAGGCCTGTGCGAAGCAGCGCAGGTTGCCGCCAACTCTCTACCCAAACGAGCGAATTTTGTCGATAGGTTATTGCTTAAGGCGTTGTTAGCGCGCAAGTGTCAGTAGCGAATGTCGAAATGCTTATCCAGTATGGTTCACGTAACGTCACGGCTTTCTCGGCTGGATGGCGGCATTCCCCCGGTGATTTGGTCTCACACGCGCGAAGTCGGTCGTTTGGGACTAGAAATCGAGGAATGAAGGCTTTAGTATCTGTCATTATTCCGTGCTACAGAGCCGAATGTTGGGTACGGGAGGCCATTCAGTCGTGTCTGGACCAGACCTATCAACCCATTGAAATCATTGTCATTGACGACGGCTCTGCCGATCAAACCACACGAATCGTCTTGGATGCCGCCAAAAGTGCGAAGGTTTCGATCAGACTATTTGAAAGCGCGCACAAAGGCGGTTCTGCTGCGCGAAATCAGGGGGTCGCCGCCGCCGCGGGCGATTATGTCCAGTTTCTCGACGCCGATGACCTGATGTCTCCGCGGAAAATTGAGATTCAGACCGCCCTCGCCGCTCGGAGTCACGAAACTATTTCCTGCGGCTCGTGGGTGTGGCTAAAACAATCAAACGGCCATTGTGCGACAGAGCGTCCAAAACAGCACATGAGCTATACCGGTGATTTTATTCACGAATGGTTGCAAGGAAATTTTTTTGCCGTGCATTGTTTTCTGTGGCCGCGCAAGGTGGTGGTCGAACTGGGAGGTTGGGATGAATCGCTTTCCGCCTGTCAGGACGGCGACCTGTATATTCGCGCCGTTTTGAAGGGTGTGCGGTTTTCTTTCGCTCCGGAATCCGTTGTGTATTACCGATCGGGCCACAGCCGCGATTCCGTCAGCAGCAGAAGAACTCTGGACTCATTGAAGTCTCGGATGCGCGTTTTGGACAAAGTTCAGAGCGGGCTTGAAAATCGCGGTGATCTGCAAAGCTACCGGTCGGTTCTTGCCCAAAGTTACTATTCGCTTGCCCGCAGCTTTGCCTTGGACCAACCGTCCGAAGCTGGGAAATGTTTCGATCGGTTTTTGCAACTCTCGCCCGATGGTCGTGTGCCAGGAACTGTGACAAATCATTTGGCAACACGGTTGCTCGGTGTCGTAAGGAAAGAAAAACTCTCACGAAAAGTGCATGCGCTTCTGGTTGGCTTATGGAAAGAAAGGCATGGAGGTTCATCGGTGGTTTAGTGTGACGCACAATCTCAATTCGTCGAACTCGTGTTTTTGTTCTTACCGAGTTCAGCTGGCCGTCGTTTGCATCCAATTTTCTCGAAAGCCCGCGCTGTTCACGCCGCATCCCTGTGTCAAAGCTTTCTTTTCGCACCTCGCTGCTAGCGCGGTGTGGCGGGTATCTCTAAACACGCGATGCCACATTGCGCATCGCAGAACGATGAAACGCAGGTCCGATGGCCTTCATCACTCAGGTCATTCACATTACGTCATGGCTTTCACGACGCGGGGGTGGAATACCGCCGGTGATTTGTTCTATTGCTGCTCAAGGCAAATCACAAGGATTCGAGTGCCTCGTTGCAGGATTGAAAGACGAATTTACTCGGAAGGATTGCGAACCGCAGGATCTGGATTTTTTAGTGGGAAGTATTCTGGGGCCAAGGATGTTGGGTTTTTCTCCCGAACTGCGCTCTTTGATGACTCAGCGACTGAGGCCCGGTGGTATCGTGCATTCCCACGGCCTTTGGATGTATCCGGGAATTATCGCGCGTAAGGTTGCTGGTAAGTTCGGATGTCCGCTGGTAATATCGCCACACGGCATGCTCGAACCGTGGGCGCTTCAAAACGCTGGACGCAAAAAGCGATTGGCGGCCTGGTTTTTTGAGAATCGGAATCTTCGCTCCTCTGCGTGTCTGCATGCGTTATGCGGAACCGAAGCGGCGAACTTCAGGAGATATGGATTGCAGAACCCCATCGCTGTAATTCCAAATGGAATCAACTTGGTGGATTTCAGCCACCTGCCATCTTACGAGGCGCTTGAGGCGGAGCATCCTTTGCTCCAAGGCAAGAAACGAATGCTGTTTCTTTCCAGAATTCACCCCAAAAAGGGACTGCCCCACCTGCTCAGAGCATGGCAACGGCTTGCGCCGGAATTCAATGATTGGAAGCTCCTAATTGCGGGTAACGATCAACTGGGTCATGAGCAGGAGATGCGGTCTCTAGCAATTGAACTTGGGCTGGAAAGCGTGGTAATCTTTCTTGGGCCGCTTTATGGTGAGGCCAAGAAGGAAGCGATGGCTGGCTCTGATGCCTTCGTATTGCCGTCCTTTAGCGAGGGGTTCAGCATGGCCATCCTTGAAGCAGCCGCTGCCGGCCTCCCTGTTCTGATGACACCGCAGTGCAACTTCCCTGAACTCGCGGCCGCGGGCGGCGCGATTGAGGTTCAGCCTGAAGCGGCGAGCTGTGAGAAGGGTTTGCGCCAAATCCTTTCTTTGTCCGATGCCCGGCGAAAAAGCATGGGAATGTGCGGTCGCGAGTTGATTCAAAAAGCATATACATGGCCCGCCATCGCGGCTGAAATGGCTGCTGTTTACGCGTGGCTTTTGGGCCAGGGACCAAAGCCCGATTGTGTTTGCTTGAATTAGGATGAGAGTGGACCTATCCTCTTTTTCTTCCGCCGGATTCGATCGAGGCGCCGGCACCGCTCGTGAGTTTTTTTGGCTTCTTGTCAGTCTGGGGATCTTCCAACTCTGGCCTCTCAAGGTATCCGGCCTGAAGTGCTGGGTGCTGCGACGTTTTGGAGCCGGGATCGGCCGCGGCGTTGTCATCAAACCCTGCGTGAAAATCACGTTTCCCTGGAAGCTGACAATTGGCGATCACGTCTGGCTGGGCGAGGAGTGTTGGCTGTTGAACCTGGAACGAATCGTCATCGGAAATAATGTTTGCATTTCGCAACGCGCTTTTCTCTGCACAGGCAGTCACAACTATAAGTCGTCCACGTTCGATTTGATCGTGAAGCCAATTACGGTGGAGGATGGAGCTTGGCTGGGCGCTGGTTGTTGGGTGGGGCCGGGTGTTCGCGTCGGCACTCACGCGGTTTTGACGGCGGGCTCGGTCGCTTCCGAGGATTTGGAGCCGTTTGGCGTTTATCGTGGGAACCCGGCGGTGTTGGTGCGGCGCAGGGTCATCACGGAGCCAATGAACGCTCACACTGCGGAAAATCTGAAAGCTGAAGGCGGAAGGTAGAAATACAGTATATGATTTCTTCTCCGTCCAAACCGCGAGCGTTGATTTGTGGCGTGTCGGGACAAGATGGTTCTTACCTCGCGAAATTCCTTCTTGATCGCGGGTATGACATTACAGGCACATCGCGCGATGCTCAAATGTCTTCTTTTGGCAACTTGGTTAGATTGGGAATCCGCGGGCAAATTACCCTTGAATCAATGGCGATCACCGATTTTCGGAGCGTGATCAACGTCATGCGAAGGGCCGCTCCCCAGGAAGTTTACAATCTCGCGGGGCAAAGCTCGGTTGGTCTTTCTTTCCAACAACCGGTGGAGACTCTCGAGAGTAACATCGTGGGCACGCTAAATTTGCTGGAGGCAATTCGATTCCTTGGAGAACCCATCCGCTTTTACAATGCCGCTTCAAGTGAATGTGTCGGAGACACCGGCGGCGCGCCGGCTTCCGAAACTGACGCGTTTCGCCCACGCAGCCCTTATGCCGTGGCCAAAGCCGCCGCGTTTTGGCAGGTTGCCAACTATCGGGAAGCCTACAATCTGTTCGCGTGTTCCGGAATTCTTTTCAACCACGAATCGCCGCTTCGTCCGGCAAGATTTGTGACTCGGAAAATTGTTTCGGCGGCTTGCCGCATTGCCGCGGGAAGTCAAGAGAGGCTTTGCTTGGGAAACATCGGCATCCAGCGAGATTGGGGATGGGCTCCCGAATATGTCGAAGCCATGTGGCTGATGCTCCAGCAAAAGCAAGCCTCGGATTACGTGATTGCGACCGGTCAATGCCACTCTTTAGAGACCTTTACCGCCGCCGCTTTTGAGGCCGTTCATTTGAACTGGAAGAACCATGTGGAAATTGATTCTTCTTTGCTTCGGCCAGCTGAAATCCTTATCGGCAGAGGCAACCCTGCCAAGGCCAACCGCGAGCTTGGATGGAAGGCGCGTCACGATATGTTTTCCGTGGTGCGAATGATGATCGAAGCCGAACAGAAGTTGCTCGCGCAGCCGGCTGAACCGGGGTCATGACCTTTCGACTGCTAAGAGCGTGTTTAACAATCTGAGATTGGAATGGAGCACAAATCCGCAATATAGCTACGGTTGGGTCGTGCCGTTCCTTTGCCTTGGGTTGCCCCTGCGGCGCTGGCAGTCATTCCCACAAAATAGAAACCAGAAACTCGAAAGCAAGAATAATTCCTCGTTTTCCAATTTCAGATTTTCAGCTTTCAGATTTTCAGCTTTTAAGAACCCTCGGACCTCTGATCTCCGATCTCCGCCCCCTGATCTCTGTTCCCTTACATGCCCCAAGAGGATTCCATAACGCACACACCCGTCGCTGCTTTGCCGACCGAGAAATTGACAACAGGCGGAAGCGGTCCTGACGGTTCCGCCTCTACTTCCTGGTTGAAGTGGGCAATTGTGCTGCTTCCGCTTGGCTATCTTTGGTTCCGATTGATCAATAATCTGCGGTTGGAATGGAGCACAAATCCGCAATATAGCTACGGTTGGGTCGTGCCGTTCCTTTGCCTCGGATTGCTCCTGCGGCGCTGGCAGGCGTTCCCACAAAACAGCAAGCAGAAAGTAGAAAGCAGTAATAATTCCTCACCTTCCTATTTCAGATTTTCAGCTTTCAGGATTTCAGCTTTTCAATTTGCTCTCTTCCTCGCTTTCCTCTACCTTCCCACGCGTCTGATCGAGGAATCAACGCCGGAATGGCGTCCGATTCAGTGGGCGCTCGGAATCGAGGCGATTGGGTTGACTCTTTGCGCGATTTATCTGGGTGCGGGCCGGGGTTGGCTGCGACAGTTGGCGTTTCCGATTTGTTTCTTCTTTGTCGCCATACCGTGGCCGACGCTCATCGAACAACCTGTCATTCAATCGTTGACCCGATTGAATTCCGGCGTCGTGGTTGAGTTCCTGGGTTGGATCGGCATCCCTGCAATACAGCATGGCAATTTGATTGAAGTCAGCACCGGGACGGTCGGGGTCAATGAAGCGTGCAGTGGCATCCGATCATTTCAAACCAGTCTCATGATTTCACTTTTTTTCGGAGAATTTTATAGCATGGGTCTTTGGCGCCGGTTGCTGCTCGTTCCAGCAGGTTTTCTTCTGGCAATGGCGTTTAATGTATGTCGCGTATCCTTCCTGACAGTCGTCGCGGCGAAAAAGGGGGTGGCTGCAATTGCCGAGTATCATGACCCGGCGGGAATCATGATCACATTGGTATGTACGGCGGGCCTGTGGGGATTGGCGATGCTATTCAAAGAAAAGCAGAAAGTAGAAGGCAGAAAACAGAAGACCGAGGCCGGAGAGCAGAGGGCGGAAGCGTTGCCCCGCTCTCCTTCCAATTTCAGTTTTCAGTTTTCAGAATCTAAGCATTCCCCCACACCGTCGCCTAGTCTCACCACCAGACCTCTGTCCTCTGACATCCGACCTCTCTTCTCTCGTCTCTTCCGTTTTTCCTCGTTCCTTTTCACCTGGCTGGTGGCTGTTGAGGCCGGCGCGGAGTTGTGGTATCGCGGCATGGAATCGCATCTGGCGCCCAGCCCCAAATGGTCGGTGATGTTTCCCGCGGACAATCCGACCCTTAAGCCGTTGCCGATAAACGCGGACACGAAATACCTGCTGCGCTTCGATGAAGGCAAACAGGCCGTTTGGATGGACTCTGATGGATCTCGATGGAATGGCTTCTATTGTAGTTGGTGGCCTGGGAGAGTGGCGGGTTATCTGGCAAAGCGGCACACACCGGAGATTTGTTTGCCGGCGACGGGTTGGAAACCGGTCTCAGGCCCGGAGTTGACCATGATGAAAATCAACGGCGTGACATTGCCCGTGCGCAGCTACGTATTCGAGACGGAAAGCGGAGCGATGTATGTGTTTCACTGTCGCTGGGAGGCTGGTGTAAATGCAGACGCCTACGTGACGCATGAGTCCGCGCGCTTCAATCTCATACGCGGGATATGGGCGGGGCGCGGCAAATATGGCCAAAAAATTCTGGAAATCGTTGTTTCCGGATACCCCGATGCTGCGCAGGCGAAAGCGGCGCTCGTGCGTCAACTACAAACCATGATCAAGATCGAAAAGCCGGCAACCGTTGATTTGTGATAACGGTTTTGTCTTTTCAATATCTCCGTCAATCTGCGTGTTCCGCGGGCAATTCGGAACACAGCGCCATAACCGATACCTTGCGGCGCTTTTGCCCGCAGAACACGCAGATTGACGCAGAAGGGGAGGAAAGGGAATGCTGTTTTTTCGCGGCACTTTCCGCATTCTGCGTGTAAAACTCATGGAAGACTTTCTATACAAAGAGGAAACGTACGGAATCATCGGCGCTTGCTTTGAGGTTTACAAGGAGAAGGGATGCGGCTTTTTGGAGGCTGTTTATCAAGAGTGCATGGAGATTGAACTTGCGTTGTGTCATATCCCTTTTGTCGCCAAGAAACCGTTGCGCCTCACGTATAAAGGCCACCCGCTGCGCCAGGTTTACGAACCCGATTTCGTTTGTTTCGAGAAAATCGTCGTGGAACTCAAGGCCGTGTCAGCGCTGGCCGATGAACACCGCGCCCAAGTCATCAACTACCTCAATGCCACCGGGCAGAAAGTAGGCATTCTTGTGAATTTCGGGCATTTTCCCAAGCTCGAATACGAGCGGTTTGCCAATACCCGAAAGACATTAGGGCAGAATACGCAAAGCCCGGTCGAAAGTTGAAGACATGCACCCGGTTTTGTCTGTTCGATTTTTGCGGCAAATAACCTGTTACTGCGGCCATTTCGGTATATCGGCCGGTTTGCCGGGCCGGCAGAAACCCACCCGCCCGGCAAAGACCACCCCCCCAAACAATT
>VFSW01001136.1_pt1 | contig 40067 bp, 34 predicted proteins | sample 5358111 | NCBI WGS metagenome assembly VFSW01 (sample SAMN11554181, study PRJNA540505) | mine drainage metagenome | isolation source: sediment from site ElyBrook_90M | place: USA: Ely Copper Mine, Vershire, VT | collected 2017
GGGGCCGGTTTTTTTCCGTTTAAATCCCCCCCGCCCCATTTATTTTTTTTTATTATTTTGCTTGGGGGCGCTATTGGACTCATCGGAGCCCAGTTCTGATTCGGCTATCGCTGAAAAAATCCGGCTACAAATGCGGCAGCCTTGACTACCACCATTCCATCGAGCGGCCAAACGGGACCTTGGCGCTGCTCTCCGGCTTGGGAGTGCGCAGGAGCAGGAGCGGGCACTGCACCAGCTTCACGAGCTTTTCGGCAATCGACCCGAACACCAGCGGATACCACCCGGAGAGACCGTGCGTGGAGATCACCACCATATCAATGTGCTCGCGCTCAATGACTTCCAGAATGCTTCCAGCGATATCGTTTCCGACTTCGACACAGGACGTAGCCGTGATTCCCTTGGCCTGGAGAGCGGCTTGAGAAACTGCAAAACGCTCGTCGGCTTCCTTCTTTGCCCGCTCGATGATGCCAGCCTCTGAAATGACGTCGGGAAGCGAGACATTGGGAAACGCCGGGATCACGTTCACGAGAAACAGCTCAGCATGAAACTTCTCAGCGAGTTCAGTGGCTGCGTCCAAGGCAGCGTGGGACGACGAACTGAAGTCGACGGGCACCAGGATCTTGGTAGGTATTGCGCTGAAGGCATTTGCTTCGGGCATTGGGGTCTCCTCGCCGAGCCACACAGTTGCCCGGCCTCTCATTTTTCGTCACCCATCATAGCAAGCGGTCTCTCGCTTGAATACGTGACAGGCGACACACATATACCAGGCGCTGCGATTGCTGCCTATTCGCGCAGAATCTCTACGGGGTTTATGGCGTGACTTCCCTGCCCGCGACAAACACGCGCGGACGGGCCGGAGCGGCGATGAAGTAGGCCAGCTCGCGGTAGTCTCTGAACTCGTGCAGGAGAAAGTCTGCCTGTTTGCCTGCTTCGAGCGACCCTACGCTGTTTCCAAGACCAAGGCTCCAGGCCGCGTTGATGGTGGCGGCGGTGAGCGCTTCAGCGGGCGACAGGCCCATCTGGAGGCAGGCAAGCGAGAGGATGAACGGCATGGACGCAATCGGCGATGAGCCGGGGTTGAAGTCGGTGGCCAGCACAATGGCCAGGCCAAGGTCCATCATGGTGCGCGCCGGCGGGTAGTTGGTGCGGCCAAGTGCAAAGACCGAGCCGGGCAGCAGCACGGGCTGCACGCCAGCCTTGTGCAACTGGCGCAGGGTCTCGCTGGTCACGGTCTCCAAGTGATCGGCAGTCGCCGCGCCCAGTTCTGCGGCCAGCGCAGCGCCGGTACCGGGCCGGAACTGCTCGGCGTGGAGGCGCAGGCGAAGGCCGTGGAGGCGCGCAGCGGAGAGCACGGTGCGCGTCTCATCGACAGTAAAGGCGTGGTCGTCGCAGAAGGCGTCGCAAAAACGCGCCAGGCCGGACGCAGCAACATCGGGAATCAGGTCCTCGGCGATCCAGCGCACGTAGTCTTCGCGGTGGTTGGCGGACTCCGGCGGTACGATGTGAGCGGCAAGCAGCGTGGGCACAATGCGCGCCGGGCCTTCGGCATCGAGTCGAGCCATTACGCGCAGCATCCGCAGTTCGGTCTCACGATTGAGGCCGTAGCCGGACTTGGCTTCGATGGTTGTGGCCCCCGAGCGCAGCATCCAGTCGCGATGGTGGCGGGCTGCGGCCAACAACTCATCTTCAGTGGCTGCGCGAGTAAGCGCGACGGTGCGCAGGATGCCGCCACCGGTGGCGGCGATTTGCTGATAGCTAGCCCCGGCGATGCGCTGCTCGAATTCAGCAGCACGGTTGCCGGCAAAGACAAGGTGCGTGTGCGCGTCAACAAAACCGGGAGTAACGCAGCAGCCCTCCGCGTCGATGACCGCATACTCCCGCGGGATCTGCGCGTGGAATTCGGAGTACGGCCCCACAGCGGAGATGCGGCCATCTTCGACCAGAAGGATGGCGTCCGCTATCAGGCGCAGGTCGCGCAGTTCCGCACCGATACGCGGGCGCGGCGGACCGGCCAGCGTGACAAGCTGGCCAATGTTGACGATGGCAACCGGGCCGGGCATGGCTACTCACCTGCCATGGGAATGTGGATGCCGCGTTCGCGTGCGGTCTGGCGTGCCAGATCGTAGCCAGCATCAGCGTGGCGGGCTACTCCGATGCCGGGATCGTTGTTGAGGACGCGGGCGATGCGGCGTGCGGCATTTTCGGTTCCGTCGGCCACGGTGACCTGGCCCGCATGGAGCGAGTAGCCCATGCCCACACCGCCGCCGTGATGGAAACTGACCCACGTTGCACCGGAGGCGGTGTTGAGCAGCGCGTTCAGGATCGGCCAATCCGCGACGGCATCCGAGCCGTCGAGCATCTTTTCCGTCTCGCGGTAGGGACTGGCCACGGAGCCCGCGTCCAGATGGTCGCGACCCATGGCGATGGGAGCGGAGATTTCGCCCTTGCGGACGAGGTCGTTGATCGCCTCACCCATGCGCTGGCGCTCACCATAGCCCAGCCAGCAGATGCGGGCCGGAAGTCCCTGAAAGGCGAAGCGGCCACGGGCGAGACGCAGCCAGCGGGTGAGAATCTCGTTGTCCGGGAACAGCTCCAGGGCGAGTTTATCGGTGCGATCGATGTCTTTGGAATCGCCGGACAACGCGACCCAGCGGAACGGTCCTGTGCCGGTGCAGAAGAGCGGACGGATGTATTCGGGGACGAAGCCGGGAATGAAGAAAGCGTCGGCACCGCCGGCATCGAAGGCGAAACGGCGAATGTTGTTGCCATAGTCGAAGGTCACCGCGCCGGCACGCTGCAGAGCCAGCATGGCGTTGACATGAACAACCATGGAAGCCGTGGAGCGGCTGATGTATTCGCGTGGATCGTGCCGTCGCAACGCTGTTGCCTCACTCAGCGAGAGTCCTTGGGGAATGTAACCGTTGAGCGGATCGTGGGCGCTCGTCTGGTCCGTCACCACGTCTATGGGGACGCCGCGGCGGACCAGCTCCGGCAGCACGTCGGCGCAGTTGCCCACAAGACCGACCGAGAGCGCACGGCCTTCACGGCGGGCGGACTCGCAGAGAGAGAGCGCTTCGTCGAGGTCTTCAGTGAGCATGTCGCAGTAGCGGGTGTCGACGCGGCGCTGGATGCGGCTGCGGTCCACATCGATGGCGAGGATTACGCCGCCGTTGAGCGTGACAGAAAGCGGCTGCGCGCCGCCCATGCCGCCCATGCCGCCTGTGACGACGAGCTTGCCCTGCAACGACCCTGATCTGCCCGGTTGGGCAAAGTGCCGCTCGGCCAGCGCGGCGAAGGTTTGGAAGGTGCCTTGCAGAATGCCCTGCGTGCCGATGTAGATCCAACTGCCCGCGGTCATCTGTCCGTACATCATGAGTCCCTTGCGGTCGAGCTCGTTGAAGTGCTCCCAGGTGGCCCACTTGCCCACCAGATTCGAGTTGGCGATGAGCACGCGCGGAGCCATGTCGTGCGTGGGAAAGACCGCTACCGGCTTACCCGACTGCACCAGCAGCGTCTCCTCGTCGCCTAACTGCTCCAGCTCGCGGACGATGGCGTGGAAGCACTCCCAGTTGCGGGCGGCGCGGCCGATGCCGCCGTAGACAACCAGATCGGCGGGCCGCTCGGCCACCTCGGGATCGAGGTTGTTCATCAGGCAGCGCAGAGCCGCCTCCTGCTGCCAGCCCTTGCAGCGCAACTGGCTGCCGCGCGGTGCACGAATCGTCGGAACTGCGACTACGGTCATCGGTCCCCCTGATGGGCGAAACGCCGGGATAGAACGTTCGCCGCAAGTCCAGAAGCAACAACAAACGATACTACCTGTGAATGCGCGTCCGATTAAGACATAATCGCAGGCGAGAGCGGCTGACGCAGGTTGATTCGTCTGCGGGATCGATGGATAACAACCGATTCGGCACCAGATTCGCTGATCTTCATGCCTTCCACAGTTTCACTGAGGGGAAAGGTGCGGAGACACCCCATTTTCGTACCCCTTCTCTTCGCCTTTAACCCCGTGCCGCAGCGGCGGGCCGGGCTACATTCTGCTGTGAAACTGTGAACCTGTGCCGGGCGCCTCCCCGCTCCCGTCTCCGCAAAGCGCGGCAATCCATCCCGATCTCCCCGGGTGACAGATATCACAGAAGCGCCCACCTGTCTGCGCGCACCATTGGCCCGTCAGAGGAGAGCCGTCAGCGCCAGTTGGTTCTGAGAATCGACGGAGGCAACACACATGAAGCGAGTTGGAAGTTTCATCACAGCATCTGTCTTGTCCGCGCTTTTCGCAGCCCTCACTTCTGGTTACGCCCAAAACCCTAATCAACCAGACCAGAACAAGCAGCAGGGCCGTTCCAAGCAACAGCAGCAACAAGACAAGCGCGCCCAGCAGAAACAGCGGCAACAGGATAATCAACAGAAGCAGGTCCAGCAGCAACAGCGGCAGCAAGACAAGCACGTGCAGCAGCGTGCCCAGCAACAACAGCGCAAGGATCAGAATCAGCAGCGCGCTCGCCAGATGCAGCGCACACCGCAGCAAATGCACCAGCAGCAATCCGATCAGCGGCGCGTCTGGCAGCGGTACCGCGCCAACCGCTGGGACCAGGAACATCGCGGCTGGCAGCAGCGTGGCGGCTACAACGGCTACCGCGTTCCTGACGGTTATTTTCGCGCCCACTATGGCCGCGCTCACTGGTTCCGCGTCTACAGTCTCCCCTTCATGGTGGTAGGCGGATATCCGCGCTTCCAGTACGGCGGCTATTGGATCAGTTTCATCGATCCGTATCCTGAGTACTGGGGACCCAACTGGTATGAAACCGACGATGTATACGTCGATTACTACCGCGACGGCTATTACCTCTTCAACCGCAGGTATCCCGGACGCCCCGGAATTGCAATCAGCATCTCCTTCTAAATCGCGCAGCAGCCTTCGCGCAATGCACGCCTATGTTGCGCAGGCCTCGCCTCTGAGACCTGCGCAACCGCCCAAATACGCCCCAATCCCGAACAACTAAGCGAAAGATTCCCGCAACAAACGAGCTAGGGGGAGTTGTATAGGGGTTCGCCACAGAAGGAGATGCGATGTTTGAGGTGGGTCAGGAAGTTACAGTCATCAACGACAAAGGTGTCGCTTATAACGGATACATCCTGGCGCGTGCAACCGGCGACGACGGGCAGAAAGCCTACAAAATCGTCATAGACGGGGGCGGCTTGGAACAGATGGGTCAGTGGCATAAGTCGAGTGACATCTTTGTGCTGGACCCGCAACTCCCGCCAAATATTGACGACCGAATGTATCTGCGAACAGCCCGGCGCCAATAGGCCGGCGCTCCGCCATAGACCTTGCGCCCCATACCCTGCCCTGCGTTTGTCAATCAATGTCGTCCGTCACCCATTGAAGCGCGAATTGAGACACAGGAACCCTCAACCCGCTGTCATACTGAACGAAGGTCGAGCAGCCATCGCAGTCGAAGACCCGCATTTCGCACAGCTCGCATTCTTAGCCGCAAAGCATCCGCACAGCAGGTCTATACTGACGCAAAGCCCATGCGGACCCATGTCTTGATCGCTTCACTCCTTCTCGTCGTTCCAGCCATGCTCAGCGCCCAAGCCCCGGACAATCCTGCCCACAAAATGGCCCCGAAAAAACAAAGCCTCGAAGCGGTACATCGCTCCGCCCTTGTCATTGACACCCACGCCGACACTCCGCAGCGCTTCGTCGATGAGGGCTTCGACCTCAGTGATCCCCTCGGTAACGGCAACGTGAACCTCGACACCCTCCACAAGGGCAACGTGGGCGCGGAGTTCTTCTCCATCTGGGTTGAGCCCTCGCTCTACAAGGGCCAGTACGCCCGCCGCACCCTCATTCTCATTGACGCGGTCAAGCGCCAGACCGCCAAACACCATAACCAGATGATGCTCGTCACCTCACCCGAAGGCATCCAGCAGGCCCGCAGCGAACACAAGATCGCCGTGCTCATGGGCATTGAGGGCGGCCACTCCATTGAGGATTCTCTGGCCCTCCTGCGCCAGTACTACGCCCTCGGCGTGCGCTACATGACGCTCACCTGGTCCAACTCCAACGGCTGGGCCGACAGTTCCGGCGACATCGATAACAAGGCAGTTCCCCACACCACAGAGGGCCTCAGCGAATTCGGCAAAGACGTGGTTTACGAGATGAACCGCCTGGGCATGATGGTAGACATCTCCCACGTCTCTGACCGCACCTTCTACCGCACGCTCGTCATCAGCCGTGCGCCGGTCATTGCCTCGCACTCCGCCGCGCGCTCCCTCTGCGATGCGCCTCGCAACATGACGGACGACATGCTGCGCGCCGTCGCCAACACCGGCGGTCCCAACTCCAAGGGCGGCATCATCAATGTCAACTTCTACTCCGCATTTATCTCTCAGGCCTACCGCAACGCGCAGCTTGCCCAGCAGCCCAAGGTGAACAAAGCCATCCAGGAACTGAAAGACAAGTACAAGGCCGAGGGCAAACAGGTCACCCCCTCTCAGATTGCAGAGGTGGAGCGCCAGTTCGCCGACCGCATCCCGCGCCCGCCGCTCAAGGACCTCATTGATCAGATTGATCACGTCGCCAAGGTCGCCGGCATCGACCACGTCGGCCTTGGCTCGGACTTCGACGGCGTGCAGGGGCAACTGCCCCAGGGCATCGACTCCTCTGCCGACCTGCCCAAGATCACCGCGGCTCTCATGGCCCGCGGCTACTCCGCTGAGGACTGCCGCAAGATTCTTGGCGGCAACCTGCTCCGCGTCTTCCGCGAGGTCGAGCAAACCAGCAAAGAACTCGACGCCGAAACCCGACCTCGCCTCGCCGAAAAACAACCCTTCGACAACTGGCAGAACCAGTAAAAATCGGCGGCGCTTTACACCCAGGGAAGGAGTCTCAAGGAGTCTTTCAGACGCGAGTCTGCCCTTGTAGCTCCAGGCGGGTAGGTCAGGGCTTTACCGACTCCGGGAAGAACTCGCGCGAGTAGTAGGCCGGACCTTCAGATGGGATGAGACGGCTGGTCTCGCCCTGGCAACCCAAATCGTCTCAAAGAAGACCCGGGCTCTTGCTACTTTTCTGTGAAGGGAAACGAGTGTAGCTGTCATACTGGCGCCAAGGTATGCCTTCGCCCGTGGTACTCCACGTCTGGGAATGAAAATCGCACAAGAAGATGGTTGCCCGGATCTCGCTTTTAACCTGAAAAACCCGGAACCTCTCCTTGGTGGTTGCGTCGAAAGGACCCCTGACCCTTTGCAGAAAATACCCTCCTCATGCGCATACTCCAGGTAGCCAGTCAACAATGTCAGGGTTGTGACCGGTCTGTAGCGCAGGCAGCTCCTATACAGATTCGCGGATTTTCACGGCAGATTTGCAGATCATTTCGCCAGGTTGCGAAGCGCACTGCGCACGCAAAAAGGCCACCCCGCGCAGCGCGGAGTGGCCTTTCCTGTTATTGGCTTGTGCGCCGCGGTTACTTCGCGGCAACCAGCGGACGAGTAGTGAGGCTGCCGTCCTTGTAGCCTTTGGCAATCTGTTCAATCGAAACCGGCTTGTAGTCGCCTGCGTGTCCAGCCTGACCGAACTGCGTCATGCGCTGGGCAACAACCTTCTGCATGGCCTCGCGGGCCGGCTTCATGTAGTCGCGGGGGTCGAACTTCTCCGGGCTCTCCCACAGGACCTTGCGAATAGCACCGGTGATGGCCAGCCGGTTGTCGGTATCCACGTTGATCTTGCGCACACCGTTGCGAATGCCGAGCTGAATCTCCTCGACCGGCACGCCCCAGGTTTCCTTCAGCTTGCCACCGTACTGGTTCACGATGTCCTGCAGGTCCTTGGGAACCGACGAACTGCCGTGCATCACAAGGTGGGTGTTGGGCAGGCGCTTGTGGATGGCGATCAGCACGTCCATCTTGAGAACCGAGCCATCCGGTTTCTTGGTGAACTTGTACGCGCCGTGGCTGGTGCCGATGGCGATGGCCAGCGCGTCCACGCCGGTGCGCTCTGCAAACTCGACCGCCTGGTCGGGATCGGTGATGTGATCGAGGCCCGAACCGCCAGCGCCGTGGCCGTCTTCAACGCCGCCCAGCACGCCGATCTCGCCCTCGACGGTGATGCCGCGCTCGTGCGCGAAGTCAACCACCTTGCGGGTCACTTCAACGTTCTCTTCGAACGTCGAGGGTGTCTTGCCGTCCGCCTTCAGCGAGCCGTCCATCATCACCGAGGTAAAGCCCAGTTCGATGGCGCTCTTACAGGTCTCAAAGCTGTTGCCGTGGTCCTGGTGCATGGCGATAGGAATCTCAGGATAGAGTTCGCTGGCGGCCAGAATCAGGTGGAACAGGTAGCGGTCCTGCGCAAACTGACGCGCGCCGCGGCTGGCCTGGATGATGACCGGCGACTGGGTTTCCTTCGCCGCCTCCATAATGGCCTGAATCTGTTCCATATCGTTGACGTTAAATGCGCCGACGCCGTATCCGCCCTTGGCGGCCTCGTCGAGGAGTTGCCGCATGGAGACTAGAGGCATAGGAATTCTCCTTCTGGGTTGGCTCCGGCCGCCTGAGCGCTCGGGCCCGAAAGGGCAGGAAATCAGCCTGGCGGGCGGCAGGAACTGCAATCGTCCTTATGGTAGCAGAGACACGCAAGCAAAATGTGTGCGCCCCGGCACAAACCGGCGGATTGCAGCCCCCCGGAACGGACCATTTCGCGCCGCAACCCGGCCCCTCTCCTTTGTGGGGTCCAGTGTGGAATAATCCGTGCGTGCCCCTTGCCACCGCAGTTGCCCCTCCTAGCTGGTTCCTGCTCACCTGCGCCGCTGGAACCGTGCTGCTCCTCCTGATCCTGATCGCGAAGGTGCGCCTTCATCCCGCGCTTGCCCTGTGCATTGCCGCACTCAGTCTCGGCGTGGCCTCGGGCATGCCTCTCAAGGAGGTTCCCCTCTCCTTTGCTGCCGGCGTAGGCGGCCTATTAGGGCACATCGCCATCGTGCTGGGCCTCGGCGCAATCCTGGGCAACCTGCTCGCCCGTTCCGGCGGGGCCACTGCGCTGGGCACAGCTTTGGTAGATGGTTGCGGTGAAAAGGGCCTCCCGTGGGCCCTGCTGGGGCTGGGCATTCTGGTGGGCATGCCCGTGTTTTTTGAAGTAGGACTCGTACTGATGCTGCCGATCGTGGCCGGAGCGGCTCGCCGCAGCGGGCGCCCTCCCATCCTGGTCGGCATCCCGCTCATGGCCGGGCTCTCCATCGTCCACGGTACCCTTCCGCCGCATCCGGCCGCCATGCTGGCCGTTGCGCAGTACCACGCGGACATGGGCCGCACGATTCTGTATGGCCTGGTCGTTGGTCTGCCCGCAGCCGCGCTTGCCGGCCCGGTCCTCGGCTGGTTCCTGGTGCGCCGGTGGCACACACGTGTAGAAACGGCTGGAACCGCGGCCGGCGAGGAGGGCGCGGTGTTGTTCGCCCCCCCATCCCAACCGGTCGAGACGGCCACAGCCGTCGATGCCCAGGGAACTGAGGTCGCCAAGGGCGGAGGTCCCGACCTCGTGCTGACACCTGAGTCAGTTCCCGCGCCGGCTGGACCGATCCGTGCGGCCTCCGCCATCCTGCTGCCGATAGCGATCATTTTTCTGGGCAGTTGGGCCGATACGTTGACCGCAGCAGGAAGCAGCACGAACCAGATTCTGCACTTTGTGGGCAGCCCCGACGTGGCGCTCCTGATCGCCGTATTGGCCGCGCTGGTCACGCTCGGCGGTCACATCCAAACCGGGCAGCATCATGGCCGGGAGCTGCTGCGGCACCTCACTTCGGAGTCCTTTGAACCCATCGCCAGCGTCCTGGTGATTCTGGCGGCGGCCGGGGGGCTGAGCGGCATCCTGCGCGACTCGGGAGCCGCCCAGGCCACCGTCGGCATGGCCCTCGGAGCACACATGCCGCCGCTGGTTCTAGCCTGGTTGCTGGCCGCCGTGGTCCGCGTCTCCATGGGTTCGGCGACCGTCTCCATGGCAGTGGCTTCGGGAGTGCTGGCGCCCATGGCCAGCCATATCGGCGTGCGGCCCGAGCTGCTGGTGCTGGCCACCGGCACCGGCTCGCTGATCCTGTCGCACGTCAACGACCCCGGCTTCTGGATGGTCCAGTCGTTCTTCAAACTGGATCTGAAGGAAACCCTGTCCACATGGTCGGTGCTGGAAACAGTACTATCGGTGGCGGGATTGGGCACCACGCTTTTGCTGGCGGCCGTGTTGCACTAGAGCCCCCTGCGTCTGAAGTTCGCATCAGAATAGAGCTGTGATCCTGAGCGCAGTCTGGTGCGCATTTTGTGCCAAACTGGGTCGAAGGATCTGCGCTTCGGGACGTTGGCACAGGCATCGAACTTCAGGCTCACCACAGAGCCTGTTCACGCCTGCTCGGAGACACTCACGAGCCAAGGACTGCGGCTTGAGAGGCAGTGCAGGATTCGCAGGCGACCGAACCCGTAGCCATTGCACCGGCCTCATCCCGCCGCGGGATCGGGCCTCAGCGGTTCGCCCATTGTCCTTTTGCGCCAGATAACAATCAGCGATCCGGCAAAACTGAAGGCTATCGGACCCAGAATCAGCCCGCTCACGCCAAAGAGCACTACTCCACCCAGCATCGCGAGGAATATCGGCACCGTGTGCAGTTGCAGGCGCGACCCCACCAGGATCGGGTAGAGAACATTGTCCAGGGTACTGATCACGAGCGAACCGATCCCCATTAGAATCAACGCGTGAATCCAGTGATGCGTCAGCGCAAGGTAGAACACGATCGGCAGCCAGATCACGAATGCTCCCACCGCCGGCACCAGCGCGAAAAGCATCGTTGCCACGCCCAGCAGTGTGGCGCCACTCAAGCCGAGGGCAGCATACGTAATGCCCGCCAACAGCCCTTGAATCCCGGAAACGGCGAACCGCCCCAGAACTAGCGCCTGAACTGCGGCTTGAATCCTCTTCAGCAAATAGCTTGTCTCTTCATCATCCAGCGGCAAGAGCGAGCGAACGAAATCCTGTGCCTGCCCCTTATCCCGATAAAGAAAAAACAGGACGAACAGCATCACAATGATCTGGGTAAATGCATAGATCGACTTTCCCAGAACGGTGGCCACTTTCCCGGCGAACGAGCCGGCGCTCTTTTCCAGCGCCTGGCTGACATCCACATTGTCTACGGTATATTGCAGGGCACCGGCGATGCGTGGGTGCTGCCCGATAAGCAACTGTAATTCCCGCTGCGCGGCGCCGGTTTGAATGCCTCGCACCGCGTCCAAAGCGTGGTTCCCCGCGCTCAGCAAAACGAACATGACCGGCACAACGATGCTGAGCGCCACAATGAGCAAGGTTGTCACTGCGGCAATGCTGGGATTCCGCAGCCGCGCGGAGATCCAGCGATGCAGGGGCTGGGTTACGATGGCGAGCACAATTGCCCAGGTAATCCCCGGCAAAAAGGGCCGCACAATCAGCAGACACAACAGAATGGAGCAAATCGAAATCAGAAACAGGGTAAAGCCGCTCCAGTCGAACTTACCTTGCGCCGGTTGCAGGCCATCCGAATCCATCTTTGCCTCCTTACGTTGTCCGCTTGCCTCCAAGAACAGGCCACATGCCGAGTCTAGACCTCACTCCTGCGTCGAGCCACGCTCATTGTGCATCTGGGATCATAGAGGGTTCCTGCGATGCTGCACGAGCTCTCTTTGATGGGAAATGCCTTAGAGCCCCAGTACCGCCCGCTGCGCGGCAAAGATTTCCTTGAGGCCCATTTCGGCCAAGTCGATGAGCCCATTCAACTGGCTGCGCGAGTAACTTCCCTTCTCGGCCGTAGCCTGGGTTTCCACAAGGCCGCCATCGGCAGTCATCACCACGTTCATATCCACTTCGGCGGCTGAGTCCTCCTCGTAGCAGAGGTCCAGCAGCGGCGTGCCGCCCACAATGCCCACCGAAGTGGCAGCCACCAGTTGCTTCAGGGGCGACTGCTTGAGGGTTCCAGCCTTCACCAGTGCATTGAGCGCCAGGGCCAGTGCGACGGCCGCGCCGGTGATGGCCGCCGTACGCGTACCGCCATCGGCCTGGATCACGTCGCAGTCCAGAATGACGGTCCGTTCGCCCAGAGCCTGCATGTCGACCACCGCCCGCAGGCTGCGGCCAATGAGCCGCTGAATCTCGTGCGTGCGGCCACCGATCTTGCCCCGCTCGCTCTCACGCGGGGTGCGGGTGACGGTGGAGCGCGGCAGCATGGCGTACTCGGCCGTGACCCAACCGCGGCCGGAGTTGCGCAGCCAGCCCGGCACTCCCTGCTCGATCGTGGCGTTGGTCAGCACGCGGGTGTTGCCCAGCGAGACCAGCACTGAACCTTCGGCAGTTTGGACAAAGCCGGGCGTAAAGGAAAGAGGGCGGAGTTGGACAGGCGTCCGGCCGCCGGGACGGAAGAAGTTGGGTGATGCGGTGACGTGCATAGGGGGATTGTACGGGAAGGGCGGAGCGTGAGGGGCCGGGAATGGGAAAGGAGCAGTTCCAGGATGGGAATCACGCCCGCAGAGAGCCCGGAACAGGAATGTCCCGATAAACGATTGAAACCACGCAGGATGCATGAATGGGGATTCCCGCCCCGTCCCATTTTGGGACACAATGCGCACAACCGAGGCTTCTGGATCTTCCCCAAGATTTTCATAGAACCCATTCCTTATCAGCAGCTTAGAAACACTGTCCAAGTTTGGCACGCTGCGTGTAACAGAAGAGGACAAATCCCTAGTGATCTGCGCAGAAATGGGAAGCGCCGAAGCCGGACCGAGAGTGGAGTTATCAAGCCCGGCGCGAGGCAGGAGCGGGGATCAGCAGACAAATCCGGGAATTGAAGTACAGAAACCAAAAGGCTCCAGGAAGACAGAAAAGAAAGGGACCGGGAATGCAAGAGATCGAACAGGTGATTGAGGGAGCGGGAGCAGACCGCAAACGCGTCGAGGCGGTGGTGCAGACGCTGGCCAGCGTACGCAGCAAGGGTGAGGGCCTGGCAGAAGTGGCGCACGATGCCCGGAATATGGTGACGGCGCTGGGACTCTACTGTGATCTGCTTGAAGTGCCGGGCGTGCTGGCAGCCCCGTTCCTGCACTATGGGAGTGAGTTAAGGCTTGTGGCGGCGGCAAGCCGCCGGCTGGTGGAAAGGCTGGTGGCTCTGGACTATGGTGAGCCGCCGGAGAGCCTTCGCACAGGCGCCAACATGCGGGAACGGGCAAGTCTGCACCGTGGCGGGGCCAGTGCCTTGCTCTCACAACAGGTGGGGCGGTGGGAAATGATGCCCGCCCGGCCCGTCGACAACCTGGCCGCAGAGTTGATGGCCAGCCGGAATCTGCTGGCAGCTCTGGCCGGTCCTTCCATCGTCCTGACTGTGGATGCCAGGCGGTGCGAACTGCCGGTGCGCATGACCTGTGAAGACCTGACCCGGATCCTGGTAAACCTGGTGAAGAATGCCGTAGAGGCCATGCCGATGGGGGGAAGAATCCAGCTCTGCCTTCGCGAGAGTCCCACGGCGCCGGGAGACGCACCCTGTCTGACATTGACCGTCGAGGACAATGGCCTCGGCATTCCCCGTGACGCGCTGGAAAAGGTCTTTGAGGCCCGCTACTCAACCCAGGCGAAGACCGGTGAGGAGAACGGTAACGGCCGCTGGCCGGGCACGCAGCGCGGGCTGGGGTTGTCGATCACCCGCTCGATCGTGGAGGCGGCAGGAGGCCGGATTCACGCTGCCAACCGCGACCCGGCGGGCGCCTGCCTTCAGATCGAGCTGCCCGTCCGTGCCCTCTGAGGCACAACCCGAGAGAACCCGCAACACAGTCCAAAACAGAAGCCAGTTCACCCAAGGGAGCGCGAGGCGAATACAATGCTTGCAACAGTTCCAAACTCAAGGGCCATGGAGTTTATCCCCCAATTTTCCGAGGCGGCGCCGAAACTGCATCTGCTGGTCGTGGATGCGGATGCAGCGGTGCGATCAGCCTGTGCCGAGATTGCCGCCAGTCTGGGATATGCCGTCGAAAGCACCGGCGACCTGGGTCAGGCGCGCAGTCTGCTGCGCGGGCACGCCGCCGATATTCTGCTGGTCAACCTGCCCGCGGGCAATAGCCGCGGCCTCGAACTGGTATCCGAGGTCAAGCTGCTTTACCCGCAGTTGTCGGTGGTCGCCATGACCGCCTCCGGGTCAGTAAATGCGGCCGTGGAAGCGATGCGCTGCGGAGCCTCAGACTACCTGACCAAGCCCTTCGCGATCGACGAGCTCTCCACGGTACTGGACCGGGCAGCCGCGAACCTGACCACCGACACCGCTACCCGCCAGTTACGGGAGAGGCTGCGGCTCTCGCAGGGACTGGGCGCGATGATCGGCCGCTCGGCAGAGATGGAGAAGCTCTACCGCATCCTCTCCAAGGTGGCGCAGAGCACGCACCCGGTGCTGATTCTGGGCGAGAGCGGCACGGGCAAGGAGCTTGTGGCCAGAACGATTCACGCCTATGGCCCCAACTCTCAGAAGCCCTTTCTGCCCGTGGATTGCGGTTCGCTTGTGCCCACCCTGATCGAGAGTGAACTGTTCGGCTACGTGAAGGGCGCCTTTACCGGAGCCAACCGCTCCAAGGATGGGCTGCTGGTTTCGGCCGAGGGAGGCACGGTCTTTCTGGACGAGATCGGAGAGCTCTCCCTGGACTTGCAGGCCAAGCTGCTGCGCGCACTGCAGGAGAAGGAAGTGCGGCCGGTCGGCGCCACGCATCGCGTTCCCATCAAGGCGCGCATCGTGGCCGCCACCAACCGCGACCTGGCGACGATGGTCGAGAAGGGCACCTTCCGCAAGGATCTTTTCTACCGCCTCAACGTGGTGAACCTGCGGCTGCCCGCGCTGCGCGAACGCCGCGAGGACATTCCGCTGCTGGCGGCGCACTTTCTGGACCGCATCAGCCGCGACCACGGCACCAAGTTCACGCTGAGCGACGAGGCATTGCGCACCATGCTGCGCCACGACTGGCCGGGCAATGTGCGCGAACTGGAAAACGCCGTGGAGCGCGCCTGCGCACTCTCTTCAGGACCGGTGCTGCACCTGGGCGACCTGCCCACGCAGTTGCAGCAGGAGGGTCTCGCCGCTCACCGCGCAGCGGCTGCCTCCGCTGAAGCGGAAGCAGCGGACGACGCGCAGCAGGTCACGCCGCTGGCCGACCTGGAGCGCCAAGCCATCCTGGGAGCGATTCGCTCCCTCAATGGCGACAAGCTGCAGGCCGCCAAGCTGCTGGGAATTGGCAAGACCACACTCTACCGCAAGCTGAAAGAGTACGGCATCGCTGATCCGCTAGAGGACGAGTAGGCCGCCTGGCCTGTTGCCGAAGTGGATTTCTCTCTTGGAACAATGGAAGAAAAAGAGCATGGGGCCGCGCAAAGCTCTCTCTGCGTGGACCCCACGAACCGCCTGGCGCGAATGAGCCGGGCATCGAACAAGGAGCTGGGCATGAGCATTCTGATAGTGACGGGAATTGAAGGCGCGCGTAACTGCGCCGCTGTAGTGGGAGCGCAACTGGGCATGGAAGTTGAAGTGGCGGAGGGCCGCAAACTCGCGCTGGCCGCGCTACGGCGCCGGGAGTTCGCCGCCGTGGTGGTGGACGAGACCATGGCCGAGTGCGATCCCGCTGCGGCTGAGGCTATCTGGGAGCGTGCCGGGCTCGCCATTCCCCTGCAGATCAACTTTGCCCTCTCCGGCGCGGCACGGCTCACTCGCGAGATTCGCGCCGCACTCCATCGCCGCGAACGCGAGCAGGCACTGGCACGGAGGGCGGCGGCGGCCGCCATTGAAACCGAGTTGAAGTCCACCGTTGCCGGTCTGCTGCTGCACTCGCAGTTGGCGCTTACCGGCGGCGAGGTGCCGGCTCCCGTCGCCGATAGACTGCGTGTGGTGGCCGACCTGGCCGGCAGCCTGCGCCAGCAATTGAGCGCCCCGCTTATGGTCCAGGGCGAGACAGCCGCCTGACGGCTCGACCGCCGAAAAAGTTTGATTGCGTTGCACGCGCATCGCCGGGGCAGATTTGCCCCGGCGTATTTTTCCGGCCCGGCAACAGCGACGCGATGACTTAAGCTGGTGGAAGCATGAAAGATTCGGCCGTTCTGCTTATCGATTGCCCTGACCGCAAAGGGCTGGTGGCCCGCGTTGCAGGATTGCTGTATGAACGAGGCGCCAACATTCTGCACGCCGACCAGCACCAGGACCACGACCTGGGCCTCTTCTTCATGCGCGTGGAGTGGGCCCTGAATGGAAGCAAGCCCCGCGACATCCATGATTCGGGCAGCCATGCCGCTGCTCCCGCCTTCGACCTCGCGGGCTTCAAACAGGCCTTCGCTCCGCTGGCTGCGGAACTTGATATGCGCTGGAAGCTCAGCGCCAGCGCGCAGCGCCCCCGGATGGCGCTGTTCTGCTCGCAATACCTGCACTGTATGGCCGATCTGCTGCAACGCTGGCGCACCGGCGAGTTGGACTGCGAAATTCCCGTCATCGTGTCGAACCACCGGGAGGTCGAGAACCTGGCTGCGTTCTACGGCATTCCCTTCGAGCACATTCCGGTAACGGCGGTCACCCGCGCAGAGGTCGAGGCGCAGGAGCTTGCGCTGCTTGAGCGGCACGGTATCGACCTGGTGGTACTGGCCCGCTATATGCAGATTCTTTCCCCGAACTTCGTGGCCCACTTTCCAGCGGCGATTATCAACGTACACCACTCGTTCCTGCCCGCCTTCACCGGAGCTAAGCCGTACCATGCCGCCCATGCGCGCGGCGTCAAGCTCATCGGAGCCACCAGCCACTACGTCACCGAGGTGCTGGACGACGGGCCAATCATCGAGCAGGACGTGGCACGCATCTCGCACCGCGATCAGGTGGAGGATCTGGTCGCGCGCGGCCGTGACCTCGAGCGCCTGGTCCTCTCCCGTGCCGTGCGCTGGCACCTGGACCGCCGCATTCTGTGTTATGGGAACAAGACGGTAGTGTTCGATTGAGACACGTGGTTGCCCTCTGATGCGGGGCGTTGGCATCTGGCAGGAGCGGCTTGGCAATGCTACGCCCAGAGAACTGCTCTAGCGAAGAGACCAGACTCCGGGGACACGCAAAGTAAATCCGATTGCCGCTGCCGTCAGGTACATCAAAGCAAAAATCCAGATCACTCCTGAAACGCCAAGCACCGGCAAAAAGACGCCTGCGACCGCAGGGCCGATCCAAGTGCTCATGCCCGACCCCAGGTTCATGATCGACATCGCGGATCCTCGCGACTCCGGTGCCAGGGTGGCCATAATCGCGGCGATGGGCACAAAGCCCGCAAGCGCCACGCCATAGGCCATGCCCGCCGACATCACCAGCATGTAATTCGCTCCAAAGAGATGAGGAACGTAATAAAGCCCCAGCGTGGTGATGGCGCAGCCGCAAGCTCCCGCGTAGGTGATGGTCCGGCGCCAGCCGATTCTGTCTCCTACATAACCCCAAAACAGATTGGCAACCACGTTGGTCGCGAACATCACGCTGAGAATCTGAAGCCACTGCTGGAGCGAGAAGCCAATGGTGTGGATGAAAAAGATAGGGAGAAAGACCAGAAATCCGAACTCCGATGTAGTGGTAATCGTGGCCACGATTCCGCCAAGACCAACCTTCGGGTGTCTCCACACGATTGACACACCGGTAAAAAGAACCCTCAGCGGATTTTCGCCGGTAGTGGAAAGTGGAGTTGTCCCGTGACTTTCATTCACACCCAGGAGCACAATCAGACCGCCAATCGCAACCAGAACAACGGAACCCCAAAGCGTTTTGTAGCCGCCCAGAACAGGCACGGAGTAGCTGGCAAGCAAAGCGCCCAGAGTAGGCAGTCCCCCGGTGCGGGCTGACCAGAACCATCCTATGGCAGTGGCAAGGTAGCGTTGCGGCGTGACCGCTGCAATCCATACCAGGAAGCCATAGGCGAAAAGGGGATACCCAAAACCTCGTAATCCATAACTCAAGAGAATGATTGGATAGTTTGCATGAGCTATACCGAGCGAGAGGAACGGTATTTCGAATCCGAGCCAGATGAGCAGGCCTACCCACATGACTTTCTTCGGCCCGAAGATGTCAGAGAGTGCTCCGCTCAGCCATGAAGCCACGGCCGCAGTCACTCCATATGCTGTAAAGACGATTGCGACCTGTGAGGGCGTAAAATGAAGGTCGATCAGCAAAGGCGAAAGAAAGCCTGCTTCCACGCCATCTCCGACCATAAACAGAAGTAACCCAAGATAGCCGACGGCTAACTCGGGATGCATACCCAATTGCTCTGCGAGTGAGGTCCGCGATTGCGTCGTATTGTTCGTCATAACACCTGGACCTCTCCAAGCATCCGCTTGATGGCTGCGCGAACACCATGACTGCGAAGCTCGTCGAGATTCATCTGAACCGTGCTCACAAGCTGCGGATAAGTGAATGCAAGCTCTCCAAAGAGAGCCCGCACAGACAGCGCAAGTCTCGCGTCGCTGCAGCCTGAATCCATGAAAGGCCGCATGCAGGCGAGCGACGAATCCGAGATCGTCAGGACACGGCCCTCCTCATCGCTCCCGCGCAGGTAGTGCAGCCATCCGGCAATGATCAATGGCAGCACACGCGCGGGCCGCCCACCTGCCAGCAAGCCTTCAAGGGAGGGCACGATAAACTTCGCGATCTTCGCGCAGCCGTCAGAGCAGATCCGCGCAACCTGATCTCGTATGGCCACATTGGAGAAGCGCTTCACGATAGTTGCGGTATAGTCTTCGAGATCGATGCCAGGAAGGCGCTTCAGCGTGGGACTTACCTCCGCCATAAATTGAATTAACAGTTGATGCAGAAGAGGATCGGCAACGGCATCGGCAATATACCTGTAACCTAGCAGGTCCGCCAGATAGCCGAGTGCAGAGTGGCCTCCATTGAGCAAGCGCATCTTTGTCATCTCGTAGGGTGCAACATCGGTGGTCATCTGCACACCCGCCAACTCCCAGGCCGGACGGCCCGCTGCAAAGGTGTCCTCCAGCACCCATTGTCTGAACGGTTCCGAAACAACCGGAGTCTGATCAAGAACGCCATACTTGTCTGCAATCGTCGCGCGGTTTTCGTCAGTCGTTCTCGGAGTAATGCGATCAACCATGCTATTTGGAAAGGAAGTGTTTGCCTCTATCCACTTGCGCAGAGCGCCGCTGCGCGCCTCGGCAAAGGAAAGCAGCGCCTTGCGCGCGGTTGCGCCGTTGCCTTGAAGGTTGTCGCAGGAAAGCAGCGTGAACGGCGCACGACCAAGTTGCATCCGCCGGTTGGCGGCTTCAGCCACATAGCCCAGCCAGGTCTTCGGCGAGCGGGGCTGCTCTAAGTCATGGCGGATATCCTTATCATCATCGAGAAACCGACTCGACGCATCCTCAATAAAGTAGCCCCCTTCCGTCACGGTGAGCGAGATGATCGCGCAGTCGGGAGAACTTAGCTTTTCTAAAACCAACTCCGGCGATTCGGGAGCATAGAGGTGCCCTACGAGCGATCCGATGATGCGATAGCTTTCTTGATCCGAATCCACCAGCAGGAGCCCATAGAGAAAATCCTGCTCAACCAGTGCCGAATGGATAGTCTTGTCTGCCGGCAGCAGGCCGACTCCAAGTTCACCCCAGCGCTGCAATTCGACGCGGGCAAGCAGGTCGTCGAGATACACGGCGAGATGAGAGCGGTTGAAACCTCCAACCCCAATATGAACAAGCCCCGGGAACGTGTGACTCCGGTCATAGCGGGGGCGAGCAATGCTGTCAGGAATGTGGCAAAGCGTGGAATCGCGGAGGAGAGTAGGGCTCTGCCCTGGATGTGTGAGCATGACGCCTTCTGAATACATGCGCGGAGTTTGAGCGGGGCTCATGGAACAGCCAAGTCTCAATCAAGCAAATAGCGCATGTCAAGTAAGAGTCGCCCGCGACAATTGCGCCTCATTGGGAAGCCGCCAACCGATTCAGTTACGCTTCCACCAGAGCATCCGCGATGGATAAGTGCTCGTCGAGTGCGGCTACCCCCAAGTCCAATTCCTCCTTGGTTACAATCAACGGCGGAGCTATGACAAAGTGACTTACCCAGGATTGGATGGACACGCCCTGCGCCATCATCTTTGCGGCGATCTGATCGACCACCAGCGGCTTGCCTTCAACCTTGTCGCGCATAGTGTTAAAGGGCTGTTTGGTAGTGCGGTTCTTCACGATTTCCACACCGAAGAAGAGGCCCAGGCCGCGCACGTCGCCCACCGACGAATGCTTGGTCTTGAGGCCTGCGAGCTTTTCACGAACGTAGGGTTCAAGTTCTGCGGCGCGATCCACCAGTTTGAGCCGCTGCATCTCCTCGATCGTAGCCACAGCGGGGCCGAGTGTGATGGGGTGAGCCTCATAGGTGTGGCCATGCGAGAAGTAGTGATCCTCAAAGTAATCGGCTATCTTTTTCGTGGTGGCGCAAAGCCCCAGCGGCACATAGGCCGATGTTATGCCCTTGGCCGTAACCAGTATGTCGGGCTTGACGCCCCAGTGGTCGATGCAAAACCACTTACCAGTGCGGCCCCATCCAGCCATTACTTCGTCGGCGATCATCAGAACACCGAATTCGTCGCAAATCCGGCGCAGACGCGGAAAGTATTCGTCTGGCGGGACGAGCACGCCATTAGTACCCACTACCGGTTCGAGGATGATGGCCGCCACGTCGCTTTCGTTGCGGATCATGTGCTCAATGTAATCGGCGCAGGCAATATTACATCCTGGATAAGTGTGCTTGATGGGGCAGTTATAGCAGTTAGTCTCAGGCGCGAACACAAAGCCCGATCCCTTGCCGCCCGGCTCCATGGCCCAGCGGCGCGGATCACCCGTGGCCGCAATGGAGCCGTTGGTTGATCCATGATAGGAGCGGTAGCGTGAGATGATCTTGTTTTTTCCGGTAAACATGCGGGCAATTTTGAAGGCCGCTTCATTGGCTTCGGTGCCACTCGTAGCGAAGAAGAATTTCTCGATGCCCGCGGGTAGCACCTCAAGCAGTTTGGCGCTGAGCCGTGCTCGGGCGCTTGTGGCGTAGCCGGGGGCAACGTAGGCCAACTCGCGCGCCTGCTCTGCAATAGCCTCAACAACACGATGATTCTTGTGGCCCAGGTTGACGCACATCAACTGCGAGGAGAAGTCGAGGTAACGCTTGCCCGCGCCATCGGTGAACCAGCAACCTTCGGCGTCCGCAATATGCAACGGCTTCCACGACTTTTGGAAGCGCCACGTGCCGTAGTTGGTCTGGCGCGTAATGGCGCTGATTTCCTCGGATGTGAGGGTGTTCGGTGGGGCAATATCACTCATAGCAACGTTCTCCGCTAATGATGATAGCCATCGTATCACCGATAACTGGGCCTGGATTGTTATGAAATGAAAGCCCCCGGCAGGTACGCCGGGGGCTGGTTGAAATATTGATCTTGAATGGGTTCAGTTACTGAAGAGCAGAACTCCTGCTGCCTTCTCCTCACTGCCGGTATCATCGGAGCTTACCGGACGATAGAAGAGTTGGTTGCCGTCAAGGTAGACCTCGAGGAAGGCCGGACGCGCCGTGATCTGCCCGGCGATCAGTGCCTCCGACAACGGATCCTCAACGTAACGCTGCAGGGCGCGGCGCAGAGGACGCGCTCCGTAGCTGCGGTCAACGAGCGTCTTATCAAGAATCCACTTCTTGGCTTCGTCAGTGACCGAGATGGTAATGGATTTCTGAGCCAGGTTGGCGTTCAACTGCTGTACCAGCAGTTCGACAATCTGGATCAGGTCCGCATCCGATAGCGACTGGAACAGGATCACTTCGTCGAGACGGTTGAGGAACTCAGGGTTGAAGGTCTTCTTTACCTCCTGCTTGACCAGTTCCTCTATTTTTTCTGTGACCAGATCGTCGCGGTCGCTCTGGAAGCCGAGCCCTTGCTTCTTCTGCAAATGGCGGGCGCCGATGTTCGAGGTCATGATGATGATGGTGTTTTTGAAGTCGACCGTGTTGCCAAGGCCGTCTGTCAACTGGCCATCCTCAAAGACCTGCAGCAGAATGTTGAAAACATCCGGGTGTGCCTTCTCGATTTCGTCCAGCAGGACCACGGAGTACGGCGAGCGCTTGACCCGTTCGGTCAACTGGCCGCCCTCCTCGTAGCCCACGTATCCCGGAGGCGAACCGATGAGCTTGGAGACCGAGTGCTTCTCCATGAACTCCGACATATCGAAGCGGATGAGCGCTTTGTCAGACCCGAAAAGGAACTGGGCCAGCGTGCGCGCCATCTCCGTTTTGCCAACACCGGTGGGGCCAAGGAACAGGAAGCTGCCGATCGGCCGAGCGGGCGACTTGAGCCCCGCACGCGAGCGACGGATGGCGCGAGCCAGCGCACTGATGGCCTTCTCCTGCGAGATAACCCGCTTGTGCAACTCCTCTTCCACGCGGAGCAGCTTTTGCGTCTCCTCTTCCTTGATGCTGGTGACGGGTACGCCGGTCCAACGGCTAACCACGTCCTCAATATCCTCGCGGCTTACGATGCCTGCAGCCGAATCGTCGAGGTGATACTTGTCGCGCAGGGCACGCAGGTTCTCGCGCTCTTTGCGCTCCTCATCGGAGTAGAAGCGCGCCTTTTCGAACTCGTGGTTGGCGATGGCAGAATCCATGCGGTGCACGATGAACTTGATGCGCTTCTGCACCTCGGTGATCTCCTCGGGCAGCGAGGTCTGGCGCAGCTTGACACGCGCGCCTGCCTCGTCGATCAAGTCGATGGCCTTATCGGGCAGGAAGCGGTCGGGGATATACCGATTGGAGTGCGAAACTGCGAACTCGACCGCATCATCCGTGTAGCTGACCGCGTGAAACTTCTCGTAGCGGTCCTTGATGCCGTTGATGATCTTGATCGCGTCGGCCTCGTTGGGCGGCGGCACCTTCACAGCCTGGAAGCGGCGCTCCAGCGAACGGTCCTTCTCAATCGACTTGCGGTATTCAGCCGGGGTGGTGGCGCCGATGCACTGAATTTCGCCGCGGGAGAGCGCCGGCTTAAGAATGTTGGCCGCGTCCAGTGAGCCTTCCGCCGAACCTGCGCCGACAAGGGTGTGCAGTTCATCGATGAAGATGATGGAGTTCTGGTTCTCCATCAGTTCCTTCATGATCGTCTTGAGCCGCTCCTCAAACTGGCCGCGGTACTTGGTGCCGGCCACGATGAGCGACAGGTCGAGACCGAGAACCCGCTTGTCCGCAAGGAAGCTGGGCACCTCGCCGTCGGCGATGCGCTGGGCAAGGCCCTCAACAATGGCCGTCTTGCCAACACCCGGCTCGCCGATAAGCACTGGATTATTCTTCGTGCGGCGGCAGAGAATCTGGATCACGCGCTCCAGTTCGCCATCCCGGCCCACGAGCGGATCGAGCTGGCCGTCCATTGCGGCCTGGGTCAAATCGCGACTGAACTCGGCCAGCAGGCTGGACTCGCGCTGACGTTGCTGCTGCGGGGCCTTCTCCTGCGTCACGCGGGCCAGCTCGTCACGAATCTGCGCCAGCTTCAGGCCACGTTCCTGCAAAATCTCAGACGCAAAGCACTTCTCTTCGCGCAATAGTCCCAGCAGCAGGTGCTCGGTGCCGATGTGCTTGTGGCCCAGCCGTTCGGCTTCTTCCGCCGCATAAGCCAGCACCCGCTTGCACTCGTTCGAAAGCGGCAGGTCCACGCTGGTGGAGACCTTTTCGCGGATTGTGGTGTGCGCCTCGATCTGCTTGCGGATCGACTCCACCGATGCGTGCGAGCGCAGAAAACGGTTGGTTAACGCCTTGTCCTCGCGCAGCAGTCCGAGCAAAAGGTGCTCAGTCTCGATATAGGGCGAGCCAAACTGGCTGGCCTCATACCGCGCGAAGAAGATCACGCGCCGTGCCTTCTCCGTATAGCGTTCGAACATGATGTTCTCCCTTGCAGCAGGCTTTCGGAGGAAGTAGCCGTCCGGTTTATCTGCCGGCTTCAGCCCAATCCGCACGCGCCCTTGTCTCGACTTCGCCGCCGGGGCCCCTTGGAAAATCCCGTTCTTGCCCCGAACAGCACTTTGAGATGGACCGGTTAGCGCTTCCCCGGTTGCCCCTGGGATTCTTGCCGCCCAGGAACCTCCATCCTATGGTTGTCGGCCTGGATGCGATGAAAATCCGCCGTTCCCAAACCTCTTACTTAGATCAGACTCCAAATTCACCCGAAAGACTCCCAAAACCACCCCAAATGGTGCAATTTCGTCATCCTTTTCCGGTGTGAAGTCCCGTTTGTAGTGTTGTCTCCAAAGCACCAAGTCGCCCACTCTCCAGGCGTAGAGTCCGCGTACAGCGCGCGGCCAGATCCAGGTTATGGGTCACCACAATCGAGGTGAGCCCGTGCGATGCATGGAGCCGTTCCAGCAGATCGAAGACCCGTCCGGCGGTCGTTTCGTCCAGGTCGCCTGTGGGTTCGTCGGCCAGCAGCAGCCGGGGGTTGCCAACGAGGGCGCGCGCCAGCGCCACGCGCTGCTGTTCGCCTCCGGAAAGCTCGCCAGGCCGATGATCGCCGCGATCCTCCAAATCAACCTCCCTAAGCCAGTTTGCCGCCGTCGCCAGCGCCTGCCGCTTTGCGTCACCGCGAGCCAGCAGCGGCATGGCTACATTCTCCAGCGCCGTAAACTCCGGCAACAGGTAGTGAAACTGCCATACGTAGCCAATCTTGCTGTTGCGAAAGGCTGCCGCCTCCCGTTGGGTAAGACCTGCCACATTGGTTGACGCGCAGTGTACAGTCCCCGCTGTAGGGGTATCAAGTGCGCCCAGAATGTGCAAAAGTGTGCTTTTTCCTGCTCCGGACTGGCCAACGATAGCCACAAATTCGCCCGGGTACACCTCTAAGTCCAATCCATGGAAGAGGGTAAGGGCTCCGCGAGCGGTAGTGTAAGTCTTTTCCAGGCCGTGAACTTGAATGATCGGCGCCCGCGACTCCGGCTCCCGTGTTGAGCGGGGGGCCTGGCTGGCAGCCGCTGGAGAAGTTTGAATCATCCGGTTGACCTCAATTCTACATTGCCAAGAATAAAAACCGCATAAGCGGCCCACTCGGGGTAGGAATTGCGCCAGCCGAGTCACCCACTTAATGGGATGCCGGATCAGGGGTTAGCGCTGCCGGGTTCAGCCGCGCGATGCGGCCGTCAGGCCCAACGACGAAGGGTAAAGAGAGCGCGTTCCAGTTGCCGTTGTCCAGCGGTTGCCAGGTTTTGCCGTCGTCGCGGCTGAAGTCGGAGCCGTTGGTGCCAACGGTGACCCAGAGTTTGAGCGGCTCGCTCCACTGAACGGCGGAGCGGTAGCCGTGAGGTGGGGTGGTGGAGGCGTGCCAGTGAAGGCCACCATCGGCGGTCCACGCAGCGGTGCCGCTGGGGTCGTTGGGCTTGGTGTAGTCACCGCCGACGGCGATGCCTTTGAAAGGCACAACGGAACTTGTAAACGCTATAGAAAAGATGCCTGAAGAATCGGTACCACCAGCCATTGGCACATCAACACTGAGACACGGTTTTTTCAAATCATATTGCTCGAGCGGAGAGATTATGACGCGACTGCCACGTTTCCCGCCGATAGCTAAGATGAAGCTTTCGAAGCGCGATACAACAACGGAAGAATTACTGGCAGCAAAGATTGACCCGCCTGAGCTCGCTTCACATAAGCTTAGCGTCGGTTCCCAGTTGAACCCAGGCGTCAAGATGGTTCCATCGCGAGTATCGAAATGCCCATTGATCGGATCGCCAATCAAGAACACGTAATTCGGGAACTTCACGTCTCCGTAGGTTTCACGCGGATGCACGACGGCATCCCAGAACCCATCCTTTTCAGTGTTCTTTGCGACGAGTTCCCAACTCTTGCACCCGTCCGTTGTCTTGTAGAGGCGGCTCTTATCCCCCGGCCCGCTCGCCATCACGATCGCCGTCTGCGCGTCCCACGCCTGCACGCCGCGAAAATCCAGTGTCGCCCCGTCTGTCGCCGCATCCGGCACAGCGCATTTTATCCAATGCACCCCGCCGTCGGTAGTGCGCAGCACGGTCCCGCCCGTTCCGCTAGCCCAGGCCACCGTGCCGTCCACTGAATCGATGCCGCGCAGCCCCGCCGTGGTGCCGGAGCGCTGCATCTGCCAGGGCGAAGACCCCTGCGCTGCAACAGACCCCTGTGCCGCCACAGACCCCGTCGCCAGCGCGCAGATTGCCAAAACCTCAACAATTCGCAGAACTTGCATGGCTGGCAGTATAGATGAATCTCGTCCTTTAACCCTCTTTGCGACGCAGCATGAGGGCAAACGATCCGTATGGAGCGGCATCCAATCCGTCAGGACACGAATAGATGACGAATTCCGAATTAACTCAGGTCTTCTTTCTTCTGCTGCTTTTGGTTTGTCTCGCGCAGTTGCTCGGCTGGCTGTTCGTAAAATTACGGCAGCCGAAAGTTGTTGGCGAGATACTGGCCGGCGTCCTTCTCGGCAACGCTTTTGTCGGCCGCTTACCGTTTGTGGCCCACTTCATCGAAAGCGCCAAACACCAGGGCAACGTGCTGGATTTCGTGTACTGGCTCGGCCTGCTTTTGTTGATGTTTCTAGCCGGTGCGGAAACTCAGCAGCTCTTCAGTCGCGATGAACGGCGGGAAGTGGCCTGGCTGACTATCGTCGGCACCGGACTGCCGTTCCTACTTGGATTGTTCTTCGCTCCCTGGCTGATTCGGCCCTCGCTGGCGGGTCCAAACGGCAATCGCATTTCGCTCACCATCATTCTTGCGGTCGGGGCGGCCGTCACCTCTGTCCCCGTCGTCTCCAAAATCTTCACTGACCTGAAAATCCTACACACACGATTCGCACGGCTGGTTCTTGGCGTTGCCGTTCTCGAAGATATCGTTCTATGGCTAGCCCTGGCGGCCGCCACTGCCACGGCGGGTAAGGCTGTACTCAATCTGCGTGCGATGTCGTATCACCTCTCGGTGACTGTAGCCTTCTTCATCCTGGGCCTTACCATCATTCCGCGCTTGATCAAGCGCTTCAACAAAGCCAGCTTCAATGTGATGGCCAGGTCCTCTCCCACTGGTTACGCGGTGGCCGTGCTCCTCGCGTATTGCGTGGTCGCAGGAGTGCTCGATATCAGCATGGTCTTCGCAGCCTTCCTTGCCGGCTTCGCCGTCGTGCACAAAAAGCGCAGACTATTCTCTGAGGCGCTTGAGGCAATCGGGAAGGTCTCGTTTGCGTTCTTCATTCCTGTCTACTTCGCCATCGTCGGCTTGAAACTGGATCTGATTCGTGGGGTGTCGCTCTGGATGATCCTTGCCTTCATTGCCGGAACGTCCACCATCAAGGTGCTTTCGGTTTCTCTCGCCGGCCGCTTTGCGGGATTCCGCGGACTGGACCTCCTCAATCTCTCCATCACCACCAACGCACGTGGAGGCCCCGGAATCGTTCTGGCCAGCGTAGCCTTCGACACCGGCATCATCAGCTCGCAGTTCTACACAACTCTGGTGGTGGCAGCTGTCTTCACGTCTCAAATCGCCGGAGCGTGGCTTGATTTTGTGCTGCGCAAAGAATGGCCGCTGCTTGCGCCCAAAGCCTGCGCTGAATCCGTCAATGTATTCCCGGAAACCCCGTCCGAGGCGTGAGAGTCGCTGCAACTGACAGTCGTATCGTCACCTACCCGTCAGTTGCTCTTCGATTCCCCCTGCCAGGGCGAAGACCTCTGCGCCGCAACAGGCCCCGTCGCCAACTCGCAGATTGCCAAAACCTCAACAATTCGCAGAACTTGCATGGCTGGCAGTATAGATGTGCAACCCGCCGCATCGCACAATTTCGATCCCGTGTCACAGGTCACTTGGCCCCGGCGCAAGAACAGGTAACAATAGATTCATCCCGTGCGGAAACGAAAGACCATTCCATCTTTTGCCTTGGCGGCAGCGTTCGTGACGGCGCTCGCAGCGGGCGGCCGTGCGGCATCGGCGCAACAATCCTTCTTTCCGCAGTTCCGGGAGCACAACGCAGGAATGACTGCCGTGCAGCCCTTGTGGATGGGCCCGCTGATACAGGCAGACGCGCGCCTGGCGCAAGCCGTGCGGATCTCCGTCTCGAACGCTTCCTTCCCCGGCGCGCAGACAATCAGCTACGGCAACAACCATGGTGTTAGCGTAGTCGCCGCACGGCGCTTTCAGTTCGACTTCGTTCCGCCCTCGTATTTCCGCAACCACTCCGCCGCACTCAAAGACGGGTTTGGCAACGCCGCCACCCAGGTGAAGTACCGCATCGCCTCCGGCAACGCCGAAAGCGGCAACTTTGCGGTGACGGCGATTGTGAGCTATGGCTTCGCGCCACGCAGCTACCAGAACTACATGCTGACCAGCTATTTTGACCCCAAGCTGGCCGCGGGGATCGCCTTCGGAAAGTTTAATGTGCAATCAACTCTGGGCGGCTTGTTACCCACAGGCAAGATTGCGGCGCAGGGCAGGATCATTGAATGGAACCTGACGGCGCAAGTGCATCCCACTGCGCGCCTGTGGTTCGACGTCGAGAACAATGCGGCCTTCGTCAAGGGCAGCATCTACGACAACAAGACCCAGAACTTCATGACGCCCGCAGCCTTCTACATGGTGCGGCGCAAGGACTGGGGGCCAACGCATCCCGTCGTTGTCTTCGACAGCGGCATGCAGATCGCCACCTCCGCATTCCACTTCTACAATCACAATCTGATCGCCGAAATGCGCTTGCTCTTCTAGATGGATTTTCTTCGGCCGCCGGTGCGAATGTTGATGAGCCTCAGAGACCAATCAGTAGGCGACCTTCGACTCTGACGAAAGCCAGGCTGCAAAACTGGCCCAGGCTTCGTCGCCCAGCAGTTGGGTGGCGGGCAGCGCGCGAACGGCATGGTCCTTGCGAAACTCCTCGTAGAGAAAGGCGTCGTCAAAGCCGGCGCGGGCGGCGTCAGCAGCACTGGCGCCGTAGTAGATTGCATCAATCCGCGCCCAGTAGGACGCAGCCAGGCACATGGGGCAGGGCTCACAACTGGTGTAAAGCTGGCAACCGGCGAGCGTAAATGTGCCCAGCGACTTGCAGGCCGCGCGAATGGCGTTGACCTCGCCGTGCGCCGTCGGGTCGTGGGTGGCGGTCACCGTGTTCACGCCCTCGCCGACGACCTGCCCGTCGCGCACAATGAGCGCGGCAAAGGGTCCGCCCTTGCCGTTGACGACATTCTCTGTGGCCAGCACAATGGCGCGGCGCAAAAACTCTGGATTTGGTACGCTGGACATCAAGAAGCTGCTCTTCCCCTCCCCGAACCGCGAAGGTAAACACAGTATGGCACAGGCATTCCGCTCAACCCGCGTTCTAACGCCGGAGGGCCTCGCGCCCGCCACTCTGCTGGTGGAGCATGAGCGCATCAGCGAGGTGCGCGGCTGGGATGACGTGCCGGCCGTTGCCACGCTGCGCGACTTCGGCGACTCGATCCTGCTGCCGGGCCTGGTGGACTCGCACGTGCACATAAACGAGCCGGGCCGCACGGAGTGGGAAGGCTTTTGGACGGCAACGCGGGCCGCGGCCGCAGGCGGCGTCACCACTCTCGTTGATATGCCGCTCAACTGCGTGCCCGAAACCATCAACGTCGAAGCCTTGGATGCCAAGCGCGCCGCGGCTCAAGGCAAAGCGTGGCTGGATTGGGCCGCATGGGGCGGCGTCGTGCGCGGCAATGCCGAAGCGCTCAAGCCGCTGGCCGCCACGGGCGTTGCGGGTTTCAAGTGCTTTCTCATTGACTCCGGCATCGACGGATTTCATTGGTTGAACGAAGCCGACTTGCGCCTGGCGCTCGACCGTCTGCGCGGCACGGGTCTGCCGCTGCTGGCACACGCCGAAGTGGCTGGTCCGGTGAACGACGCTACCGCAACTCTTCTTGACGCGGACTGGCGCAAGTATTCCACCTACCTTGCCTCACGACCTGATGCCGCAGAAGTTGACGCGATTGCGCTCCTCATCCAACTGGCAGAGGAGTTCAATTCGCCCATCCACATCGTGCATCTGGCCAGCGCGCAGGCTCTGCCCTTGCTCGAGGCGGCGCGTCTGCGCGGCGTTCCCATCACCGTCGAAACCTGCACGCACTACCTGTGGTTTACCAGCGAAGAGATTCCCGATGGCGTGACACAGTTCAAGTGTGCGCCCCCCATTCGCAGCGCGGCCAATCGCGATGCGCTTTGGAATGCACTGGACGAGGGCCTGATCGACATGGTGACCACCGACCACTCCCCTTGCCCGCCTGCGATGAAGCAACCTGACGAAGGCCGCTGGGACCTTGCCTGGGGCGGTATCGCGAGTCTCGGCCTGGCGCTGCCGGTGCTTTGGACGATCATGGCCCAACGCGGCGTGAGCCTCGGCGCAGGTGCGGATCGATTGGGCGAGTGGATGGCCGCGGCGCCTGCGCGGCTGGCCGGATTGGCCGGAAAGAAAGGCACGCTCACTGCCGGAGCCGACGCGGACTTCGTAGTCTTCGATCCGGATGCCATCTGGACCGTGACACCGGAACGCCTGCACTTTCGCCACAAGCTTTCGCCCTATCTGGGTGCGGCGTTGCAAGGGCGCGTGCTGGAAACATGGCTGCGCGGTGAGCCGGTCTTCAGTCAGAATCGATTCCTGGGCGAGGCACGCGGTAGAGAGCTGGTGCGCAGATGAGAGACCGCGCCCTGCGTGTGATCGCGGAATGCAGGCTTATCGCCGGCATGACCGAAGAGGCGGGCCGCATCACGCGCCGCTTTCTCACGCCACCCGTGCATAAGGTCCACGCACATCTACGCACTCGCATGGAAACCCTGGGCATGACCGTACACGTAGACGCGGCAGGCAATCTGCGCGGGCTGTGGCGGCCGACGGAATCGGCAAGCCGGCGCCTCCTGCTGGGATCGCACATCGACACCGTGCCCGATGCAGGCGCCTATGACGGCGTGTTCGGAGTGGTGATGGCCCTCGAATGGGTCGAACTAGCGCAGGAGATCGCGCTGCCCATGGCGATTGAGGTGATCGCGTTCTCTGAAGAAGAGGGCGTGCGTTTTGGCATTCCTTTTATTGGCAGCCGTGCGGTTGCCGGACGTTTCGACACTGCACTCCTTGCGCTCAAAGACGTAGACGGCATCACGCTGGAGGCGGCGATTCGCGCGGCTGGCCTCGATCCCGGCCAGATAAGTGAAGCAGCGGTGAATGAGCACGCAGTCGCGTTTATCGAAATTCATATCGAGCAGGGACCCGTGCTGGAGGCCGAAGGGTTGAGTGTCGCGGCCGTTACCGGTATCGTGGGCCAGTCGCGCCTCAGCCTCGAATTTGCAGGCCATGCCAACCACGCGGGAACAACGCCGATGCGCCTTCGGCGAGACGCGCTGGCCGCCGCTGCCGAGTGGATTGCCTCGGTAGAAACGCTCGCCCTGCACACAGAGGGTCTGGCTGCAACCGTAGGCAAGATCACCGTGGAGCCCAATTCCGGCAACGTGGTTCCTGGAACGGCACAGGTGAGCCTCGACGTGCGCCATCTGGATGATGCCGCACGCACAGCAGCCGTCGAAGCACTGCTCGCAAGCGCAGGCACGATTGCGGCGCGGCGTGGGCTGGAGTTCAAGTGTGTCCGTCAGATGGAACAGCCGGCCGTGCCGATGGATGAGCGCCTAACTGCCTTTATGGCAGAAGCGATTGAAGCGGCCGGGTACCCCGTGAAAACGATGCCCAGCGGCGCGGGCCACGACGCCATGGTAATGGCCACACGCATGCCCACTGCAATGCTTTTCCTGCGCAGTCCCGGCGGCATCAGCCACCATCCTGACGAAAGCGTTCTTGAAGAAGACGTGGAGGCCGCGCTACTGGCAGGCCGCAAGTTTCTTGAGCGGTTGGCGGCGGAGGTTGGATAGAATCGAGCAACACATAGGAAACATTTCCCTGGAACGAGGTCACGCGTGCATCATCTGGGAGCAACACGAAGCAGCCTGAAAGCCGATCATCTGCTGCAAACGCCGGACACTTTTGTTCGTACACCGCTGCCCGGCGCAGTGGGCGTGGAGTTCGTGATCCACGCAGCGCCGCAACTGGGTGCGCGCTTCACGCAAATGACAGCGGAGTTTGCGGCCGAAGGAACGCTGGGACCGGCACAGGCACAGCGTTTTCTCTATGTCATCGAAGGCGAGTTGGAATTGAGGGCGGGCGGCAAAAGACACATCCTAGCGCCCGGCGGGTTTGCTTACCTGCCCCAGGGCTCGCCACACACCGTTCGCGCGTTAGCGGCTTCACGCGCGGCTCTCATTGAAAAACCTTATGAAACGCAAACGGGCGCGGCGGCTCCTGAGATCGTTGTGGGTGACGAGGCCGCAGTCTCCGCAGCGGCCCTGGCGGGCGATGAGGGGCTACGTGTGCAATCGCTCATGCCCGACGGTCCGGCATACGATTTTGCGGTGAACACCATGACGTACGATCCCGGCGCGGCGCTCAGCATGGTGGAGATTCACGTAATGGAACACGGTTTGCTGATGCTTGAAGGAGGCGGCATCTACAAGCTCGGCGACTCGTGGTATCCCGTCGAGGCAGGCGACTTCATCTGGATGGCACCCTACTGCCCGCAGTGGTTTGGCGCACTGGGCAAGCGCCCGGCCAAATACCTTATCTACAAGGACTGGGGCAGGCATCCACTGGGAGCATAAACGATGGACATTCATCCCAAGCTCGAACCGAAGCTCGACATGAACGCACTGCTCGCGGAGTTGGCTGCCTTAGCGCAGATCTCCGAGGCTGAGCCTCCAGTGGTAACGCGCGTCGTCTTTGGTAAAGCGGACCTGCGTGCGCGCGCGTACGTCCAGGGGTTGTGCGCGAGCGCCGGACTCGCCATCCACGAGGACGCGATCGGCAACACCTTTGCGCGGTGGCCTGGCACTGAACCGGAGCTTGCGCCCATCGGCACCGGTTCGCACATCGACGCGATTCCCAACGCAGGCTCTTTCGACGGAGTCGTGGGCGTGCTGGGTGGGCTGGAGGCGATTCGCGCCTTGCAGCGCGATGGGTTCAAGCCGCGCCGATCAATCTAATTGGTAATCTTCACCGCGGAAGAGCCGACCCGCTTCGGCATCGGCTGCCTGGGTAGCCGCATGATGGCCAATGTGCTCACGCCGTCGCAGGCGCTTACCCTGCGTGACAAGGAAGGACGCGGCCTTGAGGAATGGCGTACCCAGGCCGGATTCACCGGCTCACTTGAGTCCGTCACATTGTCTGCCGGGCGCTTCCATCAGTTTGTTGAGTTGCATATCGAGCAGGGCCCACTGCTCGAACAGGAGCAAATCGACCTAGGCCTTGTCACGCACATTGCCGCTCCAGCCAGCTTGCGCGTCGTCATCGAAGGCGAGGGCGGCCACGCCGGCGCCAAGCTGATGCCGGGCCGCAGAGATGCGCTGGCCGCGGCCGCAGAGTTGATTCTGGCGCTTGAATCCGCTGCCAAATCCACGGGCGCCATTGACACCGTGGCCACCGTGGGTGTGTGCGAAGTCTTTCCCGGCGCGGTCAACAGCATTCCCTCACGCGTGCGCCTTGAAACCGACATCCGCGACACCGACAGTGCTCGCCGCGACCGCGTACTCGGCGCGCTGCACGCCGCTTGTGCAGATACATCCGCCCGCCGCGGCGTAATCATCACGACAGAACAGGTAAACGCCGATCCACCTGCCGCGTGCGACTCCGCGATTCTGGCGGCCATGGAGACGGCTGCAACAGAATCGGGCTTGACATACAAACGGATGGTGAGCCGCGCCTACCACGATTCGCTCTTCATGGCCCGCATCGCGCCCGTGGCTATGTTGTTCATTCCCTGCCGCGGCGGGGTGAGCCACCGGCCCGACGAATACTCCTCGCCGCAGTGGATCGCCGGGGGCGTGCAGGTGCTGGCGCGCACGCTGGCCATGCTCGCCATCTGAAGCATTCACTTTGCAACTTGGCCGAGCCGTTGTATGCTATGCCTCAACCTGTACGGTAATTCCCCGCTTCCCTGACCATGAGCACGAGCGAGACAAACCGCATCGTTGGCGCCCCCGTCCCTCGCAAAGAAGGCGTGGATAAGCTGTTGGGCCGCGCGCGCTATGTGGACGACATCGAACGGGAGGGTATGTGGCACGGAGCGACCGTTCGAAGCTCCATCCCGCGCGGAGTCATTCGCTCCATCGGCTTTGACCGACGCGTCAACTGGAGCGAGTTCGTCATCGTGACCGCGGCCGACATTCCCGGCGCCAATCACATTCAGCTTATTTTTGCTGACCAGCCATGCTTGGCCGATGGCCTGGTAAACCACTGCGAAGAAGCCATCCTGCTGCTGGCGCATCCCAACAAACAAAAGTTGCGCGAAGCTGTTGACGCAGTGCATGTTGAGTATGACCCGCTGCCGCCGGTCTTCACGATTGAGGAGAGCGAACGGCAAAACGTGATTGTCTGGGGCGCGGACAATCTGCTCAAGAGCTTTCTGCTTGAGAAAGGCGATGTGGATGCAGTGTGGTCCCGCGCCGCACACATTGTCGAAGGTGAATATCGCACCGGCGCGCAGGAACATCTCTACATAGAGAACAACGGCATGATCGCGGAGTACAGCGCAGACAGCGGCGTCACCGTGTGGGGTTCGCTGCAATGCCCCTACTACGTACACCGCTCTCTGCTAGCGGTCTTCGACTTGCCCGAACACAAGGTTCGCGTGATACAAACCGAGACTGGCGGCGCCTTCGGCGGCAAAGAGGATTATCCTTCCCTGCTGGCCGCGCACGCCGCGCTGCTGGCCATGAAGAGCGGTCATCCGGTGAAGATCGTCTACGACCGCATGGAGGACCTGGCCGCTACCACCAAACGCCATCCCTCACGCGTGCGGCACCGCACAGCGCTTGACGCAGATGGCAAGCTGCTTGCGATGGATATTGACATAGCCACCGACGGCGGCGCTTACTCCACGCTTTCCTCCACGGTGCTCTCGCGCGCCACGCTCCATTCTCCAGGTCCTTATCTGTGCCCCAACGTGCGCGTCCGCTCTCACACCTGGGCAACAAACACCGTGCCCTACGGCGCGTTTCGCGGCTTTGGCGCTCCGCAGGCCGTGTTTGCCGTCGAGCGACACATGGATGAGATCGCCGCCGCCATCGGCCTCGACCCCATCGAGTTGCGGCGTAGGAATTTTCTTCACGACGGCGACACCACGGCAACAGAGCAAGTCATGCGCGAGCCGGTCATTTTGGATCAACTGCTCGACCGAGCTCTCGCCGAAAGTGAATACCACGCAAAGCGTGCGCGGTTTGCTCGCGAAAATCAAACAAGCCCAGTGAAACGCGGCATGGGTATTGCGGCTTTTTATCATGGCTCGGGATTCACTGGCTCGGGCGAGCGTTATTTGAATTCGCTAGCCGGAGTGGACGTGACACCTGAGGGCAACGTGCGCGTGCTGGTATCGAGCACCGAGTTTGGCCAGGGCACCAACACGGTACTCACTCAGATCGCCGCAGAAGCCATTGGCATTGGTCTCGATGATGTGATCATGGCCGCGGCCGACACCGGCATCGTTCCCAATAGCGGCCCCACTGTAGCTTCGCGTACGGCCATGGTCGTGGGACGACTGATCGAGCGCGCAGGCTTGCAGCTTGTGGCGCAGTTGCGGGAGCACGCGGGGCTTGGCCCACACTTCACTCGCCTTGAGTTCTTCGCGGCGTGCGAGCGCTACCGCGCCGTCCATGGCGAAGTAGTCTCGTTGTGCCGCTATGAAGCGCCGCCGGGCATCTTCTGGGACGATCAGAAATATCGTGGCGAAGCCTATCCTGCATTCGCATGGTCGATCCAGGTGGCGCAGGTGGCCGTGGACACCGTCACCTACTCCGCAGAAGTTGAAGAATTCTGGGCAGTGCAGGAGGTGGGCCGCGTACTCAATCCCGTACTGGCCGGTGGACAGGTTGAGGGCGGCATCGCGCAGGGCATCGGCTACGCACTCTATGAAAAAGTGCTTTATCAGAACGGTCACATGAACAACAACCAGATGACCAACTACATCATGCCCACCGCCGAGGATGTGCCACCCATCCATGTGCACTTCGAAGAGATCCCTTTCCTCCACGGTGGCTACGGCGCCAAGGGTATCGGAGAGTTACCGCACGACGGCCCCGCGCCTGCCATTCTGAACGCCATCAAAGACGCTACCTGCGTGAGTTTTCGTGCAATTCCATTAATGCCTGAAGACTTGTTCACCGTGCTTGCGGCACGTCAGAACATCGAGGAGGCTACAGCGGTATGAGCGCGAAATGGCCAGCGATTCAATTCACAATCAATGGCGAGAGCCGCGAGTTGAAGGCCCCGCCGATGAAGCGCCTGCTCGATGTGCTGCGCGAAGATTTGCATCTTACCGGAACAAAAGAAGGTTGCGGCGAAGGCGAGTGCGGCTCCTGCTCAGTACGGATGAATGGCGAGTTGGTGAACAGCTGCCTGGTGCCCGTGTTGCAAGCCAACGGCGCGTGCATCGAGACCGTCGAAGGCCTTGAGTCGGGCGGCGAATTGCATCCAATCCAACAGGCGTTTCTGGCCTGCGGCGGAGCACAGTGCGGCATCTGCACACCGGGCATGTTGATGGCCGCCACGCAACTGCTGGCAAACAATCCGCACCCGACAATCGCCGAAATTCGTGAAGGTCTCGCCGGAAATCTATGCCGCTGTACGGGCTTCACACGCATCCTTGAGTCAGTGGTGGCGGCCGCGCATACCGCGGACTTGGCCACGGTACAGGAGACGCATGCGGGGTAATCCAGATGTCCATGAACTGATTGCGCCGGCAAATCTGGCCGTGGTGCTAGACCTGCTTGCTCAAGAGCCCGGTGTGTGGACGCCCATTGCTGGCGGCACCGAACTGATGGTGGCGCATGTAGCCGGAAAACTGAATGCGCGCAAGCTGATCAGCCTGTGGGGCATCCCGGATCTGCGCTCCATCGAGACCGCGCCGGATCACATCGTCATCGGAGCGGGGACCACATTTCGCGACCTGCGCACTCACGACGGAATTGCGGCAGAGTTCCCTTTGCTGGTCAAGGCCGCGAGTTGGATCGGCTCGATTGCCAACCAAAGCCGCGCGACCGTCGGCGGCAATCTGGTGAATGGATCACCTGCTGCTGACGCTTCACCCGCCTTGCTGGTCTACGATGCGGAGCTTGAGCTTGTTTCTGTGCGCGGCAGGCGCCGCATGGCCTATAGCGAATTCCATACCGGCTACAAGCGCAATGCCCTGGCGGCAGATGAACTGCTCCATGCGATCTACCTGCCACGGCGATTCGCGAAGCATCGTCAATACCTGCGCAAGGTGGGAACGCGACGCGCCATGGCAATCTCAAAGGTCGCATTGGCCGCAACGGCTCTTCTTAAGGCGAACGCGATACATGAAATTCGCCTGGCTGCGGCGAGCCTGGCAGAGTTCCCGACACGGCTCTACCAGGCTGAGGCAACATTGCTCGGCCAGCCCGTAACGCCAGATGCGATTCGCACTGCGCGCCAGGCGCTGATTGCAGAGGCACGCCCCATCGACGATATCCGTTCCAGCGCCGAGTACCGCAAATGCGTCGCAGCCAATCTGCTCGAAGAGTTTCTGAGCGAGTTGCAGGCGAAGGACAAGCCACGATGAATCCAACCCTTGCGGCATGGAACAACACCGACAAGATCACGGCACTCGATGCGATGATCGGCTGCTGCGGCTCGCGGCGATGGGCCGCTGCAATGGTTGCGCTGCGCCCCATTGCAGGCGTAGCGGAACTAAGCGCAGCGGCGGATCAGGTGTGGAGTACGATGCAAGAGCCGGACTGGATGGAAGCTTTCGCCTGCCATCCGCGCATTGGCGAATGCAGGGCCGCGCATGCCACGGCGCAATCGACAGCGTGGTCGCGTCAGGAACAATCGTCTGCCGCCAGCGCGGCATCAGCTGTGTTGGCTGAACTGGCAGAAGGCAATGCGCTCTATGAGCAGCGCTTCAGCTTCACCTACATTGTGTGTGCCACGGGTAAGAGCGTCGATGAGATGCTTGCTATCCTCAAACGCCGCCTGAACAACGACCGCGCCACAGAGTTGCGCGAGGCCGCTGAACAACAACGACAGATCATGCAGATTCGTCTGGGAAAGTGGCTTGTGGAATGAGTCTAATTACAACGCATGTTTTGGACACGGTACTGGGAAAACCGGCCGCCGGGATCAAGCTCTGGCTGGAAATGCGGGAAGGCACTTCATGGACAGAGGTTGCAAGCAGTGCTACTGATGCGGACGGACGTTGCCGCGACCTGAAGCACAACGCAGCGCCCGGCGCATATCGCCTTACCTTCGACACTGGCGACTATTTTGCGCATCGTGGCCGCACGAGTATCTACCCGGAGATCTCGATCGTCTTTGTCTGCAGCGGCGAAACACACTATCACTTCCCGCTTCTGCTAAGTGACAACAGCTACACAACCTATCGAGGAAGCTGAAAGATGGCAAGATTGGGCGAGAATCTCTATGGAAAATCGCGTGTGCGCCTGTCGCGGATCACACGCTGCGGAGACCATCACGAATTCAATGAATGGACTGTGCACTTGCTTCTTGAAGGGGACTTCGAGGCCAGCTTCACATCGGCTGACAACAGCAAGATTTTGCCCACCGACACGATGAAGAATACCGTCTACTCAGTGGCTCGCGGTTCAAGCGCCGCAACCATCGAGGAGTATGCGATTGAGTTGGGCGATTATCTGCTCAACAACAATCCACAAGTGTCGAAGGCCAGCGTGGAAATCGAAGAGAAAGCCTGGAAGCGCATGATCGTAGAAGGCTCACCGGATGCGACAACCTTCAAGCTGAGCGGGCCGGAAGTCCAAACCGTTTCTGCTGTCCGCGAGCAAGGCTGCGCGTGGTCCATCGCTTCTGGCGTAGACGGCCTGGAAATTCTAAAGACTACAAAGTCGGCATTCACCGGTTACATCCAGGACAAGTTAACCACGCTCAAACCATCTACAGACCGCATCTTCGGCACCCGGGCCACCGTGAACTGGGACTATGCGGTGGGCGCGCCAAACTACGCCGCGGTGCGCGCGCGCATCGTCGCCGCGCTGCTCAAAGAGTTCGCAGGGCACAACAGCATGAGCGTGCAGCACACTCTGTTCGACATGGGCAAAGCGGCGCTTGAGGTAGCGCCGGAGATTGCGCGCATCCACCTTACCATGCCCAATCTGCACCACCTGCTTGCGGATCTCAGCCCATTTAGCCAAGACAACCCCAACCACATCTTTGTTCCTATCGACGAACCGCACGGCACCATTGAGGCCACGATTGAACGATAGCGGCTACTCGATCTGCGCAAGATCGGAAGGCATGTCGATGTCCACTTCCCCGCCGTCGAATGGAAGAGCGATCACGTGACACGGCGGCTTGGCCAACAGTGCGCGCGCCCCCTTATCGCCTCTGAGCGCGCGCAACTTGGGAAACGCGCTGCGGGGAAAGACCGCGGGCACTCCCTGCACGCCCGCGTAGGATGAGGTCACGATGGCCGGCGGAGTTTGCGCCGCAAAAGTTTCAAGTAGAGAATGCAGATGGTCCGCCGTGAGGCGAGGCTGGTCACAGCTCATGATCAGCGCTCCCGATGCCTTAGGCGCACAGGCAACCAACGCGCGAAGACCCGCGTGAATCGAGCTCGAAATTCCATGCGTCCAATGGTCGTTCAGAACAGAAATTGCCTCGTTGAACGAAACGGTCGCGCAAATCACTGCAAAAAGCGCTCCCAGCACGGCCAATACCGGCGATGCACCCGCCTCCCCAGCCAGGCGGAGCGCGCGCTCCAGCAAAGTTTCCCCGCCAAATTGAAGCAGCTGCTTCGGCTGGCCCAAACGGCGGCTGGCCCCTGCGGCAAGGATGAGAGCGGCAACAGGCATCAGCATAAGTGTATCTCGCGATTCTTGACTCCGTTGCGTGTGGCGGGCAAAACTAGGGCAACCTGTAGATAACCAAAACATGAAAGGCAGATAGTTGAGCGAGCAGACGAGCACGGCGGCAGCAGTGTATGC
>VFSW01001137.1_pt1 | contig 40055 bp, 64 predicted proteins | sample 5358111 | NCBI WGS metagenome assembly VFSW01 (sample SAMN11554181, study PRJNA540505) | mine drainage metagenome | isolation source: sediment from site ElyBrook_90M | place: USA: Ely Copper Mine, Vershire, VT | collected 2017
GTCCAATATAAGGTATTTATATTAGATCCAATAAACATTCTACTTTTGCTCCTTCGGCAAGGTGTGTTTCCAAGGAAAAATATCAACTATAGACTCAATGTTAATCCAGCATTGACCAACTGGTTCTATTTCCGCACTGACTCCGAAACCCTCTTTAAGTGCGTTCATAAAACGTCCTGTATCGGCTACCCACGAAGCATTTTTAAGCTCGAATAGGTTACCGACTCTATCTTTAACCTCACCAACTAAATGGTAGGTTACTGTTCTAATTAACAGTTTATTACCAATAAAACTGTCTAGCTCATTAATTTCGAGAGCTACATCGTCCTCTTCTAATACTTGGTCTTTAATTTTTAACCAAGTCTCATCTGAAACTGAAATTGTCTTTGTCATTTCTAACCTCCTTAATAAATAATAATAAAGTTATTCATTTTATAAACAACCAACTTCCTATCTGAATAATAACCAGATATACACCTGCTAAAAGAACTGTTGCTGCTAATATTTCTAAGCCTAAACGAGTATTTGTCATTTTGTTAAAGCTCCTAAGATAATAAAGTAACTAGCGACTAATGCTAAAGTTGACCCGATTAAACCGCCGATAGTAATTACAACAAGATATTTCATTTAAAATCAAACCTTTCCATTCTACTTTCCAGCTCGGCTCTTTTCTCTTGTCTTTTAACTGCCTGCCAAGTTGGTTTAGTTGTCTTCTCAACTAAGACAAAGTGTCCGGGCTTCTTGTTTTCAATATTGTGACCCTTTTCTCTAAGTCCGAATATCCGGGCGTTATACTGTAAAATGTGTAGGTCTCCGGTTATCTCCCAAGCGTAGACTCCTTGCGTTCCCCGCTGTTTAAGTAGATTAAGTATCCTCTGTTCTTGAGTCGGCATTTTTAAGTAACTCATTGGTCCAGTTTCTCCTTCACTTTGTTTATAAAATCTTCCATCTTTTCCCGGTAGTATTGTTCAAAGTTTGTTGTTTGTTTGGTCTGCTCCCAAAGTACGAATAAAGTTGCTCGCAGTCTTTGACTGGGTGTCTTTTCATTTCGTTCAACTTTTACCTCAGCTACTTCGATATCTTCGGGTTTCATTTCAATCTCACTAACTGCTAACCAAACTTCCTTTTTATTTAAGCTAAAAAGATAACCAAACACTTCCGGTTTAATCTCCCTAGTAAATATCTTTACTTTAGCCGAGTTGTCATCGTTGCTCTCAACTTTGTCTATTATTGCTGGTATCTGAACTATCTTAGTCATTTGGTCTTAACCTTAATACCGCCTTGCTAATTCTTTGTTGTAGTTCTTGCTTCTCTGGTACAACTAAAGTCTTGTACTTATCGTTTGCCATAATCCCGTTTAATTCCGTTGGGTTCTTAGCTTGAACGACTAAAGAATAAAGTTGTTTAAATGCTTCTGACTTTGGTTCGGTTACTTCCCGGTCTTGAGCTTCTTTAACCTCATCGGCTGTGGCAATTCCCTCAACTATACCGAAGCCAGCAAACCCTAAAGCTCTACCGACTGCGGAAGTCTCGGCTACTTCTACCGGACTCTTGGCCTCCATACCGCCTTTACTAAAAGTACTTGTGGCATAGCCGGTATATACGTCCTCTGCAACCGTTACCTTGGCTTTAAACAGCACATATTCGTCGGTTGTCTCAACTAGCTCTGTCTCTATAGATAAGCCGTCCTTGACGCTCTTGTGGGCTTCCTGTACACGTTCTGCAACCGTTATATATTGTTTTCCGTGAATATCTATTGGCATTAGTTTATTCCTCTCTGAGGATTGCTAGACCATTCTAAATTGGCTTGATCGCTGTAGTTTTCTAATACTTCTAATTCATCAGCGACGTTTTCTTCTAGTAAACTCATTCTTTCGTCCGTTATCTTGGTAAGAATAGTGTTCTTCTCTTGGCTATAACCGTAGTTGTCCATATCCGCCCAGTGTTGCATCTTTCTAACGACTTGGTATAGTTCGGCTAGCTTATCAACACGTTCTAACTTATCCATTGTCTAACCTTTCTTGAATCTTTTGTAGTTGATTCTCAATCTCGTTAATCTCTTCGTTGCAGATGTCATCGTTGTAGACTGACCATTTACTCAAGTCTTGTAGTTCCCCAACAATTATCTCAATAGTTTCTTTGGCGAATTGTTCTGTGTATATCTTTTCCATTAAATTCTATCCTCTCTAACCTCGTCAAAGAGATCGTGTTCAGATTGGGTTAATGCTTCAAACTTCCCCGAGTGAATTGTGTGGTAGCGGTAGGGCACAGTTTTTGGTTGTTTCTTTTCTTGACGCATTTCTTCTAAAGCTTCATCAAACTTATCATTTTCTTTTAAACTCATAAATCCTCCTATTAAGCTGGTAATAATGTCCCTTGCAGTACAGGCTCGAGGCAGTTTTACCTGTTATCCACCAGCCTGCCTTGCAAGGGAAACTCTCTCCTTTCTCACTACTTACTTGGGTTGATTACTGAGTAATCACGCTCCAAGGCTTGGATTCTACTTATTCGGCATGCATTAATATTTGATGCACACCAAGCTAAGTTTTGGCCGTTTGCTTTAAAGTAAACGTAACCAAGGAATCCGGCTACTAACAGCGTTAAAACTATAATTAGAAGTTTAACGCTGATTATGCTAGGCAGTTGCATAAACCTCTCTTTCTCTAGCTTATTTGCTAGTTGGTAGTAGGGATCAGTTTTTCAGGTTCAACCCTTCTTCGTTGTAGTTGTAAAGGTTATTGCCTAATACTTGCGAGCCTTGCTACCGATTAACAAATAAACTGTTTTAAATGTACTGAAGATAGTATAGCACACTATTCAGTAGTTGTCAAGTGTTTATTCAGTTTAGCTTGTTTGTAGGCATAGTGAACACCACTTGCAGTCAAACTAAACATCGTTGCTAGTTCTTCGAAAGTATACTTTTCTTTGTCGTGTAGTTTTAATATTTGGAAATTACGTTCGAGGCGTTTTTGATATCTTGATTTCATACAGTCATTATACAACCTATGTCAAATAGGAAGTCTTATTTAGCCCTAAGTGGAAAACGCAAAGCAAATCTGGTATCTATACTAGATTTAATCTTTGAACGCTTTGGTCAGTTGTTTCTCTGAGCGTCTGCAATTGCTGGCTTCTAAACGCCGGGTCGTACCTCTTGCGTTAGCTGCGCCTTCCACAATGAAGGTAGTGCAGGTTTTAGCTATTTAGCCCCTCGTGGTATCCGCTAAGTAACTATTTTGCCCCTCGTCTTTTATAGTCTTTTCGTTATGACTCGGACGGGGCAACCTTTCGGTCTGGTATCCGGAAACAAAAACGACTCACTTATTATGTGAATCGTTTAGTTCTTCTATGATATTTTTCCAGTCAGGCCCGAACATATCTTCTGGGTCTTCTCCGGTTAAATCAATGTATTGTTGTTTAGTCATTAAAAAAGCATCTTGTTCGATCTGTCTGCGAGAAGCCTCGTGGTAAGGCGACAAACAGACCGAATAAAATGCTTTAATACCACGACATTTCTCAACTACACTATAACACCAAAAAGCCACCTTGTAAAGTGGCAATCTGGTCTAACCAGCTTAAAAGAACCAGTGACAGAAAGCTTAAGTCCAGCACTGGCTCTTTTAAACTATGTTTAGGTGAGCAAATTCTTTATTGAGGGTCAAACTTAAGTCAGAGCGTAAGACTCGGTTTATATAAATGTTGTCTCTTGCGACTTTCAGCTTAAGCGAGACTACCTAACTACGGTAAGTTCTTGATCTTCGGATCGAAGAAGTTCTTACCTGCAAATAATAACGCATTAACTAACAAAAGAGCTATTGGTGAAAATAGTCCTGGGTTATTAGTCACGAACGTAGCGACTTGAGCTACCACTAAAGAACCAACAGCGAAACCGAGGGAGATAACAAACCGCCCGACGGTTGTACTAAAGAAACTTGTGTTGTTCATAAATTAATTCCACCCCCTATCCAATATTAATTTTACCAGTTACAAATCCAACAAAGATTAAGATAGCTATTAAAGCTAGGATAATGTTTGGGATAGGATTTAAGGACTTTCTCAAACTCTTGTCTAAATACTAGTTGTTGTGGGGACTTGTAACCCTCAGGTGCCTTTTCCTCAATAGGTTCTGGGGCTGTTTGTGGGTTAGGTTGCTGATTATCTTGTTCGTCTAGTTCTGGCATTAATAAAATCCTACTATAACTAATTCTTTTAATTGATCGTTCCAAATCCCTGCCATATCTCTCCCCATATATTGATATAAGTCTAAACCACCAAAAGTTGGCCCCTTAGGAACTATCACGTTGTTGGTAAAGCCAACCCCATTTATTCGCACGTTAACTTTCGGAAAAATAGATCCCGTTATCTGGTTGTAGGTAAAAACTTGGTAGAAACTGTATCGACTAACTTCAGGTGTAGGCATAACTTTATTTGACTAACGCTAATTTTCTAACTTTACTTATTCTAGATAGTAGAACCTCAAACATTTGCTCACTTCTATGATTATAGCTAAAAGCAAACTCGTCTGCATAGGTCTGGAGATACTTAGCTTCAACAAACTTTTTACCAAAATTTTAAAACAAAAGCAAAACGATTAGCTTATTTTTCCTAGTTTAGTTTTAGTGGAAATAAACCGATTCAACTCGACTGGTAATTCTTCTCTAATATCTGTCGGGATTTCAGCCCAACGTTGGTGGTGCAATTCCCGAACAGCAAAGATATTTGCTGTACCAGTCGAAATAAAATCATAGTGAGAATAATTCCAGACAAAAGGTCTATCTTTTTGTTCGTAACGAACGTTATCAAAACCAGCAACTACCGCTCCAGTTCCCAAGTAAGCACTCAATAAATTTATGTTTCCAGAACCTACTGAAAAACTGTTCTTTGGTGCACCTATAACGTCAGACACAATCGGATTTTCAAAATACACTATTTGTCCTGGGTACCGCGAGTTACTCCAAATTGGGTTTAGCTGTGCCGATCGCAAAGTTAATAATAGTCAGTAGCCAAGAAGCTACCACATAAAACAAGATTGCTGCGATTGCTCCAATTAAGATATTCATTCCGCTCATTTAAATCACCTCTTTCGGTGTGTACTGATAGTCATCTAACATAAGGTCTTGGGGTCCCCAGATTGGTCCTGTCACGGAGTGAACCCCAACCAGTAACGCTCGGTGGTGTTTGTCACACAAGACTCTTAGGTTATCGATATCATGGTCAATCCAGTCAAGCATTTCCTGTTGAGTAAAGTCACGGATATACTTAGGGTTCTCTGGGTCAATACCACGATGGAAAGCAACAATTCTTTGATTAAATTTATTTAAGTCAATGGCGTTCTGTAACGCCCATTCTATTTCTTTATGATGAGTTTCTATCGCCTTAGCCCCGACTTTGTTCTGGGTAGGGTCTTTAAGAGTTGAGTTTTTAACACCACAAGTCCAGCAAGGTAGATCAAGTTCTTTGACCAGGTATTTATGAACTTTTGCGTAAGCGGGGCTTTCAGTACGAGGAGAATGAGGCGGATAAAATACTTCCTCTTTAAGTAGACGGCTAACTAAATGTACCTTTGATATATTGTCACTCATTTTTGTTTCTTAGCTAGTAACTTTAAACCTTCGGCTAGTTTACTTATTAAGCCACCATAGGAAAACGGTTCTTTCACTACTTTATTACGCTTTCCCCGCTGTCTTGGCATTACTTAAACCACTTTCTAATCATATCCCACAAGGCCGCCAGAGCGTCACTAACCCATTGATTGAATGAAACTTGGTTAGTCGGTGGTACTGTAGGTGGTGTAGTCGGTTGAGAGCCGATTTGTTTCTGTAGGGCGAGTATTTGGTCACCTTGGGTTTTAATCGTGGTGTTTAGGTCAACAATTTCTTTGGCTTGTTTAATACTCGTGTCGTTAACGGTTTTGAGAGTTGCTTGAGTTGCACCAAGTTGGTTAGTTAGTTCAGTTACTTGAGCTTGAAGAGCTGGGACTTGAGCCGCTTGGTTAATAGTATTTTGAATATTAGTATCACGTTGTGCTATTTCACCTTGAGCGTCATTTAAGAAATCTGCAAAGCTCCGTTTTCCTGCGGTTCCATCTATTTCAGCTTGACTTGGCCCACCGTTAGGCCTGAGCATTTTATATATTTGAGTTGCTTGGTTTGCGTCTGCGATCATTTCAACACCTCCTCCCTGAATTATACCCCATTGTCCGAAGTTTGTTTGTTTAGCTTCATTAAGGTCAGCTTGACCCCCAAAAGCTCCACCATTTAAGTATTGATAAATATGGATTCTTGGGTCAATATTTCCACCCGACCAAGCGTAGGTCTGCCAAGCCCACTTAGCACTACCATTATCGAGACAGCGTTTAACGACCCAATAACCACCATAGACACCTACATAGGCTGAACCAAGGACTGTGCCAGCTCCCCGAAGGTATTCGTCTATAGCTCCTTGCTGGGCGGGTGTAGCGTCAAAGTCAACTGCAAAGTAGATTGGTAGGAAGTTTGGTTGTCCCGCGGCATTAGCTTGTTTAACAGCTTCGTTAGCGTCTGCAATACCACCAGCCCGACCCGATAAGGCACGATTAGCCGTAGTTTCCCAAACTAAGATAATCCCAAGACCGTGGTTAAGGGCGTCTTGAGCTTCACCTGCACTTATGTTTTTACCAGCGTCATAGGAAAGATAGCGACAGATGAAATCGTAACCAGCGGCTTTAATATTGGCGGCTCCAGGCCTAGCCCAACTAAAATCAAGACCTTTCATATAAGTATGATATACCTACTGCTTCCCGACATTAAAAATACTGTTATTACTATGACTACTAATTTCGGTTAAGATTTTATTCTGAATTTCAAGTAAGCCGAGGATTTTCTTTTGGGTGTCGTTTATATCTTTAAGCGGTAAGGTTTCAATAATACTGTTTCGGGCTTCTAAGACAGTAACTTTAGCGTTTAATTCTTTTATTTGAACTGTTTTAAGTCGGTCTGATTCTATCAAAGCGGCAATATTGTCGTTTTGTATCTTAATAGTCTCATTAGGTAGTCGTGACCGAAAGGCAACATATCCAATCGCTAGAAAAGCAACAACTCCCATTAAGGTGAAGAGAGTTTGAAATATGGGTTGAAATTCTAGCATATTAATATCCTGTTGGTGCTACTCCTGTTTTCCCTACTCCAGCGTTATGTTCATCTACCTTGGAGATGCTGGCTAAGCGTTGTCTTAAAGCTCCTAAGATAATTTGTGTCTCTGGGTTGCCCATTGGCATACCTGGTACTTGTGGTGCGGCTCCCTGAGGGGCTGGTTGCCCTTGAGGGGCTGGAACTCCTGCTGGTGCGCCCGCTGGAACTTGTGGTAATTGGGCTGCTCCTGGGGCAGTTGGTGCGCCTTGACCGACTTGATTTAAGCCACCGCCACCCATTCCCCGTCTAGCCATAGCTTCTTCGATTGCACTACCACCGCCTCCAGCTGGGGCCATAAACGATCCTGTATTTGGTTGTGGTTGATTAGGGTCCATAATTTTCCTTTCTAATATCCAATATTAGGCATAACTTGAATAGCTGTATTAGTTGGCTGCATACTTTCTGAGCCGACCGTTAAACCATAGTAGGGTAATAAACTATTATACTTTGTTGCTAGTTGAGTTTGTAACTGGTTAATTTTAGCCAGCGCAACTTCTGGAGTGTCAGTTGCTTTTGGAGTGTTGTTTAAAGCTTTAAGTAAATAACCACTAACTCGTCCACCCACTTGAACCTTATCTGTTTGTGCGCGTAAAGCAGCCAACATACCGGAAACAACAGAATAGTTTGGATCGGTAGCTTCTCTCACGCCACCAATAAGATTATTTTGCGGACCTATGCCGGCATTTGGTATTAATTGCTTTAGTTGATTTAACGTATCATTCATTGCATAAGCAGACTGCATAAAGTCTTTTTCATTTGGTTGTAGTTTGTAAGCAGCAATACTACTTTGAGCTTGTTTCATAGCAGTATTTAACCTATTTTGATAAATACTTGCGTGGTAGGGATCACGGTAAGTGTCGGCCTGAGCTTGTTGAGCTGTATAGCTCATTGGAATAGACGTATTTGCTGCTGATAATGGTTTTAGTTGTACTGGAGCAATTGAGTTATCGGCGGTTGCTTGAGGTTGTCCCTGTGCAACTTGTGAGAATCGTGAAGCCTGACCTATTTGAGTTGTTGCTAGTTTAGCTCCAGCTTTGGGTATACCCTTAATTAAATTAAAGTTATCAGTTCCAATAGGGTTTGTAATTCTATCTAATAATCCTCTAGAACTTGGTGGAGGCATAACTCCTTCTGTATTTACTTTCGGAGTTCCAGTAGCGTCAAATACCTTTTGTGCAGCGTAATTACCAACATTTTTAGCACCTTTAACCACAGTTCCTGGTAAATTAGTGATACTTCCTGGGTTTAGCCCTCCTGGTCTCTCTTGTAAACCCTCCATATTGTCCAAAAGAGTTTGATACATCCTTAAGGCTGGTCTAGCTTCTTTTACATTGGTATCTAACATGTTTCTAACTACTCTACCGGCAGCCTGAAAAGCTTGTCTTTTATTATTCATTAAGTTAGAACTGTTGAATGAACTATCGTCTAACTTTCGTTTCAAATCCCAAAGAGAACTGTCATTCAAAGCTCTATTTCCACCACCAGTAATAGATTTATAAACAGCTTGTATTTCTTTAGGATCGAACCCTCCTTGTAATAACTCAGATTTTACCGTATTGGCAACAGTTGAACTGTCAGTTGGCGGGGTTGTACTCTTAGTATAAATTTTGTTTATCTCCTGACCCCAATTAGTTAAAGCCTCTTGGGTTTTTTGTATTTTATCTGTTCCTGTAAGAGCTGAGTTTATACCATTTCTAAAGTTAGCTTCATTAGAAGTTATTGCACCATCAAGATTTACATTTCGAGCAATTAAATCTTTAGAACCACCACCATTTACTGCTTCTCCATATTTATTAGCAATAAAGTCTTGAGTCGGGCTTAATTTAGGCATTACATTTTGAGCAACTTGGTTGGTAGGTTGTTCTGGAGTTGGCATACCACCTCCATTAGCCCTAAATGCTTGGACTTCTGGAGAGTTAGGAATCGTTGGTAGTGGACTTGGTGAACCTTCAACAGCAGTTTTAGGAACTGCTTGAGAGTTTAAAGGAACTTGAGGAACTAAATCTCCTTGTGGAGTTCTGACAAGTTTAGAACCGACTGTCCCAATTTCACCCTCTGTACCTGGTATAAAACTTGGTTGATCAACTGTAGTCATCTTTGACATTGATGGAGAAATATCAACCTTATTGGCATTAGTAGCAATAGTATTTCTTAGTTCTGCTTCTTTTAATGCGGCTGCAGTTGCACCTAAGTCTCCGGTTTTTGCTGCGGTTTGAGCAACGTTAGCAACTTCACCAGTTTTAGCTACATTTGCAGCCTCGCCAGCTTTAGCGACATTGGCTGCTTCCCCAGCCTTACCAAATAAGGCGGCTTTAGCTGGTCCAAGAAAAGGTAGTACATCTAGTATTGTACTAAAAGGCTTTTGGGAAAAATGTTCGACAGGGTTAGAAATTAAACTCCCATACTCGTCAACTAAACCTTGTCCAACATTACTAAATGTTTGGCCGGGGTTAGTTATCGCATTAACAGCCAGTCCAGGTATATTAAATATCCCTTTAACAACATTTCCTAAGTCTGCTCCGGCATTTTGAATAAAATTACCAGATTGTGGCTGTTTTGTTGCAGTTGCCAGGGCGTTTGCCCGTGCTATTTCTATAGGACTAAGTTGTGAATTAGCTTGTGTTTGAGGTGAAGAACCACCTTGTTTTGCGGACAAATAGCTCTGTATTTGCTGATCAGAATAACCAGCCGCCTTTGCTCCTGCAAAGTCAAAACCAGTATTAGAAGGTGTATTAGTTTGTTGTGTTGTATCCATAATATTAAGGCTTGTATTTAATACTCCCTCCATATCCTGTATTTAAATTACTACCTTGGTTATTTTGATTTAGACTTCCGTAAGCCCCGGATGTGTTACTAAGAGTTAGCCCACCTGGTTGATTTGGGGGAACTGAGGAATCAAAGGAACTAAGGTCCGGTATTTTTGAAGTACCTCCCGTACCTCCTGTTGAAGAACCATCACTTAATAAGCCTGGTTGAATAATCCACTTTTTATTTATTGTGTCATAAAGCCCACCATTAACTTGATGATACTGATTATTTAGTTGAGCCACTGCATAAGCGGTTTCAGTTTGTTTCTTAGCGATCCACATATCCTGTTCTTTAATCGCTAGATCAGCCATGTGGGCAGCTTGTTCAGAGGACAGTTTAATTCCAGAGTTAAATTGATTTAAGTAAGTTGATAACTCATTAGACTGTTGTTGCGTAAATTGAGTTGCCTCACGTGCCTGTTGTTCGGCTAACTGACTATAATGCTGTTGCAAGGGAGCTGATAGTTGACTAAAGGCGTCATTGGAAAGTTTTTCAGCATTTTGGGCAATATTTTGAGCATTCTGTTGGGCCGGCAACCAGTTAGCATTCATTGCTCCCTCAAGTTGTCCAGCTGTGCCTCCAGTAAATCCAGGAGCTGATTTGAGTTGAGTTATCCGTTGACTGATACTGTCTGCCGCTGCCTGTTTATCACCAACACCATAGTAACCTTGTAAGTTACTAAATAGTTGACCATAGTCCTGTTTCTGTTGACCATAGTTAGCGGCTAGTTGGGACTCTTGTCCTTGTTGAAACTGACCTAACTTGTTTCCCTGAGAATTAACTAAGTTCTGCGCTCCGGCAGCCCCTTGATTGTAGAAGTTAATTAAATTGTTTGAAGCGTCTCCATAACCCCGTAAAGCAGGAGTACTTCCCTGAAACTGATTAGTCGGACTTGGGTTTATACCTAAAGGTGCAATTGGACTAGTCGAGTTATAGTTAATTTTAGGTTGAGTTGCAGGAGGTACTGCACCCGTAGCCCCATAAATGTTATTTGGATCAGTTGTTGTTTTATTAGGGTCCATATTTAGAAAAAACCCCACAATAATAGCTGTGAGGTTAGATTACCTTTAAACTTATTATAGCACATTTACTAAGCAATCTTGTCTGCAAAAATGACGTATTTAAAATAGACATTAATCCCAACTCCAGGATAAGCTGCTAAATTGAGTTGCGTTGAAGTCATATAGGCATAATATTTAGCCCCGGCATTTGCAATATTAGGAAGCGAATAGAACGTAACGTTATCAGTACTAGCAAAGGCCATAAAGGCAGGAGTAAACGGCTGGTTATGGTTAACTGTAAATATATTCTGGCTAGTGGTGTTAACTGTGAGACTTGCAGCGGTGGCAACTTTTAAGGAAGGTAAGTCAGTCGAAGTAATAAAATTTTCAACAAAAAGATTGTCTACTGAGGACATTGGTTTGCTAACCGCAACCCCAAAAGTTCCTTTAGTAAATGGACTACTGGTAGCTAAGTCTTTAGCTGTGTCTCCAAAAATATAATAGTAATAAGAAGCATTGGCTAGATTAGATTGTAAGTTTAAATTAGTGGCGTCGGTATAGCCTGTAAAAGTGTTACTACTGGGTATAGTTATATCCATTCCAATCGAAAACCATTGGCCTGTTTCAATTTGAGCAAAGGCTAAAAAGGCTGGAGTAAAGTTTAAGCCGTGAGGAATTGTAGCCGCTCCGGCACTCATAGTTCCAGAACCCTCTTTAAAAACTTTAAAAGCGTTTCGGCGAGAGTCGAAAACTAGGTCGTTAGCGGCATTGGAAGTAATGTCCTTACCAGGTTTAGATATTTTAATTCCATAAGTACTCATACAAGTTGGTTAACAAAAATATAATAAGAGTAGTTATAAGTACCTGCTTCACTAGCTTGACTACCAATTTTAGTAATATATAAGTTAGTGGTATCAACTGTTGTTGCCCACATTGATACTAACGGTGCTTGGGTACTATCTGCATTAGATAAAAGAAAGCGTTTATTGTCTCCCGGCAAAGTCTCCATGTAAACCGCTGTCAATGGAACGTAACCTAAGTTGTGGGTAATGGTAATAGTAGGAAGTTGCCCTTGAGTAATTGTAATTATGTTTTGACCAAATCCAGTAACACCATCTAAAGTAATATCTCCAACCATTATTGTTGAGACTGAAGAATCAACAGCTAAATGATCTTGAGTTGTGGTTTTAACGTCAAAACCACTTTTAGATGCCTTCATTCCATAGGACATTAGGGTAACAAGCCAATGACAACTCGGTCATTTGCACCGTCATTGACTATAATTCTCCTATTAGCGTAGTCAAGTTTAATAAAACCGTGAGTTAAATCACCGAGAATAATAGCAGTATTACTACCCTTTAAGTTTTGTGAAATTATATCTTTAGAGGATACTCGTCTTGGTTGCGCCCCTAAGGTGTCAGGGAATCCAAATATATTATCTGCCATAAGTTTCCTTAAGTTTCGTAAAACTCCCCTACTAATGGATCATATTCTAAGTATACACCTGTAATAAATGGATAATTTACTGTTGCCGTTAAATCAAAACCTATTTCAATTTCCCGATAGCGTTTGTTAATCTGAAACTCGGCTCTTGTTTGACCAGCTACTCCAACAGCCTCAGCCGTTCCTAAAGTAAAACTTGCTGCTCTTTCAATGCGATATTTTGGCACTACTGTACAGCCTGTCGGTAATGTTGCGAAAGTTACCACCATCTTAATAGCTTTTTTTGTTTTCTGAGGTAAGCTAGCAATTTGACCGCTTATATCAATTCCTTGATCAATTATTAGAGACTCCCAACTGCCTGTAGCGGCTGGATTATTAGTATTGGAAACCTTGTCAACTCCATAGGTTGTATTGTCTTTCCAGGAATAATATAAATCTTTGCCTCTCGGATAAATTGCTCCAATTTTTAAAGTATTTGAGATGGCTGTTCCTGTAGATATCTGATAACTGTAGTTCAGGACTTCCGTACTTACCGAGGTGTAGGTAATAGCTCGGTCAGATTGATTACCAAACTCATAAATACCCTGCTCCATATTAGTATTATCATCACTGTTACTGTAGCCAAACAAAACCCTTCTTCTCCAAATACCAATCGCTCTCGGTAGAACTTCAACCTTTTTACCTTTTGTTAATTTCGGTGCGAATTGAATTGATCTAAAAGGTTCTGTACCGAGAGCCATTTCGCCGTTCGATCCTAATATAGAAAATATCCTGTTTTTAAAGTTAATAGAGGCGTTAGGACTACCAGCCGTTATCGGTTTAGCGTAGTTAACTAACGGTGCTATTCCATCCCAGTAATATGCAATTCCTGTTTCATAATCATCTATGTTAGTACCTTTCCAGGCCATAGCTACTAAAAATTCGCTTTCCTGAGTAAAGAGTCTCACTTTATATCCAGGGGCAAGTGTTATTTTACATGGGTTCATCGTTACTCCATCATAAGTAGCTAAATATTGATTGTTACCAATTACTAAAAGTGGGGAAGTCCCGTTACTCCACGGGTACATCGGGTGGTAATCAGCATCAGCTATTAAAGGTTGAAAATAGGTTTGAAAGGCGGCAGTAGCTAAACTTCCAGCTGTTTTTACATTTATTGTCCCATCGGCAACTGTAGATGTAACATGAACGTGATAAATCTGAGTCGGTACGTTTACCCTAGCAGCGGTTGCAAACTGAAAGTTATTTACAGCTCCGGCAGTTATATTAGCATTGGTAGTTGTTTTGGTCCCAATAACATTATTTAAAGAATCGTGCAAAGTCAAAGTCCAGTTACCAGTACCTTTAGCAATTACTGTAATATCAATACTTTTGACAGGGTCAACAGTTGGTGTGAAAGTAAACAGATTGGCAGCCGTTTCACTAATTGAAGTTAAGGTTGTATAACTCTGTCCTGTACCACCAGTTGTACCGTTAATTTGATCTTTGTTATTAGTACCATTACCGATTAAGTCATCATTATAAGTTGGTGTGCCATCAAGTAAGCCTTTTACTCCCAAAGTTGTAGATGTGGCGTAAAATAGATTGTCTTGAAAAACTAACAAACCCTGTCCATTTGCTCCGTTACCAATAGTAGCTCCTGAGCGGTCAACTGTCCAAGTCCCACCTGAAGTACGTTTATAAATGTTGCCTGTATCACCATAAGCGTAAAGGTTACTATCATAAGGGACACCATCAGCAAAGTCCTTAATAAGATCAGTAACAACCGTTCCTGAGTCTTTAATAGGAATTGGGTTTAAACTTACACTATCATCATCTGTATAAATATCTAGATTACGACTAAAACGAGAAGACCCGTTAGTTCCACTTTTAGTGTTGGTACTAATACCACCTCCGAATTTATTAATTACTAACTTTTGTGTAGCTATGATACCCTCCTCAATAAATTATGTCCCCAACCCTTTACAGTTTTTGGCATAGGTCTGCCATAAGTAATTTGATAATGGCAATTAGCACAAAGAGTTCTACAATTATCTATATTAAATCTTTGATCCACATAGTCCACCCAAGATTGAATATGATCAACTTGCAAATTACCACCTGTTCCACAAAGTTGGCAAGTATAATTATCACGTTCTAAAACTACTTTATGAAGTTGTTGTCGAAATTTAGTTCTTTCCAATTTATCCCTCAAACTTACTCCACCATTCCAATTTCTATTCAACTCTCCTTTAACCGAACATGATTTGCAACTCTTGTTTCCGTAATTTGTAAGTAGTTTTCCGCATTCACATTTAGGTTTGCCACCTTTCCAGTTATGATGATTATCTCCGACTCGTACATTTGCAGAATATTCATACCAACATTTTTTAGAACAATACTGCCTTTTACGAGAAGGAAAATCAACAAAAATATTTTTACATATTTTACATACTATTTTTATAGACATATTATTTTACTCTAAGAAATCTTGGTTGCCCAAAGCTTCGTGTTTCCCGCTCTCTTTTGAGGTTGATGGGTAACAATCTTTGAGTTACTTCTTTCAGCGTAGCGTTTCCTCAGTCCGATTAGCCCACCGACTATATTACGACCAGTCCGGTCATTATTATTCCCATCACCTGTATAAAAGATATTATTAAAGAAATTACCCTTTTGGATGTCACTTCTTAAACCCATATAGTAATCAGCCGCAGCACCAGCAGCCAGTATTTCGTGACCTTCCTCTGGTATCTCTGGAGATTGACCAATTGTATATGCTCCAGAAGCGGCTGTAGACCCCTCGTAGCTTGTCTCTAAGGTTAAGTGAGTAGCATCAGTAAAACCACTTATTCTATACCAGTAACCGTCATTAGTGAACTGAAACCATCTATTAATCATTAGAGCTGAAAAACTAGTCCCAATTCCTAGTAGGGTCTGCGAGTTATTAGTTACAGTTGCTGTACCAGTAACATAGTCAGCTACAGTTAGGTTCCGATCTCGTAAGGAGTAGTTTAAAGTAATTGTATAGATACCTTGTGGTATCGGCCAAATACCAAAGTCATCACGTCTTGGGAAGATAAACTGAGGGATAGCGGTGGTAGTAATTAAAGTCTCGTTAATTCTGTCCCAGTTAAGTTGAGAATCGACTGTTGTTAAAGGGTAACTAATAGAACCGACTTTAACTGTGGCTGTCTCAATATTAACTATTCCGACTGGATTGTGATAAAACTGCTGGTTCACTACTGTAGAGGCCGTTAGTTGTCCTTGAGATACCCAGTTGTCCATCTCGGCTAAGACTAATTGATATCTAGTATTAACCGCACGTTGAAAGAAGTTAGTAACAGTTGTATCAGTTGTACCTGTATTCCCAGTGTAGTCGAGGAATATATTTTGTAAACTAGTATAAGTTTGCCTCATAAACTAATTATATCACGCTGAAATTATTGGCCGACCCCTAAAAGGGTTAATAAACGCTGGATTGCTCCGCTAACTGCGGGAATGTATTTAGTAACTAAATTACCTATAAAAGATAGTGTGGCTGTAAAAACTCTAGTAGTTAGTTTTCCAATACTACCAATAAAACTAAGAGTTGCCGTTAAGCTCTTAGCAATTAACCGACTAATACTACCAATAAAAGACAGATTAGCAGTAAATATTTTGGTTGTCTGTTTACTAAAAGTACCGCTGAAAGCTAGTGAAGCTGTAAAAGATACTAGCTTTAAAAGACTACGAGTAAATGTCCCTATGAATGATAAAGTTGCTGTTAGTGATTTAGCTATACTCTTGGCTATACTCCCAACAAAACTCAAGGTGGCTGTAAAACTTCGGGCAGTAATTTTAGTGATATTACCAATAAATGATAGATTGGCTGTTAGGCTTCTAGATGTTTGTTTATTAAACGCACCACTAAAGGTTAAATTAGCAGTGAAAGCCATTAGCTTAAGTAAAGTACGACTAAAAGTCCCAGTAAATGATAGATTGGCTGTTAGGCTTCTTAAGATTACTTTAGATAGACTACCAATAAAGGAAAGTGAAGCCGTGAAACTTTTACTAATAAACCGACTTAGACTACCAATAAAGCTTAAAGTTGCCGTAAAAGACCTTGATATTAACTTAGTAAGGTTACCAATAAACGATAATGTAGCCGTGAATAATCTAGCAGTTAACTTAGTTAAACTGCCAATAAAGCTAAGTGTCGCTGTAAAGGTGCGAGAGACGAGTTTAGCAAAGCTACCAATAAAAGATAAGTTAGCTGTAAAGACTTTGTTAGTTTGCTTATTGAAGCTACTAGAAAAAGAAAGATTTGCGGATAAAGCCATTACCTTTAAAAGTATCTGACTAAAGGTTCCAACAAAAGACAAAGCCGCAGTTAAAGAACGAGTAATTAGCTTTGTTAACCCACCAATAAACGATAAAGTAGCGGTTAAGTTCCGTGAAGTCAATTTAGTTAAGTTACCAGTAAATGAAAGTGTTGCTGTATAGACTTTATTAATAAATCTACTAATATTTCCGACAAAGCTTAAAGTGGCTGTCAGGTTCTTACCGACTTGTTTACTGAAAGCTCCAGTAAAAGATAGAGTTGCCGCTACTAAAGAACGGCTAGTGTTCTTAGTCATCGCCCCAACAAAGCTTAAAGTGGCAGCAATAAGTGGGTAAGTTGTGAACTTAGTTAGTGTTCCTGTAAACGAGAGACTAGCTGTTAGAGCTTGAGTATAAACAGTTGGTCCCCCACCAGCAGGAAGTGGGATTCTTTTAATTATTACTCGACCGTAGGAACGTAGTAGCCTAGCCATTTAATAAGTCCCTCCACGATTCACAGCTTGCTTAATGTTAACCAACTTTCCTACTGGTTGAGGAACTGTCCCATTATCAGTAAACGCGTCCCCTGTAGCTACTTCCAGCCAAACCGCGCTAACTTTCATCTGTGGATTTGAACCTGTTGATATAACTTGGTCACCACCTTCGAGCGAGTTTAAGTCACTAGCAGTCCACGCAGAACCATCACTAGGCTTTCGGGAGTATCCAAGAGCAATACCATAGTCAGTCCCTGCTGATCCTGAAGCTAAATAGTCTGGATTACCCGTATAATCAACACCACCTGTTTTAATTAAGGAGTAGTAGTTATTCTCTAAAGCCCCAGCACTTAGAAAGTAACGAGAAGTAACATTTATTGCTCTGATAGTGCCTGAATATGAAGCTACGTTTGTAAAAGTATCTGTTTCGCTTAAAGTAGAACCTACGCTTCCCCCATAATTATAGTCTGTATCTGAGGCAGGATTTTCGTCCACATTTTGATATTTATTAACTCCTGTATTAGGACTACCCGTAAAGTCGGAATGACTACCATTGGCAATTGGTACACGCAAAGTAGAATCGACAGTTTGTGAGCCAAGCCAAGGCGTACGATTACCTCTTGCGGAGACACTTGCAAAAGCAGTAACGATATTTTTAACTTTGTTAGTTGTACCTGGAATAGCCGCACCACTACCACCTTTCCCCCCTGAATTGTAAGTAGTCCCCAAGGAAAAACCACCCGAGTTGTAAATAGAAGCATTTGTATCAAAATGAACCTCATCAACCCCGTTTAATCTAACCCTGACTGAACCCTGATTATAACCATTCCAATCTTGGTCAATTAATAATTCAATACGGTAATTAGTAGCCACCGCTAAAACTGTTGACCCAACCGCATTCACAGTTGACCAAGTACTTCCTGAAACAATTGCCAGTTGTTTTGATGAATTAACGGCAACAGCATAACCTGAAAAATAAGTAATTACTGAAACTGTACTGGCTGACGGGGCAACATCAAACTGGAAACTACCAATTGTTATAACTGCTTTATAAGCAAAGTCAGAGTAACTTGAACCAGGTCTGGAGGCAGGTAAAGAAAGATTACAATTAGCCGCTGTACCATTAAAAACAATATAACCGCCTGAGATTGAAACATTTGCCCCAGCTCCTCCAGAACTGTTATAGTCATTTGGGTTAGTTCTTAATGGCCCAACTACATTGGTGTAGTAAAAAGATTCAAGTGCCATGAATTTCCCTCCAGTAATCATCCCCCGAACCTTTACCTTGTAACAAGTGGCCGTCCATAAGAGGACAAATAGAGTAAATGTTTAATTTAAAATTGCTTTGGTCATTATTAACAAAGTTTACTATTTCTTCTCGTGTTTTAGTATTAAACCAGTTATCAGGTATAGTATAGTTATATTGATCGATTATCATTGAATATTCTCCATATCGTGATTCTTTTCTGAATAACGGACAAAGAACTTCATAACTCTTGGTAAGTGTTTAACAGCATCAATACAAGCTTGAAGTAAGTCATAGTCAGGATACCACTGGTCATCAGCCCATTTTTTAAAGTCGTCATAACAAAGTTCAGGGTGAGTATTAACATAAACTGCTAACTTAATTAGACGAGTTCTGGTTTGACCAGAAGGTAAGGTTGAAGCATGTTGAACTAACTGTCTAGAAATAAGTGTATTACTATGTTCAGTCCAACCAAGATCAAAAGCCTTCTTTGCTAGTTTCCTTAAATCGTTAATCATATTAGTTATGGGTAGTTAGAATTATAAAGATCGTTCTGTCCGTTTGGGTTAGGGTAAAGCCAAACGTGTAGCATGTACCTATTTACAGGATACCAAACATAGCCGTGTGAAAGACACCACAACATGCTGTGTGCGGTAGTTGCAACCATTCCCTCCATATAACAAAGATTATTGTGCAAGTGCCAGTGATAGTGACTTGTTTCTGGACTATCTTTTGGGTTGCCAGTCGTGTAATAAAGTGCCACTAACTTCTGGTTGTAAACCACAATTCCTGACGGGTACTTTAAACTAAACGGCATTAACTCTCGCCACAAAGATAAGTAGTGAGTACCCATATAGGGATCGGTAGACAACCTGACAGCCATTGTACTTCCAAGATCAACGTAAGTCTTGATTGTAGTTGTCTGCGGTTGAACCCAAATACCATTGCTATCAACCCCACCATTTAGTTCTTCAGGGGATTGGCTGTAATAGTGAGTAGTGTTGGCTTCAATATTCTTAATGTAATCCCAATGTCCTAAATCTTTTGGTGGAAGTACAGCGAGGCGATAGTAGTTAAGTACATATATACCGAATAAGAGAGCTATTAGAATTAGGAAGTATTTTAACCATTTCATTTTTTACCCTTCAAACTGCTATACAATAGTCAGCATCAACCTTCAAATTCCACAAAACAAACAGCGTTAACTGTAGTTCCAAAAGTAACTCTAACTCTAAGAAACTTCCCTGCCTGTAGGATACACTCATTACCTAAAACCTCTTGATAAACATACTGGTTAGTTGGAGCTATTAGTTGGTAATCAAATAGTCGAGTAGCGGTGATTGTTCCTTCAGCGGTTGCAGTAAAGCCTGAGTTAGCCGTTCCAAGAGTAATAAGAGCTGAATCAGCAGCGGGGCCGCCTGGATTGTTCTTCTTTAGAATATCTCCAGTGGCGTAAGCGGTAACAGTTGCCGCGACATCGGTTTCAATTAACTCAACTTTACCAGGAGTAGCGGCAGCCGAAGCGTCAAAAGATATTCCCCATGCTTTAATTTTAAGATCGACACCAGTTTTAGGGCTTAGTTGTAGAAGGGTTTTTATTGTTGCACCCGTAGCTACAGGAGGCACTGCTGCCGTTAGTGCTGCGGTTGCTCCGTTGTATGCTCGATATATGGCAGCCATTTAACCTCCTGAGCTGATTGTTAGAGTGTAGGTAAATTGTATTGAATCGCCATTTAAGACGTTAATAGCTGAGAAAACTTTATGGTCAAACAAGACAGGTCTAATAACATAGGTATTAGTGTTTGCCGGTGTTGCTCCTGCTGTACCATCAGAGACTTTGTACCAAGCGGGAACTGTGACAACTGAAGTTGTATTTGAGGTAACGAGTCCCCAAGAAGGAGTGGCGTTACCTGTGTTTTCAAAGATGTGCTGTTGATGCCCTTGTGCAGTACTAGAGGAAGCAGTTAAAGGAGTTGCTGTAACAGTACCAGTTGTGGCTGTACCAGCGGTGAAAGGAGACCCCGTTGCAACACTAACAACACTATCAGTTAAAAGTCCCCATTCAGTAACAGCTTCAGTGCCAGTATAGGCAATCGTAGCGACTGTTTGATACTTTTGAAGATTGGCAGCCGAAACTAGAGTTTGCGTTCCAGCCACTGCTGTTTGACCACCATTAGCTGAGATTGTTTGCAGTTTAATGTCAGTTGCCGCTGCTGCCGTGACACCAGTACCAGTGACGTGCTGATTAGCTAAAAAGAGAGTGTTAATTCTTGCACCAGATGGAGAAGCTAGAGTGACAGCTTCGTTAGCTAAAGCAAGAACACCAACATTAGTTACAAGTCCAGAACCTAGATTATATTCTTTTATCTTTTTATCAGCCTTAATATGAGTAGCGTGAAGATTGGTGTGAAAGGAAATACCACCTGGGAAGCTATCTGCTTCACCCTGAGGGTCTAAGACAACTGCTATTTGACCAAAAAAGGGAACTTTTACAATGAGGTTTTTTAAATTCATAAACTAATTATAGCACATCGTAATTAAACAGTAATATAAGAAAGCCAACCACCAACTTGTACAGCCCCAGATAAATTTAAGACTAGAGCGTTACTAACAGAGGTTTGAAAGTTACCAGTTGGAGCATAGGGTATCTGAAAACCACCATTAGCTATAACTGCACAACGACCACTAACCGAAGTTCCAGCTAAACCATCAGTAAACTTAATTGTTACGGCAGCCGATGCAATTAGAAGTCCATTAATTACTCGAATTATCTTACCTCCAACGGCAGCAATAGCGACATTATCACCATTCGCGGAAACATCTAAATCAACAAAAAGAGGGGTTAAAGTACCACTACTAGAACCAAGGGAATCTGTGGCTACTAAAGAATCAACTAAAGCCCTTTTTGTAGTTGGATTGACTCGAACAGCGGTAGGTGTAGCGTTATCCACACTTGAAACACCAGCTATAGCGACTGATCTATTATCATCTCGTGGAATTGAAGGCATATATTAATTATATCACCTGGGATTGTAGCTGTCTTTCTCGTTCTTCTAAGGATTTTTCCTTAGCTCGTAGGTTTTCTTTTCTCTCTCGGTCAATACTCTTCTCTCGTTCAACTAAAGATCGCTCCTCTTCTAAAAAGGCTTTTAGTTTATCAAGCTTACCCAACTCTAAAGCCTTAGAGTCTAACTCTTGTTGTCTCTTTTCCAGTTCCGCTTTAAGTTCTACTAGGTCTTTATGTTCTCTACTTATACGATCTTCTTCTTTAAGTATTCCGGCTTTTCTAATACTCAAAGCCTCATTATTAGAAACTAAAGTCACTTGTTCGGCTCTTAAACTATCTTCTTTAGACTTCAAAGCCAGTAGGTCTTGTCCAAGTTTAGCCTTGGCCAGATTAAGTACTTTAGTGTTTTCCTCAAATTGCTTTAACTGAGCGTCAATATTCTCACTAGCAGTAGCAAAACTTCGTAAATCTAGAATTAAACTATCAGTTTTTTGTACTAACTCATCAATACTAGCGTTGTTCATAGTTCTACACTAAGTTCCTCTTTTATAATCTGATCATGTTCGTCGGAGTGGTTAGTTTTCACACCCCGTTTATTAAGTAGTCTATCGGCTAAATGTTTCTTGATATGATCAGCGATTACTGGTGGAAAATAATCTATCTCTCTTGATCTTAGAATATAACTTTTGGGCTGTTTATCCTCGTTAATATCATAGGTTATCTCAAAGTCATCTGAATCGGGGTTGTAGACTGGTACTTCTTTACTACTTGGTTGGTTTAATGGTGTTAGCATCTTCGATTGACTCAATATGCTTACAAAGTAATATTAAAATATTCAACATAACCTTGTTATCAATAAAACCACTGGTTGACAGTTCTTCGAAAGTCGCTTCCCATCTATCGTTAGGTATTCTTATCTTTAATATTGATGAAACTTCATCTCTGATACTCATTTAGACACCTCTTTCGCTAGTTTCTCTTTTTTAATGGCTAGTTCTTCAACTGATGGGATAATCTCCTCTTCTAGGGTCTCTGAGGGGTTAGTAGGCAGGGGTTTTGCTGGTCTATCTAGTTCATCAAGTAATCTTTGATCAATAGTTTTCTGATCTGGGACTTTTGGTTGCATAGCTTCGGTCTGTTCCATACCATACTCTTCTTCAATACCTAACCAAATCTGTTTAATAACTTCCCGTCTACGTTCAACATTATCTAGAGAGTACTGAGTTTCAAATTGTAAGCGTTCGGACGAGTCAATTGCCATTGGCCTATTTCCCTTTTCAATTAGGCGTTGATTTTCACCTTTTATGGCTTGATCCCGTATCTTACCGAGTTCAAAGTCAGTAAAATGTTTAACATAGTTCTCAGCCACGTAACGAGGTAAAATAGCCTGTCCTTTACCTTGACCAGAATCAGTATCCTTACCAGGTACAGTCCAGATAAAACTATCCCACATTACTTTAAAATCTTCTTTGTTGAAATTGTAAACACGGATTCGGTCATTGGCACGTCTGGCCATTTCCCGGAGGGTTGCAGAAAGGTTTTCCATAAAGGTAGTTTCCTCTTTTTAAGTGTTAATAGATATATTATATCACAGTGATTATTTTGCCCCGTAAGAGGTTGAAATGTTAACAGTAATGTCACAAGTAGCACTAGGATTAACAGTAACTCCATTCTTGAAGTCCCAGTATTCAAAAACTGATCCAACAGTTGGGTTGGTAACAATACCAACTACTGGAGATCCTGAAGTTCCTGTTTCGTCTGAGGTTGTGATTGTTCCGGTAAGAGCTGCATTAACAGTTATCTTAACCTTACTGATAGCATTAGTTGCAAGGTTAACTGCCCCTGAAGCGGTTAGGTGTTTGTAGGCCATTGTTTATTCTCCTAAGCGGCAACTGCTTTAATAACTGCGAAATTGATGATGATAGCACCAGTTTCAGCAGTACCAGCAGCGGCATTATTGTTAATTACCGTTATGTTGAAAGAACCAGCAGCAACAGCCGAAACCTGAATCGTAGTGTTAAGAGCAACAGCTCCAGACTGAATCGAACAAACAACGACATCACCAATTGCAACCGTTGAGTTTGTGACTGTAAAGACTGCACTAGCTTCAGCAGCTAGAGAAGCGTTGTTAGTTGTAATTTGTCCAGTAATTGTATTGAGAGTTACACCAGTAGATCTATTAGTAGCTTGAGTTACAGCCCCACCAGCTCCGGTTGCATAACCAATACCACCAGTCCCTGAAGACTTAATACTCTTATTGGTATTGAAACCCTGTTCTTGAACGAGTTGATCGTAGTTTTCTATATTTACAGTCATATATTATCTCCTAGTCTAGTTGCCAGATAAATGGTTCAACCTTAGCACTGATTGAGACAGGGTTAAGACTGCGACCGAGCATTTGATCTTGGTTAACGTGCTTGGTAGCAGCTCCAGCTGTACCAGCTGAAGGTGACATAGCCATAGTTGCGGCAGCTGTCACGGTTGCGTCAGAGAGAACTCCACCCATTCCACCTGTTTGAACAAATCCATAAGTAGAAGCAGCGAGTAAGTTAACAGCTCCACCAACAGCCGCAGCTGTTACTGGACCAGCACCTTGTACAACAGCTCTGAAAGGATTTGGTTTAACAGAAACCTTTGAAGAAGTTGTTAAAGCGACTTGGAAAGGATCTTCTAAAGTGAAGTTTAGAGTTGCACCTGAAGCTCCAGTATCGTGAGCCAATATTCGAGAATACTGACCAATACCAGGAGCGGTATCAACAACTAAGATTCCATCTTTGAAATCGTTAGCAGCAACTGTAGTAGTTCCGTTAGTAACGGCAACTACGGTTGCACCAATTGCAGTAGCGGTGACCGCCATTGTGTTGAACTGTGTGTCAACTGGTTTTGCTTGAATTACATTACCAGCTACTAGAGCAACTGCTCCGTTTAAAGTGTAGCGGAATTTTCGACCATCTTGAGTCTGAAAAACTGCTCCAACATCTGTAGACGGATTAGTCTCACTCTTAAATAAATCAATGCTTGAAATTAATGGTGTAGTACTTGTTCTTGGCATATTAAACTCCTGTTATTCCGGTCTGTTTTGCTTGACGTCTGAATTGAGACGCAGTAACTTGACCTATCCAATAATAACGACCAACTGTTCCGGCTTGCTGTGGTAGCATTTGTTCCTTTTGGAAGAACCATCCGGCTGCTGAAGGAACTGGATTAATGATCCCGTCAACAACACCTTCAATTGTATCAGCGTCATCTCCAAGGGTAACTTTTTCTAGTTTACCTTCGTAAGTGTCTGGTACGACTGTTCTACCACGAGCTTCAAAATATCTTTCGTTTAACATAAACCAAACTCCTGAGGTACAAGCATCATCTTTGATAACTGGTTTACCTCGGAAAGAAAGAGCGGTAAATCCAGCTGCACCTTTTAGTTCAGCTCGGCTCTTAAGAATATCATTACCTCGAAGTTGAATTGCTCCGTAACCGATAGCTGCATAATCAGCTCTGACTTGAGGTTGCAAGAGTTGTTCATACAAACTCCAAATTGTTTTAGTCGTTAAGTTAAGGTTAGGCTCTTCAGTTTCAATACCAGCTGCAACTGCTCCGTCTTCAACTACTCCTAGAGTCGCTAAAGAAAGAAGCGTGTTTGAAGTTAAGTTGGCTTTGAGAGTTGTGTAAGTAGTTCGTGATTGACCACCAATAGTTCCGACAGCTGTACCGTCATCAACGATAGCTCCAAGTCCTAGAGGTTGGTTAGCAGTTCCTGTTCCATAAATTGCTGTTCCCATCTTCTGGATTGCTTCAGCAATGGCTTCATCTCGTTTGAAAGCCTGAAGATCAATCGTTCCAGTTGCCCCAGAGTTAGCAAATGCGTCAAGCATAATACTGACAACTGGTTGCTGAAAAGCGGTGTGTGCATACGAGAGAGTGATTAAAGTATCACTAGCCGTTGAGTTAAGTGTTTCAAGACCTGTAAAGAACTCACCAGCTTGGGAGTCAACGATTTTGATTGGGTAGTCAAATGTTTTACCCAACATTGGCTTTGCGTTACTAAAAAGACGACCCGCATAGGTACGTCCATTCAAAATGTTATCAATTACAACAGCGTTTAATTTACGTTCGCTGGTTGAATCTACTCTATTACTGTACTGTATTCCATCGTATGCCATAGATTACTCCTTATTTTAAATAAATAAAAACCACGTCGATGTGACGTGGCTAGATTGCCTTATGTCTTAATAATACTCGCTTTTTAAATACTTTGTCAATATATTATTTACCGTAAAAAATATCGGCTGGTTTCTTACCTCGAATATCGCTGTATTTAAACCCGTCACTATTATCTGAAGTGTTACTTCTTCTTACACCTGCGATTGGGGCATCAGCTCCAGCTGGTTGGCGTTTAAAGTTACCTTCATAAAACACCTCTTTAAGTGAATAGCTAGGTATTTTACCTGCAGCTTGTTGTTCAGCTACATTCTTATTTAACTCTTTAAACATTTGTTTACGGATAACTACACCAGGATCATTTGGGTTGTTAGCATCAACAATCTTAGGAATACGGTTAGTTGTTTCCAACTCGGTGAGTTGCTGATCCCAGCTCTTGTTAAGTAGTTCAGTCTGAAGTTTCTGAGCCGCTTCTAATTGTTCTTTGTCGGCTTTCTCCTTGGTCTCTTCAGCAACAACTTCATCATTCAACTTTGCCAAAACCCGCTCTTCAGCTTTAGTACCAACATAATCTAGAGCTTCTTTATATGTTGGATTACGCCCTTCCTTTTCCCAAGGATAACTTTCAGATTCTTCTTTTTTACCAGACAAAGACTCAATTAGCTTTTGAGCGGTTGCTTGACTAACTTTCTCTTCAACTTGACGAGTAATTTCTTCAATGTCAATCTCTGGAGCTTTAGGTGTTTCAACAACTGCTTCCTCAGCTTTTGTCTCAACAGGTGGTTCTTTTGTTTGGGGATTATTCTCAGTTGGGGTTTCCTCAACTTCTTCTTCAGTTGTGGTAATCTTTTTCTTTGCCATATATTTAGCCTTTCTTTACTATATTAATGTTTAAACTGTTTAGCGTTTAGGGCGAACTGTTTTCTTTTCTTTAATAATGGACTGTCATTAGATTTTATTGCTTCTTTACTTGCAGGGATTTTATCACCTTTCTTAACACCGAGTTCGGCGTGAAGCTTGCCTTTGTTCTTGGCTTTTATAGTTATTTTATACTTTGATTTAAGTGCCATCTTTTTATCTCCGAGTTTACGTTCTGTAGTTGAATTAACTTCATTATCCATATTTTGATTATATCATACCTTAAACCTCTGCATTAAATCTCGTAACTCATATTAAATCTAAACTGCTTCATAGGTAATTGTCGCTGTTATTCGATCATTGGCTGCCCAAGTGAAAGGAACTGTAGCCGACATACTTGTAAATGTACCGTAACTAGTGGTAGTATCCAACAGTAAAAACTGAGCTAACGTCGCTGAATTATACTCAATAAATACAGGAAATTCTCCTGTATTATTTTTAATAACAATTCCATTACCCAAATGAGCAGCACTTACGTAGGACGCCGCAGTAATTGGTAAAGAAACATTTGGGACACCACTACCCATACTTGAAGTTGAACCTAAAGTAAAACCGATTCTGGTTGTTACTACTTTTCCATTCATTGAGAACTTAGAAGAAGGAGTACCATTACCAACAGTCAATATTGTCCAAGTCTGGGTGTAGTTAAACCATTGTGGGTAACCAATTGGAGAGGCTTCGTGAGAATAGTAGTTAGCTGAGATTGCTGCATTGGTAACAACGTAGTCAGTGTTTATTGCAATTGTAAGTAAAGTATCGGCAACGGCAATAATTACACCATATTTAACTGTAGTTTGTGTCCACTTTATTCTGTCTCCAACTGCGTATTTACTAGCCGCTCCTGTCGGAACTGTAATCGTTGAAGCGGAAGTATAAGTCCAGGTTTCATTAGCGTCTTGCCAGCCGTCAAAAGTACGGATGGTTGGAGTTGCAATTATTGGAGAAGTTAAAGTTTTGTTTGTTAAAGTATCGGTAGTTGCTCTGCCGACTAAAGAGTCAGGCCCAGCTGGAAGTGTTAAAGCCCCACCTGAGCCGTTTAGTGTTGGGGTGTTTAATATAAAATTAGTTAACGTGTTTGACCAAGTTGACGTTCCAACTCCGTTACCTACCAAAGCCGTCTGGTTAGTTGGCGTACTTGAGCCACTACCTATCTTTGTTTCGGTAGCAATTAGGGCAGTAGCATAGTCATTGATAACTGGGGAAAGTCCTTTGCCTCCACCAGCCGTGTTTAGTACCTCAGCTCCTGCTGTAGCTGGTAATGTAGTAGTTGTATCAAGTGTCCCTGGAAAGTTTATGGCCATAATTTAACCCCAATTCGTACTATTATCGACAACATTAGTGTAATTAGTCGAGTTCTTTCCAACCCCAGTATAGTTTGTTGTAACTTGGTTTGATGTCACTGTACCAGCTACAAAACCAGTAAAAGTAATTGTTGGCGAGTTTAAAGTAACAGTTGCACTATTTAATTGTACTCCAGTCCCCGCTATGTTGTATCCTTGCCAGGAAGTTGAGGCAATATGCGGTGTGATATTGAAACTATCAAACTTACTTGTTGAGGTTACTAACTCTGTACCATAACAGCCAGCCTGTAATCCAATCTTTAGGGCTGTAATTGCAATCGGGGTTGCCAAACTGGTTAAGTTAATCCAATCACGGCCATTAGCACTTGTGTCCCAGTAGATAGTCCCAGCACTTTCTCGTATTCTTAGCCAAGCATGGTTTACAGCGTTATATGGTATTGAGGTTACTACTGTATTTACTCCAGCAACAATTTTATGTGCCGCTAAAGTATTTGAACTTACTACAAAGTTAAGTTTATTGTTATCATCAACATTAACGTACATTACAGTTTCCCTTGTTGTTAAAGCCTGATTACCAGGGTCAACCAACTTAGTATAAATAAACGACCCGGTTAAATCGTAAGTACCAATAGTCTCTAATGTAAAATACTGACCAGTTTTAGTTGTAGTCGTTATCTCCAGCTCTTGATTAACTCCTTTTATCTGGTTAGCTGGAATATCTGGTCCAGTTAAATTCCACAATGAAGTGTTTAAAACATTGTTATCAAAATTGTCATAGATACTACCTGTAACAGCCATTATCTTAGTACACCTCCTGTTTGTGGGTTAGCATTAATCTTAGTTGTGTCTCCTGGTTGTGGATTAGCAGAGATTGGTCCTGCGGGTTGCTGTCCAGCACTCTGGTTAGGTAACTGCTGAGTTTGTGGTGGCTGTTGACCTTGTGGTTGTTGCGGTGTTGTTTGGGCAACTTGAACTGCTTGTTGTGCAAACTGCAATATTTTATCTTTTAAATCAGGTCTTTGTGTTATTAAGTTCTGGAAGTCTGGACTTGAAAGAAATGCCTCTAAGGTCTGTAAATAATTAGAATCAACCATATTAGGAACGGCTGGAATAATACCTTGTTGTAGTTGCATTATGTCCTGTAAAGCCTGTGGGCTGCCTTGACTTTGCCCACCACCATTTAGACTTTGAGCTAGATTCTGAGTATTAGCTAACATATCGTTAGGATTCATTACATACTTAGTTATATAAAGATCTGGCTGGGTCATAAAAATCATTAGTCGTTCAGTCCTACCTCGTGGATCGGACGAGTTAATATCGGTAAAGAAACTTAATGGGTCAATCATCTTAATCTTAGCCATATCAAAAGCTTTCTGTTCGGCTTTAAGCTTATCAACCCCACTAGCGGAGATATTAACTTCCATACCATCTTGAATTAAGTCCCGGTTTATCTTAGTAAAGACAGTTTGGCCATCTTCACCTAAGAGTCTAACTAAATGATCTTCAGTGTAGCGGAGTTTAATCATCTGCAATATAGCATTTGCCATCTCTTCAGCCGCATAGTTGATTGTATCTTCAGTTAGATCATCAGCACGAGTAAAGTCCCCTTCTCTAGCTATTTGAGTTGTAGTTGCAGTTGAATCTGAATTGTTTTCACCTCTAACAGCCCCATGAACGCCAGCCTTGTTTAAAATAGTCTCTTTAATACCTTGCTTATCTTGAATCATCTGTGGGCTTGGTTGTTCGCCAGGGATAAAACTGTGAACCGCATTAACATCACCTTCAACTAAAATATCGGAGTTTGGATCAGCCATATCCAGCTCTTCAATATCTTCTTTCTTGAGTCCGGAGTCGACACTAAAGATATGTTTACCACGTGCCCGATCCATCATCTCGCTATTCTGTTTACCTCGTTTATCAAGGTTCATCTGCAAATAGATGTTTTGTTCTATTCTAGTGGTCTCGTCTAATGGTGTCTTACCCCATTGATCGTAACCCATGAAAATGTAGGGCTTGCGAGGGTTGTCAAAGTGATTGTGAAAGATAGTTGTCTCCTGCATATTTTGGTTAGGAGTACCGTTTACAATATTGTTACGCAAATCATCTTCAGTTGGTTGTACGAGTCCGAGTTGGTTTTCAATACTTCCCTTAGTCTCGCTATCTTTATCATCAGAAGCCGTTTGAGGTGCTGTATATTTATAGGTAAAGGTTTGTTTCTCACCCGACCAGTCCCAATTAGGGTTCTTCATCTTAGAGAGTAAAGTATCGCCATAGTACCAAGCCACGCCACTAACTAACTCATATTCTTGCTTACTACCAACCTTTTCAGGCCAGTCAAACCATATTTCGTGTATTTGAATAATAGTTGATAACCCTTGATCATTCTTTTGATTTGATCCAGTCGGGCTGAAGACTCCTTGTTTATTAAGTTCTTTATATAAATCCTCTTCTTTATCTGGAAACCGCATTACAACTTCTTTAACGCTGTAAGAACAAGCTTCATCTACAAAGCGCATATCGTCAGGATTGTTAGTTGGAGAGGTGTGATCTAATACTAAGTTTTCAGGGTGAACAACAATAAACTCGTAATCACCATTCTTGCCCTTTTCGGGATTCCAGAAGTATTTGATTGCACCAAAGAAATAAACCGGTAAGTGTCGGAACGCTAATCCTAAGACTCGGCGTCTGTCTCGTGATTGGATATCGGAATTAACTACTTTAGAAATATCAGTCGCTATTTGTTTGGCCTCGTCAGTATCTTGACCAGGCTTAACTACTACATCTGGCATACGGCTAACAGCAATCGGTTTAATATAACTCTCTGCTTCCCAAATGACGTTGTCAACAAACTTAGTATTGTAGTCTTTGAGTTTAATATCCTCTATTTGACGACCAAAGAGATATTTTTCGTTAGACTTCTGGCGTTCTTTGAGGTGATATTTAGACTCATAAAAAGATGTTGAATCTTTGACAACTCTCTTAATACGGCGTAGTAACTCTTTGTCATCAACCTCAAGAGTTAACGGGTCTCGTTCTTCAATTACTGTAACTTCCGAGTCAATTTGATTACTAATTGCTTCCGAATCTGAAGTTACTGGATTATCTAAATCAGTTGGCATAGTTCAATTATAACAGACTTAATTTAAGTATCCTTCAATAATATATGTATAAGGACACTTCCCAAAAGTTTGACTTTTACCGTGACATTGGATTTCTAGCGGGGTGTCCATAACTTCACTAGCGTTACCGGGCATTAAAGAGATAACATCACCATAGTATTTAAACAGCGGACATTGACAGTTAAGACAAAAGAATAGATGTTCGTTAGACTCTTTAAAAACTTCTAACCAAACCGAAGTATATTTCTTTTTAACTGGGACTTTGAAATTTAAGTTTATTCTAGTGTCAATAACGGGAAATTCCATAAATATATTATATCAGATTGAACGCCAGTCACGTTTCTTAACACTAGCCTTTTCAAACTTCTCTAGATTGATACTCGGTTGGTATCTTGGTAGACGAGCTTTAAGTTTATTAGTTCTGTTTCCAGTTGAACCAACTTTAGCGTCAATCCATTTAATGGCTTTAAGCATATATCTCAGAGCATCGCTATTTGATACGACTACACCCTGGGCTGTGAACATTCCTGTATCCGTCTCTAGGTTGTATACCATGTCGTACTCTAAACATTGACATTTTACAGTTGAGACAACAGAACTTTGAACGGAGAAAGTAGGCTGTAAATCGTTCTTTACATTTGAAGCATTTATTAATAATAGTTTGTTTGTTTTCCCACGACTTAAGTCCGATATTTCTATGAAATTCCTTATTATTTTTATGCCATTCCCTAGCTTTATCTTGTCCCAAGAAGCCACGTTTTTTAGCAGCTTCTTTAATTGATTGTAAGTGTTTCTTTGGATGGTCGGCAAAATTGACCATTTCAAGATTCTTAATATCGTTTCTATCGTGATTAGTATCTTTATGATGAATATGAAAACCTTTGGAAATCTTGCCTTTAAAATATTGCCAGACTTGAGAGTGAAGTTCGGTGTTACCTTCTGTATTCTTCTCTCGACTACACTTAAAATACTTTCTATCGGAAAATCTTGTTGAATCTGGATATCGCCTGTAGGGCTTACCGAGGAAATAGACACGTTCCACAATTTGTCCGTTTCTGTTAAGTCTTTCAATTGGCGAAACCCAGCCTGAGTTAAGAATGGATGATTGTTGGTAACTTTCATTGACTGGAAAGTATAAAGGCGAGACTTTTTTGGTTGTTTTATTAGTTGAAGTACTTTTGACCATCCTAGAGGTGTCCATACTTTATCTATCGTTGTTACATCAACTAAAGCTTTGTAACCAGTGTTTGTCAATATCTTTGTGTGTCGGCAAAAACAGGCGTGATCCTCAGAGTCAGTATCAACATCCTCAACTCTAATATCATCGTGAACTAACTCGGGTAGCGTTCTAACTAAGTTAAGACAGTTTTCAGTTATTAACAGATAAGGTAAACCATCAGGTGCTATAGATAACCAGTTATGAATATTCTCCCAACCACCAACTCTGTCCTTACTAGCTGCTTTTAGTTTATGGAAAAGAGGGTTTTGTTGTTTAAACTGGTCAGCGATTGAGATTGAACTGTCATTACCTAGAGTAAATATCTGGTTATCGGCTTGTATTGAACCGTAGTCTTCAAGATCAACGTGGCGTCCAATAATCTCACCCCACTCTCTCGGTGTCTTATCAGTACCATAAACCTCTTGATAAATAATTACCCGGTTGAACTTCACGCCATCATGTTCTTCAACTTTAATAGCTGCTCCTAGGAAGGCAAATGGTGCTACACGACCCCAGTCCATTCCACCAATCTTAACTAAACTCTTACTTGGTATAAGTGGTTTAATAACGTGTAGATCAGTTCTAAACTCTTGGAAGTACTGACCAGCAAATGTATTCCAGTCACCGAGTCTCCAAGCCTTCCACAATTCTAAGTTCTTTTCTTTCAACCCTTCTAAATACTGAACATAGCCAGGGTCTTTGTCTTTTAGTGTTGGGTTATCATCAATAGTTGCTGGAATGAATATCCGACTTAAGCCAGTATTTGGGTCAATGTACTTTGTACTAGGCGGGGCAACATCAACAAATCTTCGTTTAACCCAACCATGACCAACACCACCAGGATTAGTTGTGCAAAATATCTGTGGTTTTATATCTATAGTTGACCGACAACTTCCAAGTAACATCAAATACCGGTTCTCGTCTGGTATCTGGGTTAACTCTTCTATTAGCACCCTTTGATACTCGTGTCCCTGATACTTAGTATAGGCTTGATCATCTTTAAGATGGCCTGTCCTAATTATTGCACCGCTAGGAAAAGTTATAACTGCTGGTCTATAGGCAACTGTGGCTTGTTCCATTCTAAACAATCGACTAGCGCGATCAACCCAGTCAGATAGATCATCTGCATTTTTACGTATTACCAGGGAACGGGAACGGGGATTCTTTATAGTTTTAGTTAACCAAACTATACCAGTGTCGGTTTTACCTGGTCCACGAGAGCCACCAAACAATACTTCGTATTCAATCCGCCGTAGTACTTGTTCTTGTATTGGGTGTGGTCGCCATTCTTCTGCCATTATAGGTTGTTTGCATTTTAGTTAAAACTCGCTGTAACTGACACTTTACGCATAAGACAATTTAACTTATAGGTCTTTTAACTGTTCTTTTTCTATTAAAAATGAGATATATGCACCTTTTTTAAACGATTTATCCTTAATAAATATAATTGCAATCTTAGTCGCATCACCAATTTTAGTCTTTAGTATTTCATAGTCACCAAGTTTTAAGCTCATTCTTTATTATCCTCTGGTCGGTAAATAATTACTCCCTCAATTTTCTCACCATCACTAGTTAAGTCCGTTGATTGCAGTGGTAAACCGTCCATGTAGTTCCAGACTAACTTCTGTGCCGCTATATCGCCCTCTAAAGCTTTATTTAGGATTGATTTACCTATCTTGTCTTTAACCTCTGGGTCTGAGTCCAGCATATTCTTAAACCAGTCAGTTATAGAATAGCCTTTAAGTGGTCGTCCGTTTGGATTTCCTGATTGTCCTTCTTTAAACTTTGGCATTGTCTGTTATTTCCCTGTTTTTTAACTCACTAATTTTGCGATTTTCGTTCATATTTATTCTTTATTATCTTAGTCACTAATATATCCTTATTAACAAACTCTTGGTGAAGCTCTTCTAGTTGTTTCTTCATTGGACTTAAATGCTCTATGTCTATTTTTGATAACAACTCCTTGATTAGAGTTTCGTTCTTTAAATCTACTTTTTCATCAGTTAGCATCACTCTTTGAAATCTCTTATTATTATTTTCAGAGATTGCCGCTTGCTTGTTTTGACTGATCATAACGAAAGTACTTAAATAAATTGCCTCTAGACTGACTGTCATTGTTAGAAAGTTAAAAGGGAAGCTATCACGACCAAATCCGCTAGTGCTAATCCACGCAGCAAAAAGAATTGTGTGAATATAGACAAAAGGCATCGACCCCGCAAAGCTAGTAATAATATCGGCTATTTTGTCTTGTAAACTTACTTTAGCTTGTTTTATTGATTTCATTTAATGTTTGCTCCATAGCTTTCTTGGCTTCTAATATTTCTGGGTGTTTGCGTTCTTCTAGTTTCTCGGCAGTAATTGGTCTCACCGCTCCAAGTTCAGTTTTAGGTCTAGTTAAGCTAATTATACTCTCTTTAGCCTGCTTTAAGGTACTATTCTTGTTTGCTCCAAGAAGATAGCCTAAAAGAAAACTACTTAGAACTATTATCCAACTGGCTATTAATATCCACAACATAATCAGCTATCTCCCAATTATCATAATCCCGAGGCATAAGTATTAAAAGCGGGGTCGGGTTATAATTTAACATTAAATTTACGATATATACCCCAAGTGTATTTACATAAACAATTAGCCACAGTTCTTTTGTCTGGTTGTTCTTAATAACTTGGCTAGTCTTAAGACTTTTATGTTTAAGCATTTCATTTGGTTTTCTTTAAATCAACTCCTCGGTTAGCATCTCCCCAAACATACTTGGCTTTCTTTACTTCCTTAGCCGTTGGTTTAATATTCTTTGTCCCGTAAGCATCTAGATATTCTTTTGATAGTTCCCCTGATCGGTAGGGTGCAATAATTGACTTAGCGTACTCTTTACGTTGTGATTTAATTGAGTTAGAAGTGAACTCAACTAAATGATCCGGACTACTTTGTTTTGATCGTCTAGCTTGGCAAGCGATACAAGGCAAAACACCGTAGCTTGAACTTTTAACTGTCTCGTTAATATTACAAACAGGACAGATAATCATTAGCTTTCCTTTTCAGTTACGGATATCTTTCCCTTTGGTTGCTCGCTGTTCGCCTGCTCAACCGCTTGTATCAGTGCAATAGCATTGTTAATCCACCCACGAGCTTCAACTAACCTTAATTGAGCTTGAGTTAAACAAGTGAAAGTGTAGTGTTTACTACTAACAAACTTAACTTCAAGATCACCTAATTTAGCAAACTCGGCTGATAGTTCAACTAATAAATCTTTAAACTCTGAATCTGAGTATTCTTTAGCGGCTGGAGTTTCCATTGGGTTTATCCTCAACTTTCGTTATAACAGCATCTATACTAATAAGTTGGACTGCAACCGAGACAGCGTTATTGATAGCACTCTTGGCTACCTTAACTGGGTCAATGATCCCTGCTTTAAGTAAGTTCTTGATTTCACCGTCAGTAACATCAACTCCAAAACCCTCGTTTTTAGTAATAACTGTTTGATTAAGTTCATTGAGTTTGACTTCGCTGGATAAACCAGCATTGGACAGTAGTTTTACAAATGGTTTCTCTAGGGCGTTAAAGAGTATCTTTTCACCAATATTATTTAAATCTAATTCTTTTCGGGCGTGTAGATAGACAACTTCACCACCGGGTGTAACTCCTTCTTCAACAGCGGCCTTAGTGGCGGCTACAGCGTCAATTGCCCGTTCTTTACGTTCCTTCATCTCAACCTGAGTGTGACCACCAACCTTAATAACTGCGACCCCACCAGTTAGTTTAGCAATTCTTTCCCTTAGTTTTTCTTGTTCAAACTCACTATCCTCTTTCTCTAGTTGAAGTTTAAGAGCATCTATTCGTTCACCTAAAGCTGTTTTATCTCCCTTACCACCAACAATAATCGTTGTATCTTTGTTTGAAGTTACACGGTCAGCTTTACCTAAGATTGACGGTTCAAGGTTCTCAAAACGCATTGAGGCAGCTTCACTAACAACTGTGGCTCCCGTTAAAATAGCGATATCCTGTAACCAGTCTTTTTGTTTAGCTCCAAAACTTGGAGCTTTGACACAAAGTAAGTTCATACCACCATTAAGTTTTGTTAAAACGAAACTATGTAGAGCCGAGTCGGTTACGTCTGGGGCTAAAACGACTAAATTACGACCTTGGAGGGTATATTTATCAAGAAAAGGTTTAAGTTCCAAGATGTTGGTGACGTTGCGTTCACTAATTAAAATATCAGCGTTTTCAATAGTCGCTTCAAGTTTGACTGGGTCAGTAATAAACTCAAAAGAGATAAATCCATTTTCAAACTGCATACCATCTTGGTGTTCAACTAATGTCTCACTTGATTTACTTTCCTCGACTGTAACCACACCTTCAGTTCCTACCTGATTAATCGTTTCACCAATCATCTTACCAAGTGCAGGATCTTCGGCACTAATTGTGGCAATCTGGACTTTCTCTTCTAAAGTATTTATTGGAATAGCGACGCTAGTTAAACTTTTCAGTACCTTATCACGACCTCTTTCTAAATCAGCTCTAAGAGACATTGGGTTAACACCAGTAGCAATTATTTTATGGGCTTCTTGAATAATAGCGTTGGAAAGAATAATTACAGCAGTTGTGCCGTCTCCAACTTCTTCAACCTGTTTCTGGGCAGCTTGTTTAAGTATTTTAGCTCCAATAGCAGGAATCTTATCTTTTAAGTCAATTTCATTAGCAACAGTTACACCATCATGGATTGATACCACTTCATAGTCCCGGTCAATCGAGACATTTCGACCTCGGGGACCAAGTGTTGTACCAACAGCGTCAGTTAAGATTTTAATACCCTCTAGAAGCTTTTTAGTAGCTTCGTTACCAAAAGTGACTTTGTTATTCATTTTTCCTTTGTATTCCGAGTAAATGATTAAACTTTACGAATTTAATCCTTCGGCCGCCAATATAATAAGGCATTGCGTTAAAGTCCTGAAAGAAAACAATATCACCAACCTCAGCGTTGGTTTCAATATTTGTACCAAAATCTGTAACTCCTTCGATACCAACAGCTAAAACAACTCCAGCACTATCTTTTTTGGCCATACTGTCAGCCATAATAAAAGGAGAATTATCTTTTTCTTCGTAAGCTTCAACTATTAGAGTTCCAGGTGTGGGTATAATTTCAAAAGGAAGTAAGTTTTTCATAGCATATTTTTGCCTATATTTATATTCTATTTAATTCACTAAAAGTTGTCAAGACTGGTGGGAGAGACAACGAAGGCGGGGAGCCAGCGGTTGTCTCGTCATCTCTCCCAAGCGTTAGAAATAGCGGACTTCGATTGGCTCAATGGAATAGATTTTTAATCTATCAATGAGCTGTTCTACTACCCGCATTTCCTCTGCTCTTATATGGATAACGATTGCGTGGTTCGCTTCCGTTATTACAATCCAAACTCTCTTACCCTCCATTGGAGACTCCAATCGCTAGCCAGACATCATCACACTCAACGTCAGGCTGATCGTTAAAGGAGACAATAAATCGGTAGGAGGTTCCTTTTTGTTGGGCTTGCTTCAGCTCTTCAATATGCTGCATGAGCTTTTTGGTTTCCAACTGATCCATAGAAATGAATCGGATTCCTCGAGAGCTTACGAAGGCAACGTTTCCTTCCATTGGTCGTACCTTTCTAACCAACTACGCTGACGATTAGATAGGCTACGAGGCTTGCGATAAGGAGCAATAAGCATGGAAGCAGCCAAATAATTATCCCTCTCAATCCAAGAATAAAAGACCCAAACCAGTGCCGACCACTCCTTCGCTCGCCATCGACAAGTACCAATAAACGCTTCTTTGCTCGAGAGGAGTAGTAGAAGCGTCTTGGCTGTTTTGAGCTTGGCTGCATCGTCCATCTCCTCCCCTCTTCCTTAATCTCTCACTCGGTGTCTATATGTATTTTACACCTCAAACCGCTATCTGAGTAGTTTTCAACTAAAGTCCCACAAACTTCACAAGTAATTCCAAAAAGGTTAGTCTTAGGATTAAACTCCAAATAATTATCATTATTATGAACGCTATCGGTAATAATAGTAGTACGAATATTATCCATTCGTCTTTGTCTGGTTTTAACATCACTCATATAACTCCAGCTACTCTCGCTGTACTCCAGGGTCGCCAGCCTTGATTTGACCATATAAGATAGGCAACTTTAATATTTGTATCAGGATCAAATAAAAGAGCTAGATTTCCATTTACCCTTCTTGCGTGAATACAGTTAATTTGCATTAAGCCTCGATCACAAGTCCTTGATAGGGCATTTGCGTTTCCGCCACTTTCTAAAGTCATTATCTTAAGTGCGTTATCAACTTGATTAGCTGGAAAGTACTTAGCAACTAACCCACGCCATTGTTCTACTCCGCCACTAACGATTGATCGTTGCACTGGTGCTTTGACAAGGGGTTGCAGTTTAACTTGCTCTGCCTTTGCTTGCTTAACACCTTGGATCGTCTTATCTTGTTCAAGTAGCTTTTTATCAATTCCGTTGAACTGCTTTTGAAAACCGTCTCGGAGTTGCTTGAGTTCGTCACGAACTCCTTGAATTGATTGTTGCGTACTTGCATTTGTTCTGCGAGTATCATTGGCATACCAAAAAAACAAGACTGCGAGAATAATAATAACCGCTGTTAGAACATTCTTAACGAACTTGGCTTTAGCTTTTCTTTGCTGATATTTAGTTTTGTTGATTTCATTCTGTTCATTTTTTATCATAGTTCTAGAGTTGTAAAAGGCCCTAGCATATCGGCGGTCACCTGCCCTATAACCGCCGAAGTGTTAAGGTCTTTAAATGACAAAATCCGCCTCAATTAAGAGATACGGATTTAATTGGCTACTGAACCTGGGCACTGCGTTCATTGCTTGGTTATAATACATTAAAAAATACTACTTTGTCAATCTCCTGTCCCTAATTTTATTAAGTCTCCAAGTGTTTCTAGTTGGGTGTTTGTCACACCTGCCTGAGTACTGGTCGGTGGCTGTACTTCCACACTTAGTACATTTTTCGATTGGTGTGTAAGCTACCATTAGTCTTTCTTTTCTTCAATATCTATACATCTTTCTTAAAATCTATACAAACCTAGGCAGTTTCTATACATCTTTCATAACTAAGGTTCTAAACTAAATGGAGGGGGCGGGATTCCGTCAACAAGGGTTATTTATTAGCATACCTTGTAATGTTTTCCACCCGCAGTACGGTGTCTAACCTGCACCAGTCCAATTATGGTAAGCTGAGTACGTTTCTCAGCACAACGCTTGCTACAGCCACCCCTCCAGTTAATCTACAACCTTTAATTTGTCTCTTTCATTATCTTTTGAGACTTCTTTTCAAGTTCCCAAGGATCGTTATGTGGCATCTCCCCTAAACAAGTTCTATCTTGTTCTACATTAGGGTCAAACAAACAACAACCATTTTTACATTTTAACCAGTTGTTATCCTCAGCGAACTTAATCATTTCGTCATCATTTTCTAAATTTATATCTTTAAATTTCATATAGTTAATCTACAACCTTACTCATCGTGTTTTGCTATTTCGTGTCCCCAGATAATAAAGAATACTATTAGCCCCATCTGCCAATCTCTAAAGGCGAGCGACACCCAAGCCACTAGAGCCAGCAACAAAATTACTATTCTTATCTAGCTCTAGCTTCTTTTCTAAGGTCGTTTCTTTCTTTTTGTCCTTCTAAACTTACATCAGAGATAATCATCATATCCTCGTCTTCCCCAATTACATAATCTACAGTCTCATTAATTAACTTCATTATTTTATCAACTGCCTTTTGGTCTTTACTTGGCATTACTCCAACCTCGTAGTGGATAATGTCAAAGATTTGTTGTTCTAAGTTATTCATTTTATAAACAACCAACTTCCTATCTGAATAATAACCAGATATAC
>VFSW01001138.1_pt1 | contig 40029 bp, 22 predicted proteins | sample 5358111 | NCBI WGS metagenome assembly VFSW01 (sample SAMN11554181, study PRJNA540505) | mine drainage metagenome | isolation source: sediment from site ElyBrook_90M | place: USA: Ely Copper Mine, Vershire, VT | collected 2017
GGCGGGCGGCTGGGCTTTCCCGATCATCCGCACCGCGGTTTCGAAACCGTGACGTATTTGCTCTCGGGCGAGATGGAGCACCGCGATTCGCACGGCAATCACGGCAAGCTGCGGCCGGGCGATGTGCAGTGGATGACGGCCGGCGCGGGGCTGGTGCATTCCGAGATGCCGTCTCGAGACTTCCTTCGCGACGGCGGCACGCTGCACGGGTTCCAGATCTGGGTGAACCTGCCGCGCAAGGACAAGATGGCGGCGCCGCGCTACCAGGAGCTGCCGGAGACGGGCATCCCGCGTGGCCGCAGCGAAGATGGACGCGTCGAGGTGCGCGTCATCGCGGGCGAAGCGCTGGGTGTCTCGGCGCGCATCGAGACTCACACGCCGATCTCGTACCTGCATTTCACGCTGCAGCCGGGCGCGGTGCATACGCAGCCGGTTCCGCAAGGCGCGAACGCGTTCGCCTACGTAATTTCGGGCGAGGGCGTGTTTGAAGCGGGCGGCCAGCGGGTGGGCGCGCACCATGCCGCGCTGTTTGCGGGCGGCGGCGGTGCGGTGCGCATCGAGAACGCTTCGACGAACGAGTCGAGCCTTCTGCTCATCGCGGGCCAGCCGCTGGGCGAGCCGGTGGCGCGCTACGGTCCGTTCGTGATGAGCACGCGCGAAGAGGTGTATCAGGCGTTCGAGGACTACCGAAGCGGCAAAATGGGCACGATCAGCCGCCCGTAAGTGCGCGGTGAAGAGCCGCCAACTCGGCGATCGAGAGCTGTTCGGCGCGCCGGCGGGTCACTGGCAGCGCGTCGAGCGGCTCCTTTGCGTATGCGCCGAGCAGGTTATTGCGGAGGGTCTTACGCTTGTGACGGAAGCAAAGGCTGGCGAAGGCGAGTAACTCGCGCGTGCCGCCGTTCGCTTCGCGGCCCGCGCGCGGCGCGAGCGAAACCACGGCCGAATCGACCTTCGGCGGAGGGCGGAACGCCGTGCGCGGCACCGGAAATAACACAGTCACATCGGCGCGAAGCTGCGCCTGCACCGATAAGTAGCCGTAGTCGCGCGAGCCGGGCTGGGCGGCCAGCCGCGCGGCGACCTCTTCCTGCACCAGGAACACCGCGCGGCTCAGCAGCGGGCCGAGCGCGAGAGTCTTGTCGACGATCGGCGACGTGATGTAATACGGCAAGTTGCCGGCCACGGCCACCGGGCCGAACGCATCGAGGCGGGCGTGCAGGACGTCGGCTTCGACAACCTCGAGATGCGGCGTGTCGCGAAACTTCCGCCGCACGTACTGCGCGAGCACCGGGTCGATCTCGATGGCCACCACGCGCGCCGCCCGCCGGAGGAGATGCGCGGTGAGCGCGCCGCGGCCGGGTCCGATTTCGAGCACCGTTTCGCCGGGCGCCGGGCAGGCCGCGGCCGCGATGCGCTCGAGCACGCCCTGCCGCGCGAGAAAGTGCTGGCCCAGCCGTCTGCCCATGGTTCTTGCGCCGCGCCTCCCCCGCCGTTGTAACATGTCCGCGCCGCGCTCGCCGTCCGTGTCACCATGAATCGTACATGTCTTCCCTGCCCCACAACGACAGCATCCGCAATATCGCCATCATCGCCCACGTCGATCACGGGAAAACGACGCTGGTGGACGCCATGCTGCGCCAAAGCGGCATCTTCCGCGACAACGAACGCGTCGAGGAGCGCGTCATGGATTCGAACGAGCTCGAGCGCGAACGCGGCATCACGATTCTCGCCAAGACCACCGGCGTGCGCTTTGGCGGCGTGAAGGTCAACATCGTGGACACGCCGGGACACAGCGACTTCGGCGGCGAGGTCGAGCGTGCGCTGAAGATCGTCGACGGCGTCATGCTGCTGGTGGATGCGAGCGAAGGTCCGCTGCCGCAGACGCGCTACGTGCTGATGAAGGCGCTCGAGGCGCACCTGCCGCCGATCGTGGTGATCAACAAAATCGACCGGCCCGACGCGCGCATCCCGGAAGTGCTCAACGAGGTGTACGACCTGTTCATCGATCTCGACGCGACCGAGGACCAGCTCGACTTCCCGGTGATCTACACCAACGCGAGGGCCGGCATCGCGCGACGCGAGCCCAACGATGCTTCGAACGATCTGCGGCCTCTGTTCGAGACGATCCTCGCGCGGATCCCTTCGCCGGTGGGCGATCCGGAGGGCGTGCTGCAGCTTCTGGTCGCGAACCTCGATTACAGCGACTATCTCGGCCGCCTGGCGATCGGCCGCGTGTTCAGCGGCACGCTGCGATTCGGCGACGACGTCACGATCGCGAAGCTCGACGGCTCGTTCCACAACACGCGCATCACGAAGCTCTACTCGTTCGAGGGCCTCAAGCGCGTGGACGAGACGGTGGGTCTGCCGGGCGACGTGCTGGCCATCGCCGGCGTCGAGGGCATCACCATCGGCGAGACCATTACCAGCGCGGAGACGCCCGAGCCGCTCGCGCACATTCACATCGACGAGCCGACCATCGCGATGCTGTTCACCATCAACACTTCGCCGTTCGCCGGCCGCGATGGACAGTACGTGACGTCCCGCAATCTGCGGGACCGGCTCGACAAGGAGCTGCTTACCAACGTCAGCATCCGCGTCGAGCAGGCCGGCGGGCCCGACTCGTTCAAGGTCATGGGCCGCGGCGAGCTGCAATTGGCGATCCTGATCGAGATGATGCGCCGCGAAGGCTACGAGCTGATGGTGGGAAAGCCCGAGATCATCACGCGCCAGATCGACGGCAAGCTGTGCGAGCCGCTCGAGACGCTGACGATCGACTGCCCGGAGGAGTTCATCGGCGTGGTGATCGAGAAGATGGGAACGCGCAAGGGCAAGATGGCGAAGATGGTCAACCACGGCTCGGGCCGCGTGCGGCTGGATTTCGAGGTTCCCTCGCGCGGGCTGATCGGCCTGCGCGGCGAGATGCTCACCGACACCAAGGGCACGGCGATCATGAACTCGTTGTTCCACGGCTACATCGAGTGGCAGGGCGAGATCGCGACGCGGCCGACCGGATCGCTGGTGGCCGATCGCTCGGGCCGGGCGACCGGGCACGCGATCTTCAACCTGCAGGAGCGCGGCGAGATTTTCGTCACGCCGGGCGCGGAGGTCTACGAGGGGATGATCGTCGGCGAGAACTCGCGCGACAGCGATCTGAACGTCAACATCGTCAAGGAAAAGAAGCTCACCAACATGCGCGCCTCGACGGCCGACGAAGCGATCCGGCTGGTGCCGCCGCGCATCCTGAACCTCGAGCAGGCGATCGAGTTCGTCCGCGACGACGAGTTCGTCGAAACCACCCCGAAGTCGATTCGTCTGCGAAAGAAAACGCTGAAGGCCAACCAGCGCTAGGCAAGTTTTTTCGCGAGCGTCTCTTTCACGCGCGCCGGGTCGGCCTGGCCTTGCGTGGCCTTCATCACCTGGCCGACGAGGTAGCCGATCACCGTGGTCTTGCCGCCGCGGTACTGCTCGACCTGCTTCGGGCTGGAGGCGATGACGCCGTCCACGATGCGCTCGAGCTCGCCCGCGTCGCCGATCTGCCGCAGGCCCTCGCGCTCCATGATTTCGCCCGGCGAGCCGCCGCCCGCGATCATGCGCGCGAAGATTTCCTTGGCGAGCTTGCCCGAGATTTCGCCCTTCGCGATCAGCGCGCAGAGTTCGCCCAACCGCGCGGCCGCGACCGGCGCCTCGCCGATCGACCGGCCCTCGAGCGCGCCCATAAGGTCCCCGTTCACCCAGTTTGCCGCCAGGCGCGGATCTCCGCAGGCCGCCGCCACGGCCTCGAAGTAATCGCTCAGCGCGCGGCTTTGGGTGAGCACCCGCGCGTCGTACTCGCGCAGGCCGTAGGCGGAGACGAAGCGCGCGCGGCGATCCGCGGGCAACTCCGGCATCCCGCTCCGGATGCGATCGAGCCACTCGCGCCCGATGCGCAGCGGCGCCAGGTCGGGCTCGGGGAAATAGCGGTAGTCGTGAGCCTGCTCCTTGCTTCGCATGGATATCGTCTCGCCGGTTTCGGCGTTGTAGAGACGCGTCTCCTGCGCCACGCGGCCGCCCGCTTCGATCAGCGCCGCCTGCCGCGCGATCTCGTGTTCGATCGCCAGCCGCGCGAAGCGGAACGAGTTGAGGTTCTTGATTTCGGCCTTTGTGCCGAGCGCCGTTTCGCCGCGCGGGCGGATCGAGACGTTGGCGTCGCAGCGAAGCTGCCCCTTCTCCATGTCGCACTCCGAGACGCCGAGGAACTGCATGGTCTCCTTCAGCGCGGTGAGATAGGCGTAGGCTTCGTCCGGCGTGCGCAGGTCCGGCTCGCTGACGATTTCGATCAGCGGCGTTCCGGCGCGGTTGAGGTCGATGTAGGTAAAGTGGGCGCTGTCGCGGAAACCATCGTGTACGCTCTTGCCGGCGTCGTCCTCGAGATGCACGCGCGTCACGCCGATGCGCCGGACCGCGCCGCCGTCCGCGGGCACATCCACCCAGCCGCGCGAGGCGAGCGGCTCGTCGTACTGCGAGATCTGGTAGCCCTTCGGCAGGTCCGGATAGAAGTAGTTCTTCCGCGCGAAGCGCGACACGGCGCCGATCTCGCAGTGCAGCCCGAGCGCGGCGCGCACCGCCATCTCGACCGCCGCGGCGTTCAACACCGGCAGCGCGCCGGGTAGGCCGAGGCACACCGGGCAGACATGCGTGTTCGGCGGAGCGCCGAAGCCGGTTGGGCAGCCGCAGAAGATCTTCGTGCGTGTGGCGAGCTGCACGTGGACCTCGAGGCCGATGACGGCCTCGTATTTCGCGGTCAGCTCCTCTGTTCGCGCTGCCATACTAATGGACATGACCCATTATAGGAAGCTCTTCCTATGCATCTTGGGCATTCTTGTTTCATCGATGGCGCCCGCACGCGGCCTGCGCGCGGCCGAAGCGGATCTGCTGTTGAAGAACGGCCGCGTCTGGACCGGCGATCCGGCCGATCCCTGGGCCGAGGCGGTGGCGATTCGCGGCTCGCGCATTCTGGCGGTGGGAAACAACGGCTCGGTCGCCGACCTTGCCGGGCCGCACGCGAGCGTCATCGACCTGCGCGGGCGCCTGGCGATCCCCGGCTTCAACGACGCCTCGACGCAGTTTCTCTCCGGCTCGCTCGCGCTCGGCGGCATCGATCTCACCGGGGTCTGCTCGCTGGCGGACATGCAGGCGCGCGTGCGCGATTACGCCGCCACGCATCCCAAGGACGCCTGGCTGGCCGGTTCCGGCTGGCAGTACGAATGCTTCCCCGATCACCGTCTGCCCACGCGGCAGGATCTCGACGCAGTGGTGCGCGACCGGCCGGTGTTTCTCCGCGCGGCCGATCTGCACGCCGCCTGGGTCAACTCGAAGGCGCTGCAGCTTGCCGGCGTGAACGCGCAGACGCATTTTACGGGTTCGGGCCAGGTGGTGGCCGATCCGAAGACCAACGAGCCGACGGGATGTTTGAAGGACGGCGCGCAGACGCTGGTGGCCAAGGCGATGCCCGAGCCCTCGCGCGCGCACAAGCTGGCCGCGCTCGAGCAGGGCATGAAGCTGGCCGCGTCGCTCGGCATCACCAGCATTCAGAACTCGGGTGGCGACGCCGAGCTGGTATCGCTGTTCGACGAACTGGACCGGGAGCGGAAGCTGACGCTGCGCGTCAATATCGCCCTGACGCTCGCGCCCGCGATGCCGCCGGACGCGGTCGAGCGGTTCATCGAGTTGAAGCAGATCTATCATGGCCCGCGGCTGCGCGCTTCGGGTGTGCGCCTGGTTCTGGATGGCGCGATCGCAACCCACAGCGCCGCGATGCTGGCCCCGTACACGGACAGCCCGGCCGCATCGGGCCGCCTGGATTGGACGCCCGAGGCGCTCGACAACATCGTGTCGTTGTGCGATGCGGGCGGCATGCAGGTGATCATCCGCGCGGCCGGGGACCGCGCCGTGCGGATGGCGCTCGACGCATACGAGTACGCGCGGCGCGAGAACGGAGCGCACGACGCGCGTCCGCGCATCGAACGCATCGAGAACGCCGCGCCCGCCGATCTGCCGCGGTTCGCGCATCTCGGCGTGCTCGCTTCCGTGAAGCCCTCGGTGGCGCTGGCGCAACCGGCCGATGTCTGGGAGCGGGCCGCCGGCGTCGAGCGTCTGAAGTTCGCCTTCCCCTGGCAGTCGCTCGAGAGCGTTGGCGCGAAGCTCGTGTTTTCGAGCGGCTGGCCCGCGATGCGCGCCTCGGACCCCATCCGCGCATTGTCCGCCGCCATCAACCGCCAGACTCCCGATGGGAAACCCGCGGGCGGCTGGGTTCCCGCGCAGCGCGTGAGCGTGGACACGGCGCTCCGCGCGTCCACCGTCAACGGCGCCTACGCGACGTTCGACGAGCGCCAGAAGGGACAGATCAAGGACAGCATGCTCGCCGATGTCGTGGTACTCTCGCGCGACCTCTTCGAGATGGCCCCGGCCGAGACGGGCTCCGCGCGCATCGATCTGACGATTTTCGACGGCAAAGTGATTTACACCCGCACCGCGGCCGAACCGTAGCACGGACCGCGTGATATGCTGAGCGGATTCGAGTCGCGGGCCGCGGCGCGGGTCCGGGATCGGGAAGGGCTATGCCGGCGCGAAAGCAAGCGGTCGTTACGGGTTTCGGCGTATTGGTTCTCGCGGGATTTTCCCAATCGTGCGCGCGTTACGCAGCTCCCTTTGCGAGCGGCGTGATCGATCCTGGAGTGCGCGCGGGAGCGCCCGGCGCGGGTGGTCCGTTGAACGGCCTCACCGCCGACGAGGCCGCGTTCTTCGCGGACGGCCTGGCGCGGTTTGCTCAAGTCGAAGCCGTCACGGGGACCAATAACAGCGGCCTTGGACCGCGCTTCAACTCGAATCAGTGCCTGTCCTGCCATTCGCAACCGGGCCCGGGCGGCACAAGCCCCGCGCGAAACCCTTTGTACGGAGTCGCCACGCTCAACGGCGCGAAAAACGCCATGCCCTGGTTCATCACGCCGGACGGCCCGATCCGCGAAGCGCGCTTACAGCGTTCCGGCGGGACCACCGATGGCGGCGTGCATGACCTCTTCGTGATCACCGGGCGCGCCGATGCCGCGGGCTGCAACATTGCGCAGCCGGACTTTCTACCCGCCGGCGACGCCGCGACCGGCCACGGGGGAAGTTCGAACATCGTCTTCCGCATCCCCACGCCGCTATTCGGCGCGGGTCTCGTCGAGGCGATTCCCGACGCGGCGATCCTCGCGTCCATGGGCGCCAACGCATCGCTCAAGTCCGCGATTGGCATCTCGGGCCATGCGAACGCGCACCTGGGCGCCAGCGTGAATCTCAGCGCCAATGACGGGACCATCACCCGCTTCGGATGGAAGGCGCAAAACAAGTCGATTCTCATTTTCGTGGCCGAGGCGTACAACGTCGAGATGGGCGTCACGAACGAGATGTTCCCGCAGGAGCGCGACGAAACGCCGGGCTGCGTGCTCAACGCGACGCCCGAGGACACGGTGAACTTCACGCCGGCCGCCGCTGCGGGGGCGAACGCGAACACGGCGGTGCTCTCCGACATCGAGGCGTTCGCGAACTTCGTCCGCATGCTGGCCCCGCCCGCGCCCGCTCCGGACACGCCATCGACGGCGAGCGGACGCTCCGCGTTCGTAAATGTTGGCTGCGCGCATTGCCACACACCGTCGTTCACTACCGGCCGGATAATCGCGAGCGGCTCGGCGAAGGTTCCGAGCGCGGCGCTGTCGAACCAACCGGTGAACTTATATTCCGACCTCCTTGTCCACCACATGGGCAACGGGCTCGCCGACGGGATCACGCAAGGCGGCGCGGGGCCCGACGAGTTCCGCACCGCTCCGCTGTGGGGCGTAGGGCAGCGCGTCTTCTTTCTTCACGACGGGCGCGCGCGCAACTTGATCGATGCGATCGCGGCTCACCGGAGCCCCGGAAGCGAGGCGAACATGGTGATCGATCGCTTCGCGCGGCTGAGCGCGGGCGAGCAGCAGGACATCGTGAACTTTCTTCGCTCGTTGTGAGCCTGCGCCGCTTTCCTACGAAATAGATAAGCGCGATTACGGAATATGAAGGTTCTCGTTCTTGGCGGCTCTGGGTTCATTGGCCGTCACGCCGTCCGCGCTCTCGCCGCGGACCGGCACGCGGTTACGGTGTTTTCGCGCGGCCACGTTCAAGACGGCGCACCCGCGGAGGTGAGCCGTCTGACGGGAGACTACAAGCGGCTGGCTGAGTATCGCGACGCGTTCGAGAGGCTGGCGCCCGACGTGGTGCTGGACATGATCCCGATCACGGCGCTGGACGCGCGAAACGTGGTGACGGTGTTTCGCCGCCTGGCGCGCCGAGTCGTCGCAATCGGCAGCCAGGACGTGTACCTTGCGTGGGGCTATGTTACGGGCACGGACAACGGCCCGGTCGATTCTCACGTTACCGAAGAGGCGCCGCTACGGGAGTCGCGCTATCCGTACCGGGGACGTAAGTTGCCGTTCTATAGCGAATGGGATCTTGAGAATTATGACAAGATTCTCGTGGAGCGCGCATATCAGGCCGAGCCCGGGTTGCCCGCGACGATCCTGCGCCTGCCCATGGTCTACGGTCCCGGCGACCCGGTGCGGCGCGCCTTCCCGTATCTGAAGCGGATGGATGACGGCCGGACGGCGATTCCCATCGAGCGGAGCGCCGCCCGATGGATGGCGCCGATGGGGTATGTCGAAGACGTGGGCTCGGCCATCGCGCTGGCGGTCGCGAGCGACGCCGCGGCCGGGCGCGTTTACAACGTCGCCGAACCCGACGTGCGTTCGACGGCGGACTTCATTCGCGAGCTTGGCGAAGCGGCGGGCTGGAAAGGCCGTGTCGTCGAACTGCCGAAAGGCGCGCTGGCTGGCCCGTGGGATGCGTATCGCATGGAGCAGCACGTGGTGACGGATTCGAGCCGCATCCGAAGCGAGCTCGGCTTTCGGGAGATCGTGCCGCGGGCCGAGGCCCTGCGGCGCACGATCGAGTGGGAGCGCGCGCACGCACCCGATCCGTTGCCGCCGGCGATGTTCGACTACGCGGCCGAGGACCGTGCGTTGGCGGAGTACGGAGGCTCCGCGTAGGACACGGGTCTCACCTGCCGCATGCCCCACGGCATACGATGGAGACTTACCCGGAGGACATCCCTTGAAACAGATCCTGACATTACTCCTTGCGCTGATCCCCGTGGCGGCCGCCGCGGACAAGCCGCTGCTGCTACGCCAACCGGCGCTCGGCAAGACGCGCATCGTGTTTCTCTATGGCGGCGACCTGTGGTCGGTTGCGCGCGACGGCGGCGCGGCGGTGCGCCTGACGGCCGGCGTGGGCGTGGAAAGCAATCCGGTGTTCGCGCCGAACGGCGCCGAAGTCGCGTTCAGCGCCGACTACGGCGGCAACCAGGATGTCTACGTGATCCCCGCGGAGGGCGGCGAGCCAAAGCGGCTGACATTCCATCCCGGGGCCGATGTGCCGGTGGCCTGGACGCCGGACGGCGCGAAGATCCTGTTCCGCTCGCCGCGCGATAGCTACGCGCGTTTTTCGCGGCTATTCACGATCGGCCGCGCGGGCGGATTTCCGGAGGCCGTTGCGCTGCCCGAGGCCTGGGGCGGAGCGTATTCGCCCGACGGCTCGCGCCTGGCTTACATGCCGGTAACGCCCGCCAACAACGCGTGGAAGCGATACCGCGGCGGGGAGACGACTCCGATCTGGATCGCCGATCTGGCGACCGCGCATATCGAAGCGATCCCGCGCCAGAACTCGAACGACTCGAACCCCATGTGGATCGGCAACAGGATTTACTTTCTCTCGGACCGCAGTGGGCCGGCGACGCTGTTCAGTTACGATCTCGCGTCGAAGAAGGTCGCGCAGCTTGTGCGCAACGACGGCTTCGACCTGAAGAACGCGAGCGCGTTCGGAGATACGATCGCCTACGAACAGTTCGGCTCGATTTATCTTTACGACATCCGCTCGGCGAAGGCGAAGAAGGTGGACATACAAGTCAACGGCGACGTGACCGTGCTACAGCCGTCGGTCGAGAAAGTGTCGTCGAACATCGGCGCGGCGCGCATCTCGCCCACCGGCGCCCGCGCCGTCTTCGAGGCGCGCGGCGATATCTTTACCGTGCCGGCCGAGAAGGGAGACGTGCGCGACCTGACCAATACGCCGGGCGTGGCGGAGCGCGATCCGTCGTGGTCGTCCGATGGTGCGCGCATCGCGTTCTTCTCGGACGAATCGGGCGAGTATGCGCTGCATCTGGCGCCGCAGAACGGCATCGGAAACGTAGAGAAGATCGCGCTTGGCGATCCACCGGCGTTTTATTACAGGCCCGCCTGGTCGCCGGATAGTAAGAAGATCGCCTACACCGACAATCGTCTGAACGTCTGGTATATGGATCTCGAAAAGAAGCAGCCGGTCAAGATCGATACGGACACGTATCAGACGCCGTTCCGCGATCTCGATCCGGTCTGGTCGCCGGATAGTAAGTGGATCGCTTATAACAAGGTGCTGGTCAATCATCTTCGCGCGGTGTTTGTCTATTCGCTGGCCAGCGGCGCGAACACGCAGGTCACCGACGGAATGAGCGACGCCGTGTACGCGCAGTGGGACAAGGCCGGCAAGCTGCTGTTCTTCACGGCGAGCACGGACACGGGACTGACGACCGCGTGGCTGGATATGTCGAGCCTTGGGCACAACGTCACGCGCAGCGTGTATGCGGTGGTGCTGCGGAAGGAGGATCCATCGCCGGTCGCGCCCGAAAGCGACGACGAGAAGACGGGCGCCGCGGCGAAAGAGGCCACGCCGAAGGACGATGCGAAGAAGGAGCAGGCGAAACAGCCGCCGGAAGTGCGCATCGACTTCGCGGGCATCGACCAGCGCATCGTCGCGCTGCCCATTCCGGCGAGGAACTACGCTGGCATGGCGGCTGGCAAGGAGGGGCTGATCTACCTGGCGGAAGCGGGCGGCGAGGGCGAAGGATCGTTCCGCGACGAGCCTTCAGTGACGATTCAGAAGTTCGATCTCAAGACGCGGAAGACCGAGAAGCTGGTTGACGGCGTGCAGGAGTTCGACCTTTCGGCGAACGGCGAGAAGATGCTGGTGCGGCAGCGCGCGGCGTGGCGGATTGTCTCCGCTACCGCGGCGCCGAAGGCCGGCGATAGCGCGCTCAAGATGGACGGGATGGAGATGCGCGTGGACACGCGCGCCGAGTGGCGGCAGATGTACAACGAGGTGTGGCGGATCGAGCGCGACTTCTTCTACGACCCGCATCTGCATGGGCTGAACCTGAAGGCGGCCCAGGAGAAGTACCGGCCGTACGCGGAGAACGTGGCCAGCCGCGAGGATCTGAACTACGTCTTCGAGGACATGCTGGGCGAGCTGACGGTGGGCCATCTCTTTGTCCGCGGCGGCGCGATGCCGGAGGTGAAGAAGGTTCCCGTCGGGCTTCTGGGCGCCGACTACGCGATCGAGAACGGGCGCTACCGTTTCGCGCGGGTGTTGAGCGGCGAGAACTGGAACCCGACGCTGCGCGCGCCGCTGACGCAGCCGGGCGTGAACGTGGCCGCGGGCGATTACTTACTGGCCGTCAACGGACGCGACGTGCGGCCGCCGGATAACGTGTACTCGTTCTTCGAGGCGACGGCGGACAAACAGGTGGTGTTGCGCGTGGGGCCCGATCCGGCGGGCGCGAACTCGCGCGAGGTGACGGTGGTGCCGGTGGCGGACGAGACGGCGCTGCGCAATCGCGACTGGATCGAGGCCAACCGGCGCAAGGTGGATCGGTTAAGCCGGGGGAAACTCGCCTACGTGTATCTGCCCAACACAGCGGGCGGAGGTTACACGAACTTCAACCGTTACTATTTCGCGCAGCTTGGCAAACAGGGCGCGGTGATCGACGAGCGTTTCAACAGCGGCGGCGACATCGCCGACTACATCATCGACTATCTTCTACGTCCGCGGACCAATTTCTTCACGACGCGCTACGGCCGGGACTTCACGACGCCGCAGAACCAGATCTTCGGTCCAAAGGTTATGATCGTCAACCGGTACGCGGGCTCGGGCGGCGACGCGATGCCGTGGTTGTTTCGCGACCGGCATGTGGGGAAGCTGATCGGCACGCGCACGTGGGGCGGGTTAGTCGGCATCTTCGGGTTTCCGCGGCTGATTGACGGCGGCTCGGTAACCGCGCCGAACCTCGCGTTCTACAATCTATCCGGCGAGTGGGACGTCGAGAACCACGGCGTGCCGCCGGATATCGAAGTGGAATACGATCCGGCGCTGGTGCGGCAGGGACACGATCCGCAGCTCGAGAAGGCGGTCGAAGTGCTGCTCGAGGATTTGAAGGAGCACCCGCTCCCCGAGTACCGCAAGCCGCCATATCCGAACTATCACCCGAACGGGCGCTGAGACGCGGCGCTATTTTATGGCCTGGATCGCCGGCGCGACGAAGGAGCCGAGGAAGCGGCCGATCGAGGGGAACTGAACGGCGAGCACGCCGAGCAATGGCAGCGCGCCGTACGTGGCCAGCCGGAGGGCGAACTGGTAGGAGACGGCGGAGGCGGTGCTCGAGTTATCCATGCGGCTGAGAACCGGGTCGCGCTCCATGCCGGCGAGCGTGAGAAAGACCGCCACGCCGAGGCCGAGGAATTCGAGGAGGACGAACCGCGCGATGTTTTGTGAACCCTCGAAGGGGTAACTGTTCAGCGCAAGCGCGAGGAAGACAAAACCGGCCGAGGCGAAGAAGAGTAAGTTGCGGATCTGCAGCATGATGTAGCGGATGTAGGCGGCGTAGCGCAGCACGACGAATTCGGCGGCGAGGCGGTAGACGCGCTCGTGATAGGGCGGCGGGATGCCGTCATCGGGACAGCGGCCCGGGCAGGCTTCGTGCGGATCGGGGTCGGGCGTGCCCGCGCGCCAGCGCGGAAGAAGGAATTCGCGCGTAAGTTGTTCCGCCGCTTCGCAAGCGGCCCGCTGGACGGCCGCAACGTCCTCGTAGGTTTCCGAGCGGTCTTCGCCCTCGGCGCTTCGAAGCACGTTAACGGCGCTTTCGAGCGCGTCCGGGTTGACAGGCACGCCGGGCAGCCGCGAGATTTCTCGTAGGCAGTAGAGCGACCGGTCGGCCGTCGCGTACGAGCGGCGGCGCGTGTTGATCACCCAGACCGGGGCGGCCGAGTATTCCTTGGGGAGACGCGTGCAGGCGCCGTCGAGCGGCAGGGTGTTTATCATCTCGAGGATGTTCTTGAGCCGGTTCCAAAGACGCAGCATCAGACAGACCGAGGCCGCGTGATAAGAGAAGAGCAGAAGGAGGATCGCGTCGGTTACGTGTTCGCACCAGAGCGGCTCGACGGTGGCGAGCGGATGCAGCGCCCAGATCGCCAGTGCGCCGAGGCCTGCGGCTAGCCAGAACGTGAGCGACACGGATGCATCCGAGGCTGGGCGCGTGAGCAAACGCTCCGCGTCGTGGAGCATCGACGGCAGCGCGGGAACGGCATATTGGGTCACGGTTTTGCCGGGGAATTCCGACCAGCGCTCGGCGGCGAACACGAAGCGCTGTAAGTGGCACCAGAGGCCGGTGAGCAGGCCGGCAAGCGCGAGCAACACGGGAACGGCCGGCGAAACTCCGCTCGCTATCGACCACGCGCGCAGCCAGAAGAAGACTTCGCGCCAGTCCCGCCAGCGGTAAGCCCAGTCCGTTCCCGGCCACGGTGCGAAGAGCACTACGATGAGAGCCAGAAAGAGGGCGTAGATTACCGCGAGACGAATGGCGCGCTGGGCCCGGAAGCGCACGTCCGGCCGCAGAGATAGCACATAAAGCGTGCGATTTTTTGCGCGGAGAGCGATCACAGTCAACGCGATGAGCAGCGCGAAAGCGAGCACGCAAAGGGTGAGCAACACACGGTGGGCGGGTGACTCGAGCGGGGGCGTGAATCCGGCCAGCTCAGCGCTCGGAGGAACCGACGGCATCCAGTCCGGCGGATCGGATAGGGATACGGAGGCGGCTAGGTTCACGGGCCAGAGCCCGCGCGGCGAAACCGTCATCAGCCAGAGCGGCGGAGTCGAAGAGCCTTCGTGCGTCGGCATCGAGTAGCCTGGTATTGGACCGGTTCGGCCCAGTGGGTCGAGCAGGATGCGGCACGCCACGTACAACGCTTCTGCCCCGTCGTCCGCGAAGGGCAGCGGGTGGGCTCGGTCTGGAGCGCTCCACTCGCTTTCTGGCCAGAAGAGCGGATACGTCGAAACCACGAGCGTACCTGTCAGGCTGATGTCGTGCGCAAGTTCCACGTACGTGAGGTCGGAACCGCTGAGGAGGAGGCGGATATTCGGGCAGCTTTCCCGAAGTCGCCGGGCGAGGAACAGCCGATCCAGAACATTTGTGGCGGCGATCTGCACCAGTCGGATCTGACGGGCGAGCAATACGCGAACGATCTCGTTCAGGACGGCGTTCTGCGACACGGGCGTGTGCGTCTGAGCGAAGACCGGGACGCTGTCGCCGCTGGATTCGCGATCGCGCAGCGAAGTCGGCAGCGCAGGGGCAGCGGTAGTGGGGAACTTGGTTGACTGAGCGGCCTGTTCCTCATGATATGCGTTCCGCAGCGCGGAGATCTCGCGCGGGAAGGCGATGTGGAGCGACGGTCCGGCTCCTTTGGGGCTGGACGAGAACGACGATCCGTAGCCCGTCTCGTCTTCGGCCAACACGGCAGTCTCGCCCCATTTCACGCCGATCGCTTGGCTCAGGAATTTATCGGTGACCTTGTCGGCATGATTGGCGCTGTGGAAGGTCGCATGCTTGCCGTCGAACACGGCCTTGTCCTTGTAATCGGAGTTCGAGGCGGAGCCGCCCAGAATGTTGTAGCGGCCAGGCAGTGCATTATGCGAGATGAAGCGCGCGAGCGATGGCAGCGAGCCTGAGAACGTGGGGCCGGCCACCTCGAGCGAATTCAGGCCGGGGACGAGCTGTTTTGCGTACCGAAGAGCATTCGCGAGCTGTGCCTGGCTCACGCCCGCGGTCGGGGTCTCGTCGGCGATCAGGGCGGCCAGCAGATCGTTCGGATGTCCCGAGGACGGACTCGCGCGAAACAGGAGCAAACCTGGCTGTGACGCAATTTCGGCCTCCATTCGCTCGCGTGCCGCCCGATCGACTTCGTCGCGCGGCGGCGAACTGTCGGGCGATACCGGCCAGGGGAGCCATTGCGAGTCGAAGTCCCAGCCCACCACGCTCGCGGCGCGTTCGACGCTTTCGAGAGCCCGGTCCGTCGATAGCGCCATCCGCGTCTCCATGGGATTGGGGACGATGGCGAGCAGGACCTGCACTCGATACTCTTTCTTGGTGTCGAGACAGAAGTCTTCGGCCCGCTCCGGATGTTTGCCTGCGAAGCGGCAGGTTGCCTCCCAAGGACCGTGGCCGCTGTCCTTGCCGCCGCCAGCCTTGCCGCCGCTATCCTTGCCGCCGCTAGCATTGCCCCCGGTGTGCTCCCCGCCGCTGCTGACGTGCGGGCTCTCGGACACCACCTGCTCGGGGACGGCCGGCTGGAGCGAGTTCAGTCGCAGGAACCAGGCCAGAACAGCCGCCGCACCGGCGGCCGAGATCAGCGGTTTAGTCATCGCCGACTCCTTGTATGGTCTAATCCTGAAATTCGGGCGGAATTCGTTTCACGTTTCGCGCAAAAAAAGAATTTAGCCACAACCATGGTGAAAAATGGGGGTTTATGCCGTTAGCGCCGGGGGATGCGGCGCGCCAAATGCGAATCCAGCGCGTCATTTTTGCCTTGATAGCGAGCGCAGGGCTGGCCGCGGCGACGGGCGGGGATCCGTTTGCGAAGAAGCTCGACAAAGATACCTCGATTCTCCACGCGCTGAACCGGCTGACGTTCGGGCCGCAGCCCGGCGACGTCGAACGCATCCAGCGGATCGGGCTGAAGAAGTGGATCGACCAACAGCTTCATCCGGAGAAGCTGGGCGATAACCCGGAGCTTGCCGAGAAGCTCGACGCGCTCGAAACGCTTGGTCTGAATGGCGACCAGCTTCTGCTGCGCTATCCGCCGGGCTTTCTCATCCAGCAGTATGCCGCGGGCAAGCTGCCGCTGCCGCGCGAGGCCGAGGCGCGGGAGATCGCGCAGAGCCTGGTCGACAAGCTGAAACAACGCGAACAGGCGAAGCAGGCGGGCGATGGCGGAGCGCAGCCCGCGGCGCCGGGGCCGAAGCTGGCGCTCATGACGCCGGAAGACCGGCGTAAGTTCTGGCAGCGGAACAATCCGCAGGCCGCGGTGACTTACGATTTGTGGGAGGCGAAGATTTATCGCGCGGCGCTGAGCGACCGCCAGCTTGCCGAAGTGCTCGACGACTTCTGGTTCAACCACTTCAACGTGTTTCTCGATAAAGGCCCGGAGCGCTACATGGTAGGGCGCTACGAGAATGACGTCATTCGCCCGAACGTGCTGGCGAAGTTCGCGGACTTGCTCGAAGCCACGGCGAAGAGTCCGGCGATGCTGTTCTATCTGGATAACTGGCAATCGGTGGGCACTTACAGCCGGATGGCCGAGCGGCAGCGGTTGGGGGGCAAGCGGGCGCGAGGGTTGAACGAAAACTACGGGCGCGAACTGCTCGAGCTGCACACGCTGGGCGTGAATGGCGGCTACACGCAGAAGGATGTCGTCGAAGTGGCGCGCTGCTTCACGGGCTGGACGATCCGCGACCCGCGGCAGGGCGGAGGGTTCTATTTCAACCCGAATATGCACGATGAAGGGCGCAAGGTCGTGCTGGGGCACACCATCAAGGAAGGCGGGGGGATCGGCGACGGAGACAAGGTGCTGCAGATCCTTGCGCATCATCCGGCGACCGCGCATCACATCTGCCACGAGCTGGCCGTGCGCTTCGTCGCCGACACGCCGCCGGCGGCGCTGGTGGACCGCATGGCGCGCACGTTTCTCGACAAGGACGGCGATCTACGGGAGGTCATGAAGACCATGCTCGCGTCGGCCGAGTTCTGGAGCGAAGGCGCGTACCTGGCGAAGGTCAAGTCGCCATTCGAGATGGCGGTGAGCGGGTTGCGTGCGCTTGACGCCGATGTCGACGACGCGTTCGTGCTGAGCAACCAGGTGGCGGCGCTGGGCGAGCCGCTGTACCGCAAACAGGAGCCGACGGGCTATTCGAACGCGGGCGCGGACTGGCTGAACTCGGCGGCGCTGCTGGCGCGGATGAACTTCGCGCTGGCGCTGGCTGGGAACCGGCTGCGGGGCGTGACGGTGGACATGAAGCGATTCCAGGACCAGCAGGCGGACGCGTCAACGATTGCCGAGGCGCTGATGCTGCGCCCGCCGGGCGACCAGACGCGCGCGGCGATCGCCAGCGCGCTGGCGCGGAAGGGTGCGCCGGGGCAAGAGCCGCGATACATCGCCGGGCTGGTGATCGGGTCGCCGGATTTCCAGAGGCATTAGGAGGGCGATTTGCGATGTTTTCGCGGCGGATATTTCTCAAGGGCTCGGCGCTGGCGGTGTTTGGCGTGGGCGGCGCGCCGCGGTGGCTGGCGCGCGCGGCCGGGACGGGCGGCGAAGGCGTGGCGCGGCGGCGCAAGGTGCTGGTGGCCGTGTTCCAGCGCGGGGCGGCGGATGGATTGAACATCGTCGTTCCGTATGGCGAGCCCCGCTATTACGATCTGCGGCCTTCGATCGCGGTTCAGCCGCCGGGGCGGGGCGAGGATGCGGCGATCGATCTGAACGGGTTCTTCGGGCTGCACCCGTCTCTCGCTCCGCTGAAGCCGCTTTACGAGGAGCGGTCGCTCGCGATTGTCGCGGCGTGCGGATCGCCCGATCCGACGCGGTCGCATTTCGACGCGCAGGATTACATGGAGTCGGGCACGCCGGGGCGCAAAGCTACCCCGGATGGATGGCTGAACCGCGCGCTGGTTTCCCGCCCGGATGCGCCGCCGCTGCGCGCGGTGAGTCTCGGGCCGGAGCTTCCGCGGGCGCTGCGCGGCGCGAACGCGGCGGTTGCCGTCGCGAACTTACCCAGCTTCCGATTGCCCACGGACAATGTGGCCAGCGTTTTCGAGTCGATGTACGACGGCGCCGCCGACGCCGCGTTGCGACATACGGGCCGCGAGACGTTCGAGGCGATGAAGATCGTCGAGGCGATCGGCGGGGAGCCATACGCGGCCGCGGCCGGCGCCGAGTATCCGCGCGGGCGGCTGGGCGAGAGCTTGCGGCAGATCGCGCGGCTGATCAAGGCGGACGTGGGGTTAGAGGTCGCGTTCACCGATCTCGGCGGCTGGGATCATCACGTGAACGAGATAGGCGCGCGGGCCAGCGAGGGGCAGCTCGCGAACGTGCTCGGCGAGTTCGGGCGGGCGCTGGCGGCGTTCCACGCGGATCTCGGCGAACGCATCGACGACGTGACGCTCGTGACGATGTCCGAGTTTGGCCGCGCGGCGCGCGAGAACGGCGGCCGCGGGACGGACCATGGCCACGCGAACGCGATGTTCGTGATGGGCGGCGGCGTGCGCGGCGGTGAAGTGTACGGCGATTGGCCGGGCCTTGCCGATCATCAGCTTTACGAGGGACGCGACCTCGCGCTCACCACCGACTTCCGCGACGTGCTGGGCGAGCTGGTTCAAAAGCGGCTCGGCAATCGGCATCTGAGCGCTGTCTTCCCCGGCTATTCGCGGCCGACGTTCCGCGGTGTGCTGGGTTAGAGAGCCCTCGACATCCAGCCGAGGACGGAGTAGACGGGGGCGCCCGGCAATTCGCCGGGGCTTTGCGAGACGGTGGCCAGGAGCGAAGCCCACTTGATCTCCATAAGTTCGAACTCGCCGGTGACGTCGCTATTGATGCCGGGCTTGTGGAGCTTGATGTAGTAGACGACGTTGGCGATGTCGAGGCCGCTGGGGTTGTGTTTGAGGTAGAGGCGGAACTTGCCTTCGAAGGTGATGGGGTAGTGGACGGCTTCTTTCATGACCAGGACGTTGGAGGGTCCGGGGCCGTCCATGACGATTAACCTGCTGTCGAGCAGAAGGACGTTCTGGGAATTCGGGTCGTCGCGTTTGTCCGGGCTGCCGGTGCGGATGTTGGAGGGAGCGGCCGGCATCGCGCCCAATTTGGAGAGCTTGGCGGCGAGGGGGTCGGTCCAGTGGGTCTTCATGAGGACGGTGCGCAGCGGGGTGACGCCGGAGGGAGGGATGTCGTCGAGCTCGAAGGAGACCTGAAGCGCGAAGTGGAAGGCCTGGCCCCGGCCGTAGTTGTTGACGCCGAGTTTGGGCGGGAGGCGGGGGTTGAGGAAGCCGGTGATTTTGGCGGACTGGCCGGTGTTGACGGTGACGTTTTTAACGCCGAGGCCCATGCGATCTCCTTTTCGACTGGCGCGATCTTTGAAATTATAGCCGAGGCCCCGCGGCGTGAGAGTGCGCCGGGCTCGCTGGTATACTGCGAAACAGTGAGAAGGGAGGTGCGCGGATGAGGTGTTTTACGGCGGGCGCCGCGGTTGGGCTCCTGGTTTGTTTGTACACAGTGAGGGCGCAGGATTTGCCCAAGGGCGTTACGAAGGTGACGTCGGTCGAAGGCATCACCGAGTACCGTCTGGACAACGGGCTCGAGCTGCTGGTGTTTCCCGATCCGTCGAAGCCGACGATCACGGTGAACATGACCTACCTGGTGGGCTCGCGGTTCGAGGGAGCGGGCGAGGGAGGGATGGCGCACCTGCTCGAGCACATGATGTTCAAGGGGAGCCCGCGGCACACCAACATTCCGCAGGAGCTGACCGAGCACGGCGCGCGGCCGAACGGCACGACGTCGTGGGACCGGACCAATTACTTCGAAACATTTCAGGCCACGGACGAGAACCTGAAGTGGGCGCTCGATCTCGAGTCGGACCGGATGGTGAATTCGTTCATCCGGAAATCGGACCTGGACAAGGAATTTTCCGTCGTGAGGAACGAATTCGAGATGGGGGAGAACAACCCGTTCAGCGTGTTGTTCGAGCACACGATGGCGGCGGCGTATCTGGCGCACAGTTACGGACGGCCGGTGATCGGGAACCGTTCGGACGTCGAGCGAGTGCCGATCGACAAGCTACAGGTTTTCTATCACAAGTATTACCAGCCGGACAACGCGGTGCTTACGGTGGCTGGAAAAGTGGACGCGGGAAAACTGGTGGCGCTGGTGGAGGAGTACTTCGGAAAGATTCCACGGCCGGAGCGGAAGCTGGCGCCGACTTACACGGTCGAGCCGGCGCAGGATGGCGAACGAATGACGGTGGTGCGGCGCGTGGGCGACGTGCAGGCGGTGATGGCGGCGTACCACACGCCGGACGGCGCGAACCCACAGCAGAAGGCGCTGGACGTGCTCGCGAGCGTGCTTGGCGAGCCGCAGTCGGGGCGGCTATACAAGGCGCTGGTGGACAACAAGAAGGCGAGTCAGGTATTCGCCATGTCCATGCAGTTGACGGATCCGGGGCTGATCGTGTTCGGGGCGATTCTGGGCAAGTCCGACTCGCTTGACCAGGCTCGCGAAACCATGCTGGACACGATCGCAGGCGTGGCCAAGGAACCGCCGAGCCAGCAGGAGGTCGACCGGGCCAAGACTCGCCTGTTGAAGGACATCGACTTGAGTTTGAGTAACTCGGAACAAGTGGGACTGTTTCTTAGCGAGTATATCGCGCTGGGCGATTGGCGGCTGCTGTTTCTCGACCGCGACGAGTTGAAGAAGGTGACGCCCGCCGATGTTCAACGGGTGGCGGCGGATTACCTGAAGCTGGCCAATCGCACGGTGGGCGAGTTCATTCCCGACGCGAAGCCGGACCGCGCCCAGATTCCTTCGCAAACGGATGTCGAGGCGGAGCTGAAGGGGTACCGCGGATCGGCGGCGATGGCGCAGGGCGAGGCGTTCGATCCGTCGCCGGCTAACATCGAGGCCCGGACGTCGCGCTACCGGCTGGCTTCGGGGATGAAGGTGTCGCTGGTCGAGAAGAAGACGCGCGGAGCGACGGTACACGCGGCGATTTTGCTCCACTTTGGAGATGTCGAAAACCTGCGCAACAAGGACGTGCCGGCGATGCTGGCGGCCGAGACGCTGATCCGAGGCACGGCGAAGAAGAACCGGCAGCAGATCCAGGACGAGATCGACCGGCTGAAGGCGCAGTTGCGGGTGAGCGGCCATGCGACGGGCGCGACGGTGACCATCGAGACGGTACACGAGAATCTTCCGGCCACGCTGCGGCTGGCGGCGGAAATCTTGAAAGAGGCGACGCTGCCGCCCTCCGAGTTCGATGAAGTCGCGAAGGAACAGCTCACGCAACTCGAGTTTGGGAGGACCGAGCCGCAGGCGTTGGCGTTCACCCGGCTGAACCAGGTGCTGTACCCGTTCCCGAAGGGCGATGTGCGCGCGACGATGAGCCTCGACGACGAAGCGGCCGAGGTGAAGGCGGCCAAGGTGGACGAGGCGCGGGCGTTCTACAAGGAGTTCTACGGGGCCTCGAACGGAGAATTGGCGGTCGTGGGGGACTTCGACGCCGCCGCGGTGAAGCAGGTGGTGGAAGAGGCGTTCGGAGACTGGAAGAGCCCGGCGAAGTTCGAGCGGGTGAAGACCGGCTACTCGATCATTCCGCCGGCGAGCGAAAGCATCGAGACGCCGGACAAGGCCAACGCGGTGTTTCTGGCGGCCGAGCGGGTGAAGCTGAGCGACCAGGACGCCGCGTATCCGGCCATGATGTTCGGGAATTTCCTTCTGGGCGGAGGGTTTCTCAATTCGCGGCTGGCGACGAGGATCCGCGTGAAGGACGGGCTGAGCTACGGCGTTGGCTCGTCATTCACGGCCAAGGCGGAGGAAGAGGACGGGCGATTCCAGATGTTCGCGATCGCGGCGCCGCAAAACGTCGCGCGGGTGGAGAAGGCGTTTGGAGAAGAGATGGCGCGGGCGCTGAAGGATGGGTTCACGGCGGAAGAAGTGGCGGCGGCGAAGAACGGCTGGAAGCAGACGCAACAGGTGACGCGGTCGTCGGACCAGTCGCTGTGCCAGATGCTGGCGGCGCGGGACTACGACGGACGGACGATGGCGTGGGACGGGGCGCTCGAGAAGAACGTGCTGGCGCTGACGCCGGAGGAGGTGCTGGCGGCGCTGCGGAAGTATCTCGATCCGGCGGGGATGACGATCGTGAAGGCGGGAGACTTCAAGAAGGCCGCGGGCGAGCCTCCGGTGGCGCGGCCGCCGCAGTAGACGCGCGGCGGCGGGCGAACCGCCAGGCGGTTTCGACGATCGCGTCGAGCGAGGTGTAGGCGGGCTTCCAACCGAGCTCGGTTTGGAGGCGCGTGGACGAGGCGACGAGCGCGGGAGGGTCGCCTTCGCGGCGGGGGCCGATGCGGAACGGCACTGGAACGCCGGTGACGCGCTCGACCGAGCGGATGACTTCCTTCACCGAATGCCCGCTGCCGAGCCCGGCGTTGAACACGGCCGATGCGCCGCCGAGGAGAAGATAGTCGACCGCGAGCAGGTGCGCCTCGGCGAGATCGCGGACGTGGATGTAGTCGCGGATGCAGGCGCCGTCGGGCGTGGGGTAATCGTCGCCGAAGATGGTGATGGGTTCGCCGGTGAGCACGGCGCGCAGCAGCAACGGAATGAGATGCGTCTCGGGGTCGTGCTCTTCGCCGAGCGGCGTTTCCGGGTCGGCGCCACAGGCGTTGAAGTAGCGGAGCACGACGCTGCGCAGGCCGCGAAAACGGTCCATCCAGGCGAGAGCGCGCTCGACCATGACCTTCGATTCGCCGTAGGGGCTGACGGGCGCGATGGGGGAGTCTTCGAGAATCGGAGTGGTTTCGGGAGTGCCGTAGACCGCGGCGGTCGATGAGAACACGAGCCGCTTGACGCCGGCCCCGATCATCGCTTCGAGCAGCGAGAACGAGCCGCCGGTGTTGTTGAGGAAATAGCGCTCGGGCGCCTGCGCGGATTCGCCGACGGCGATATAGGCGGCGAAGTGAATGACGGCATCGAAGGCGCCGTTTGAAAGAATCGCCGCGAGAGCCGCCGTGTCGCGGAGATCGACGCGGTGAAACGGGAAGCCCTCGATGTTGTGAGCATGGCCGCGAGAGAGGTCGTCGGCGATGGTGGCGTCGTAGCCACGGCGGCGCAGCAGGTGGGCGGTGTGGGCGCCGATGTAACCAGCGCCTCCGGTGACGAGAATGCGAGGCATCAGAGGGAATTGTCTCAGACCGCGGCGGCCGACGCGGCGAGGAGCGCCTGGGCGACGCGCCCGGTTTGCGCGGGCGTGAGCCAGGGGTTCATGGGCAGCGAGAGAACGGAGCTTGCCGCGGCTTCGGCCTCGGGGAAATCGCCGGAGCGGTAGCGCGGATCGGCGTAGGCGGGCAGCAGGTGAATGGGCGTTGGATAATGCACGGCGGATTGAACGCCGGCTTCGGAGAGCGCGCGCTGGACGCGATCGCGCGCGGCTACTCGCACCGTGTAGAGATGGTAGACGTGGCGGACGCGCGGGCTGACGAACGGCCGCGCGATCGCAGGCGCGTCGAGCAGACGGTGGTAGAGCGCGGCGACGGCGCGGCGGGCTTCGGTCCAGCGCTCGAGATGGGGCAGCTTGGCGCGCAGGATCGCGCCCTGCAGGCCCTCCATGCGGTAGTTGAACCCGGCGAGCACGGGGCGGTACTTCTCCCGCTGGCCCCAGTCGCGGAGCATGCGAATCTTGCGGGCGAATTCGGCGTTGTCTGTCGTCACCATGCCGCCTTCGCCGGCCGCGCCGAGGTTCTTGGTTGGGTAGAAGCTGAAGCAGCCGAGATCGCCGAGCGAGCCTGCGCGGCGGCCATCGTACTCCGCGCCGTGGGCCTGCGCGGCGTCCTCGACGACGGCGAGGCTGTTGCGGCGCGCGACGCGCAGGATCGCATCCATCGCGGCGGGTTGGCCGTAGAGATGCACGGGCAGGATGGCGCGCGTGCGCGGCGTGATGAGCGATTCGAGGCGCGCTGGGTCGAGGTTGAAGGTGCGCGGGTCGATGCCGGCGTAGACCGGCGTCGCGCCGCAGTAGCCGATGGCGGCCACGGTGGCGTAGAAGGTGAACGGCACGGTAATCACTTCGGCGCCCGGTCCGACGCCGGCGGCGAGCAGCGCCAGATGCAACGCGCTGGTGCCGGAGTTGACGCCGATTGCGTGCGCGACGCCGCAGTACGCGGCGAACTCCTCTTCGAAAGCGGCGACTTCGGCGCCGAGGATGAACTGCCGCGCGTCGAGCGTGCGCGCTATGGCCGCGTCGATGGCGGGGCGCAGTTCGCGATATTCGCTGGCGAGGTCAAGCAGGGGAATGGTTTCACGTTCAGGCATGGCGTTAGGAGGCGCGGGGGGCGCGTTCGAGGATCTGTTCGAAGCGGCGGGCGACGCTATCCCAGGAGAAATTTTCGCTCACCAACGTCCGCGCGCGGAACGCGAGGTCCGTGCGCAGCGGTTCGCCGGCGAGCAGCGCGAGGCAGGCCGAGGCAAACGCATCGGGCGTGTCGGCGAGCAGGAGATGCTCGCCGTCATGGACCGGGAGGCCTTCGGCGCCGACGCGCGTCGAGACGGTGCATGTGCCCGCGGCCATGGCTTCGTAGATTTTGAGGCGCGTGCCGGAGCCGATGCGCAGGGGGACGATCGAAACCGCCGAATTCCAGAGATAGGGACGGATGTCGGGGACGGTGCCGGTGAGCCGCACGCCGGGGAGGCCGCGGACCAGCGCGGAGAGCGATGGAAGCGGATCCCGCCCGACGATGGTGAGAGTGACGGCCGGGCGTTGGGCGCGGATGCGCGGAAGAACGTCGCGGAGGAACCACGTCATGCCTTCGTGATTCGGCATCCAATCCATCGAGCCGACAAAGACCAAATCCGCGGCGAAGGCGGGATCCTTTGACGGAGCGCCCGGGGGAGCGAAATAGGCGGTGTCGACGCCGGTGGGCACGTCGGCGGCGGGGACGCCGAAATCGCGCTCGACGAGGGCGGCGTCGAGCGGCGACACGGTAGCCACAAAGCCCGCGGCGCGGCAGGCGCCGCGCTCGAAGGCGAACATCCGGCGCGCCTGCGAGGCCAGGTAGGCGCGGGCGAGCGGGTTCGAGGCTCGCTCGGCGCGCCTTTGCCAGATCATGTACTCGACGTTGTGCTCGAACAGCACGGCGCGGCCAAGGTCGGGGAAGTTCGGCGCCGCCATCAAAAAATCGCAGACCGCGCGGTCGAACGCGCCGCCGGCGAGAAGGCGCGCGATCTCGGCGCGCATGGCGCGGGAGCGGTAGCGGGAGATGGCCACCGGGAGCGGGTCAAACAGGCCGGCGGCGAGCTGGCCGGCGAAAGCAAGCGAGCGTTTGGAGGGGACGCGGCGCCGCACCGGGTAGGCGCGCGTCGAGTACTCGCGGCTGCGCTCGACGCCTTCGCGTGTAGCGGGGTTCTCGAGCGCGACGTAGTGGATCTCGTGCCGCGCGTGCAGGCGCTTGAGCATTTCGAGCGTGCGGATGTGTCCGCCCTTCGTGGTGGGATGGAGGAAGTCCGACTTCACCCAAAGCAGCTTCATGCCGGTGCGCCCGACGGCTGCCCGACGGCGGGCAGGAGCCCTTCGGCGAGAGCGTCGCGCCGGCCTTCGAGAAAGACTCGAGACCAGACTTGCAGGTTGAGAAGACGCCAGATGCGATCGGTCGCATCGACGCGGCCGGAGCGATGCGAGGCGACGAGGGAGGCGAGCGCGGCGCGATCGAGATGCGCGGCGAGGAAGCCGTCGGGCGCGGCGAGCAGGCGGTAGAGCGGCTCGGCCTCGCGATCGAGAAGCCACTGGCGGAGCGGCGTCGGGAAGCCCATTTTCGGCCGGTAAACGATCTCGCGCGGAAGCAGATCCTCGACGGCGCGCTTGAGGGCGTACTTTTGCTCGCGGCCGCGGATCTTCAGGTGCGGCGGCATGTGCGCGGCGAACTCGACGAAGGTGTGATCGAGAAAGGGAACGCGGCTCTCGATCGAAGCCGACATGCTCATCTGGTCCTGCTTCATGAGCAGTTCGACGAGGTACGTCTTCTGGTCGGCGTAGAGAAGACGGCTGAGCGGCGGGCCCGCGGCGCGCGCGTTGGAGTAGCGCAGGTAGTTGGCGTAGACGGCGGCGTCGGGCGCCTCGAGCAGGCGCCGCCGCTCGCCGGGCGCGAAGGCGGCGTAGAAGTTATCGAGAAACATCGATTCGATCGTGTTTTCGCGTCCGAGAAACGTATGCGAGAGGCGGCGGCGGAGGTTGGCCGAAAGCAGCGGCGACGATGCGAGGCTGGCGCGAACGGCGGCGCGCAGGCGGCCGGGAAGGATCGAATAGACGTTCGCGGCGCGCTGATTGAGCAGTTGCCAGCGATAGCGCTCGTAGCCGCCGAAGAGTTCGTCGCTGCCTTCGCCGGTGAGGACGACCTTGACCTCGCGCGCGGCAAGCGAGCTGACGAAGGCGAGCGAGACGCTGGAGGGCCAGGCGATGGGCTCGTCCTCGTGCCAGACGAGGCGCGGCAGGGCGTTGAAGAATTCCTCGCGGCCGAGGACGATCTCGTGGTGCTCGGTTCCGATGGCCGCGGCGACGCGCGCCGCATAGCTCAGCTCGCTGAAGCGCGCCTCCCGGTAGCCGACGGCGAACGTCTTGACCGGGCCGCTCGTCTCACGGCGGATGAGGGCGGCGATGGCGCTCGAGTCCACGCCGCCGCTCAAGAACATCCCGAGCGGGACATCGCTCATGAGGCGCATGCGCACGGTTTCTTCGAGGCGGCGGCGGGTTTCGGCGATCCAGCTTGAGTCGGAGGTGGGCAGCGCGAAGGGCGGAGGGTCCGAGGGCGCCGGCACGTCCCAGTACGGGTGGATGTCGAGGCGCGGCGCGGCGCCGGCGAGACGCAGCGTGAGATGATGGCCCGGCATCAGCTTGCGGATGCCGCGGAACAGCGTGTCCTCGCCGCTGGTATAGCCGAAGGCGAGGGTTTCGGGGAGCTGGGCTTCGTCGAGCTGGGCCGAGATGGCGGGATGTTCGAGCAGCGCCTTGATCTCGGAGGCGAAGGCGAACAGCGCGCCGTCCCAGAAGTAGTAGAACGGCTTGATGCCGAGACGGTCGCGCGCGCAAAACAGCTCGCGCCGGGGGCCGTCCCAGAGAGCGAAGGCGAACATGCCGCGGAACGCGTCGAGGCAGCGCGGGCCGTGCTCTTCGTAGGCGTGGAGAATGGTTTCGGTGTCACAGTGCGAGCCGTAGCGATGGCCGGAGCGCTCGAGCGCCGGGCGCAGCGAGGCGTGGTTGAAGATTTCGCCGTTGTAGACGATGGCGAGCGAGCCGTCCTCGTTAAACATGGGCTGCGAGCCGCCCTCAAGATCGACGATGCTCAAGCGGCGGTGGCCGAGGAAGACGGGTGGGCGCTCGAGGTGGCCGGAGCCGTCGGGGCCGCGGTGGGCGATCGAGGCGGTCATACGGGCGAGAACGGCGGCGGCGTTCCCCGTGCGGGAGGAGACGAAACCGGCGATGCCACACATCGGCTACACGCCCGCCGCGCGGAGGTCGCTCTGAGAGGCGTTCCAGAGCGCGACGGAGAGTCCGGCGAGCATCGGAACGTAGTAGCTGTAGCAGAGCGAATCGAAGAACATGGCGCAGGCAAGGCAGACCATGGCGAGGGTGAGATTGAAGGTCATCAACGCGAGGTTTTGCAATTGCGGACTACGGCGGGCGCGCTGGTAGATGCGCAGCGAGAGGCGGATGGCGCCGAAGACGGCGCCGGCGAAGCAGATGAGAGCCGGGATGCCGGCTTCGCTCGAGATCTGGGTGTAGGCGTTGTGGGTGACCTGCCAGTGAGCGCGGACGCCTTCATCGGAGGCGATGCCGGCCTCGGCGTCCTGGAACTCGCCGACGCCAACGCCGAACAAGGGGTGGCGAAGGGTGACCTCGATGCTGCGGCGGAGCAGGTCCAGCCGGCCTACGGAGGACAAGTGGGCGGAGGAGGCCGAGCTAGAGCTCCGGGTGGCGGCGGAGTCGAACGAACCGGCCAAGCGGACCCAGGTCTGCGGGGCGAGGAACGGGAGCGCGGCGAGAGCGGTGAAGGTGAACACGGCGATGGCCACGCGCTGGGAGAACGAGGCCTTCCAGACGCCGAACAGGCCGATGACGGCAAGGCAGAGCACGGCGGCGCGCGAGCCCGATTGGAGCGCATAGTAGACCATCGCCGCCGAAGCGCCGATCATGATGAGCTTGACGACTTTCGGCCGGCCCTTCTCGAGCACGTAGAGGAGGCAGAACGGGACGGCGACCAGGAGGTGCAGGGCAAAGTCGTTGGCGTTCGCCATGGAACCCCCTGCGAAGGACATGCGGCCGTCCGCGTCGACGGCGCCCATCCGGGAAGTGACGAAGACGTCGAGGATCGCGCTCCAGGCGATTACGTGCATCAGGAGACGCACCTGGGCCAGCGTAGCGGCCAGGGCGGCGACGATGAAGAAGACGCCGTAGCCGGTAATCAGTACATCCTTCAGCATGAACAGCGACCTGCTGCGCACCAGGCTGAAAGGGACCGAGGCGAGGAGACAGACGTAGATGCCGAGAACGAAATACCCGACCCTGGTTTGGAACACGCGCCCCAGGCGGCCGCCAAGAAGCGCGGCGAGGAGGGCCGGCGGGCCAAAAATATAGGCGAGTGGGATGTAGATGTGGCCGACGATGCCAAGCAGATCGTTGAGAAAGGCATACTGCATCGTTACGTAGGCGGCGGCGGCGGCGAAGCCAATCTTGTGAATCGGGTTGGCGCCCGTGGCAAGGCGCGGGACGAATGATCGAAGCGTGGCGGGCGCCGTGGGGACACGCGGGATCACCGCGAGGGGTCCCGGCCGTGGCGGCGGTGGAAGGGAGAGGGAAGAGGCCGGGGCCTTGAAGCGGCTCATGGCGCCACTCGCCCGGGTCCGCCGCGGAGATCGCGCGAAAAATCAGTCACAAGCACTTTCCCTCCCATTATCAGCCATATAGGTCTCTTCGTCCAATTCGGGGGAATATCTTGACTTGCGGAGGCAGTTAGAGGAAATTTTCATGCGCCAGATACAAAGATTCACCGCCCTGTGGGTGGCGGCGGCGGGAGCCGCGATATGGGGCCAGACACAGGTCGATCTCCGCACGCAGAGTAAGAGCGTGGACTTCTCGGCAGCGCCCGTGACCAAGCCGATGAGCGCGGGCACGGTCCTGCCGGCGAGTTGCACCGCGGGCCAGATGTATTTTCTCGAATCGGCGCCGGTTGGGGCGAACCTTTACGCCTGCACGTCGCCCAACGTATGGACGGCGCAGGGAGCGCCGGCGAGCAATCCGCTTCCCGCGGTTTCGGGCAATGGGGGCGACCTGCTGACGACGGACGGAACGAACGTGTTGTGGACGCCGCTGGCGGGAGACCTGACGGGGACGCCGGGAGCGGCCAAGGTTACAAGGCTGCAGGGGAACCCGGTTGCGAGCACCGCGCCCGCCGCCGGCCAGACGCTGGTGTGGAACGGAGCGACGGGCGAGTGGCAGCCGCAGTTGCCTCCGAGCGGTGGCGGGGCGCTGCTGGCGAGCCAACTGCTCGACTTCGCGGCATCGGAGACGAACGCGACGACGCTGACGCTGGGCTCGAACTGCTCGACGGCGACGCCATGCAATTTTCGTTTCGGCACCGACGCATACTCCATGTCGGCGCCCGCGTCGGTTACGCTGAGCGGGGGGAGCGGGACCGCGTATGTGTACCTGATGAGCAATGGCACGCTGGCGGTGGGTTCCACGCTGACGCTGAGCTGTACCTCCGTTTGTGGAGTGCAGAATGGCGTGACGGCCTTTCCGGCGGGGACGATTCCCCTGTTCACGGTGACGGCGACGAACGGCGCATGGAATGGGAATGGGATCACCGATTACCGGGCCTTCCTGAGCGCGAAGAACGTCGGGGCGGGGACGGGCATTTTGAGCGTCGATAGCGGCGGGGCGACGATGGTGAGCGTGGATGGAAGCGTGGTGCCGCTCAACGTGGCTGTACCGGCGACCTCTTCGAGCGCCTGCACAGCGAACAATTGGGCGACGGACGGCAGCTACTTCTACTTGTGCGTATCGGCAAATCTTTGGATGAGGGTGGTATTGGCCGCATGGTAAAGACGATTTTGGCATCCAGCCTTGGCGCCGCGGCCCTGCTCGGGCAGTCCCTGACGTTCAAGAACGTGACGACGACCGAAACGCAAGCGGTGATCCGCTACAGCGCGCCGAACAAGAGCGCGTGCACGGTGCAGATCAGCGAATCGAGCACGCTTTCGCCGCTGGTGCATGACGTGGACCCGGCGCTGTTTCCGGGATCGAATTTGGATTCAAGGCTTGGCCAATCGCCGATCTCGAACGATCGGGTCTTCGTCGCCGGCAAGCGGGACGCCGAGACGGCGAGCGACGGGAAGCGTTACTCGCGCGCGTTGCAGGCGTTCACACAGCATTACTACGCCGTTACCTGCGGCGCAAGCACGGTTAGCGGAACGTTCCGGACGGCGGACCCGCCGCTCGGAAACGAGTACCCGGACACACTCCCATTCAATCCGTCTGCGTTTGGCAACTACGGCTGGCCGTCGATCGATTGGGTCAATCAGGATACCTCGTATGTCGATCCTCTGACCGGCCTGCTGCTGAAGCGGGCGTCCTATCCAGGTTTCGAATCGGGGGTGGGAAGCGGCTCGCCAGCAGCCGTTCAGGACGGCGCGGATTTCTACACTTCTGGGAACTCCTGCGCGGGTTCTAAGTGGACGAACCCATGCGCAGCGCTTGCCTCCGATGGCGTCTTCGCGGTTTACAACGGGGCGGGAGGCGATGCGCTGTCGGTTCTGTTGCCGAAGGGCGCATACCTGGGTGGCGCGTCGATGCCCCAAATGGGATCGCTCACGAATTTTCAGGTTCAGGCGCTTGGGTTCGGGACGGACGCGTCGGCGGCGAACCGGACCGTGAACGTCTGTCTCTCCGCGCACGTCTACACGGGGGCCTGCGGCACGGGAAGCTTCCCGATCGTACTGCCGCAGACGACGGCCGGGACCGTCGCTTATCCCGCGACGCTCACGCCGGACCAGCTTCTTCCTGGCTGGACGACTTCGTCCTTCCCGGCGCCTATCTCGATGCTCGACGCCACGCCAAGAACCTTCACGGTGACGGTCAACGGCAGCACCGTCACGTGGACCGGAAGCCCGGCGTATTCCCCGAATGTATTCAGCGAAAATTGGATCGCGGGAGACCACATCACTATTCCCGGCTCGTCGCCGGCATGTCCTTCGAACGACTGCGCCATCGCCTCCGTACAGAGCGCCTACAGCCTCACCATCCAGCAGAATCTGGGCAATTTCAACTCCGGCAATGCGGTGACCGCGACGGCCGATAACTTCGGAGTCATTATTTCCAAGACCACCGGAACGGGCTCCGTGTCGATCGATTCTGTTTCGGACCAACAAGAGGGCGATATGGGCATCACGAACCCGTCGTATGGCGGCGGCTACTCGTTTTCCTCGACGACGCTCCCGGTCTGCGTGGATCGCAACGGCAATCCGATCTCTCCGTGCCGCAATGCGTATGGCATGGTGCTGCCGGGCGCGAACGGGAACAACGGATGGTATCTGTTCTTTCCCGATAACGGAGAAACCCGGTTCATCGACGCGCTAACTCCTCCCAACGTTTCGGGCACGGACGGCTACTCGAATCCTTACTGCCAGAATGCCGGCGCGCAGTTTGGATACAACAATCCGGCGACGGTCTTTTGTAGCGGCGTCGACTCGACAGGGAAAAATGCCGCGATCGTACAGGGAGCTTACAACTTCAACTCCACCAACGGCTGCGACTACCGGCACTACAACGGATATCTGACCAGCGGGAACAATGGCGAAAACCCCTGCATCATCTGGACGAATGTTACGCCAATCTCGACCGGCAACGGTCTCACCAAGAAGATCCAGGCGTTCTGGCCTTCTTACGACCCATCCTACGATGGCGGGGGAAGCTACTGCGGAACGAGCCGCGATGGAAGGTATATGTACCTCCGCCTCGAGCAAGGAGCCGCCCCAGGGTCGAATCCTCAGGACATATTCGGCGCGGGAATCGTTTACGATCTTGTAAATGGAGCCGTGACGCAGAGGTACGACACGTACAGCACATATCCCGCACGATTCGGCCAGATGCACGGCTGTCCCAGCGAATACTTTCCAGGATACAATTCGGAGTACATAGGTACTTTCGACTGGCAGGGCGGCCCGCGCGGGACGGCGGACTATCAGCTCATCGTCAACTCGATCTCCGGGCGCAGCGATCTGTCGCTCGATCCAGCGTCCCTGTACACGGTAACCAACATAACGCAAGTGTCGCCACCCGTCATTACGACCGCGGTTCCTCACCAGATCGCCACGGGGAACAGCGCCGGAGTTATCTTCGCGGCCAATACAGACACGATATATGGCGGAATGTATTACTGCAAACCGCTGACATCGACAACCTGTGCGCTCTACAACGATGCGGCGTACTCGAATCCAGCTCAAACTCCTTCCTATATGTTTCAGCAGGGAATGACCGGGCCCTGGGTCATCGGAAACCTTGTGGGCGGCACGGGCTGCACCGGGACCAGCTTCAGCGCCGGGCCGATCAGCGACGAAAATGGAACTGGAGCGACGATCACGGCGAACATCGGCGGCGGATCGGTCACGTCGGTGACGGTAACGGCTGCCGGAAGCGGATATACGGCGCCGGTATATGTGCCTCTGACGGGCAATAGCTGCTCAGGCGCGTCGGTGGTTCTAAACCCTCAAGGCCAGTACATGCAAACGACATTCACTCAGGCGTGTCCGACCGTTGCGGCGAAGTGGCAGGCCATGGGGGTTACGCCGGGAGCGCTCAATTGCATCACGCTGAACCTCGCGGCGGACCCGGTGAAGATCTACAACACGGATCAAATACTAGGCGGCACAAGCGGTGTCCACAATGTCAACATTCTGAACGAAGGCTCGGGATACACGTCAATGCCCACGGTTACGATCTCCGGCGGCGGTGGAACCGGGGCTACCGTGACGGCAACCGTTTCGGGTGGCGCGATCACGGGAATCACAATGAACGCGAACGGCTCGGGATATAGCTATCCGCGCGTGGCTTTCTCGAATCCGGCTCCTGGCTGTTCGGTTTGTATCGTGGCGCATGGCTCGGTCACGACGAGCGGCGGCGCGGTAACCGGAGTCAATCTATCCGGGGCCGGGCTATACGAGCCGCCCGGTGGCTGGTATGTCGCGGCTCCCACGGTGACGTTCTACGGACCGGGAACAGGAGCAAGCGGAACGGTTGCGCTTGGGACCAGCGGAGAATTGTCGGACATCAACGTAGTGGCCGGCGGGACAGGCTACCAGGAGCAACCGGTGGTTACGATCTCCGGAGGCGGTGGAACGGGGGCGACCGCGACCGCACAGGTTAACAATGGCTCCGTCACAGGTTTCAAGATCGCGAACCGAGGTTCCGGCTATACGTCGGCTCCCACCGTGACGATTAGCGGGGGCTACGGAAGCGGAGCGACGGCGACGGCGGTTGTGGCGTGGCCGGTTGCGAGTGTCACGATAAGCTCCGGCGGCTCCGGTTATAACCCTCCTGTCGTAACTGTGAGCGGAGGTGGGGGAACGGGGGCGGCGCTAACAGCGGGCCTATATGAGGAAATGACGGCGTTTCCTTATCCCCACAACGCCACGAACTGTGGCGGCGATGGGACGACGACGCACTGCTGGACTCAGCCTCTTACCTTACAGGAAGGCGATGCGTTCAATTTCATTGGAGAGAGTCAGGACCAGGAGCGCCCGTTCGCGGTTCAGGTGACGCACAACGGCGATGGGACGGTCACGGCCGTATTTGCAAGATTCGTCGGCGCCTACTATAACCAGGTTCCGCTGCCAGCCGCTGGCGCGCAGTCGACCACAAGTGACAGTTACTACACCCACCATGTGCCGATTCTTCCGACCATGACTCCATCGAACTGCGGATACGGCTGCGCCGTCATCTTTGCGTTGACGGACACAACAGGCGCGAACGGGATCAACGAGAGCCCGCAGGTAAACATGCATGGCGATTCTATGATTCCGGCGAATCCCGCGTACCCGACGGCGCTGCTCGGAAACGACGGATTCGCGCTACATGTCCGGATTGGGGGAGCATCCGTAATCGGTCAAAATTTCCAGTATGCTACGCCGGACCCGACGGCCTTTAACGGATCGACGGCGCAAATGAACCGCGGCATGATCCAGACACACCTGTCAACGCGGCAGTATGCCGCTCCTCCCAACGAGCTGGGCTGGTATCTGGACGCGAGGCCGCTGTCGAATGAAAGCGCCGGTGTATCGAACGTATTTCAAAACACGGTAACGCAGGTGGGCACGTGCTCCGGTTCGATTTGCATCTATCAAGTAAGCAGCCCGTATGGCGTGGACGTGAAGAACATGCCGATGGCTGCCTGGGCCGGCGACCATCTGCTGATGGATAAGAGCGGACCTGGCAGCGTTCTGTCGGTTCCCGGCGATGTCTGGAAGTACTGCATCGCTTACAATGCGGGGGAGTGTGTTAGTGGAAGCACCGCGAACAGTGTATACATGGTGGTCAACGCGGCTGTGACGAACGGCCAGTGCGGGGCGTACTACGGCGTCAATGCACCTTGCATCGTGCCGCCGATGCCCGACTTCTCCTATAACGTCCAGCAGGGCTACACCATGCCGAGCTTAGAGGGCGCGGACTGGCGGAGGCTAAGCATGGGCTTCACGGGTTGGGCCCGGAACAACGATGGGTTCCTGAACACCCGCGCCACGCCTGACGGAAGCTGGGCGATTGTGTATAGCCATTGGCTGGAGGGTCTGGCGCCGGTGGCGATGGCGGTCAAGCTGCCGCCGTGGCCGGACGGTGTCCCGGCGAACCTGGCGCAATATGTTCAGATTCCAGTGCCAGTCGAGCCGCGGCCCGGAATGGTGAAAGCGAAGGTCCGTTTCGGCTACGCGGAGAATGGAGCGCCGGGCAGCTTCTTCTGCACCACGCGGCTCGAGGCGTGTACGACGAGCGGAACGCCGTTCGCCTTCGCTTCGGAGACGCAGCAGGACACACCTTGTGCGGGCGGTTGCGTAATCAACATTCCGGCCGTGCCGCGGCGGGTGGTGTACTACGAGGTCGACTGGCTGAATAGCTCGGGCAGCGTGATCTGGCAGACGACGTCTGTGGATGTCGCCGACGTGCAGATACAATTGCTGCGGCGGAAGGAGCTGGCGGCGCGGAAGAGGAAGTAGCCGCGCGGCGTCAGGGTTGGGCGGCGGCGCGAGTGAGCCGGTCGCGGACGGCGAGCCAGGCTGCGTTCACGGGCGGCGGCTCGACGGCGATCCAGTCCCAACCCTGGCGGTCGAGCTCGTGCAGTGCGCCGTACAACCGTGCCGCGTATTGGGCGGGCTCGGCCGGCATGGCGATAGAAGAGTGGCGCGGGCTCGGCTCGGACCAATAGAGGTACGCGCCGCGGCCTTCGTCCGGGAGATCGTTCCGGCCAGCGAGCCGGAGTGGGGTGCGGGGGCTGTAATGACGAGGGTGCATGCCGGGGGCCGCATGCGCGTCTTCGGGCGGAGCGAGCGGGGCGGGGCGAATGGGGCCGATCACCGCCTCGAGTTCTTCGACCGAGATCATGCCCGGACGCAGCAGCAGGGGTTCGGGACCGGCGAGAGAGACGACGGTGGATTCGATGCCGACCGAGCAAGGGCCGCCGTCGAGTACGAGCGCGACGCGAGCGCCGAGCGAAGCGCGCACGTGGTCCGCGGTGGTGGGCGATAGCCCGGTGAACGGGTTGGCGCTGGGGGCGGCGACGGGGATGCCGGCTTCGCGGAGCAGGGCGAGCGCGACGGGGTGGCGCGGGACGCGGAGTCCGACGGTGGGAAGGCCGGCGGTTACGCGGCCGCAGATGAGGGAACGCTTGGGAACGACCAGCGTGAGCGGGCCGGGCCAGAAGCGCGCGGCGAGCGCGGCGGCGGAGGGGGGCCAGGCGAGCGCGAGCGATTGGGCCATGGCGGCGTCCGCGGCGTGAACGATGAGAGGGCTCGTCGCGGGGCGGCCCTTGACGGCGAAGATGCGCTCGACGGCGGACGCGTCGAGCGCGCTGGCGCCGAGCCCGTAGACGGTCTCGGTGGGGAACGCGACGAGTTCGCCGGCGCGGAGCAGCGCGGCGGCCTGGGCGATCAGACGCGGGTCCATTCCCGGAGGACGCCCTTAGTCGGGCAGTTCGTCGCGGGCGTCGCCGGCAGTGCGGCCGGTCTTGCGCCAGACGAGCCAGGCGTGGATAAGGGGGTCCAGGTCGCCGTCGAGCACGCGGTCGACATCGCCGATCGAGAGCTTGGTGCGATGGTCCTTGATGAGGCGATAGGGGGCGAGAACGTAGCTGCGGATCTGGCTGCCGAAGTTGATGTCGAGCTTGGAGTCCTCAAGCTTGCGCTCCTCGGCGCGCTTCTTGTCCAGCTCGAACTCGTAGAGGCGGGCGCGTAACTGTTTCATCGCGGACGATCGGTTCTTGTGCTGCGAGCGCTCGTTCTGGCACTGAACGACGATGCCGGTCGGGAGGTGCGTGAAACGGACTGCGGACTCGGTGCGGTTGACGTGCTGGCCGCCGGCGCCCGAGGCGCGGAAGACGTCGATGCGCAGGTCTTCGGGTTTGATTTCGATGGGGATGTCTTCATCCACTTGCGGGTATACGAAGACGCTGGCGAACGAGGTGTGGCGGCGGGCGTTCGAGTCGAACGGGGAAATGCGCACCAGGCGATGCACGCCGATCTCGGACTGCAGCAGGCCATAGGCGTTCTCTCCGTTGATTTCGAACGTCGCCGACTTGATGCCGGCGCCCTCGCCTTCGAGGCGGTCCGTCAGCACGCTCTCGAAGCCCTTGCGCTCGCACCAGCGGAGGTACATGCGCAGCAGCATCTCGGCCCAATCCTGGCTTTCGGTGCCTCCGGCGCCGGGGTGGATGGTCATGATGGCGTTTTTGGCGGCGTTCTCGCCGGCGAGCAGCATGGACGTTTCCATCGCTTCGAGGCGCGACGAAAACGAGCGCAGCTCGCGCTCGATGTCGCCCGAGACGTCTTCGCCCTCGCGGGCCAGTTCGAACAGAGTGTCGAGGTCGGAGGTGAGCGTGGCGACGTTCGTCTCGTCGCCGATGGCCTGTTCGAGGCGCTTGCGCTCCTGCATGAGCTTCTGGCTTTTTTCTGGCTGCGCCCAGAAGTCCGGCGCCGAGATGCGTTCCTCAATATCCTTCAGTTGGTTTTTTTTGGCGGAGGCGTCAAAGATAGCTCCGCACAGCGTCGGCTTGCTGGCGGAGCGTAACGTACTCTCTTTCGAGTTCTTCGAGGGTCATTGCATTCGTAGTGTAACAATGCGGAGGCTTCGTCCCGCGGGCGGGCCCGTTCGTCCCCGGATTCTCGGCGCGCGGCGGGGCGTGGACCGACAATGTGGATATGCGATGTATGGAGGCCGCTCTGCTGGCCGCTTGTCTCGTGCTTGAAGCCGCCTGCGGCTCGCAGCCCCGCACGACAATCGCGAGACGAGCCGCCGCGAACACGGACTGGCCGGCTTATGGGAACGATCCCGGTGGATCGCGCTATTCGGCGCTTGCGCAGGTTGACAGGACGAACGTAGGGTCGCTTCGGGTCGCGTGGACGTTTCACACCGGAGACATTTCGGACGGGCGCCGCTGGCGGCGGAAGAGCGCGTTCGAGGCGACGCCGATCGCCGTCGAGGGAACGCTGTATGTCCCGACCCCATTTAACCGCGTGATCGCGCTCGATGCGGCGACGGGCCGCGAGAAGTGGAGTTTCGATCCGAGGATCGACAAGAACGCTCCGGGCGGCGATGGCTTTGTGTGCCGCGGCGTCGCGACGTGGCTGGACCCACGGCGCGCGCCAGGACAATCGTGCCGGCGGAGGATATTTCTCGCGACGCTCGATGCGCGGCTGATCGCACTCGATGCGGCGACGGGAAAAGTCTGTCCGGATTTTGGCGCGAACGGCGAGGTTCAGCTCGGGCGGGACGTCGGCGAGCGGGAGCGCGGCGAGTATCACATCACGTCGCCGCCGGTGGTGGTAGGCGAGAACGTGGTGACGGGCTCGGCGATCGACGATAACACGCGCGTGGACATGCCGCGCGGGGTTGTGCGGGCGTACAACGCGCGGAGTGGCTCGCTGGCCTGGAGCTGGGAGCCGATTCGATCCGCGCCGGACGCAGGCATCCGAACCGGCGCGGGAAACGCGTGGTCGATATTGTCCGCCGATGAGGAACGGGATCTTGTGTTTGTCCCGACGGGGAGCGCGAGCCCGGATTACTACGGTGGCGAACGTCCAGGCGACGACCGGTTCGCCGATTCCGTGGTTGCGCTGCGCGGTACGACCGGAGAGCTGGTCTGGTATTTCCAGCCCGTGCATCACGATCTGTGGGACTACGATGTTCCGTCGCAGCCGACCCTGGTGACGATCGGGGGAACGCCGGCGCTGGTGTCGGCACAGAAGACCGGGATGCTGTTTGTCTTGAACCGGGTGACGGGCGCGCCGCTGTTGCCGGTGGTGGAGCGGCGCGTGCCGGCCTCCGACGTGCCGGGTGAGACGAGCTGGCCGACGCAGCCGTTTCCCTCCGCGCCGCCGCCGCTGGTGCGGCAGCGGCTCCGGCCAGAGGATGCCTGGGGCCTGACCCCCTGGGATCGCAAGGGGTGCAGCGACCGGATCGCCAGCGCGCGCAACGAGGGTGTGTTCACCCCGCCCAGCCTGCGCGGAAGCATCGAGGCCCCGGGCATCGCGGGGGGCGTCAATTGGGGAAGCGTGTCGGTGGACCCGCTGCGGCAGATGGCGTTTGTGAACGCGACGGATCTGCCGTTCCTGATGGGGCTGGTCCCGCGCGCGCAGGCGGCCGAGGCCCGCAAATTGCATCCGAACGCGGAGTGGGCGCCGATGAAAGGAACTCCGTACGCGATGTGGCGCGAGCCGCTGATGTCGAAGCTGGGCATTCCGTGCGTCGCGCCGCCCTGGGGCGTGCTGGCGGGGATCGATCTCAAGAACGGGACGATTCGCTGGCGTGTTCCGCTGGGGACGCTCCATGACATGACCCCGATCCCGCTGCCGTTTCACACGGGCACGCCGAACATGGGCGGATCGATGGCGACCGCGGGCGGGCTTGTGTTCATCGCGGCGGCGATGGATGACTTCCTGCGGGCCTTCGACGCCGACACGGGGCGCGAGCTCTGGAGGGGGCGCCTGCCAGCCGGCGGACAGGCGACACCGATGACGTACGCAGTGGGCGGGAAGCAGTACGTCGTGATTGCCGCTGGCGGACACGGGAAACTGGGCACGAAGCTGGGCGATGCGGTGGTGGCTTTCGCGCTGAGGTGATGAGCCGGTAACGCCGTGGTTGGGCGGCTAACATGGGGCAGTCAGCACGAAATGCGCGGGCGATCTGGCGCGGAGTATGGGCCGTGGGCTTCGGGGTTCCCGTTTCCGGGTGGGGGCCGGACCGATGGGAAAATGATGAAGGTTGATCGCCGATCGGCTTCTTGCGCGGTTGACCCAGATTCCTGGAGCGCGCAGCTTGTGGGCACGGTTTCCTGCCGGTTCCCTGGCAACACGGGTCCGGTATGGCATCTTTGACCGGCCTCGGCCAGGACCCGGAAGCGGGCGCGGCTTGGGCGGCAGACGTTCTGGACGCCGTTGAGCGGCTCCGCGATGGAGTGAGCCACGGCTATTTTTGAAGGCGTCAGGCGAGCATCGAAGCGAAGCCGTCGCAATCGGCCCGTAACCGGCGTCACAACGCGCCCCAACGGGCGATCTGCCCTGCCAACCCTCGCATCCTAAACCACTTCAACCTCCCCGCGCCCGCCGCGTCTCCTTCCGCCATCGCGCCCCGCGTTACATTCTTACCACAAGGAGCATCCACGAACCCGTCCCACCGCCGCGAACCACCCGTCCCAATCTGCTACACTCCCATGCGCATGCCACGCTCCCGCGCCGCGCGGGCCTCGCTCATCGCTCTCTGCGCGACTCTAAGCCTGTCGGTCTT
>VFSW01001139.1_pt1 | contig 40028 bp, 33 predicted proteins | sample 5358111 | NCBI WGS metagenome assembly VFSW01 (sample SAMN11554181, study PRJNA540505) | mine drainage metagenome | isolation source: sediment from site ElyBrook_90M | place: USA: Ely Copper Mine, Vershire, VT | collected 2017
CTTCTGCTGCAGCGCAGCAGACAAGGGCATATCGGTAAATTTTGTCAAAACGATTGTGTTCTTTCTTAGAGGGGCGTCTCGCGAGGAGGCCGTTGCCGTTTTCCCCACGAATCCTATGCTTCGTGGATCAAACGGGGGCGGGCGAGTCGCGAAGCTACTTCGAAGCCGCTCGAATGGGTTGTTAGCGCTGGAGAATCAAACGGAAGCAGGAAAGACGGGAGACCGGATCGAGTGAGAATCTGATGTCGCTTACGTGCGGCCCGCTGCCAACAGCGTCTATTTAGGACTGTATCACAGTTTACCGATTCCTGTTCAAAGCGCACCGCTTAGCTTCCGGAATCACTTTCCGAAATCGTGGAAATCAAAGCCTTGCGGCTGCCCATCTTCGTCGTGCGTTACTACCAAATCGGCAACCGGCTGCGTCTCCGCAGTCACAGCCTCAGTGCCGCTGAGCTGCTTGCGCTCCGCTTTGCGCTGAAGCTTCTCCGCCCGCTTTTCCTGGCGCGAGCGTTCTTTCTGACGCTTGGCAAATGTCGTGCGCGAGCTTGCTCCCATATCTCTTAGATCGCTTTCAGCCACCAACGATTCAGGTACGTGCCTTCACTCTACCGGCTTTAACAACCCTTAGGCCCCAGCATACTGGAGGCCGCGTCACTGCGATCCGCCTTCCGACTGCGGAATGGCCGCGGGACGGTCAAAGCCCTCTTGCTTGGCCTCATCCTCTGCCACTTTCAGGCTGCGTTGTAGGTCGCTGTCGCGACTCGTACGGGCCTTCTCCCTGAGATCCTGCACCTGGCGATGAACTTCGCGAAAGAGGTTTTGGTCGGGCTTGTTCTCCATAACCAGCAGTTTACTCCTAATCCCGCCGTGACACCGCAACGACCGGGCGGTGGCTGGCCTCAAGGCAGTCTGTGATTTCGAGAGCATTGCTAGAGCGGCCGGTGCGGCCCGAAACCCTACTCAGCAGCGTACAAAACGCACTGCGTGCGCGATTTCGCCAGTATCAGGTCCGCGACTATGTGCGACAGCAGGCACAGGCGGAGGAAGCGCTTCGCCGCACGGAAAAGCTGGCCGTCGCAGGACGCCTGACAGCCTCGATCGCTCACGAGATCAACAATCCGTTGGAGGCGGTCACGAACATCGTGTGGCTGTTGCAGAACAATCCCGAGCTGCCCGTCGAGGCTCGAGATTACTTGCGAATGGCGCAGCAGGAACTGGATCGGGTCACCCACATCACCAAGCAGACTCTTGGCTTTTACCGCGAGCCCTCGCAGTCTGCGCAATCAATGTCGGTGAACTGCTGGGTGGTGTGCTGGGGGTGTTCTCCGCTCGGCTCCAGAACAAAGACGTTCGCCTTCAGCGAGACATTGATACTACCCGAAAGCTGATCCACATCCGCAGCGTCGCCAAGCACACCGACTGAGAACCGGGAAGCAAAAAATTTTCCCGCCGGAGAGCTGCAGTGCGTCATTCATTACCGTACGAGATTCGTTCGGAGTGGCTTCCGCATGACGCGCCGTACCGGCTCAAGGCCCTGGCTCAGCAGGAATTTTCTGAAAGCACCCGCTATTCCGGTAGGTTTCGGGCCGCTGGGATAAACCATGGAAAATACGCGGGACAATTTCACCCCTCGCACACGCGCCATCTTCAGGGTGCATAACGCAAGGTGGTTCCGCGCCGCCCATCGGGATGCAAAGGTGACCCCAAGCCCGGCTTCGACTGCGCTCAAGAGCCCTTCCGTCGAATTCAATTCTATTCGGGTGTTGAAATCCTTCTTGCTGATGCCAGCGCGGGTCAATGCCCGCTCGACAACGCGACGTGTCCCGGAGCCAAATTCTCTCATGAGCAGCGGGGCCTCTTTCAGTGCCGCAACATCGATGTCCTTATCAGCCCATTCGTGATCAACAGGGACTACCAGCACCATCTGGTCTTCCATAAAAGGCTCAACATTGAAGTCCTTTCGGGCTGTCGGCCCTTCAATTAGGGCGAACTGAATGCGGCGCGAAGCTAAGGCCTCGAGCATTTCGTCGCTGTTGCCGCAGACGGCGGTAAGGGCGACGCGCGGATGCTCCCGGAGAAATCGGGCCACGAGGGTTGGCAGAATGTACTGCCCAATGGTCTGCGAAGCGCCAACCGCCAGCCGCCCGGTGTCTTGTCCTTGTGCTGCGCTTACCGCGGAAAATGCTTCGTCCGATAAGGCCTTCAACTTATCCGCGTAGGGAAGCAGGGCCTTACCGGCCGGCGTGAGGGTAATATGACCGCCGCTCCGATCGAAAAGAGGAACGGATAATTCTTCCTCCAGGGCTTTGATTTGCTGCGTCACCGCCGGCTGGGTGAGCAGCAATTCTTCCGCCGCACGGCTGAAATTGAGATGATGGGCAACTGCGCGGAATATCTTGAGGCGAAAGTTCTCCATCACTTGCCTTTGATCGCATGCATTCGCATCTGAGCCTAGAGTATATTTGACTCCCTCACCCGCCATCCTGGCATGGAATCTTTGGCTGGTTCTTCGTGTGCTTTCCACAGCTTTGAAGCGCAGCCCAGTGTATGGCTTGGGCGGCATATCCGATCCGGCGGCGGCAACAGAACCCCAGATCACATGTCTTATAGGGCATAAGAATTTCTGCTTGGACATCGGTGCGAAACAGACGCGATGCTTGTAATAACGGCGCAGAACGGCAAGCGGGCGCAATCCAATTCCCCGGAGGAGAACAAAGATGAATTCACTCACTCGTAGAGCGTTTGTTTCGCAAGCTGCCATCGGCCTGGCCGCGTTGGGCATCGCTGCCGACAGCGCCATTCCGGCCAACGCACAGCTCGTATGGAAGGGCTCGCAGTGGAAGCTCGCCGACTTTCGGAAGCTTCTCCACCATCCAGCGACCGTCAAGCAGGTCTACGACGTGGCGCAGGTCAACGACGGAAGATTCCTAAACAACATCAAGAACTCGCTCAACGGCCTGCGCTACGGCTTCGATATTGCGGAAGACCAAATCAAGGTCGTCGCCGCGCTGCACGGGCCGGCCAATCTGCTCAACTATGGCGATCCCGTGTGGAGCAAATACAAGGTTGGCGAATGGCTCAAAGTCACCGATTCCGCCACCGGCAAGCCTGCGGTACGCAACATCTTCTATGCATCCAAACATCCGGTTAATGCCGCCGCCTGGGCCCAAGATCCCGACGACCTTGACTCGGTCTATCAGGACTCCTCCGTACAGACGCTCCAGGCGCGTGGCGTGCAGTTCTTAAGCTGCCACACGGCGCTCGAAGAGCAGGCGCGGTTTCTCGTTCGCCGTCTCCATCTCACCCAGTCGCCGGAGGAAGTCGTCAAGGACATGCTGGCAAACGCGGAGCCGGGAGTTCTGGTTGTGGCCTCCATGGTGGCTGCGATTGCACTGCTGCAGGGGCAAGGCCGCTACACCTACATCACTGCATAACCAGGAGGGCTGCAAGCCGTGCACATCACACGTGAACACTTTGCCGTAATCCTTTTCTGCGGCTGGGCGCTTCTGGCGCAGGCGCAGGCCATGCCGCCGTGGAGCAAGGGCGCGAACGATCCTGCCCAGCAGGGATACGTGTTTCGTATTCCGGATATCGACAATGTTCCCGACCTGCACGGCAACCCTGCCGATGCGCGCCTGGTGCTCTTCATCGGTGGCAATCAGTTCTTCGTGCTTCCGCAACTGGTCGCCGCCTTCGAGCGCCGGCATCCCGAGCTCAAAGGTCATATCTATTACGAAACCCTTCCGCCCGGGATCCTGCGCCGGCAGATCGCCGCCAACGGCGCTATCACCCTTGGCAATCTGACCATCCAAGTCCAGCCGGACGTGTATGAGGCTGGCGCGCGCGCCGTCATCGCGATGCAGAAGGCCGGCCAGCTCGAAGGCGTGGTCAAATACGCGACGAACGATCTCGCCATCATGGTCCGCGCCGGCAACCCGCACTACATCCGCTCGCTCAACGATCTGGGAAAGCCGGATATTCGCTTGTCCATGCCCAATCCGGAGTGGGAGGGCATCGCCAACCAGATTGCAGCTTCGCTGCGTAAGGCGGGCGGCGATGCGCTGGAAACCGCCGTCTACAAAGACAAGGTAAGGAACGGCACAACGCAGCTTACGGAGATCCATCACCGGCAAACGCCGATGCGCATTATGAGCGGTAGCGCTGACGCCGGCGTAACCTGGGCCTCCGAGGCGCGCTTTCAGCAGAGTATCGGAAATCCCATCGAGGCCGTGGCAATTCCGGCGGCACAGAACACCACGGCTATTTACGCGGGAGGCGTGATGAAAAACGCGCCCCATCCGGCCGCGGCGTCTGCGTGGTTAGCCTTTCTGCAGACAAAAGAAGGGCAGGCCATTTATCGCCAGTTCGGGTTCGGGCCGGTGGCGCAGGGCAAAGAATAGGAAGGATTTTTCATGACTGGTCTGCATTGCAAGATTTACCTGCCAGCCGCCGTGGCGGCAGCGCTCCTTTGCGCGATTCTCGTAGTCGCCGGCAAAGCCGCGCCTGCGAATGCGCAAACCAAACCCGCGGTTGCCGGGAGCGTGCCGCCCGGTCTGCCGCAGCAGGGCAAGCTCATCTTCGACAACACACCGAAGTACGCCAGGCTGTATGTCGGCAATAAGCTCTCGTGCAACGACTGTCACGTTGGGAGCGGCACGGCCGACTACTCCGCGCCGATGATCGACCTGGCCGGACTCTTTCCCATGTACAGCAAGCGGGCGGGCCACGTCATCTCGCTGGAGAATCGTATCCAGGAGTGCTTTACGCGCAGCGAAGCCGGGCAGCCGCCCTCCGTAGATAGTGCCACCATGAAGGCGCTGGTTGCCTATATCGATTGGCTTTCCAGAAACGGCGCGAAAGCGAAGCCGTACCAGGGCCGCGGCCTGGTGAAGCTGCCCGCGCGCAAGGGAAATCCGGAGGCCGGCAAAGCGATCTACGCTGCGCAGTGCGCGTCGTGTCATGGCGAGAATGGCTTCGGAATGCCTCCCGCGATACCGGCGCTCTGGGGCAACGACTCCTATAACGATGGCGCCGGCATAAACGATCCCGCCAAGATGGCGAGGTTCGTCATCCACACAATGCCGCAGAATAGTCCCGGAACTCTTTCACCGCAGCAGGCCTATGACGTTGCAGCTTACATTCACACCCAACCTCGCCCAAAATTCAACCCGGCCTACAAGATCTACTAGCATTGGGTCTGCGGTGCTTTGCTTCGTATTACGACGGAGTGTTGGGTCGCGGAAGAAGACAGGGTGCCTCGCTGCTGAGGTGTCTGGCAACCGCGCCAGATCACTATAATTTGCAATTCTCAATAATTGGATGCTGACGCCGCGACAAGCTGACGCACCGGGACAGCGGTCACCCACCCGTAAACATTCGAGACGTAGAGCGTTCCCCCAACGATCACCGGCGAGGAGGGACCGAAGGAGCCTCCAATGTGCTTCTTCCCGAGGAGTTTCCCGTCGGAGATCCGGATAGCCGCGATGTCTCCGGAGTGGTAGGGAATATAGGCTACGCCGTCGAACACCGCCGCCCCCGCGCGTATCTGGCTGCCCAGATGTACGGTCCAGAGCTTCTTGCCCGTTTTCAGATCAAAGGCATGGAAGTTGCCATTTACGGGGCTACCCTCATAAACAATCCCCGCGGTGATAATGGGCGTGGCCGTCTTCATCGCTGGTGGAACCGGTCCATTGCTCATGCGTTGCTGCCACAGGAGCTTGCCCGTCTTTGCATCCAGGGCGAGAAGGACATTCGCCACCGGATTGGATGGATCGCCGGACTCGACTGTCGCCTCCTGCACTACGATGCCGTCGGCATAGGCAGGCGTGCAATCGCTGATCCCGGTGGCTACCAGACCGGGAATCGTGGCCTTCCATACAATCCTGCCGGTCTTCTGATCAAGAGCGTAAAAGTAGTTCGGATATGTCCCTCCCACAAAAATGTAGCCATCTCCTGCAACCGGCGAGGACATGCTCACAAACGACTCGATGTCGCTCTTCCACACTTGCTTGCCGGTTGCCACGTCCACTTTGTACACGTGGCCATCTCCTGTGCCCACGTAGAGAAAGCCGTCAATGTCCACGGGAGTCGGCATCACTTCGCCGGGCGTATGGAAGGCCCAGATCTCCCGCCCGGTTGTTCGGTCCAGAGCGTAAATCGAATTCAGTCCCGGACCCCGAACCGTCCTCTTGCCCTTCACATACTGCATGGTCTTCTCGTAGTTGAAGTAAGCGTTGCCGGTGGAAACAATCACCCGGTCGCCGTCCACCAGCGGATTGCTCATGGTCATGTTCCAACCGTAGTGCGACCAGATCAGCTTGCCGGTCACGGCGTTCAGCGCATAGGTGTATCCGTTATCGTCTCCCACGTAGAGAATTCCCCGCACAACCGACACGCCAACCGGCATGCCAACTGTGTACGCTGTCGTTTTGAAGTCATCATCAAGCGGCGGGCCGCCTAACGGAACCGCTCCCGCGCCGGCAAACGACCATGCCACACCGTTCGTCAGGGAAGCAGGAGCAGACGCAGAGAGCGGGAAAACAGCGTTCCGGCCCATGTTTGAGGCATAGGTTTTCCATTCCTGCGGGAAATACTGCGCAAGCTGAGAGTCAGGGAGGTTTTCTGGCAAGTACTGGTTTGAGAACTCCCCCGCAACTGGATTCGAGCTGCTCGGCGCCTGCGCGCTGCTTGCTGCATAGGTCGGCGTAACCCACATGGCAAGGCCCGCGGCGGCTGCAAGCAGTGCTGTCGAAAGCCGCCGCAAGGACAGAGTCAGAAGCATCCTCTCTTTTCTCATTGGATTCCTTCGAAAGGCGCGCATTCATTCATGCACGCAGGTTGATTCGGCCCGGCATCTGTCGCTCAGGCCTGTAACAAGAGAGTCGCGACCCGCTTCGCCACCTGCGCCGGCCGCGCACTGCCTTCAATCAGCGCCAGCGACTGGGCGCCTTCAAACAGCAGCGCCAGCTCCTGCGCGAGCTCTTTGGGGCGCTTTCTTCCACGATGACGCGCCAGCGCAGCGAATCGCTGGCGGATCCTGCGCTTAGCCTCCAGGGCAATCTCTCGCACCTCCGGGAGAACAACCGATAGCTCATTGACTGCCTTCACAAACGAGCAGCCTCTAAAGTCCTTCGGATCGAGCCACGCCTCGAGCCAATCAAAGATGGCCAGCAGGGGATCGGCCCCGGAAGCAAGCCCGGCCAGGAATCGATCCAGTCTTTCTTCGCGCCTTGCGAGCCGCATGCGCAGACATTCCAGGGCCAGCGCATCCTTTGACCGGAAGTGCTGATAGAGCGTCATCTTGGTGATACCGGCCCGTTGCGCGATCTGGTCAACTGAGACATTGGCGTACGCCTGGGCGGAAAAGAGGTTCGCGGCGGTGGTGAGGATTCGCGTAGTGGTTGCGATGCGTGCTCCGGCCATGGACTATACTTACCAGTAAGTATAATTATTGTCAAGTGAGCAACCACTCCGGCCGATGCCCTCGGTCACGATTCCGAACCTCGGTTTCCAGATTCGGGCACACACTCCCTGAATAGGATTGCAAAGCAACCGACCCGTCCTATGATGAACTGAGCGGCAAGAATCGGCTATTACGCTCTATGCCCGTACCGGATCAGTTCCTGTTCGCGACGCGTCCTTGAGTCCTTCCAATTTCATCCCTCCAATACAATTGGAACTATTTGCGCTAGCCTCGCGTATACAAGGATCGGGCACTATGCAACTCGAAATTAAGAACCTCTGCAAGCGCTATCCCAACGGCACCCAGGCGCTAGAGGATGTCTCCCTGTCTATTCCGCAAGGCATGTTTGGACTGCTCGGCCCGAACGGTGCCGGAAAATCCACGCTAATGCGAACGCTGGCCACGCTGCAGGAAGCCGACCGCGGCAGCGCTCGGCTCATCACCCCAGAAGACACAAAAGCGGTGTCTTCCGGGGGCCCCGGACGGCTCGATGGCATCGACGTGCTGCGGCAAAAAGATGAAGTCCGCCAGCGGCTGGGATACCTGCCGCAGGAGTTTGGTCTCTATCCGAAAGTTTCAGCAGAGATTTTGCTGTCGCACTTTGCCGAACTGAAGGGCATCGGGAACGCGAAGGAGCGGCGCGAGGTGGTCCACGCTCTGCTGCGGCAGACCAACCTGTGGGAGCATCGCAACCAGCCGCTGGGCAGCTACTCCGGAGGCATGAAGCAGCGCTTCGGAATCGCCCAGGCGCTGCTGGGCAATCCCCGCCTCATCATTGTGGATGAGCCGACCGCGGGCCTCGATCCCGAAGAGCGTGTCCGCTTCCAGAACCTGCTCAGCGCCATCGGCGAAAACATCATTGTCATCCTCTCCACCCACATCGTTTCTGACGTCAGCGATCTTTGCCGCCAGATGGCGATCATCCATCAGGGCCGCGTACGCGCGGCGGGCGATCCGGCCGAACTGGTGACGCAATTGAACGATCGCGTCTGGAGAAAGGCGATCGCGCGCTCCGACGTTGCCGATTACCAGCAGCGTTTTCAGGTGATCTCCATGCGGCTGTTCGGCGGGCGCAACGTTCTGCACGTCCTGCAGGATGATTTGCCGGAAGCCGGATTCGAGCCAGTGGCGCCCGACCTTGAGGACCTGTACTTCGCGACCATCAGGGGCTTCACGGTACAGGCACCGGCATCGGGAGCGGCGAACTAGGTCATGCTGGCAAGCATCTTCCTCTTCGAACTTCAGCAGCGCCTGCGGCGCGTCTCCACCTACGTTTACTTCCTGGTCTTCTTCGGCTTCGGCCTGCTGTTCACCCTGATGTCGGGCGGCGCCTTTGCGACTGCCACGGTGGACTTCGGCACTGGCGGCAAAGTGCTGGTCAACTCGCCCTACGCGCTGAACAGCATCATCACCTACATCTGCTTCTTCGGGATCGTAATCACCGCCGCCATTGCCGGCCAGGCGACATATCAGGACATTGACACCAAATCGACCGACTTCTTCTACACCGCGCCGATCACCAAGTTCGATTACCTCGGCGGACGCTTCCTGGGCGCCTTCGCCATCCAAGTCCTCATCTTCGCCAGCGTAGGGTTGGGCACATGGGCCGGCGTGATGACGCCATGGCTGGACAGGACCCGCGTCGGAACGCAAATCGCCGCGGCGTTCTTCCAGCCATATTTCATCAACGTTATTCCCAATCTGCTTTTTCTGACCGCGATCTTCTTTGCCCTGGCAACGCTGACGCGCAAGATGCTGCCAGTCTACGTCGCCGGCGTGCTGGTATTGATCGGTTATTTCGTGGTCGCACAGAATTCGGCGGCGTTTGGAACAAGCGTGCACTTCGCCCTGCTCGATCCTCTCGGCAGTGCCGCTATTGATCGCATGACCCGCTATTGGACGCCGTTCCAGCGCAACACACAGCTCATTCCGCTGGGCGGCATCTTGCTGGCGAATCGGCTGTTGTGGCTAGGCGTGGGCGGGCTTTTCCTCGCGTTTGCCTATGCGCGCTTTGGCTTCGCCTATCCTTCCGAGAAAAACAAAGTCCGAAAAATCGTCGAGGAAAAGGAGGCGGTCTCAGCCACAGCGACGCTGCCCATTGCGCATCCGGCGTTTTCATCGTCGGCTTCACTGCGGCACTTGCTGTCGCTCACCCGCATTCAGTTCACCGAAACAGTCAAGAACGTCTTCTTCGCCGTGCTGATGCTGGCCGGCTATGTGTTCGCGGTCGTGGTCGCATCCGGAGTCACCGCCCCGGAGGCCACGCGTACTTATCCCGTGACTCACCAGATGCTGATGATGGCGGGCGCCGGATTCTTCATCTTCGCCATCGCCATCATCATTTTCTATTCCGGCGAGCTGGTGTGGCGCGAGCGTGACGCGCAACTCAACCAGGTGATCGATGCCTTTCCGCTGCAGCGTTGGGTGCTGTTCTGCTCCAAGCTGTTCGCGCTGATGCTGGTGCAGGTGCTGGTGGTGTTCACCATGATGCTCGCCGGCCTCACGGTGCAGGTCGCGCAGGGCTACTACCATTTCCAATTTGGCCTCTACTTCCGCGAGCTGTTTTTCAATCGGCTGACCGAGCTCTGGATTTTGTGCGTCCTGGCAATGTTCATCCAGACCCTCGTCAACAACAAGTATCTTGGCCACTTTGTGATGGTGCTCTACATCGTCGCCACCATCGCGCTGCCGCCCGCGGGGTTTCAGGATTATCTCTATCGCTTCGGCCAGACTCCCCCGGTGACCTATTCCGACATGAACGGCTATGGCCCGTTCCTCGCTCCGCTGATTTGGTTCCGGCTGTATTGGGGAATCGCCGCCGTTTTGCTGGCGATCATCACCAGCCTGCTCTGGATGCGCGGAACGGACACGAATTGGCGGGTGCGACTCGCGCTGGCGCGCCAGCGATTTTCCGGCGCCAACCTTGCCGGCGTGGCAGCCTGTGCCGTGCTGTTGCTGGGCGTCGGTGGATTCATCTTCTACAACACGCATATCCTGAATCCCTACCGCACCACCTTCCAGATCGACGAGGCACGTGCGCAATACGAGAAGAAGTACAAGCAGTACTGGTCGCTGCCGCAGCCGCGCATCACCGACGTGAACAGCCACTACGATATTTATCCCGATACGCGCTCCGTCTCCGTCAGCGGAACCATGTGGCTGGAGAACAAGACCAACGCCAACATCGATCGCATAGCCATCACGATCTGGCCGGTGGATCTTGCGCCGTTACCACGCCCGCACATCAAGGTAAAGCAGCTCAATTTTGCCGGCGGACAGACCGCGCTGATCGACGATCCATCGCTCGGCTTCTATCTTTACAAGCTGCCGCAAGCGTTGCCGCCGCACGGCCGCATTCCACTCAGCTTCGCGCTCGAATACGACAATCCCGGATTCGGCAACTCGCGGCCCAACACCGACATCGTGCGCAACGGCACCTTTATCAACGACCGTTACTCGCCATACATCGGTTATGCGCCCGACATAGAGTTGATGGACGACAGCACGCGCCACAAGCACGGACTCGACAAAGCGCGCCGGCTACCGACGCTGGATGATATTGCCGCTCGCCAGTACAACAGCGGCAGCTTCGACGCCGACTGGATCAACTTTGAAGCCACCGTCTCGACCAGCCCCGACCAGATCGCCATCGCTCCCGGATATCTGCAGAAGGAATGGGTACAGGATGGCCGCCGCTACTTCCACTACAAGATGGACGCGCCCATCCTCAACCTGTATTCCATCCAGTCAGGCCAGTATGCGGTGCGCCGCGACAAGTGGAAGAACGTCAACCTGGAGATCTACTACCATCCCGGCCACGAGTTCGATCTCGACACCATGATGGAAAGCATGAAGGAGGCGCTGGCCTATTGCTCGGCGAACTACAGCCCGTTTCAGTTCCATCAGCTTCGCATTATCGAGTTCCCCGGCTATGGCACGTTTGCCGAATCGTTTGCCAACACGATTCCGTACTCGGAGTCGATCGGCTTCATCACCAAAGTCAGCGACAAGCCGGATGTGGTGAACATGCCGTTTTACGTGACCGCGCACGAGACCGGGCATCAGTGGTGGGGACATCAGGTGATGTCGGCCTACGTGCAAGGGGCGACTTCCATCGACGAGACCATGGCGCAGTACACCGCGCTGATGGTGATGAAGCATCACTTCGGCGGCGATTCCATGAAGAAGTTCCTGCACTTGGAACTTATGCAGTATCTGAGCGGCCGCGGGCAGGAGCACAACGAAGAGAACCCGCTGTATAAGGTCGATCCCAACCAGGGATACATTCACTATCGCAAGGGCTCGCTGGTGATGTATCGCTTGCAGGACGCCATCGGCGAGGACAACGTGAACGCCGCGATCAGGGAGTTCATCAAGACGTTTGCCTTCAAGGATGGGCCGTATCCCGTGTCGCTTGATCTGGAGGACGACTTCCAGCGGTTCTCGCCTCCGCAATATCCGCAACTGTTCGAAGATCTGTTCCGCACCATCACGCTTTACGATGTTCGCACCCTTTCCGCCGACTACGTTCCACAACCTGACGGCAAGTACCAGGTCCATCTGACGGTCGAGGCGAAGAAGATTCGGGCCGACGGTCGAGGTCAGGAGCGCCCGATTCCGATTAACGACTGGATCGATATCGGCGTCCTCGATTCCAACGGAAAATATCTATACCTGCAGAAGCAGAAGATCGATCAAGAGAAGACTGAACTGACTATCACGGTTGACAGGCTCCCGGCAAAGGCAGGGATCGATCCGCTGGATGAGCTCATCGCGCGCAATCCCGACGCGAACGTTATCGCTGTCAGCAAGCAATAAGCAGCACGCCGCTGTCCGAGCCGGCCACGAGCGAAGCCGAAGGTGAAAACACCCCACTACGAGTCGGAAGAGATCTGCACCAGCGGATTGTGGGCGTGAATGGGCTTCACCTCTTCATGCAGCAGGGCGAGGGCCTCGTCGTCTTCATACTTTGTCGAGAAAGTGGCCCGCACGGTGGCCAGGAAGCCCTGCCATGAGCCGAAGGTATCGTGTACGGCCGAGGCCTCGTAGCCGCTGTGCACCATGCAGTTGGCGCACTTAGGATTGCCTGACTCGGCGCCATAGCGATGCCACTCGACTTCGCGCATCAGCTCGTCAAAAGTGTCGGCGTAGCCATCCTGCAGCAGATAACACGGCTTCTGCCAGCCAAAAAGGTTGAAGGTGGGCATGCCCCACGGCGTGCATGGGTAGTCGCGCTTGCCCATCAGGAATTCCAAAAAGAGCGGTGATTGGTTGAAGACCCAGCTCTTCTTTCGGTTGGCGAGAATCGCGCGGAAAAGCCGGCGGGTGCGAGCCCGGCCCAGGAAATGCTTCTGGTCGGGCGCTTTGTCGTAGGAGTAGCCGGGCGAAAGCATCATGCCTTCGACGCCAAGCTCCATCATCTGGTCGAAGAAGCGGCGGACGCTAGCCGGGTCAGCGCCGTCGAACAGCGTGGTATTTGTCGTAACACGGAATCCTCGCCGCAGCGCCTCCTTCATGCCCGCAAGCGCCAGCTCGTAGCCGCCTTCGCGGCAGACGGAAAAGTCGTGGTTCTCGGGCTCGCCGTCCAGGTGTACGGAGAACGTCAAATACTTGCTGGGCTTGAACAGGCCGATCTTGTCTTTCAGCAGCAGGGCGTTGGTGCACAGGTAAATGTACTTCTTGCGCGCGACGAGCCCTTCGACGATCTCAGCGATCTGCGGATGCATCAGCGGCTCGCCGCCAGGGATGGAGACCATGGGCGCGCCGCACTCGTCCACCGCGCGGAAGCACTCTTCCGGCGATAGGTTTTGCTTGAGCACGTGCGCCGGGTACTGGATTTTGCCGCAACCGGCGCAGGCCAGATTGCAGCGAAACAGCGGCTCCAGCATCAGCACCAGCGGGTAACGCTTGCGCCCGCGCAGGCGTTGCTTCAGGACATAAGTCGCCACCGTCCACATCTGCGATAGGGGAACTGCCATTGCGCCTCTAACCTTCTTTCAAAGTCTGGCTCCGCCGGGCCGGTGTGGTTTCGCGGCCTTCGGGGCACCAAACGCGAACGCGAGTTCTTCTTCGCTTTTGTATATGATTCTCAAGCTCCTAGTCAAGGTTGGCTATGGTGACGGCTGGCTCAATGTCCTGGTTTCGCTGCAGCCTGCTGGCTTTGCCGGGCATCGGCAAGGTCGCCAAGCTGGCGGTAGGCGGCTGCCAGGTTGGTCAACGCCGCAGCCTTCAGCGCGGAATCGTGCGTGTAACGGACGGTCACCTTATAGTGCTCGATAGCCGTCGCCAGATTCCCTTGCCTTTGCTCGTAAATCCCGATATTCATGTTGCCGACAGGATCGTCGGGATAGATCGCCACGGCTTTGAAAAAGTGCGAGACTCCTTCCTCGACCCGACCCTCGCTCAGCAGGGCCTTGCCCAGGTTGTTTTCCGCCAAAAAATTGCCTTGCGTGACTTGCACGGCATTGGTCCACAAGGTGACGTTGTTGCGCCAGTAGCGAACCTGGCGATACGCAACTACGCTCAGCGCCGCTAGTACCGCAATGCTGGCGCTGCGCAACACCACCGCCGGCAGACGCTTTCGCTCAGCCCAATCCGCCAAGCCCCAGCAGATCATTATGAATAGCCCAATGAATGGCAGGTACGCGTAACGATCGGCAATGCCCTGCCGCCCTTCGTACCCCACGCCTTCGAAGCCCAGCATCGGCACCAGCGTTCCCAGGAAAAACAGCCATCCCACCAGCAAGTAAGGACGGCGCCGACGGGCCGCAAAAGCCGCGGCTGTCACCAGCACAAGGAGCAATGCCGACAATGCGGCTTGCCACAGCGGAACGTGATCCGGATGAGGATAGAAAGCAGCCAGCTTCGCAGGCCAAAACACCTTGCCGATGTATTGCACATAGGAGACCAGCGCGTACTCGACGCGCAAGCCGAGCGGATACGAGACCTTGGTGTTGTCAGCGTGCAGCGCGCTCATGGTCAGCACCGCGCTGATTGCCGCCAGCGCAAACAACGGAAGCTTCTCCCAGACCAATTGCCATTCGCTGAAACACCGCTTTTCGCTATTCGCAATTCGATTTTCGCCGGAAGTTTCATCGGAGCTGCTCTGGCGAAGAGCGAAAAGCGAAGAGCGAAAGGCGAGCCTTTTTAGCGGCCAATAGTCCCAAAGCAACAGCACAAACGGAAACGTGATGACCTGCGGCTTGGCCATGAGCCCGAGGGCGAACAAGACAGCGACAACGAAGTACCGCCGCGCTTTGGGGTCGGCAACGTACCAGCGATAGGCTCCCAGCGCCAGCAGGAAAAACACCATGCTGAGCGAAGTCTTGCGCTCGGCGATCCACACCACCGGTTCGACGTTGATCGGATGCAAAGCAAACAGCGCTGCCACCATGAAGCTGCGGCCGGCATCGCCCGTCGCCCGCCGCAGCACCCAAAAAAGCAGCAGCACATTCAGCACGTGCAGCAGCAGATTGACCTCGTGCGGGCCGGAGGGATCCAGATCGAACAGTTGGCAATCCAGCGCGTGCGAAAGCCAGGTCAGCGGATGCCAGGTGCCGACGTGATAAGTAGTGAACGCCCAGCGCACGGTGTTCCACGTCAAGCCATCCTGTACATGGAGGTTTTGCGTGACGTAAAGAGTGTCATCGTAATTCGCGAAGGGATAGCCGTTGACCCTGAAATAGAGTGCGACGGTGACGACGACCAGAACAAAACTCAGGGCAGCATCTCGCCGCCAGGCGACATTCTTCGCCGGGGACGAAATCCGCTGCCCAGGCGTGCCGCCTTGCTGTGCCGTAGCTGAAGCTGTCTCTGACATGGGGCCAATTCTGTTGGCGACACAGTTTCGAGTTTCACGTTTCCAGTCGCGACCGCATCGGCGGCACAGTTGCAAGGTGCAACCCAGCGAAGCGTGCGCGTGTCAGTTCACAGCCTCTTCTTGAAACTCGAAACTCGAAACCCGATCAATGCTCTTGCCCCTGCAACTCCCTCGCTTTTTCGAAACAGGCTTGGGCCTGCCCGGCTTCCCCGAGGCTGCGATAGGCGCGACCCATGTTGTCCCAGGCCGTGGCCTTCAACCCGGTGCTGGTGCTCAGGACAATCGCTTTCTTATATTGCTCGATGGCATCCCGCAAGTCGCCATGCGTGTGCTCATAGAATCCGATGTTGAAGGCGCTGTAGGGATCGACGGGGTGGATGGCCGCGGCCTCGCGGAAGTGCACGATGGCCTCTTCGAGCCGCTGGCTTGCCATAAGCGCCCCACCGAGATTGTCCTGCGCGACGTAGTTAGGCGGCGTTACCTCGACGGTGTGCGTCCACAGCGTCACGTTGTCACCCCAATATCCGATCTGCCGGCGAGCCGTCACGCTCAGCCCCAGCAGCACCGCGATGCTCAGAGCCGGCAAGAACGCAGCCGGCAGGTGCTTCTCCTCGGCCCAGTCGCTTACGCCCCAGCAAAGCATGATGAATATCCCCACGAGAGGCAGATAAGCGTAGCGGTCGGCCATTGCCTGCCGCCCGACCTGCACCAGGCCGATCATGGGAACCAGCGTCCCCAGGAACCACAGCCAGCCCACCAGTAAATAGCGGCGACGGCGGTGCCTGACCACGAACACGGTTATAGCCAGCAGCACCAGCAACGCTCCAAGGACCTGCCACGCCCTTAGTCCGGCTCCCGGGTACGGATACATCGGCGCCAGATTGGTGGGCCAAAAAGCCTTCCTCAGATACTTGACATACGAAACCAGCGCGTTAGAAAGGCGCATCGGAAGCGGCGAGACATCCAGCGAAAGTACCGCTCTGCTGGCGCGCTGCGCCTTCATCGTTATCGCCGCGCTGGCCGCGGCCAGGGCGAACAGAGGAAGTTTCTCGATCAGCAGTTGCCTTGGGCTGTTTGCTAATTGCTGTGCGCCATTCGCGGTTCGCTCTTCGCCAGAAATTTCATCCGAGCTGCTCTGGCGAATAGCGAAAGGCGAAGAGCGAAATGCGACTCGTTGCAGCGGCCAGTAATCCCACAGCAGGAGAACGAACGGAAATGTAATGACCTGCGGCTTGGCCATCAGCCCGCAGGCGAACAACGCCGTAACCGCAGCATAGCGCGCTCCTTTCGGCTTCGCCGCATACCACCCATAGGCTCCCAGCGCCGGCAGGAAAAAAAACATGCTCAGCACCGTCTTGCGCTCGGCGACCCAAACCACCGACTCGACATTGATGGGGTGCACCGCAAACAGCGCTGCCACCACAAAGCTACGTCCGGCACACCCGGTAGCACGCAACAGCACCCAGAACAGCAGCGCTGCATTCAGCCCGTGCAACACCATGCTGGTCTCGTGAGGGCCGGCAGGATTGACGTCGAACAGCTCCACGTCCAGAGCATGGGAGAGCCAGGTCAAGGGATGCCAGTTGCCGGCATCGTAGGTGCGGAACGCCCAAGTCACGGTGTCCCAGGTGAGACCGTTTTGCACACGAAGGTTGCCGGTTACGTAGACGTTATCGTCGTAGTTGACGAAAGGGTGGCTCTTGACCGGATAGTACAAAGCCAGGCTGAGGAGAATGAGCAGCAGGCCGAGCAGATAAGTGTGCCTCCCCAGCGCAGCATACAGCCCCGCCGGTCGCGATCCTACTGCCTCATCCTGCTGCAGGCCGACAGAACTCACGGCATCCCTTCGCTGCACGAGTATAGCTGATTGGACGCTGCTCGCTTTCCCCGGAAACGGCTTTTTGCTATTCGTTTTTCACGGTTCGCCGGAGTCGAGACCCCCAATTAGTGAAGCTCAGCGGCGAGACAGGGGTCCTTCGACCCCGGCGCGCCAAAAGCGGCGCGTCTCCGCTCAGGATAAGAGCCGTCGTAATTTTGCCGGATGCGAAGAGCGAAAGGCGAAACGCAAAGCGGCCTTACTGCGCCATGGCGTAATAGCCCTGGCGGGCGTGGACCTCGAGCTTTTGCGGGGTTCGCACCTCGATGTGGAGAGCGTGAAATCCTGGAACCGCCTGTTGCGGTGCGAAGGAGACGTAATACTGGGTGCGCAACTCCTGCTCGATTTGGGCAAAGGCAGCATCGAGGTCTTGGCTGGACTGGACAACGTATTGCCGTCCTCCGGTCGCCTCAGCCAGACGCTGCAGGACCTGATCGCCACGCTCCGGAGCAGCTTTGGAATGGATGGTTAGAGCGTAAATCTGGGTTTCGGCGTTCTGGGCTGCGGCGATTACTTCCCGCAGGTCGCGGAAGCTATCTGTGTCGTCGCCATCGCTGAGAACGATGAGGGCGCGATGCGCCAGTTTGCCATCGTTGGTGTTCTCGCCGGTACAAGCGGTGTACAAGGCGTCGAACAAGCGAGTGCCCCATCCCGGTTGCCGCAGGCGTTCGATGGCGTCAAACAACTCCTGCCGGTTGGCAGTGGGAGCTTGCCACAGCTTGACGTTTCCGCCAAACGCCATGACAAAGGCGGTATCGGTCTGCGGGCGCAGAGTGCGGCCCAGAAAGCTGACCGCGGCAGACTTCTCCTGAGGCAGTGCGCGCCTGACGGAATCGCTGGTGTCCAGAACCAGGCCGAGGCGCAGCGGCAGATTCTGGGCGCGCTCAAATTCCTTGAAGCGAGTGACCGGCACGTGGTTATCAAAGATGCGGACCTGCTGCGCAGTAAGGTCCGGGACAAGGCGGCCGTGTTGGTCGGCCACCGAGAACTGCAACCGCACCTCGCGAATACTGCGACGGAAGCTGAACTCAGGCGTGGCGGCCGGAAGGGGGTCGCCGGTATCGGGCAGAGCGGGCAGCGGAGGAAGAGCGGCGGTAACCCGGCTGCTGTAGTCGGAAGAGGCGGCAAGCGCACCCGACGGCGCGCCGTTCGAGCCGGCACTGCCGAAGTCGCCGGAGGCCCACTCCGCCATGCCGGCCAGGGCCACCCCGCTGAGAGCGAGCGACAAGCCTGTAGTTAACATCGACCTCTGCACAAATGAGTTATCGGCGACCCGACAGAGCGGCTTGAGAACCGCCGCAGCACGAAAGGAGACGAAATTCCTACCCGAGCAGGACTTCCCCCACACCCAATGCGCGCCTGCCGCCGAAACGCGTGCGGCTCTTTGGGCAATGTGTACCTGTCCAAAGGATCGAGCCCACACCTGCCACCCCCCACCCCATGAATGAGAGCGACGGTAAGCCGATTTGGTTGTTTCTAATTGGCCGACAATGACGAAGGCCGGGAGCGGGCGGAGCCTCTCGGGCGTCGATTAACTATCGTCTCTTTTGACCCTCTAGATAGCTTCAGGTAAGGCTGGCCCTGGGTAGGAGGGATTAGCTAGAGATGTCGATTGCTGTTGATGTCCCGATTTTGATCCCAGTTCTGATTGGGAGCAAGGTGTTTCCAGCATTGTTGCCGGGAATCTCCGCATTTGGGAAAAAAGCTGCGAAAATTGAGGGTTGCTGCATAAACGCGGTACAGCGTCAAGCTGTGAACGGGTAGGAAGATTCGATAAAGATTCGCCATTGGCAGGACAGGTGGCGGCTTGTGCGCCGTTCCTGTAGTAACCTATTGAACAGAAGGAATGCCCGCAGAAAAAGTCTTAGTCGTTGACGACGAAAAGCTGGTTCGTTGGTCGCTGCGCCAGAAGTGCGAAGAGTGGGGTTATCACGTCCTGGAGGCTGACAACGGCTCGGCAGCGTTGTGCATGGCCCACAACGAGTCCCCCGACCTCGTATTGCTCGACGTGCGCCTGCCCGATACCAACGGCATCGAAGTCCTGGAACAACTGAAGAAGTCGGGCGACGCGCGCGCGGTCATCATGATCACTGCCGATCCTCAGCTTGAGGACGTTAAGACTGCGCTCAAGCTCGGTGCCTACGATTTCGTCGGCAAGCCGCTCGATTTCGACGAGCTGGCGGTGGCCGTCAAAAACGCGCTGGAAACCACGCGGCTGCGTTCCGAGGTGGAATCGCTGCGCGGTGAGATGCGGCGCCGCACCGGCTATCACCACGTCATCGGCGTTTCGCAAAAGATGGCCGAGCTGATGGGCTTCGTGCACAAAGTCGCTGCCAGCGAAGCTACTACCATCCTGATCCAGGGAGAAAGCGGCACCGGCAAAGACCTCATCGCGAAGGTGATCCATTACCAGAGCCGCCGGCAGGAGAAACCCTTCGTCGCCATCAACTGTTCGGCCATTCCGGAAACTCTGATGGAGGCCGAGCTCTTCGGCCACGAGCGCGGCGCCTTCACCGACGCCAAGGCCATGAAGAAGGGCCTGTTCGAAATGGCGGACGGCGGCACACTCTTCCTTGACGAGATTGGCGAGCTCTCGCCCTTGCTGCAAGCCAAACTGCTGCGCGTGCTGGAAGACCAGCTCATCCGCCGCGTGGGTGGCGTCCGCGACATGCAAGTGGATGTGCGTGTCGTCGCCGCCTCCAATCGCGATCTGGAGCGTGCCGTGCGCGAAAACGACTTTCGCCGGGACCTGTATTACCGCCTGGCAATCATCTCCGTCTACTTGCCTCCGTTGCGCGAGCGCAAGGATGACATTCTTCCCCTGGTGGAGTTCTTTATTGCGCGCTACAACCGCAAGTTCCGCAAAAACGTAACAGGCATCACGGATGAGACACGCACGCTGATGCTGAAGTACGACTGGCCGGGCAACGTCCGCGAGCTGAAGAATGCGGTGGAACGGGCGATGATTCTGGAGGACAACAATCAGCTCCAGCCTGACTACCTGCCCTTTGCCGTGGCGCAACAGCATTCCGCGCTGACGGCGTTTGAGATCTCCTCCGGCCGCAACGGCAATGCCGGCGGGAAGCAATTACCCGACGGCCGCAGTTTACCCAAGCTGGAGATTCCTCCGGGCGGGACATCGTTGGAAGAGGTGGAGCGCGAGCTTGTGGAGTTGGCGATGTCGCAAGCGAGCGGCAACCAGACCCACGCCGCCAAGCTGCTAGACATCAGCCGCGACGCGCTACGCTACAAGCTGAAGAAATTCGGACTCATCCGCGCCGAAGAAGATGAATCCTCCGCGGCCGCGCAGTAAGGGCGGGGATCGTCTTCTAACCTTCGCGTCCCCGCGAAGATGTTTGCCGCTGCAGCAGGCCGGCGATGGCATCCAGCAGAGCCTCCGGTCCTTCGCCTTTGGAGAGGAAGCCATCAACAAATTCCAATCCAGCGGGCTCCTCTGCCGCCGCCGATACGATGAGGATCGGAACCTGCGGCTTGAAATCTTTCATCTCCTTGGCAATTTCCACCCCTGTCTTTTCCGACAAAAAGTGGTCGGCGATTACCATGTCGACGGGTTGTTGTTTGAATAATTCCAGCCCCTCCTCGCCGGATGCGGCGGTGAGCACGGAGTAGCCGGCGTGGGTGAGCAGTATCTTGCGGACCCGCAGGGCAATCTCGGCATCGTCAATGCACAGAATGAGCGAGTGCTGCAAGGCAGGCAATGTAGAAGGTGTCATGGCCGCGCTATCCGCAGAAAGTATATCGCCGCGGTCAAGCCCTACACCAACAATTCTCCGCCGGTAGTGTCCGAAGCAATCTCGGGACACTACCGGACTCAAGTCCACCGCTCAGAAGGGAATCAGACGGTGCTTCTTCTTTTTCTTCGAGGAACTTTCCTTCGAGGGGTCGATCGGCGGCGCCTGTTGTTGTCCCGCGTTGCTGGATGCGCTGCTCGGGCTGCTGCTGGAGCCAGAGTTGGCGAGATCGTTGATTTGCGTCGGCGGGGGCAACGGAGCCGGCCCGTTATTGGCGGCTGGAGCCAGGTCGTTTCTCATCTCCGTACCGGCGGAGTTATCAGCCGGTGCGGGGTTGCCGACGGCGCCGGTGGTAGCGTTGTTATCGCTAGCGTTAGTAGCCGCGTTGTCGCTCGGGGTGGTTGTGCCAGGCTCAGCGTCGGAGCGCGGTATCGGTGCGTTCGGCGGCGCTGCAGCGCCATCCTCCACCCGCTCCACCGACACCTGATTGTTTCCTCCGGCGCTGGCCATGGTCGCCTTTACGCTGTCCTCGGCGGAGCGAACCATATCGGGCGCGCTGGTCTGCTTCGGGTCGACCAGGGTCGGCTCGCCCACTTTGTCGGCCTCGGAAACATCGGGCGCGTGACGAAAGTTCTCCATCACCTTCCCTACCTTACCCAATGAGCTGCGGCTGACTATCTCGGCTTTGTTTTTTGCGATGGCCTCTGGCGTTGCTTTGGGAATAGGCTGCTTCAGCGCCCGCAGACGCTTTTTGGCATCGTCGGCGCGGTCCTCTAGGGGGTATCGCGTCAGAATGCGGTCATAGGCGGCAATCGCTCCCGCATTGTATTGCTTGATGAGGCGGCCCTTCGCGGCCTCAGGAACCTTCGATCGCCGAATGAGATCCGCCTGCCCCTCGTAGGCGCCGCCCAACTCATACAAGGCCTCGTCAGCTCCGCTGTAGAGGGGATAAGTGTCGACGACCGACTTGAAGCGAGCAATAGCGGCGATATAGGCGTCGCGCAGGTAATAGAAGTGCCCAATCAGGTATTCCCGGCGGGCCAGCACCTCCTGCACTTCCAGCAGACGCTCCTTGGCCTGCGGGATCAGCGGACTGTCGGGAAACTGCAGGATCATCTGGCGATATTCTTCCTCGCCGCGCAGGGCGTGCGTGGGATCGCGATCTGCCTTCTCCATCTCGCGGAAGTGGATGTTGGCGATTTTCATCTGCGCTTCCGCGGCTTCCGGCATGTTGGGAAAGAAGGTGATGAAGTCCTTGTACTCGCTTTCGGCTTGCGCAAACGCGGCCGCGCCGCCTTCGTCATACCACGAGTCGCCGATGGCCAGCTTGGCGCGGGCCACGTATTCCGAGTCCGGATAGGTGTTGATCAGGGTCTGCAGGCTCAGACGGGCGACGTCATACTTGGCGTGCTTCATCGCATCCATGGCGCGGTCGAACAGCACCTTGTCCGGCTGTTTCGAGTCAACATCGGCGATGGGATTCTGGACCTTGTTCTTCTTTTTTTTCTTCTTTTGCTTCTTCTTGTCGTTAGTGTGCAAAGGGACCGTGGTCGTGGTGGTCTGGCTGGTTCCATTCGCGGTGGTTGTAGTCGTATTTTGGCTTTGAGTGCCCGAGCTATCTTGCGCGACAGAACATAGCGACACCAGGATTGCTCCCACCATGACCGCTATAAGTTTGCGAGGAAACATCCTACTCACCCTATGAAATCGTGTGCCGCCCTTGCGGGGCTGCGGAACGTCTTCCACTTTTTCTTTCCCTAGCGCCCCCCACCCCACTACGCACAAAAACGCGCGTATTGTGGACCCGGTTCGCGCTGAGCTATTTACTTTCGCCCTAGGGCTTTCACAACTGGCTACTGACAACTGGTCTAGACGCGCTGCAGGGTGGCTTCCTGGGCCGCCTTCAGCAGCGCCTCGGCATTATGCGCCGGATCGCCTTTGCCAAAAATATGACTGCCGGCAACGAAAATCTCCACTCCCGCACGAACTGCCGCGCCAATTGTGTCCAGGTCGATACCGCCGTCGATCTCGATGCGGAAATCTACGCCTTTGGCGGCGCGCATGGTCGCCAACTTGCGAACTTTCTCCAATGCTCCCGGGATAAAACTCTGGCCGCCGAAGCCGGGATTGACCGACATCACCAGTACGTGGTCGATGATGTCCAGCACCTCGCCCAAGGTCTGCACCGGAGTCGCCGGATTGATTGCCACCCCGGGACGCATACCGTGGCTGCGAATCAGGTGCAGGCTGCGATTCAGATGGACACAAGCTTCCTGATGCACCGTGATCCAGTTGGCGCCGGCGTCGGCAAAAGCCGGAATGTACTGGTCGCAATTCTGGATCATCAGGTGGCAGTCGAGGGGAACCTCCACCGCCTTGCGCAGCGAGGCGACCACCGGCGGGCCAATGGTGATATTGGGCACAAAGTGTCCGTCCATTACATCCACGTGTAAGAGCGTGGCACCGCCGCGCAACGCAGCCTGGGCATCTTCCGCCAGGCGGGCGAAATCGGCGGACAGAATGGACGGCGCTATCTCGATCAAGACACACTTCTCTCGCGGCGTATTTTACTGAGATTTTAGCACGCGGAGCCACCCCGCTCTATGCCCGGCAAGTGGGAGAAACACTAGCTCCCGTGGATCTTGTCCCATGGCGACGAGCATGGGGCGCGCCCTATCGCTTGCGCGCGGCCTTCCAGGCCTCCTGGCAGCCTCCGTGCTCATCGTAGGTGATGATCAGCAACGTCTGGTTCCACGGCAGTCGGCACGCAAATGGCCGTTTACAATGGCCGTTTATTCCTTGACACTGGCGCTCAAGAAGTAGTAGTCTCCAACAACTTATTTTAGCGATTTTTGTGCCGCACCTCGTGGGGGGACGGCTTCCCGCAAAAATTGACTCCCTGGCAATTCCGGGATGTTTCGTTTGTGTTGAGCTCACATGGACGAGAGCGCCAGCCGGCAAGAGCCGTTCAAGCTAAATTGTCGAATTTACAAGGAGAGAACATGAGTACTGCAACTGCTGAAGCATCGGCCATGCTTCGCATCAACGACACGGCCCCCGACTTTACGGCTGAGACTACGCAAGGCCCGATTCAATTTCATAGCTGGATCGGCGATGGCTGGGCGATTTTGTTCTCCCATCCCAAGGACTTTACGCCCGTGTGCACCACCGAACTCGGCTACATGGCCGGGCTGCAACCGGAGTTCGCCAAGAGGAACTGCAAGATCATCGGGCTGAGCGTCGATCCCGTGTCCGAGCATGCCCGGTGGGCAACCGATATCGAGGAAACGCAAGGACACAAGGTGACCTATCCCATGATTGGCGACCCGGAACTCAAAGTCGCGAAGCTCTACAACATGTTGCCGGCGGCGAGCGGCAGCACGTCACAGGGCCGCACGCCGGCGGATAACGCCACCGTGCGCACCGTCTTCGTCATCGGCCCCGACAAGAAGATCAAGCTGCAGCTGGTCTATCCCATGAGCACCGGCCGGAACTTCGATGAAGTGCTGCGCGTTCTCGATTCCTTACAGCTCACAGCCAACCACCAGGTCTCAACCCCGGCGAACTGGAAAGCCGGTGATGACGTGATCATCAACGGCAGCGTTTCCAATGATGAAGCCAAGAAAAAGTACCCTGGCGGTTGGAAGGCGCCGAAGCCGTACCTGCGGATTGTGCCCCAGCCGAAATAGCCTGTGCGGTCCAGGAGGCGCGCGGGGTGCCTACGCCCGCGCATGGGAAGAGGTTCTATGATTCTGAAACAGTACTATCTGGGCTGTCTGGCCCATGCCTCTTACTTGCTCGGAGACGAGGCCACCTCGACCGCAGTCATCGTCGACCCGCAGCGCGACATTCAGCAGTACCTGGCGGACGCGGAAAAATTTGGCCTCCAAATCCGCCATGTCTTTCTCAGCCATTTCCACGCTGACTTTGTCGCCGGCCACCTGGAGTTGCGCGACCATTGCGGCGCGACCATCCATCTCGGCTCCCGCGCCCAAGCGGAATACGGCTTCCTCGCGATGAAGGACGGCGATACCCTTGAGTTCCCGGGGCTGCGCCTGCAAGTGCTTGAGACCCCCGGCCACACCATTGAGTCGATCTCGATCCTGGTCTTCGATTTGCAAAAGGACCCGGCAAGACCCCACGCTGTTCTCACCGGAGACACTCTGTTTATTGGTGACGTCGGGCGGCCGGATCTGCGCGCTTCGCTGGGGTGGACAGCCAACGATCTTGGCGCCCACCTCTACGACTCGCTGCACAACCGGCTGTTGCCGCTTCCAGATGAGACGCTCATTTATCCCGCTCACGGGGCCGGTTCTCTGTGCGGGAAGAATCTTTCCTCTGACACAGTCTCGACACTAGGTGTTCAACGGCGGCTGAACTACGCCCTGCAGCCGATGACGAAGGAGGAATTCATTCGTTTGGTCACGGCGGACCAGCCCGACGCTCCGCCGTACTTTACCTACGACGCCATTCTCAATACCCGGGAGCGCACCACACTGGACAAGAATCTGGAACAGGTTCTCTATCCCGTCGATCTCGCTGAGGTCCTCAGGTGGAAGGATGCGGGCGCCCAGATTCTCGACGCCCGCGAGCCCGCCGAATACGCCAAGGGGCACTTCGCCGGCAGCATTAACATCGGACTCGGCGGCTCATACGCCAGCTGGGCAGGCACGGTCCTCGACCCGGTCAGAGCCATCGTCATCATCGCCGAGCCGGGACGCGAACAGGAAGCCGCTCTGCGATTGGGTCGCATCGGTTTCGACCACGTCAGAGGTTACCTGAAGAGAGGCATGGAAGCGCTTGCCGGAAGCCCGGACCTGGTGTGGTCAACGGAGCGTGTGAGCGCGCCGATGCTGGCGGAGGAGTTGGCCGGCGCCGATCCGCCGTGGTTGTTGGATGTGCGCAGTCCGCGGGAGTGGGCGAGCAAGCATATTGGCAGCAGCATGAGCGTTCCCCTCAATCATCTGCAAGAACGCATCGCGGAAATCCCGCGTGACCGGCGCATCGCGGTACATTGCGCAGCCGGCTACCGCTCGTCGATCGCCGCCAGCATCCTGCATCAGCATGGGATCACAAATCTAATCGAGATGGCCGGCGGCTTTGCCGCGTGGGAGTTGGCTAAACTGCCTGTGGTTTCCGAAGCCGCGCGGGCTTAGCCGTCGAGCCCCGGGTTGGCTGAGGGCGCTGGGCGCATGGTCGGCAAACGCCCTCGTAGAGATTTATTAGTACCCCGAAACACTACTCAGTGAGCTTGTAATTCGTTTTTCAATTCCAATTGGGAGTTCACGAGGCGAAGCTTGATCGGTAATCCGCCAAGCCCTAAGTTTGCAACCGCCTCGCTCCTCAATCCGCTGTTCGCCACATTCATTTATTGAGGATTGCAAATTATAGTGACACGGCGTGGTGGCCAGATACCGGTCGCGTTTTCGAGTTGTCATCACGAGCGCCCTGGTTTTGGGCGCGAGGGATCTGCTGTTCGACGCTCGCCGGGAAAGCAGATCCCTCGCCGACCGAAGTCGGCTCGTTAGGTTACGTCAGAACTAGCATTCATTCTGAGTTCTTCTCGACTTCTGCGGGATATGCAAAGGTCGCAAGCGCGACGATGTCCGGGATATTGCGGTGGAACACCCTCGGCAGGGGTGGCAGAGCTGGCCACAACCACGATGACTACCGGAACTCGCGCCTGTGACTGGCGGCTAGTGACTAGACGCTACTTCGTAGCTGTAGAGCTGGAAGGGCGCCCAGTAGAGCGGCTTGCGATAGACGGAGTTGGAGTGCAGCAGCGCCAGCTTGGCCGAGCGCAGCGCGATGTCAGGACTGTTTTTCTCGGCCAGTTCGCTATAAAGATGGTCCACCAGTTGAGGCGTGGCTGAGTCACTGGCTTGCCACAGGGCGGCGATAACGTTGTGAGCGCCGGCGCGCAGGAAGGCCCACGATAACCCCACCAGTCCTTCTCCGGTGTAGGTGCGCGCGCCCGCTCCATAGCAACTGGAGAGCATAACCAGCTTGGCCCGCAGCGGACGGCGAATGATGTCACGCGCGTAAAGCGCGAAGGAATCCTCTTGTGGGGCGCTCCTGGACAAAATGATAGCGGACTCCAGCGGACTGAGCCGGCTGGCCGTGGCATGGGCGACAAAATGGATGTAGGCGAACTGCTCGAGATGACTGGCGAGATAGGCTTCCCGGGTGGCCTGGGCGCGCTGCAAAACGGTGCGGTCCGCTACCGTGAAGTGAGTTTCCACAGTCTGCATTTCTACCCGGGCGTTGGGCAACGCGGCGTATTCGCGGTTGGGCGAGAGCGGGTCGCCGATGAGCAGCAGCCGCGGCCGCGAAATTGAGACCTGCGAGGAGGTGCGCAACAGGCGCAATGCCGCGGCGTTCGTGAGCGTGGCGTCCTCGATCAGGTAATGCAGCTTCGGTTCCGGCACCAGCAGGGTCTCGAAGTTCAGATTGTTCAGCTCGCCGTCGGCAATGATGACGGTGCGCGGATTCCGCGCGATCTCGCGAGCAGCGGGCGCGACCAGCATGTTGTAGAGGTCTATGCCGCGCTGATTGCGGGATTCGAGTACGTCTCGCGGGCCTAGCAAGTCCCGGCGATAGCTCTGCGCTAGCGCGTTGATCTCGCCCGAGGGCGGTAGGGGATAGAGGCCCACGCGAGCGGGCGTCACCACCCAGAGATAACTGTACTTCGGTCCCAGCCAGTAGAAGAGAATGTTTGCTTTGATGCGCCCGGCCAGGCGTTGCGGATTCTCCATAATCCACGGCGTGGAGGCGCGCTCGCCGCTGGTGCGCTGGGGTGGGGGCCCGGGATTGTTGTGCACCGAAGCCAGACCTTCGGCTAGCGTCTGAGCGCGACTGTAGTCGGCCACCTGCAGGGCCTCCACCGGCCGCTTCTGGGAGACGAGGAATTGGATGTAGTCGTCCTGCAGGTGCGCGGCGTTGGCAAGGAACGGCAGTTGCAGCTCTAGCTCGTCGAGCGATGCACGCGCATTCTCTAATGTGGCTAACGCCTGCTGGTACTGGCGCGATGCTTCAGCCGGACGGTTCTGGCTCTCGAAGACGTGGGCCAAATTTCTCTGGGCTTCCCATCGCATCGGCGCGTCGCTTTGCTCATCGGCATCAATCTGGCGGAAGATTTCGCCGGCGCGAGCGGTGTCACCGGAGTGCGCGGCAATCTGGCCCTCCACCAGCATGGCGTCGAGCTCGCCGACATGGTCGTTGTGGGCACGGCACTGTTCGATAGCCCGGCGGGTGAACTGTTGGGCCGGCTCCCATTGCTGCTGCTCGACGAAAATTGCCGCCAACGCGGTCAGCGCGTCCACCAGATCCTGGTTGTCTTCCGATTGCTGCGCCAGTGCCAGCGATTGCCGGTAATAATCCACAGCGACCTCGGACCGGCCCATCTCGCGGGAGACCAGGCCCAAGGCGAGCAGCCACTTCAGCAAGTCATTGCGAGCGTCGAGCTTGCGGGCTTCGTCGGCGGCCTGCTGAAAGTAGGTGACGGACTTATCCATGTCGCCCATGCGGTAGTACGCCCAGCCCAGATTCCCGAGCGCCTTCTGTTCGGCGAACTGCGCGCCCAACGCATGCGCCGCACGATAGCCTTCGCCGGACCACAGTATCGAGTTGTCGAAATGTCCCTGCTTTAGCGCAGCCAGCCCGAGATTCAGCAGCGCGGTGGCTTCCAGCAGTTCATCGTGCTGCCGGCGGGCGGCGAGCAGGCTCTGGCGGAAAAACTCTTCCGCCTTGGCGAAATTCCCGCGCCCCAGCTCAATGACGCCGTGAATCTGCGACAACTCGCCATCGAGAGAAGAATCATTGAGGTGGCAGAGCTGATCGGCGCGCTCAAGGCGGGCGTCGGCCTCAGAGTCGCGGTCCATGCGGGCCAAGGCCAGGGCTTCGACCATGTTCTTGCGAATGGCGTCGTCGCCATTCGCTAGATCCGCGGGCAGGGGCGCGTCGAGCACACCCAGTGCCTGCTGGTTCTGCTTGCGGTAGGCGAGGATCTCCGCCTCGAGGATACGAAACTTCCATCCCCAGTCGGAGCTGCGGGGCGCGTAATACTCGCGCGCTGCTGCGGCTTGTTGTTGCGCTTTGTCCAGATCGCCGCGAACGATCGCCAAGCGCACGTCGTGGTAGTCCTTTTGTGGCTCCCGCGCCAGCGGCAATTTGCAGCCAATGGTGAGAACCAGCGCCAGCAGGACGGTGAAGCTTCCTATGGATACGAGCTGCCGTTGGTGCGGATGTCGGCAAAGGTTAACGTGCCACTCACCGGGCAACCCAGCTCCAGCCGCACCATGATCAGATGGAAAGAGTTGTGGTCCAGCAAAAGCTCGGCCAGGAAGATTCTGCCGAACTCCGGAATCACCAGCACATGTCCGAATGTTCTTCCGGGAAATTCGCCGCGGATCTTCTGGACGAGCGAGCATAGAGCCATACCCCTTGCCCGATTTCCTGCCCCTTCGAGGTTGGAATCTGTCTGTAGAGGATAACGCTGCTGCAGCAAGTCCTGGTAGCGTGACCAACGGCTGTCTTTGTTTTCCTGCTCCGAATGCATCAGGCGATGCTGCTCGTCCACCTTGCGCAGGAAGGCAGTGTCGTGGATGCGCGGCTGCCCGGGATATTCATCGCCGCCACCGGGATCACAAAAGCTGAGGTCTAGCACGGGATCAATCTCGTGGCCGGAGATCCGCAGGTTCTGGAATTGTGTGCCGACGAAGGAAACCTTGGGAATGTAGCCTTCGGCAGGATGCTCGGTGGAAATCTGCGCCACCACGCGGTCGGCGGTGACGACGTTAAGGATATTCAGCTCTTCGATGCACGTGGAGACTACCGTGTTCCAAGCCCCATTACGTGGGCTTTGGCTGCCGGCGACTTTCGACTCCGCGCTGCGAAAGGAGATCAGGCCCTCAAAGCGGAAGTCCGCGGAGCGATGGCTGGCATAACCGCCGGCGGCGGGCAGCGACAGCGCCGCGTGCACCGGCACAATCTGCTCGAAGGGCCGCTCAATGCGGCCGCCGCTGGCGTTGGCGTCGGCGTGATAAAAGTGGGTTCTTGGCGCTTGGTTGTCCATGAAGGATTCCTTTCGATGAACCGGGATGAGCCTAGTGCAACTGCAGGTTGAAGGCGTAACGCGCTATTTCAGGACCTTGGGCGCGGCCGGCGGCCAGTCCGTGTACTACCACAACGTATTCGCCCGATTGCCGGGTGGGCGCCGCGACGCGAAGGGGTACGGTATCGTGGGCGGACTCGATCAGTTCCGCCGGTAGGTTGAGCGACCACAATGTAGCTCCCGCCGGGTTCAACATCTCGGTCCGATAGTACGCAAAGCGGCTGTTTGTGGGGATATCCACGAACAGAACGAAAGGCTGACCGGCTATGGCGTTCACCACCGGCTCTTTTTCGCCGCGCGTCATGCCGCTGCTCAGGTAAGCCGAGGACAGCACGGCGGGCTTTTGCAAATCGGCAATGGTGTTCCGCAAAGCGGGGCGGTCCACGAGAGCCTGATATCCGATTACGGCCAGCAGGAAAGCGAACAAGGGCACGGCAAAGGCTGGACGCAACCATACCAGGCGCCACGGCTTTTCCGGGATCGGACGCGCGACAACTTTTTCGGGAGCAGCTTTTTCGGGAGCCGCCAGGGCTTTCTTGCTCTGCTCAATCAAGGCCGAGATCGTGCGGACATCAACGGCGCATTCGCGGCAGCCGAACATGTGCTCCTCGAACTCGTCCCGCAACTCCGGCGGAAACTCGCCCAGGAGGTACTTCTCGGGCGCCATCAATGCCAGCGCTTCCCGATGCTCCATAATTCTCTCTCCTTTCTATAGTGTGAGATCCCGTTAAATCATTACAAACCAGTTACTTTCCGCCGAGCTGTCCGGCCCGCATCGCCGGTTTCAGGTACAGCGAGCGGAAGTTCTGCTTGGCGCGGTGCAGCAGAACCCGCAGGTAATTGCGATCCACGCCGAAGCCGCGGCAGACCTCGTCTTTGTCGCGCTCTTCCAGAAAAATTTCGCGCAGCAGGCGACGATCGCGCTCGGGCAGTTCATCAATCACGCGCCGGACATTGCTCGCTGCCTGCTGCTGGATCAGGACCCCAAGGGCGTCGTCGGAGGGATCGGGAAGCTCGACCGCTTCTTCCTCCTCCAGCGACGACCGCCGCGAATGATCGCGGTAAAGCTCCATCATGACGAAGTTGCAGGTGGAGTTGACGAAGGCGCCCAGCTTATCGGGCTCGCGAATGCCGCCGCCGGAGCGCAGTACGGTCAGCACGCGGGCAAAGGTCTCCTGGCGCACATCTTCGATTTCCTCCGCGGAGCGCAGGCGGAAGCGCAGCTTGATCTGGATTAACTCGCTGAAATAACGGACGAAATGCTCCTGGGTGCGGAAGTCGCCCGCACGCAGCCGTTCCAGGTACTCGCCGTCGAAATCGTGGAACTGCACGCCGCCCCTCACTTGCAGTTAAGAAATTGGACGCTATCTTACACCGTTGCCCGCCAACATGCAGTACTAGGGTCCGTGCCATTGCGGAGCAAATTAACGGGTTGCTGGAAAAGTCGCTTCTTTTGCGCTTTGTATCAGGACACGACTTCAGTCGTGCCGATAAGTCGTTTATTTTTGTCATCCCGAGCCGACTTTAGTCGGCGAGGGATCTGCGGTTCCGACTTTTTCCGCAGCCTCTTAAACCCGGGCCGGCGTGCGTGCACCGGCGTCACATGGAAAGTTATTGCGCAAAAGCTGAAACGTTGGAGGCTGCCAACGTCACTATTCAGGCAGAACCGGAAAATCCGAAAAATCCGGCCTTAGAAAAGTCCGCCACGCGCAGCGGCGCCGTGGCGGAGTGTGGGAGGAACAATTCCAATGGCAGAGAGCAAAGGCAGCAACAACACTGTTTCCATTTCCGTGAACGTGAACGTGCATCCCTCATCGTCGGGCGAAAAAGCGCCCCAGGCGGAGGTCTATGCCTTCACCAGCCATGGGCGATTTCTAGCCAGGGCGGCCGTTGGAGGCGACGGCGCAACTGTTCTGAAGGTCCCGGTCGCCTCAACCGCAAGCGAAGTACGTATCGTAGTTGGCCCGGAAATTAGCGGCGACCAGGCGCCTACCCTCAGCGAACTGACGCGGCGCGGCGCCAGCGAGCAGTTCGTACGCATCCAGCCGGGAGAGAAAATCTCGCCGCTGCGCTTCGAGCTGCCGTGGGAGATCTGGCATTGCTGGTTCCGCTTCTGTCTAGTCAAGGGCAGCCTTCTGAAGCGCGTGATCACCGGCGGACTGCCAGTGGACCTGCCGGTGTGCGGCGCCGAGGTACAAATCTGGGACGTTGAACCCATCGAAATCCTCCTGCCGAGACTGCCGATTTCCATCATCGAGAAGCTGCGGCAGATCGTGCTGAACCCGGTACAGTTGCCTCCGGGTGTTCCCAATCCTCCGGACCCGGCGCCGTTTCAGGCCCTCTCGTCGAGGCTGGAACTGGCCAAGCCGCTACCGACGGTTGGCGCAGCGCAGACCAGTTCGGCGGAATTTGCCAGCCTGCAAATCCTGGCCCAGACCAATGACATCGAAGCGTTTCGCAGCTCGTTGATCCAGTACATCCCGATCATCCGCCCTTGGCTGTGCGAACTGATTCCCCTGTTCGTCACCAAGACATTGATCGCCACCACCACCACGGACCGCTGCGGCAATTTCGAGGACATCATTTTCCTGAGCTGCTATTCCCCGAATCCAAACCTGTACTTCACCGCCAGCCGGAACATTTTCTTCGGCATCGAGATTCCGATCTACGATCCGACGCCGGTGGCCTGTTACACCCACTGGAATTACCAGTGCGGCACGAACGTCACGCTGTACACCGACAGCCCCTTTGCGCCGTGTTGCTCGCCGTGCGCGCCGATCAATGCGGACGAGAATTACGTGCTGTTCCGCGCTATCGGCGGCGTCTCGCTGAGCTCGATTTATGGCGCAAGTCCGCTGCTGCCGGCGACACCAACCGGCGAAGCCGCGGGGGCGGTGGTGGCAGGCGAAGATTCCTGCTTCGGGGAGCTGCTGCTGCCGCGAGTGGAGTTTGACAGCTCTCTGCTGGAAAACGGCCTGGCCAGCTATTACCAGATATCCTACTGGGACTACGTCCTTGCCAAGTGGGTGCCGCTGACCGGCGACATCAATCGTCACTACAATGAATTTGTCGGCACGCAATTAGTGACCAAAGTGTATCCGCTGGGACCGGTCACGGTGGGGACGCAAACCAACTTGTTTGCCATCCCGCCAGCGTTACCGCCGGTGGGAGACTGGGCCTATCCCAACCCCGCCTACGATCTGGCCAACGCGCAGTTCCCGACCACAGCGCTGCCGAACTCGACTCCCGGCGGGACCTACGGCATGGCCAAGCTGAAGCTGGATCTGTTCGACTCGGGCGGCAACCCGGTGAACATTGCCACCGCCGGCATCAAGTACTACGTGCCTTCCACCGTCGAGAGCGACGGCACCATCGACACGGTCGACGCCGCGACGCTGGGCCTGGTGAGCGGCAACAGCTTCATCCTTCAGGTATACGTGGATAACCGTCCGACGCAGGCGCAACTGCCCAGCGTCTCGACCCCGGTGAACTCCACTTCCTCGGATCCGTGTGGCATCCTGCACTACAACAGCACGTCCGACAACGTGGACATTCAGTATGTCGCTTACCAGCCGGGCAACTTCCTCGACTGGTACCTGAGCGTGGTGCGCGGAACTTCCGGACAGGTGGCCGCTACCAATGGTCACACCAGCGCCGGGGCGCCGGGATCGCCGGTGGACTTCAACAACAGCGTAGCCAGCATCATTGGCACCTGTACGCAAGCGGCGTTCGGGGTGAACCTGAATGTCTACTCGCGCTGCACCGACGGCTGGAGCCGGATTTCCAACTATGACAGTTCGTGGTCAATTGCGTTCGCGCTGACTATACCCTGCGCGAGCGCGGTGAAGTAGGTTGGGGGGAGCGCCCCAAACAGGGCGCGGATTTCCGGGGAGCTGGCGAACCTGCCGGTTCCCCGGCGGTTCGCCTCGCGGCTGACAGAGCAGCGCCAAGGAATTTCCATGGGACTTCAATATCAAGACCTCGAAGCCGGCACGGCCGCCGGTTTCTGGATCCGGTTTGTTCTGGCGGCGCTGGCCACCTGGCGCATCTCGCATCTGGTCGTTAGCGAGGACGGCCCCTGGGAGTTCCTGGCACGTCTGCGTCGGCGGCTGGGCCACTCCGTGGTTGGGCGCCTCATGGACTGCTTCGGATGCGTCAGCGTCTGGGTGGCGGCGCTCATGAGCTTCTTCGTTTTTCGTTTGTCGCCGGAGTGGATCGTGTGCTGGCTGGCGCTCTCCGGAGCGGCGTTTCTGCTGGAACGCATGCAGCCGGAGCCGCTAGTGATTGAGCGCATTCCCGAGGAGCATGGAAAGGAGACTTCGTCATGGGATGTTGTGGCAAAGCACGAGCCAATCTGAGCATTTCGCACGCCAGTGCGGGACCAACCTCCACGCCGATAGCGGGCGGCACTCCACGACTAACTGCGGCGTCTCCCCACGCGCACATGGGATGGGACAACAAACAGCCGGTCGGTCTCCGCTATGCAGGCACTGGCGGCGTCATTGTTCGTGGACCGGCAACCGGAAAACAATATGCCTTTTCTCCCACGGCGCCGGCGCACCCGGTCGATCCTCGCGATGCCGCCATACTTCTGCGCACCAATCAGTTCAAGCTGAGCAAAATAGCAAAGTAACGGCCGCGTGGGTTAGCCTAGATTATTCATGAATGTGGCACCTTGTTAAGGAGTGTCATCCCGACCAAGGGCTTCAGCCCGGGTGGAGGGACCTGCTGTCCGCCCCGACCGCCTGCCACCTCGTACCAACAGCAGGTCCTTCGACTACGCGTCCGCCCGACTCTCACCCCATCGCGCGAAAACCGCGCGCGATGGGGACCCCGACTCTCACCCCATCGCGCGAAAACCGCGCGCGATGGGGACCCCGACCCGCAAAAGACGCGGGTCGGAAAGGCATGGCGGCCGCTCCGCTCAGGATGACACGGTAATAGTCCACCTTCATGAATAATCCAGGCTAGTACAGTTAACCCAGGAAGCCGCAGAAAGCCCCTGCTACGCCGGCCACCCGATAGAAATAATTCTCTCCCTGATTGAAACGCAATTCTTACTTCTCTCACTATCTCTGCAAGTGAACCTGAACGGGCCGGAAAAGCTGGTATCGGTCTGAAATCCACTCGAAGGGGTGCTTAACTCTTTCGAGCGGGCGCTTCTACTATCCAGCCTGCTGTTCTTTCCGCGCGGACGCGAGCGTGCCATTCTCGACTTGCTGGATCAGTTGGTTGAGAGCCAGGAAGCCGACGGAAGCTGGGAGAGCGCCCCGATGCTGCGCGTGACGCGTCGCGACTGCTTCGAGCCGTGGAAGCCGGGTGACCCCGACCGGCTGTATTGCGACCAGAACCGGCTGTTCACCACCGCCACCGTGCTGGAGGCTCTGTCTGTCTTTCAGCCTCCGGCCTCGGCCGCCGCAAGTGAGACCGGCACCCACTCATTGTTAATAAAAGCTACCATTTGAAGGGGACGGCCTTTAGGCCATCCGTAACCGCCGTAGAATAGCGACGACTTTACTTGGGAAGAACTGCTGCAATCCCGATTTGGGGATTTCGGCATCGACGCACATGCAGTGCGGCTGTTGCCTGGATTTAATCACTTATGGGCGGTTAGGAGCTGTAAGTCGTAAAAAATCTCCTTGTTCGGGAGTTTTATGCACCCAAATCTTCCGACATTTCGTGACACTAGGTGCATACGGGCGTTCGCAGAAGACTCGGCCTGCAAAGTGCCCCAACTGGGGCGCTGCCCGTTCCCGCTTAAGTTGAATAGCATCCCTCTCGGAGCCATAGTTGGTTCAGCCAGTATTGTCCCGTCACCGCCACCAGGTCCAGGAGCAAAGAATGTTCGGGCACGACCAGCCGATTTCGCTGGCGGGGTCGCTCTGGTGGCGCATCAGGAAGATCCTTGCCGCGAAGAGACAGAACGCTCAGTCGACCCAGCCACTGGCGCCAGGGGCACTTGTGACGTCGGCTGGCAAGTTATACAAGCCACAAAATTTTGGGACTGCCGGGATTTTGAGGAAAACTGCGGTACATTAATCGGGCGGTTGCCACGCTTGAACCTTGTTTTTTGAATCGAATACTCAGCACGTAAGAAGGGGCACGGCCGAATGAACAATACCCATGCTTCAACTGGCATTTCGGGACTGGATGATGTGCTCGCCGGGGGTTTTCCTCGCAACCATTTATTCCTCATCGAAGGACATCCGGGGACGGGAAAGACGACCATGGCGCTTCAATTCCTGCTCGCCGGGCAGCGGGAAGGTGAAAAAGGCCTCTATGTCACGCTCTCGGAATCCAAGGACGAAATCATTGAAGTGGGGGCTTCCCACGGCTGGCAGCTCGGCAGCATACCGATTTTTGAAATGACGCCCGGCGATGACGAGATCTCTCCGGAAGAGCAATACACTGTGTTCCATCCTTCGGATGTGGAATTCAATGATGCCACCAAACTGATACTGCAACAGGTAAGTGAGGCGAACCCCTCGCGAGTGGTCTTCGATTCTCTTTCCGAGCTGCGTCTGCTGGCACGAGATGCCCTCCGATACCGCCGCCAGATACTTGCTCTAAAGCGCTATTTCGCAGGACGAAGGTGCACCGTGCTCCTGCTCGACGACCTGACGGCCGATTCGTCTGACCTGCGGTTGGAGAGCATCGCTCACGGCGTGATCGCCATGCAGCGGCTGGAGCGAGAGTACGGCATCAACCGGCGCCGCCTCGAGGTGCGCAAGATGCGGGGCGCGCGGTTTCGCGAGGGCTATCACGATTTCAGTATCAAACAGGGCGGTATCGTCGTGCATCCGCGGCTGATCGCGGCCGAGCACAGCCCCGGGCTGTCGCAGGAGCCGGTATCGAGCGGCCTGAAGGAGCTCGATGTGCTGCTCGGAGGAGGGATCGATAGCGGGACAAGTACTCTACTGATGGGGCCGGCGGGCTCAGGCAAATCCACCATCGCGATTCGCTATGCGGTATCTGCCGCAGAGCGCAACGAGCTCGTCTGCTTTTTCTGCTTCGACGAGTCGATAGCCACCCTGGCCAAGCGTGCCAAGGGTCTGGGCATGGGCTTGGACAAGCACATTGCTTCCGGCAAGCTCGTGGTGCAACAGATTGACCCGGCGGAGTTGGCCCCCGGCGCTTTCATGGCTCGTATCCGCAAACTGGTTGAGACTCAAAACGCCAAAGTTATCATTATCGACAGCTTGAACGGTTTGCTCAATGCCATGCCTGACGAGCGGTTCCTGGTCATCCAATTACACGAGCTGCTCACCTTTCTGGGTCAGCAGGGTGTGTGCACGATCTTGACGCTGGCGCAGCAGGGGGTGATCGGGAGCAACATGACCAGCCCGGTGGATCTGAGCTATATTGCAGACTCCGTCGTCATGTTCCGCTACTTCGAAAGCGGTGGCCGCGTGAGGCAGGCCATATCAGTGGTGAAGAAACGCAGCGGACCGCACGAGCGCAGCATCCGTGAGCTGTCATTCGATGATCGCGGCGTGCACGTAGGGCCTCCGCTGGAGAATTTCGAAGGTGTGTTGACCGGAGTGTCCAGGCAGAAGGACCTGCGCTGAAGTGCAACGCCAATCGGACACAGACGAGCAAAAGCTTCGTGCGTTGGAGATTCCGTTCCACGAACGCCGGGTGCTGGTGCTCGCGCCCCTCGGCCGTGATGGCTGCCTGATATGTAGGCTGTTGGAGCGCGCGCAAATCGTCTGCGGAATATCCACGCCGGACCGCCTGGCGGACGAGATCAGCAACGGCGCCGGAACCGCCATCATTGCGGAAGAGTCGCTCAACGTCAGATCGGTGGAGCGTCTTGCGAGCGTGCTGCGCCAGCAGCCTTCCTGGTCTGATCTTCCTCTGATCCTGTTGACCGCTGCCGGCCGAGTCACTTCGGCAACCCTGCAACGCAACCTCCTGCGCGAGCCTTTAGGAAACGTGCTGCTGCTGGAGCGGCCGGTGCGGCCCGAAACCCTGCTCAGCAGCGTGCAAAACGCACTGCGCGCGCGATTTCGCCAGTATCAGGTCCGCGACTATGTGCGACAGCAGGCACAGGCGGAGGAAGCGCTTCGCCGCACGGAAAAGCTGGCCGTCGCAGGACGCCTGACAGCCTCGATCGCTCACGAGATCAACAATCCGTTGGAGGCGGTCACGAACATCGTGTGGCTGTTGCAGAACAATCCCGAGCTGCCCGTCGAGGCTCGAGATTACTTGCGAATGGCGCAGCAGGAACTGGATCGGGTCACCCACATCACCAAGCAGACTCTTAGCTTTTACCGCGAGCCCTCGCAGTCTGCGCAAATCAATGTCGGTGAACTGCTGAATGGTGTGCTGGGGGTGTTCTCCGCTCGGCTCCAGAACAAAGACGTTCGTCTTCAGCGAGACATTGATACCACCTGCAAGGTGCCCGGAAGGCCTGGTGAGATACGCCAAATCTTCGCAAATCTGATTAGCAATAGCGTGGATGCGGTACCGCAGCACGGTGCAATGCGCATTCGCTGCGCGCCCGGACATAGCCGCGGCCGGCGCGGAGTCAGAATTCTGTTCGGAGATAACGGGCCAGGTATACCGTACGCCATCCGCAGCAAGATCTTCGAGGCATTCTTCTCGACCAAGGGAGCCGTAGGCACTGGCCTGGGCCTATGGGTTGTGAAGGACCTCGTCGCGAAACATGGAGGCTCGGTGCAAGTCCGCAGCCGCAACGGCTCCACCCCAAGCTGGACCGTGTTTTCCGTGTTTCTCCCCGCAGACTTCGAGGCGTCGCAACCGCGAAGTACGCCGTAGGCTTCGCAGAATTTCGACTTGAGCAAAGTGTAACGCTTGCTCATGCCTTGGAGCGATTAGGAAGGATGAATGACATCGACCGCTTTTGGCACAATTTATCTCCAAAAGCTTCATCTACGCTTAGCATGAGGGGGCCATCAGAACACGGACTCGTATCCGATATCCACGAGCATGTCGTGTCAGAATTGCCGGAACCGCCGCTGAACGCCGTCACGCAATTGTCGGCTATACGAGCCACATCCAACCTTCGCCGCATTTCTCGTACAGGTTCCAAACGCTACCTTGGCTCGGAACTGCCGATCGCAACAACGTAACATCCCTTGGCCTTGAGGCCGGCCACCGCCCGTCGTTGCGGTGTCAGGGCGGGATTAGGAGTAAACTGCTGGTTATGGAGAACAAGCCCGACCAAAACCTCTTTCGCGAAGTTCATCGCCAGGTGCAGGATCTCAGGGAGAAGGCCCGTACGAGTCGCGACAGCGACCTACAACGCAGCCTGAAAGTGGCAGAGGATGAGGCCAAGCAAGAGGGCTTTGACCGTCCCGCGGCCATTCCGCAGTCGGAAGGCGGATCGCAGTGACGCGGCCTCCAGTATGCTGGGGCCTAAGGGTTGTTAAAGCCGGTAGAGTGAAGGCACGTACCTGAATCGTTGGTGGCTGAAAGCGATCTAAGAGATATGGGAGCAAGCTCGCGCACGACATTTGCCAAGCGTCAGAAAGAACGCTCGCGCCAGGAAAAGCGGGCGGAGAAGCTTCAGCGCAAAGCGGAGCGCAAGCAGCTCAGCGGCACTGAGGCTGTGACTGCGGAGACGCAGCCGGTTGCCGATTTGGTAGTAACGCACGACGAAGATGGGCAGCCGCAAGGCTTTGATTTCCACGATTTCGGAAAGTGATTCCGGAATAGAAGCTGGTGCGCTTTGAACATAGATCAGTGCACTGTGATACAGTCCTAAATAGACGCTGTTGGCAGCGGCCGCACGTACGCGATATCTGATCCGCTCGATCCGGTCTCCCGTCTTTCCTGCTTCCGTTTGATTCTCCGGCGCTAACAACCCATTCGAGTGGCTTCGAAGTAGCTTCGCGACTCGCCCGCCCCCGTGTGATCCACGAATCATAGGATTCGTAGGGAAAACGGCAACGGCCTCCTCGCGAGACGCCTCTCTAAGAAAGAACAAAATCGTTTTGACAAAATTTACCGATATGCCCTTGTCTGCTGCGCTGCAGCAGAAG
>VFSW01001140.1_pt1 | contig 40026 bp, 30 predicted proteins | sample 5358111 | NCBI WGS metagenome assembly VFSW01 (sample SAMN11554181, study PRJNA540505) | mine drainage metagenome | isolation source: sediment from site ElyBrook_90M | place: USA: Ely Copper Mine, Vershire, VT | collected 2017
ATGCCTTGCCCCGGATTAAACCCGCGTTTTGCGGGAGATGGTAAAACGAGCTGTCAGTTTTGAGCTTTCAGTATCCGCAAACATCCCGGTACTCACTACTGAAAAACTGACAACTGACCAGTGACAACTAGCGCTTGGAGAACTGGAACCGCTTGCGGGCGCCCTTCTGACCGTACTTCTTGCGCTCCTTCTGGCGCGCATCGCGGGTCAGAAGACCTTCAGCCTTCAGCATCTTGCGCAGTTCCGGGTTGAACTCGATCAGCGCACGGGCAATGCCCATCTTCACAGCGTCGGCCTGCGCGGCTACGCCGCCGCTCTTCACGGTCGTCACTACGTCGAAGCTGCCGGTCAACTCGGTCACCACCAGCGTCCGCTTGGCGGCCACGCGCTGCTGCTCGGTCACGAAGTACTCTTCGAACGCTTTGCCGTTGACCTTCCACTCACCCGTGCCAGGACGCAGAAAAACGCGGGCGATTGCCGACTTGCGCCGCCCCGTCCCGTAATACTGAACCAGATCTGCCATTCTCCGCTCTCTCCGCCGGCTCCCTCCTGGGGACCGGCCTAAAATCCGTTATGCGACGTCCAATGCCACTGGCTGCTGTGCCTCGTGGGGATGCTTGTCACCGCGATAGACCTTTAGCTTGGTGGCCATCTGGCGACCCATCTTGCTCTTGGGCAACATGCCCTTGATGGCCTGTTCCAAAATCAGTTCCGGCTTGCGGTTCAACAGGCGCACAAACGACTCCTCGCGCAGTCCGCCGGGGAAACCGGTATAGCGGCGATAGAGCTTCTTTTCGGCCTTAAGACCGGTCAGGCGCACCTTCTCCGCGTTGATCACGATCACGTGATCGCCCATGTCGATGTACGGCACATACTGGGGATTCAGCTTGCCGCTCAGCACACTGGCGGCCTTGGTGGCCAGCCGCCCCAGCGTCTGGCCGCTGGCATCCACCACATACCACTTGCGGTCAATATTCTTGCCGCTCGGAACAAAGGTACCCATTTCTCTCCTGCCCTCTAAGAACCCTGCCCGGCTCATCATTTTCGGGTCATCCCGGTGAGCCGTTCAGCCAATCCCAACAACAAAACCACTGCGCAAAACGCTTTTGCCCACGCAAAACGCACGGGCCAAGACTCCACCCACGACCAAACAAGCCTGTTCGGGTGAGGACTGCGAGGGCTGACCCTGAATGGGCTCTGGCTTGGCCGGACCCGCGCTCAAAAAACCCGCGTCCGGCAGCCGGTGGCCTGTTCCAGTAAAGTCCCCTTCAGCAAGGTTTACCGGCCGGGTCGGGTGAGCACACACAGACCCCAGGCGCAACACCGCGCAAGGACTCCAGAATACTCGAAATAGGGCACAGAGTCAACGAAAAGGCGGATACCCGTCGGCAGACCAAATCGCTGGCTAGTTCCCTTTCGATCTGTTCAGGTTATGGAATTCGTCTTCTGCGAAGTGAGGGCCCCGCTTGCAGAGTAAATGCTGGAAGCGACTACGTACCCCCTTGTATGATGCAACCAACGCCGTTAAACCAAGCTCAGTAGCTAGAGCCACAGGGCGCTGTGGACACCGCGATCCGATTTCCGCTATGAAAAGAAGCCCCTTAAGCATTCTTGCCGCAGTTTGCCTCTTCGGTATGGGCGTCGGCCTTCTTGTCCTAATCATGCGGGAGAACAATGCCGGATCACGAGACTTTATCGCTTATTGGTCTGCCGGGAAGCAGTTGCTGCATCGGGGGAATCCTTACGATGGCGCAGCAATTCTGCGTCTGGAACGCGCAGCGGGATTGGATTTGGACCGTCCCCTCATCATGCGCAATCCGCCACTCGCGCTCTTTCTGGCTTTGCCGCTTGGTTTTGCCGACTCAAAGGCGTGCCAGCCCAGAAGACTAGCGGCGACGCAGCAGTCATGGCAGACTGACTGCGCCGCTTAATTGGCCTGCCTTACGCTGCGTTTTCCCCCGCCGACCGCACCCGGAAACGCTTCATCTGAATCGAGAGCGTCCGTTCGATCTTACGCAGGTCGCCACGCTCTGCCGGCCCGGCAAAGGTAGAAGCCACACCCTTGGCCGAGGCCCGGCCGGTGCGGCCCACGCGGTGAACAAAGTCCTCGGCCACCTTGGGCAGGTCGAAGTTGACCACGTGCGCAACATTCGCCACATCGATGCCGCGCGCGGCCACATCCGTGGCGACCAGCACGCGGTGACGGCCCTCGGAAAAGCTGCGCAGCGCGGAGTTCCTCTGTGCCTGCGAGCGGTCGCCGTGGATCTGCGTCGCCGACCAGCCGGAACGGGAAAGACGCCGCGCCACGCGGTCCGCTCCATGCTTGGTGCGCACGAACACCAGACAGCTTCCCTGCTCGGCGCCGAGCAGGTGTTCCAGCAATTCCTGTTTTTTGTCCGGCTCCACTTCAAAGGTGCGCAGTTCCACGTTCTCCGCTGGCTTGAGCACCGAGCCGATCTCGATGCGGGCAGGATTGTTCAGATATTTGCGCGCAACATCCTTGACCGTGCCTTCGAGCGTGGCCGAGTAGCAGAGAGTCTGGCGGACGGCCGGCAACTCCGCCGCGATGCGCGCGATGGCCGGCTGAAAGCCCATATCGAGCATCCGGTCCACTTCGTCGAGAACGAGCATTTTTACCTGGTCCAGCCGCACCAGCTTGCGCTTGAGGAAATCTTCAAGCCGCCCCGGCGTGGCCACAATAAGGCGCGCGCCACGGCGAACCGCGTCCAGTTGTGCCCCTTCCGCGAGGCCGCCGACCACCAGGGCCGCGGATTGCGCAGAGCTTGAACGGATGGCACGAAAGGCTGTTTCCACCTGCATGGCCAGCTCGCGCGTGGGCAACAGGATGAGGGCATGAGCGCCTCGGCCAGTAAGCGCGCCTTGGGCTGCGCTCTTCTGCAACATCTCCACGATGGGGATGAGGAAGCTCAAAGTCTTGCCGGTCCCGGTCTGCGCGGTGGCCAGCACGTCGCGGCCCTCCAACGCGGGGGGAATGGCTCCAGTCTGCACCGGAGTAGGGGTTTCAAACTTGTTGGCATCGAGCCGCGCCAAGAGGGCGGGCGAAAGCGAAAACTGCGAAAAGTGAGTCGTCAAAATTGAATCATTTCCTGTCGGGTTCCGTGAGCCACCAGACTCAGCTGGGGCCTGCAAACGGAACCGGGCTTGAGGCGCGCACACAAACGCTGTTCAGGCGCGTGCCTGCTCTTCGATTTGCGTAAGGGAGAACCGTAAGGTCCCTGGGACTGGCCGGCAAGCATTCACAAGGGGAAAATGCCCGCAGCCCGGAGCTGCCACACGCTACTTGTATGCCAGACGGCACACTGCCGGCCGACTCCACACTCCCACATGTTCCCGGTTCAATCGTGCCGATCCATTCAAGGATGCCTAGGCAGTCTTTTCATTCCCGGACCATCATAGAGGTCCAAAGGGAGAGTCACCGGGCGGAAGACTCATTGTGGAAACGCTGTAGGGGCTTGGGGGAAATCTGTGCCAGGCAAATCTGCCCTGCAAACGTGTCGCAGAAGGGCAAACCGCCGCTCACGGCCAAATCACTGAGCGCTGATTTAGTGTAGCACGGTTTCGCTTTTCTCTCGCCAAGCGGAACCCCGGTTAGCCGCGCCCCTCCAGCTTCGCCACTACCTGCTCGACCAGGCGGTCGAGTTCGGCGTTGACGGCTGGCGCGGGACTGGCTGGCTCAGGCATACGGGCCATGCGGGCGTCGGGAAGTCCCATGCGGCGCTTCAGGGCCAGAATATCCTTGATCTTGTCGTCCGGGATGAAGTTCAGCGGCTTGCCGATCTGCTGTGCGATCAGGTAGGTCTTGCAGTAGTTGTCGAGAATCTCTACCAGCCACTCGGCATGGGTAACCGTGTCGGACCAGCAAACGATGCCGTGGTTGGAGAGCAGGATCGTGTTGTGATCGTGGACATAGGGCAACACCGTCTCGGCAAAGGCCTGGGTGCCGGGGGTTTCATAGTGAGTGACGGCCACCGGGCCGATGAAGATTTCGTACTCGGGAATCAGACCAACAGGCGGCGCGGAACCTGTGATGGCAAACGCGGTGGGGTAGGGGGGGTGACAGTGCACCACAGCGCGGGCGCGGGGGTTGGCTTTGTAGATTTCCAGATGCAACAGCAGTTCGCTGGTACGCGGACGGTCGCCGGCCAGGATGTTGCCTTCAAGGTCGGAGAGGCAGATGTCGGCCGGCTCCAGATCGCGCTTGCTCATCATGGTGGGGGTGCAGAGGATGTACTTTGCGCCCAGGCGCACGCTAATGTTGCCACCGTTGCCATCGACGTATTGGCGCTCCCACAGCTTGCGGCCCACGTGGATGATTTCAGCCCGTAAGGCATCCGCCTCAAAGGAATTGGCTGCAGCCGAAGGAGAGAGATCTTCGGGGTGGGGCACGCGCAGGGCTTCCACCGCAGCCTGAACCACTTCCCTCACCTGTTCAGCAATTGGAACTGCTGTCTGCTCCATGGTTGACCTCACGTGGGTTGGTTTCAGCGGATTTGCATCAGGCTGACTAGCCTCAATTCCAAGTGTCCCACAAACAACATATAGGACCAAACATCGGTTTGAGCCGGTGATTTGGATCACGTATGCAGAATTCCGGCCCAGGTACGACGACCCTTAACTCTAAGTCAAGCCCAAATGCATATGCATAACAGAAAGATCATCTACTTCGAAGGCACCAGCCTCCGTTGCAGCTGCTCCAGTGTCTGCCCTTTGGTCTCGGGGTAGACGAACAGCACCACCAGGAACTGGATGAGCGTCATGACCGCAAAGAAGGTGAACGGTGCGCTGCGGCCCAGGCTGACCACCAGCACCGGGAATTCCAGCGCGATGATGGTATTCATGATCCAGTGACTGGCGTTGCCCACACCCTGGCCCTTGGAGCGGACGTGGTTGGGAAAGACCTCTCCGATGTAAACCCAGATGACCGCGCCCTGCGAGAGCGCAAAGAACGCAATGTAGGTTACGAACAACCACACCAGCGCGCCAGGATGAGAATGCGACCTGAAGAGCCACGACACAGCCGCCAGGCAGCTGGCCGTGCCCGCCGCGCCGATGAGCAGCAGCGTCTTGCGGCCCAGCTTGTCAATCACGCTCATGCCCACAATGGTAAAGATCAAATTGGTAAAACCGATGGAGATCGCCTGCCGGTCGCCGGAGAGCTGGGTGAAGCCCGCCGACGCAAAGATACTGGGCAGGTAATACAAAATGGCGTTAATGCCTGCCAACTGGTTAAACGCGCCGATGGAGATGGCCAGGAACAGCGGATAGCGGTACTTCCAGCGGAAGACCGCCTCGTGGGCCGTGGCGTGTTCCTGATCGAGAGCCGCCCGGATGTCGGCCAGTTCGCCCTCGGGGTCCGGCTCGCCCATCAGCTTGAGCACGGCCAGGGCTTCATCGATACGGTCCTTTGAGGCCGACCAGCGCGGGCTGCGGGGAATGCCGAACAGCAAGACCAGGAAGCCGAAGGCCGGTATGGCGGCCACGCCCACCTGCCAGCGCCACTCCGCCGCGCCCAGATTAGCCAGACGGATCAAGTAGTTGGAGGTGTAGGCCACCAGGATGCCGAAGACCACGTTGAACTGGAAGGCGCCCACCAGCCGCCCGCGCCATTTGGCCGGAGAAAGCTCCGCAATGTAGACCGGCCCCAACACCGACGAGGCGCCGATGCCCAGCCCGCCGACGAAGCGGAAGACCATCAGAGAAGGCCAGCTCCAGGCCAGCGCGCTGCCCATGGCCGAGATCACGTAAAGCAGGGCCGTGATGCGCAGCGTCTCGCGCCCGCCCAGCTTTTGGCCCACCACGCCTGCTCCCAACGCTCCCACCACCGTGCCGATCAGCGCGATGGCGACTGTCCAGCCCTTGCCCTGCGGACTCAAACCATAAAGCCTCACCAACGCGTCAATCGCGCCGGAGATAACTACGGTGTCGAAGCCGAACAACAGGCCGCCAAGCGCTCCCGTCAGGGTCGCCTTCATCAGGTTGACGTTCGGTCGCATGCTCTCCTGTCCCTTGATTAACCCCTCATCGTACAGATTGACCCTCGGCCCGGCAAACCTGGGGCGCAAGGCGGTGTAGCATACGCCGGCTCCGCGGAATCTCACGGCCCACGTGACTTAAGTCGCTGCCGCCGCCGGATAGACGGCCTAGCCTCAGGTCATCGAGAGTCATCGAGGAGGTCCAACATGATCGCTGCCCAATCCACACTTCGCTCCATCGCACTGGAACAACCCGCCACCATTCGCGTCTTCGAGCGCTTCCATCTCGACTACTGCTGCGGCGGCAACCGCCCGCTGGACGAGGTTTGCGCCCAGAAGGGTCTTGAACTGGAAACCGTTCTGGCCAGACTGGATGATGCTGCAAACGCCGCCCAGGCCGCTGCCGGAGACTTTACCCAGGCCACACAGACGGAGTTGATCCGGCACATCGTCCAGACCCATCACGCCTACATCCGCAATGAGCTGCCCCGTCTGCTGCCAATGGCAGAGCGCGCAGCCACCAAGCATGGCGCTGTGCGCCCCGAACTCTCTCAGATCGAACGGCAACTGCGCCACCTTGCCGATGAGTTGCTCTTCCATCTCAATAAGGAAGAGAGAATTCTCTTCCCCTACATCGAGGATCTGGAGCGGAGCCGCGACAGCGGCGCGAACGCCCCGCAAGGCTGCTTTGCCTCAGTTGAAAGCCCCATCCAGGCCATGATCCACGAGCACGAGGCTGCCGGCACTCTGCTGGACGAAATGCGCACGGCCACCGGAAACTTTACCCCGTGGAATGGAGCCTGCCCCACGCTGGTTGGCCTCTACGACGGACTGGATGCCTTTGAGCACGATCTGCACCGGCATGTGCATCTGGAAAACAACCTGCTCTTTCCGCAGGCCATCGCGATGGAAACAGAAGTGCTGGCAGCGCAGTAACGCTGCCGGCCGCGACCGGGTTCTATTGGATCGTGCGGAGGGACGTGCCCGTCACTCCGCACGCGAAGACACGGGTCGAACGGCCAGCACGCGGCAACTATGTTTTCCCATCGCACTCCAGACCAACGCCATCTCGCTCTCAATGTAGGCGCAGTCGCCAGTTTCCAGAACTTCGCGCGTGCCGCCGGCGTCCAACTGGAGCCGCCCGTCCAGCACGTAGACCAGGCTACTCACGGGCCTTCCGCTCTCTGACGCAAATGAAGAGTTGCCTGACGGCAACTCGATCGTTTGCGCCACCAGCCGGGAGGCTTGCGTGGCCAGATTGAGGGGTGTAATCTTCACCGCCTCCGGACTCCGGCCAGTCCCCTGGAGATGTGCCTTGCGCGTGATCGAGAGCGTATGGCGGGCGGGTTCGGTAAAAAAGTAGCTGAGGCCCACTCCATAAACTCGGCAGATGGTGGCCAGGGTAGGCAGAGTGGGAATCATTCGGTCCGTTTCCAGCTTGGAAAGCAGCGCCGTGGAGAGCCCTGTCTCAGCGGCCAGCCGTGACAGCGTGAGGCGCTTCTGGGTGCGCAGGGCGCGCAGCTTCATTCCGATGCAATAGGGCTCAATAGACCAACGAGCATACGACACGGTCTTGGACATGTGGAACTCCGTGTTGTCATTTTTGCAGAGCCTGCCTTTCTAACTTCTGAAAGATCTTTGAAGTTTTCCGGAGTCGACTTCAGCCTGCCCGGATCCGCTTCGGGTTACAATCTCAGGAGCATGTTGCCCCTTTTGGGATTCCGTGCTATCCTCGGAGCCCGTTCATGGTTCTAACTGTATGAGCCTATTCATAGTTCTGTCTGATGAAAGGATCGTCCACCCATGACCTTGCGCTTCCGCTCGACCAGGATTCCTTTTCGCACGTCATTTCCTTTTCTACATCGCGGCCTTCGCCTTCTGCTGTTCTTCGCTGCTCTGGGCGTGCCCCTCAGCGGAACCTTGGTCCGCGCCGCACAAAGCGATCCCGCCCCCAACCCGGCGCCTGACGTGCTGGTGCTGAACAACGGAGACACGCTGCACGGCAAATTCGTCAGCGAAGTAGAGGGGAAAGTCACGTTCCACAGCGATCCGCTCGGGGACGTTTCTCTTGCATGGGACAAGATCAAGGAGTTGCACACCAGCGAGAAGTTTGCGGTCCTCGACAAGAGCGTGAAGCTGCGCAGTAAGAAAAGCGCGCAGCAGATCCCGGTCGGGTCGATCGAGGTGGCGAACCAGGCCGTCACGGTCCATCCCGAGGGCGCTGCGGCTCCGGCGCCGATCCCGGTGAAGAGCGCGCAATTCATCATGAGTGAGTCCGCTCTGGATAAGGCCTTGTATCACGAACCGAGTTTCTTCTCCGGATGGAATGGGGCGGCAACTGCCGGGGCAGCAGTGGTGACTGCGACCCAGAACCAGTACACGGTGTCGGGAGGCATCGGCCTGGTGCGGGTTGTGCCCACGGTGAACTGGCTCAATCCACGCAACCGCACCTCGGCGGACTTCACCGGGTCATTTGGCAAAATCACACAACCTGCGTATGTTTCCGCGGGAACACTTGTGCCAGCGGTGGTGACGAAATCGGCCATCTACCATGCGGATGCGGAGCGCGACGAATACCTCTCCCCGCGCTTCTTTGCGCTGGCGCAGACGGCATTCGACCACAACTATGGGCAAGACCTGGATTTACAGCAGATCTATGGCGGCGGCTTTGGATGGACAGTATTCAAGACCCCGAGGCAGGAAGCGGACCTGAAAGGGACGATCCAGTATGAGAAACAGCGATTCATCAGCGGAACCAGTACCAATCCGAACCTGATCGGATCGACATTCGCGGCGAGCTACGTGCTTCACCTGAAGCTGCTGACGTATATACAAGGTGTCGCCTATATTCCTGCATACAACGATATGCGGGCGTATTCCGCCAACGAAACAAATACCATTTCATTTCCCGCTTACAAGAATCTTGGTTTCTCAGTGGGGACGATGGACAGCTATCTGAACGGTCCTCCCTTGTCGGAGCCTCCCACCAAGCGGAACTCCTTCCAGTTCACGATGGGCCTGACGTACGCGATCAAGTCAAAGTATTGAATCAAGGCCCGTTTCGTCGAGGATTCCTGAGGGTTCCCTGGCGAAGCTGCTCAAGCGCGAAACCGCCGTGTGCGCAATCCCCTACCGGTAACATCCGCAAGGATTACTTCGCGCTCAAAAAACTCTCGGTTTCGTTTCTTACCCGGCGCAGTCGGGGTAGATAATCAAGAAAACATCTGTGCGTAGGGGTCATAGAACAGAATTTCGTGAGATTTGCTGCATTGATTTTCCCCGGAGTTGTAGACCCAGAGGGGCCCAAAAGCGCTGCCCGTGGCAACCGTTTTGCTCCAGACGTAAGGGAGACGACATACAGGCAGGCCGGCAGACACCTCAAGGAATGCGTTGGTTCGTATGACACGGCCCTCTTCGAGTTCGCCATACTACCGTGAGGCGGGATGCTGCTTTGGCAATCTGCGGCTGGAAACCGACGGCACCCTGTTGCGGGGCGATATGGCGATCCATCTGCTGCCCAAGGAGCTAGCTGCACTTCGGCTGCTGCTGAGCCATGCCGGTCAGATTGTGACCCCGTCTCAGATGAAGGATGCACTCTGGGGCGAGGTGCACGTCACCTCGGACAGTGTGCCCAAATGCCTGTCGTCGCTGCGCGCAAAGCTTGCTCCTGAAGAGTGCATCCAGACCGTGTACAAGCGCGGATATCGCCTGTCGGTCGAGGTGCGTCCTCTGGGGGGTACAAGTCCAGAAGGACCTCCGCGGCTGGTGATCATGCCCTTCACCAACGGATTCAACATACCCGAATACCTGGGCCCAGCCGTTGCCGAAGAGATGATTGCGCGCCTCACCGTTGGCCGGCTTGTGCCGGCTGCAATACTGGCCAGAGATTCGGTCTTCACGCTTGCGCGCAGCGGCCTCACCGCCCAGCAGGTGGGCGAAGCGCTCAGGGCCGATTTTGTTCTTGCAGGGACCTTGCGCTCCCTGCCCACGCATTTCCGGCTGAGGGTGGAGATGATCCGCGTGGAAGACGGCACGCAGATCTGGGTGGAAGATCTACTGGTGGCGCAAGGGCGTATTGCAGGTCTGGAATCGGAGTTGGCCGAGCGCCTTGTTTCCCGCCTTGGCGAAGGAGGCTTGTCGATTTCCGCTTCGAGCGCTCCAGCGGCCAAGAACGAAAGTGATCCTATCCGCCGCGAAGCCTATGAGATGTTCCAGCGCGGCCACCAGGAGTGGCAGACACTGCAACGCCACCGCATGCAGGATGGCCTACTCCATTTGTCACGGGCCGCCGAACTCGATCCGTCTCTGGTGCAAGCCCATGTGGACCTGGTGAACGTGTGCGTGACTCAGGCCTTTTACGGCTTCATGTCACCGGCCGAGGCCGCGGAACAGATACGCAGGACAGCCAAAGCCGTTCCGAGTTCCGCCGAAGGCGCTGAAGCTATTCTGGCCGCACTTGGCTGGCTCTCATTCCACATGGACTACGATTTGCCCGCAGCATTGCAGGCATTTGCGCGCAGTGCACATTTGCCCCACGATGCCTGGATTACCCGGCTGCGCGTCATGTTCGCGTTGAGCCGTCACCGATTTGCCGAGGCCATCGAACTGCTGAACGCGGCTTTGCGCGTGGACCCCTACTCGCTCTGGCTGAATGCCCGCCTTGCCTGGACCTACCACCTCTCCGGAAAGGCTGCACAGAGTGTCGAGCAGATCGACGAAGCACTTTTGCTGTTTCCTAACCACGAAGGCGCCAACCTTTATGGATCGATGATTCTGGCGTATAACGGCGACGCAGACCGCGGCGCCCAGCTTGCCGAGAATCTGGTGAAGGGTTCGCCCTACTTCGACATCGCCACGGCAGCCCACGGATACGCCCTGGCTTGCGGCGGCCGCAAAGACGAAGCCCGCGCAACCCTGGAGAGACTGCAATGGCTAAGCAGGGAGCGTTATGTGCTGCGCGCATTCACGCCCGCGGTTTGTGTGGCACTCGATGACTTGGAAGGCGCAATCGCGGAATTGCACGCCGCCGAGGAAAACCGCTGCCCGTGGTTCTTCCAGATGCTCGCCGATCCTCGACTCAACGCTCTCCATGGGCATCCGGAGTTCAGACGCATGCGGGCGATTCTCACCGATATGGAAACCGCCGCAGCCAAAAGCCAAGCAGGGCAACGCTGAAAACCTGCGACAGATCCAGTCGAAAGACTCCCGAAGTTGAACGATAGATTCAGTTGCGGACCTGTCCGGCGAAGTTGTTCACGAACGTCCACAAACCTCAAATGAATTCCCCGTGACAAACATCACAAGTTAGCCCTTCCCTATTGCTGAATAATCCTGAATAATCGCCATGCATCCGCTGGTGCAGGAAAATCTTCGTTCTCCCAACCAGCTCTGGTGACCCTTCACGGAGGCCTCTTGCTCTTAGGCATTCTGAAAGAAACAGCCCCCGGCGAGACTCGTGTCGCTCTTTTGCCGGAGAGTTTGAAATCGCTGCGGGCGCAGGGAATCGCGGTCACAGTTGAGACGGGTGCGGGCTTGGCCGCGGGCGCATCGGACGCCGCGTATGCCGAGGCCGGCGCCAACGTCACCGCAGACCGCGGCTCGATTCTGACCAACGCAGACCTGCTGCCGGTAGTCAACGCGCCGGATGCCGGTGACCAGGCCCGGCTCAAGCCAGGCGCCGTGATGATCGGCTTCCTCAAGCCGCTCGACAACCCCGAAGCCCTCACCACAGCCATCGACCGACCGGTCACGCTGTTCAGCATGGAACTGGTGCCGCGCATCAGCCGCGCGCAGTCCATGGACGCGCTTTCGTCCATGGCCACCGTGGCCGGTTACAAGGCCGTTATCACCGCCGCTGACCGACTGCCGCGGCTGTTCCCCATGCTGATGACGGCGGCGGGGACGATTCCCCCGGCGCGGGTGTTCGTGATTGGAGCGGGCGTGGCCGGATTGCAGGCCATTGCCACCGCACGCCGCCTGGGCGCCGTGGTCGAGGCCTATGACGTACGCGCCGCTGCGGGCGAGCAAGTGCGTTCGCTGGGCGCGAAATTCCTCGACGTGGACCTGGGCGGCATCAGTGCCGAGGGCGGAGGAGGTTACGCCGCCGAGCTGACCGAGGAGGCTCTGGACCGGGGGCGCGACCTGATTACCCGCACAGCCGCCCGCTCCGACGTGATTGTGACCACTGCGCAGGTTCCCGGACGGCCCGCGCCCCGGCTGATTCGAAGGGCTGCTGTCGAAGGGATGCGCCCCGGGTCGGTGCTGGTGGATCTGGCCGCTCCGGCTGGCGGCAACTGCGAACTGACCCAGCCTGGCGTGACACAAACGATTGGTGGCGTCACCCTGTTGGCCCCGCTGAACCTGCCCGCCGAAGTTCCCGTGGACGCGAGCCATCTGTACGCGCGCAACATTCTCAATTTCGTCGCGCGCATCGCAAAAAAGGGGGAGTTGGCCGTCGATCTGGCCGATGAGGTTCTGGCCGGTGCGTGCGTAGCCCACGAGGGCCGTCCTGTGAATCCTCGCGTGGTCAAGCTGCTTGAAACGATAAAGGCCGCCAACTAGGGTCTGTTCACACGATCAGGCCATCCATCCTGATCGCGTGAATGGACCCTAACTTACTCGCTAACTCGGTTTTTTGAGGTAACTGAAAGGCTTATGAACCCAGCCGTCCTCATCGCTTCGGTTTACGTTTTTGCGCTGGCCGCATTCCTGGGCTACCAAGTCATCAGTCGCGTGCCGCCGCTGCTGCACACGCCGCTGATGTCGGCCACCAACGCCATCTCCGGCATCTCGCTCATCGGCTCCTTGGTGTTGGCCGGAGCAGCGCACTATCCGCTTTTTGCGCACATCCTGGGCTTTGTCGCCGTCACCACGGCTACCATCAACGTGGTGGGCGGCTTTGGCATCACCGACCGCATGTTGAAGATGTTCGGCAAACACAAGCCGGAGCCCAAGGCGGTGGCGAAATGACCCTGGCTTCCTACTTCATGGAAGCTACCTATCTGGTCGCTTCCATCTTGTTCGTCCTCTCACTCAAAAAGATGTCGCACCCTGAGACGGCGCGGCGCGGAATGTTCCTGGCCGAAGGCGGCATGTTCGCCGCCATCATCGGCACGCTGGTCGGCGCGCACATTGTGACCTGGGTGTGGATTATCGCCGGTCTTTCCGTGGGCTCCATCATCGGCGCGTGGATGGCGATTTCAGTTCCCATGACCGCCATGCCACAGCGGACTGCGCTCTCCCATGCCTTTGGCGCGCTGGCCGCGGCCCTGGTGGGCGTCGGCGAGTTTGTCATCAGAGCCCCGGAGATGGGCGTGATCACCCGCGGCGCGCTGGGCTTTGAGGTAATCCTGGGCGCACTTACCACCACCGGCTCGCTCATCGCAGCCGGCAAGCTGCAAGGGATCATTCACGGCAAGCCGGTCCAGTTCCGCGGGCAGAACTTCGTCAACCTCACCGTTTTCCTGGTGATGGTGGCAAGCTTCGTCTATTTCTGGATGCACCCCGATGCTGTCGCGGTGTTTTACACCATGCTCGGCGTAGCCTTTGTCTTTGGCGTGATGCTGGTAATTCCCATCGGCTCGGCAGATATGCCCGTGGTGATGTCGCTGTTGAACTCCTATGCCGGCCTGGCTTCGGCCGCCACCGGCTTTGTGCTCGGCAACAATGTGCTCATCATCGCCGGTACACTGGACGGTTTTTCTGGCTTCATCCTCTCCGTGCTGATGTGTAAGGCAATGAACCGGTCCATCACGAATGTCTTGTTCGGCGGCTTCGGAGCGGTGATCGCCGAAGCGACTTCCAACGCCGGCGGCGTGATGCGCGAAATCAGTCTGGACGACGCTGCCATGCAACTGGCCTTTGCCAACCGCGTGGTCTTTGTGCCCGGCTACGGGTTGGCCACCGCACAGGCGCAACACGCGGTGCGCGAACTGGCCGAGTTGCTTGAGTCCCGCGGCGTCACCGTCAAGTACGCCATACACCCGGTCGCCGGCCGCATGCCCGGCCACATGAACGTGCTGCTGGCCGAAGCCAACGTGCCTTACTCCTCGCTGTACGAAATGGAGCAGATCAATCCCGAATTCCCTTCGACCGACGTGGCCGTGGTGATTGGCGCCAACGATGTCGTGAATCCAGACGCGCGCGACAATCCAAAATCGCTGATCGCAGGCATGCCCATTCTGGAAGTGGATCGCGCCAAGAGCGTGATCGTGCTCAAACGCGGCCAGGGGCGCGGCTTCTCGGGCCTGGAAAATCCGCTCTTCTTCAAGTCCTGCACATCCATGCTCTACGGCGACGCCAAATCCTCCCTGAGCCATCTTGCTCAGGCCGTGCAGCACGTGTAGCAACCGACCGCCGCAAAAAAAACGGCGGCAAGAGGGTCGCCCCTTGCCGCCGATACCATAAGTTGCAACCGCAATTGCTCTCTGCCGGAAGCTTCTGATTCATGCCCCTGCTATTGATTGGGCCCCGGACCTGGAGTGCTCGTGGGGTTCGGCGCCTGGGGTCCGGCGCCACTATTCCCCATTCCTTGCGGGCCCTGAGGCATCATGCGCGGGCAGTCGCCGTTGGGGCAGTTGCCGCCCTGTCCCCATCCGCGATGCATCCGGTTCATGCGCGTGGCCTGCAATGTCTTCCACTGCTCCGGCGTGAGCTTGCCGCGAATGGCGAGCAGGAAACGGGCGTTGGCCTTTTCCAGATCGGCGCGCGCCTGAGCCACTTTGTCGATCTGCGCCAAAATCGTGGTCTCGTTGGGCTGATCGTCGCGCATCATTGGCTCCAGCACCACCTCGGCTTTCTCAAGGTTCGCACGCAGGTCAATCAGCTTTTCGCGATGCTCAAGCAGGATCGCGTCCATCGCCTTGCGCTGCTCGTCGGTAAGTTTTAGTTTTTCCACCATCGCGGGATTGTTCCACCAGTGGCCATGGTCGCCGCGCGGGCCAAGCATGCGCTCCATGGGAGGTCTGTTGTCCCCAAATCCAGGGCCGACTCCCGGTCCCTGTGCGATGGCCACGCCCGTCGTCAAAAGTGCCGCCACCGCCAAACCCATTCGTACTGCAAATAATGCCTTCATCGTATTCTCCTTCCCATGCCTTCTCTGCACAGCCGCTACTTGCATGTTCTGCTTACCGGGTTGCGTCCTCAGTCATCAATGAAGCCAGAGGCTCCAAAGCGCTTGGAACTTCACGCGAGACATCGCTGTCCACCTTGGCCAGCAAGTCCTCTTCTTCGCGAGCACGCTGTGCAGCGAACTGACGCTGCTGCTCGGCTTCGCGCACGGCTACGATCCGGGCCTGCTCCTGCCGCTGATGGCGCTCGTATACACCGCCCGAAACCGCTCCGGCGAGTAACACGCACGCCATCGCCCAGCCGGCTGCCAACCGCCACGTTCTGCGAACTACAACCTCGCGCACCGTACGCGGCCGATTCGCCATGGCTTCGCTCCAGGCATGCACGCTAGCCTTGAAATCGCCCAAAGCCTGCTGCAACGCCGGGTCCAGCGCTTCCAATTCAGCCGGCTGTTTGGCTCGTCCCGCGAATCCCTGCTTCCAATTCATTTCTTCCCTCCCAGTTCCGCGCGCACTCTCGCAAGCGCCCGCGAAAGGTGCGCCTTCACCGTGCCCTCGCTCAACCCGGTGGTGTGCGCAATCTCGCTCAATTCCAGCTCTTCCACGTAACGCAGCAGAAACACCGTTCGCTGCCGCTCGCTCAACCCCTCGACTGCCTGCCACACCTGCCCCACTCGCTCCCGCGCCAGCATCTGCTGCTCCGCAGATCGCTCGCCGCTGGGCAGCCATTCGCTGGCCTCATCCAGGTCCACCGAGTTCGTGCGCGTTTGCCGCCAGAACTGCAGCCGCCGGTTGCGCCAGTGGTCCTTTTGCAGATTGATGGCGATCCGCATCAGCCAGGTCATCGCGCTCGACTCGCCACGAAAGCTCGACCAATTCCGATGCGCCTTCAGGAAACACTCCTGCGTCAGCGTCTCAGCCAAATCCGCGTCGCGCGTGGATGCCAGCAGAAACCTGAAGATATGCGGCCGTTGGCTCGCAACAATATCCGAGAACTCTTGCGCGGCAATCTCTTCCGCCGAGGCCATGGTGATTGGTTCCAATGTTGTGCCGGCTGCCATCACTCAGGTAGACGCCCGCATCGGACGCAAGTTTACAGCGCCTGAGGCAATTCTCACCCGTACTGCCAGAAGCCGAGGACAAGGGGGTGGATCAGGCCTCGTTTCCGAGGCCCGGAATCGCATCCGTTTTGCCCTAGCCGCGCTCGCTGGTCAGTAGCCGCAACTCCCAGGAGGTAGTCGGTTGGCCGGACTGTTCGGCAATGGCGCGCAATGTGACCGTTGCCGGCTGATCGGGGTACTCGGCGGGAATGTAGCGGAAGGTTGTTGCCGCCACTGGAACCAAAAATGGTCGCGCGCGCTGCTGTTGACCCTCTGGTTCCTGCTTGCCGGCACCGAACAACTTGTTGTCCACCGTGAGTTCATTGAAGTAGCTGGGATTGTCCGACGCCGCTGCGCCCAGCAGCCACGGCCCGTAGAAATAAGCTGTCCGGTTCATGCCGCACTGATTGGAACGCAATCGCATCCGGTACTTGATTTCGATCGTATCGCCCACTGCCCACGGCCGCTCGATGCCCACATATCCGTCCCTCAGTGGGAACTCGCGCGCGCTGCCGTTGAGTTGAATCTCCACTGTCTCGCTCCACTCCGGCTTGCGGATGGCGAGCCATGCGGGTGCTTTTCCCGCTGCACTGATTGTGATCCTGACGGTGCCATTCTCTGCAAGCGAGGACTCCGCAACTGCCGAAAGCGCCGCCGTCTCCATCCGGCTGTCAACGGGCAGGTCCAAAGACAAACCATTCTGCTGGGCGCGGAAGGCGCTCGTTTGAACGTCAGGGAAACAGCGCAGGCCATGCAGAGTGCAGCACCACCAGGCCCGCACCGCACCAGCAGCGGGCAGTCCTGTCTCCGTGTACACGTGATGGCCAAAATCGCCGCTGGCAAACTGGTTGAATGCCAGTTCGTTGAAGACTGCGCGTTCCGCCATCGCCAGATATTTCGCATGGCCGGTCGCCTTCCACAGGGCCAGGCTCAAGCGAACCCAGTCGGCTTCCGCGCAGCCCTCGGTACGGTGATTGTTGGGGCTCCACCCCTCAGGCACTCCGCCGGTGATGAGCAGGTCTTTTGAATCAGCCACGTCCTGCCACGCTACTTCGCATTGCCGCAGCAGTCGCGGGTCCGCTGTCGCCTGGTAGAGATCCATGACTCCCCGCAGGCTGGTCAGATAGCCGTGCGCGTGGTCGCCCGGCCGCCTCTCAATCACCGCCGCAATCTCTTCGGCAAGTTTCCGGTAGCGGGCATCTTGCGTGCATACATACAGGTTGGCCAACCCCTCCGTCTGCTGCGTCCAGCAGATGTAGCTTGACGCAAAATGCTGTGCTCCAAATGCATCGCGAATCTCTCTTGACAGCATCAGCGGACCTACGCGCACCAGAAAATCCCCGATGCGCCTGCAGGAGGCCAGCACTGGCGCCGAGGGCCGCAGACGGTAGTACTCAACCAGGCCCACCAGCAACCTGCCATTGCCCCAGAGCAGCGCCAGATCCTCATCCGTCGGCCTGTCGTAATGGAACGCGCTGCCGAAATATCCGTCGGGCTTTTGCAGAGCAATCACCTTGGTCACCAGCGCATCCAGACCAGCGAACTGAGTGCCATACACCCGGGTAGCCGTGGCCAGCGCGCCGATATACCGGCCTGAGGTATCGCCACTGAAGTCGGTAAACCTGCGTTCCGGCGTCGGGCGCACATCGGCCAGCAAAAACTCATCGGTAAAGGCCGGCGAGTCCCCCTGCAGCACCCGGCGCAATGTGAGTTCAAACCGGTCGCGCAAGGGGCCACGCGACTCAAGCTGCGCAGCGCCAAGGCCGGAAGCCTGGGCCGGGAGCAATGCGAACGAAAGTGGAGCGCCCCCTGCCACAAGAGGAGCCAGCGCGGCGGCTTTGACAAAGTTACGGCGATTCATGACGAGCCTTTCTCATTCACGACGGGCTATGGCGGATTCCTGTTGGACGACGATTTCCCTTCCGTCTATCAATCGGCGCCAATCATAATGGAAATGGTCGAAGATCTGTTGCCACAGAAACCTGGCAAGCTGATAAACTGACCAAAGTAAACGCTTTCCAAGACGAACACACTCCAAGGAAATCTCCCATGCTGCTCGAATCGCTCCGCAAACAAGTCCTCCTTGCTAACCAGGAAATCTCCCGCCGCGGCCTGGCCCCGCACACCTTCGGAAACGCCAGCGGCATCGACCGCTCCGGCACAGAGCCTCTGGTGGTCATCAAACCCAGCGGCGTAGACTACGCCAAACTTACTCCTGGCGATCTGGTGGTTACCGACCTGGACGGCAAGATGATCGAAGGCTCTCTGCGCGCCTCCAGCGACCTGGACACGCACACTCTGCTCTATCGTGAGTTCCCTCAAATTGGCGGCATCGTTCACACTCATTCCGAGTTCGCGACCTCGTGGGCCCAGGCCTGCCGCCCAATTCCCTGCCTCGGCACCACGCATGCGGACTATTTTCACGGCCCGGTTCCGGTCACGGAGCCACTGACAGCTCAGGAGGTAGCAGATGCCTACGTGCGGAATACCGGCGCGGTCATCGTGCGGCGCTTCCGCGCCGAGGGCCTTGACCCAGTCGCGGTTCCGGGTGTGCTGGTGGCCGGCCACGCCCCGTTCGCCTGGGGCAAATCGGCTACCGAAGCCGTGGAACACGCCGACGTGCTTGAATACATCGCTCGTCTGGCATTCCGCAGTGTGCTCCTGAACCCTTCCGCGACCGGAGTGCCAGTCTACGTGAGTGACCATCACTACCATCGCAAGCATGGTCCGAAGGCAACCTACGGCCAAGGCTGAGAGAGTTGGCATGGGGAAGTACGAAGCAAAAAGCCAAAGAATTCTAGTACCAAGAACGAGATACGGCGTAAGATGCTGGCATCAAGGGGCCTTCAGCCAGGACCTATTGATTTCAGTATGCAGATCCCTTTCGGTGTAGGCTCTCTATCGTTTTCTGCATTTTTGACGAAACGGCATGCAATGCAGGATGACATTTCCCGGTGCAAAGCGTCATTATCCTGCGTATTCTCAACCGATTGCCGACGCACTCCGTTTCAGTCAGCGCATTTTTATCGCATGGCAACCTACGTGCTAGGCAATGATAATGACATAGGGTACTCCCCGGATGGAGACGAATCTCTTTAACCGCTTGCAGGCGACACTGCTGGCCGTGGCCACGGTCGGACTGGTGCTACTGGCGGTATTGAATTTCCGGCAGGAGATCCACTTTCAACAACCTGACGATGGGGTCTGGTGGAGCGAAACGGCCGGTGGTTTGGAAGCTGTGCGGGTGCTCCCGGATAGCCCCGGCCAACGCGCTGGCATTCAGACGCACGATCTGCTCACCGCGATCAACGATCACCCTGCCGTGCACGTGGCCGACCTGGAGCACGAGCTCTACCACACGGGGAGCTACGGCCAGGCCTTCTACACGATCATCCGCGCCGGCATTCCGCTGGACACGCCCGTCAAGGTAATCCCAATACCACTGGACCGCAGCCTGGCGCTGGGGTTGCGCGTGATCGGGCTGATCTATCTAGCCATCGGCCTCTACGTACTCTTCCGCCGCTGGACGGCGCTGCGGGCCACCCACTTCTACCTGTTCTGCCTGGTTTCGTTCGCTCTGTACGCGCTCAAGTACACGGGCAAGCTGGACGGGCTGGACTGGACCGTTTTCTGGTCAAACATTCTGGCTGAATCCCTGCAGCCGGCCCTATTCCTGCATTTTGCCCTGAGTTTCCCTGAAGAACGCCTCAAGAACGTGCGCCGTCGCTGGCTGTTGCCGCTGATTTATGCGCCTGGTGCCGGGCTGCTGGGGCTGTGGCTGTGGGCAATCAGTAACTGGCAGGCCACAGAACTGCTCAAGCACCGTCTGGACCAGACCGGTACCGCCTACGATGCCGCCTTCTACGTGCTGGCGGCCGGGCTCTTCTTGCGCAGCTATAGCAGCGCCAACACGCCGCTGCTGCGCCAGCAACTGAAGTGGCTTACGCGCGGCGCTCTTTTGGCGGTGCTGCCATTTACGCTGCTGTATGCCATTCCGTTCCTCTTTGACCTGCGCATGCCCAACCTGCTCACCAATGTGGCAGGCTTCTCCATCGTCTTTCTTCCACTGACTTTCTGCTGGGCCATCATCCGATACCGCTTGATGGACACCGACCTGATCTTCAAGCGCGGCGTGGCTTATACCCTGGCTACCGGCCTGCTGCTCGGCGCGTACTTCGGCATCATCGCGATTATCGCTGAAATGGTTCACAACGGCCTTCCCCTGGCAATGCGTGAGTGGGCATTGCCGGGGGCCATTCTGATCACCGCCGCAATCTTCGATCCGCTGAAACGCCGGATCCAAGGTTGGGTGGACCGCGTCTTCGACCGCCATCGCTACGATTACCGCAAGGCTTTGATCGAGTTTGGCCGCGGCCTCAGTTCCGAGACCGATCTGAAGGCGCTGCTGGAGTCGATTGTGGACCGGCTGCCGAGCACTCTGCTGGTAGCGCGTGTCGCGGTCTTCATGGCCCGGGAGCCGGGGAACCTGCGGCTGGTGGCGGCCCACGGGCTGCCCTCCGAAGCCAAGGCCGCGCAGGATCTTGTAGGACCCGATGCGCTCGACTTGGGCTTTCTCGACTTCGACCGCGCCAAAGACCATTCTCACATCTTTTTGGAGAACACGCAGCAGGCCTTGCACCTGCCCGAGAAACAGCAGCGCACCGCCGCCCTGCTCGACCTTAACTACTATCTACCCTGCCGCGTGCAGGATGGAACAGCCGCGCGCACCATCGCCGTAATCGGCCTGGGCCGCACCATCGGCGGCGACTTTCTCTCCAGTGAAGATGTGGAACTGCTTGAGTCGCTGGCCAGCTACATTGGCATTGCCCTGCAAAACGCCAGCCTGTATGCGCGTCTTGAGGAGCAGATCGGCGAGTTCGAACGGCTGAAGGAGTTTAACGAGAACATCGTCGAGTCCATCAACGTAGGTATTCTGGCTCTCGACCTGGACGACAGCATCGAGAGCTGGAACGCGCAGATGGAAGCGATGTATGCCCTGAGCCGTGCTGAGGCTATTGGCCAGCCGGTTGCGAGCGTCTTTCCGCCAGAGTTCATCGAAGCACTCGACAGCGCCCGCAACGAGCCTGGCGTGCATCACCTTTACAAGTTCCCGCTGACCACGCGCGCCGGTGAGCAGCGCACAGCAAACATCGCCATCGCGCCCCTGCTGTCGCGCAACTTCATCGCCGTGGGCCGCATCGTACTGGTTGACGATATTACAGAGCGTGTGTCCTTGGAAACGCAACTAGCCCAAGCCGACAAGCTCAGTTCCATCGGCCTGCTGGCCGCCGGAGTGGCGCACGAAATCAACACGCCACTGGCCGTCATTTCCAGTTATGCCCAGATGCTCTCAAAACAGATGCGCGGCGATGCACGTTTGGGACCGGTGCTGGAGAAAATCACACAGCAGAGCTTCCGCGCCTCAGAGATTGCCAATGGCTTGCTCAATTTCTCCCGCACCTCGACCACCGAATTCCGCAATACAGATTTGAACCAGGTGATTCGCGATACCTTGTCGCTGCTCGAACACCAGTTCAAGACGGCGCAGATCCTGGTTGATGTCGAGCTTGCGGAGGATTTGCCTCTCATCCACGGCAACCCCGGAAAGCTGCAACAGGTCTTCCTGAATCTGCTGCTGAATGCCAAAGAAGCCATGCCGGGCGGCGGACAACTGCGCGTGGCAACGCAAGTCAACGGACACGTTGAAGCCGTGGTGAGCGACTCCGGCTCGGGCATCGCGCCGGAACATCTGAAACGCATCTACGATCCGTTCTTTACCACCAAAACCATGCCCAAACAGGGCGAACGGCGCGGCACGGGCCTGGGCCTATCTGTCTCCTACGGCATCATCCAGGAACACGCAGGCAAAATACACGTCGAGAGCGCCGTAGGCGCCGGCACAACCTTTCATCTTGAGTTTCCCCTTTTGAGGAATTCCGTACATGCCTGAGGTCGACCAGACATTGAACCTTTCCGCGTCCGCGCCTGCCATCGCAAGCACCATCGACGCCACCATCCTCGTGATTGACGACGAAGCGGGCATCCGCGAGTCGCTCGAGGTACTACTCACGCTCGAGGGATATTCGGTGAAGATGGCCAACGATGGTGAGCAGGGACTGCGCATTCTGGATCAGGAGAGCTTCGACCTTGTGCTGCTTGACCTGGCTCTGCCGGGGCAGAGCGGACTCGAACTGCTGCCGCAGATCAAGGAACGTCAACCGGAGATGCCGGTAATTATGATTACCGCCTACGGCACGGTGGACAACGTAGTTGAAGCCATCCGCGCCGGTGCGGAGAATTTTGTCCAGAAGCCCTGGGACAACGAAAAGCTGCTGGCCGACATTCGCTCCGCCGTGGCCCGCCACCGCGCCGAAGAAGAAAACCTGCAGCTCAAGCGCACCCTCAAGCAGCGCTACAACTTCTCCAACATCGTAGGCAAGAGCGATCCAATGCTGCGCGTCTTCGACCTGGTGGCGCAGGTGGCGCCCAGCCGCTCCACGGTGCTGATCCAGGGCGAGAGCGGGACGGGGAAGGAACTTATAGCCAAGGCCATCCACGCGAACTCTCCGCGCCGCGACAAGCCCTTTGTTCCCATCAACACCGGCGCCATGCCGTCGGAACTGCTGGAGTCCACGCTCTTTGGCCATGTCAAGGGCGCGTTTACCTCTGCGGTGGCCTCGAAAAAGGGACTCTTTGAAGTCGCCAACGGCGGCACGCTCTTCCTGGACGAGATCGCCACGATGGGCATGGACACGCAGGCCAAAATTCTGCGCGTGCTGCAGGACCGCCGTTTCATGCACCTGGGTGGCATCCAGGAGATTCAGGTGGACGTGCGTATCATCGCCGCTACCAACATTGACCTGCGCCAGGCTGTGCGCGAAGGACGCTTCCGCGAGGACCTGTTCTACCGGCTCAACGTCATCAGCGTGGACCTGCCTCCCCTGCGAGCACGCCGCGAAGATATTCCCCTACTCGCTCAGCACTTCCTCGATGTCTACTCCAAGGAGAATGACCTGCCAGCGCGCAAGCTCTCCTCCGACGCCATGCGTGCACTGATCGATTACGAGTGGCCGGGTAACGTGCGCGAATTGGAGAACTCGATCGAGCGCGGCGTGGTGCTTTCGTCGGGACCGGTCATCGGGTCGGATCTGCTGCCCGGTCACATCACCGGCCGCAGCTTTCAGGATGCGCTGCTCGAGCACAACCCGAACGCCTCGCTCTTCGACATTCTCGAAGACATCGAACGCCGTATCATCATCGAGAAACTCGAACGCTGCAACGGCAACCAGACCGACGCCGCCGAGCAATTCCACATCCCGCTTTCGACACTCAACCAGAAGATCAAGCGCCTGAACATCGAGATTCGCAAGAGGGGCAGAGAGTAGATGGTGCAGCTAGCTGCGAGCTGCACCATCTTCTATGTGGCGGAGAACACCAGTCGAGCATCTTTCAGAAACGCTGCGTGCTGCACCGAGTTCTCGCGGTGCTCCGTGCCATTCAGCGTCACACGATTGAAGAAGGCGCCTGGCTTTCTGCTGCGAGCTTCGATGTGAATCTCCCGGCCATTTGGAAACACGATATCGGCCTGATCGAACAACGGCGCGCCAAGTACCCAGTCAGGCCTGCCGGGGCACAAAGAGAAAATTCCCAGCGAGCTCAGCACATACCAGGCGCCCATCGCACCTGTATCCTCATCGCCAGGAAAATTCTCCGAACTGTACAGCTCATTCAGCACACGATGCACCCAGTACTGGGTTCTGTCGCGCCGCCCGGCAAGCGTAAAGAAATAAAGCACCTGATGAACGGGCTGGTTGGAATGCGCATACTGCCCGAAGTTGACGGCTGCCATCTCCGACATCTCATGAATCTCCTGCCCGTAACTGCCCACATGGAACACCGGAGGCTGGGCCAGCATCTCTTCCAGATTGGCGAGGAAGACCGACGTTCCGCCCATGGCCTCCATCAACCCTTCCGGATCGTGCGGCACGCCAAATCGATATTGCCATGCAGCGCCTTCCACGTAGGGACCACCCCACGTGTGCGGGTCGAAAGGCTCCAACCACGATCCGTTGGCCAGTTTGCCGCGCAGAAAGCGAGTGCCTGGGTCGAAGATATTCCGCCAGTTTCGTGACCGCGTTTCAAACATCGCCGCGTCTTGGTGGTGCCCGGCGGCTCGCGCCACCTGCGCAATACAAAAATCGCCATAGGCCGAGTCCAGAGTTTCTGCCACCGCGCCTACAACCAGGTCGCAGGGGATGTAGCCCAACCTCTCGTACTCTGCCACCGCGGGTCGTCCGTATCCGGTGCCGGGGCGAACGGGTTGGGTGGCATGCCTTTTCAGCCCCAGATAGGCCGCCTCAACATCGAAACCCTTCACGCCCTTGGCTACCGCGTCTCCAAACACGAAATCGATCGGACTGCCGGTCATCACGCCGCGATATCCTGGACACGGGAACTGCGGAAACCAGCCGCCTTCTTTATATGCGTTCACCCACGCCTCAAGAATCTGGCTCAAACGCTCCGGATACAAAAGTGCCATCATGGGATACCACGCGCGATAGTCGTCCCAATATCCGTGGTCCGCATACATCACACCCGGTTCCACTTTGCCACTGAACGCGCTCCAGTGCATGAAGTTGCCTTGCGCGTCCGGCTCATGCCAGATGCGTGGAAATAGCAAAGCGCGGTAGAGGCCGGAGTAAAAGACCTTCTGCTGCGCCGCGGTTCCGCCCTGAATGCGCACTCGGCCCAGTGCCTGCTCCCATACAGCGGCGGCTTCGCGCTTCACTTGCTCAAACGCTTTGCTCCCCACTTCGCTGTTGAGGTTGCGCACGGCCTGCTCGAAAGAGATAAATGACGTGCCAATGCGAAGCGTGACTGACTCCCCCGCATGCGCCGCGAAGCGCACAACTGCGACTCGTCGGTCTTTCAATTCCTTCACTTCAAACTGGGTGATCGGCGCATCAATTCGAACGGCGTAGTAAGCCGCGAAACCCGCTGGAATTCCGCCGCGGTTTGCCCTGGTTAGCGCAGTAATTGTGTCGTCGGCCGATGCGCGATGTACCTCCGCGTCCTGGCCGAGAAGGTCGATGAACACTCCTGCCGCGCCTGATTCCTGAAAGGTGAAGCGCATTACCGAGCACCGTTCGCTGGGCGCCAGCTCAAGCAGGCAGCGATACCGTGTGAGGCGCACCGCCAGCGAGTGTGGTGCAATGTGAAGTTCTTCTGGACGGTACGACGATGCGCGCGCGGATGGCTCCGGCGAAGGATCTCCACTGAATGGGAGAAATGTGGCCTGCCCATAATCGCCAAGCCATGGGCTCAGTTGGTGGGTGCAGCGAATGCCCTGCAACCGCTGATCGCGCGGCTGAAAGAACCACGGCGTGCCGTCGCTGGTCTGCGGCGCCCAGTGGCCCATCGCGAACGGAACAGCAACGATGGGCAAGGTATTTCCACGCGAAAAAAAAGGAGTCGAATCCGTCCCCTGGAGTGGGTTCACCAAATCCGCCAGTTGCGTGGCACCCGCTGGCGACTGAGGATGAGAAGAAACAGATTGCCCGTCTTTATCGTGCTGTAATGGAGTGACCTCAGCGGCCTCCGCGCTGTAATCCACTGAAGAAAGAAGTGCTGCTGCGCCGCCCATCTTGAGAAAACTGCGCCTGCTTGCGCCACTGCCGTCTAACATGTCGTTCCCTCTCGAAATTACCTGATTACAGGCCGGATCAACCTTCCGGCCTCCATGGCGTAAGCGTCAAGCTTCCAGCCATCGCGCCAAAAAAGCTCGTAACTCCGCTGGCGGCCGCAACCACACATTGGCGGCGGTTTCACGCCACTGGGTGCGTATCAGCACGCTCAGGTGCGGCGCATCGGTCTCGCTGACGGCGCGAAATGCCGCCTCATCTGTTATATCGTCACCAAGAAAGGCAACTGGGCTGCGGGAGTCGGCTGCGGACAGAATCTCGTGCACGGCGCCTCCCTTGTCTCGGCCTGCGCGCAACTCCAGGCCCGCTTCAAACTCCAGAAGGGTAAGACCACACATCTGAGTGAGCGGTTCGAAGAGCTTTCGTGTTCGCCGCTCGATGAGTTTTGCCTGACGGGGCGAATGGCCGCGCCAGTGCATCACTACGGCGTTGGGTTTGTCCTCAAAGAGGCCGCCCAGGCTGTCGCGCCTGAGATGTTCCCGTAGCTCGTCGAGCTTCTGCCGCACGGCAGGCGCCGCCTGCTCCAATTCGCAGCGGCCATCGGGGTAGAGCCGTTCGGCTCCATGCAGTCCCCACACTTCGAGCGGCGGGTCCAGGTCCAGCAAGGGCGTTATCTCCCGCGATGGCCTGCCGGTAATCACCGCCATGCGCGTACGGCCCTGCTGCTGGATGCGTGCCAACAAGTCCCGCACGCCGGCCCACGGCCGCGCCTTGAAGCGGTCCAACCGAAACGGCGCAAGCGTTCCGTCGTAATCCAACAACAACAATGGGGTTTGCGCGCCTGCAAATGCGCAAAAAAACTCTTCCAGCTTCTCTGCGGCCTCTGGAGTCAACCTTTGCTCGCTTTCTACGCGAATTTCTCATCCTCAGCGTCCGGGACCGGCACAGAGGCTGGCCCGGCATAGTTCAGGTCCACACCCTCAGCGCTTTCCAGGCGTAGCTCGCGCACGTCACCCAACACCCTGGCAGCCCAGCGGTAGATATTGTGCTCCATCACCTGCCGCCGCATGCGCTGCATGCGCTGGCGCCGCTCGTCACGACTCATCTCCAGACCGGTATGCACGGCCTCGGCCACTTCGGCTATGTCGTAGGGATTCACCACCAGCGCATCGTGCAACTCAACCGCCGCGCCCGTGAACTTGCTTAACACCAGCACTCCGTCGTCGTCGTCGCGCGCTGCCACATACTCCTTGGCCACCAGGTTCATCCCGTCGTGCAGTGAGGTCACCAGGCACACCTCGGCGACTCGATACCAGCGGTTCACTTCCTCGTGACTGCATTGGCGCTCAATCAGAATGATGGGCCGCCAATGCGCCGTCTGATAGCGCTGATTGATGCGCTCCACCGTCTCCTCGACACTGTTGCGCAGGTCCGCGTAACTGGCAATGCGAGTTCGGCTCGGGGCGGCAATCTGCACCATCGTCAGGCGCTCCCGCTGCCAGGGATGTTCCTCCAGCAGTTGTTCGAAGGCCAGCAGTCGCTCCACGATGCCCTTGGTGTAGTCCAACCGGTCCACGCCCAGGACCAGACACTCCGCGCGCACGCCGAACTCCCGCAGCAATTCATTGCGTGCGACTACCCGTTCCTGCTTCTGCAGCTCAATGTCGACCGGTCCCTTTCGTGTCCGCGGCCCTCCCTCAAATGCCACGCTCACCGGATAGGGCCGAACGGCGCTCACGTGCCCGTGCCGGCGCACCGTCATGTGTTCGCGGTCAGTGCGCGATTCGATGACCCGGTCGACAGTGGCCAGAAAATTATTGCAGTGCAGCGGAATATGGAAGCCGATCAGATCCGCTCCCAGCAGCCCGTCCAGCAGTTCTGCCTGCCAGGGACAGATACCGAAGGCCTCCGGATTAGGCCACGGAATGTGCCAGAAAATAGCCACGCGAGCATCGGGACGCGCCGTCTTCACGAGTCGCGGCAACAGAGTGAAGTGGTAGTCCTGCACAAAGACCACGGGCTCGACACTACCCTCCATCTCTTCCAGCAGAGCGGCTGCAAACCTCTCATTGACGCGCCGGTAACACTCCCAGTCCGCAGCGCGAAAAATGGGGCGCGTATGCGCAATGTGACACAACGGCCACAGGCCCTCGTTGGCGAAACCGTCATAGTAGTGCGCCTCTTCTTCTTCTGACAACCATACCCGGCGCAGGGTGTAGCGCGGATCGTCTGGCGGCACACGCAGCCGGTCGAATGCATCCACGTTTGCGGCGTCGGCGTTGCCGCTCCCGCTGGCCACCCACACACCGTCGCAGGCGCGCAGCACCGGCTCAATGGCCGTGACCAGCCCGCTCGGAGGCACCACGCACACCGTCTCCCGGCCCTGACGTACGTGCATATACGGCTCGCGGTTCGATACCACGAAGATGCGGCTGGAGCCGGATCGGTCCCGCATGTGCACGGCCAGCCGCTCGGCGGTCCACAGATGCTCGCCCGCGTCGCGCAAGCGGGCTTCCGACGCGGCGGCGGCGCGCGCCGCAATCAGGCTCTCCGCCATTGTCTCAACTTCATGGGCTAGCGGAGTGAACAGGCTGAGATCTTTTCCGCCGGGGTCCTCGTCTCTTTCAACGTGGCCGGTCCGCAGACGCCGCAGGCGCTCGGCAACCCGCGTCATGGGCCGCAACACAAACCAGCGCACCATCGCCAAGGTGATACCCACAATCAGCACGACAATGGCCAGGACACGCCAGAAACTGCGTCGCCACAGATCATTCCCCTGGCTGCGGATATAGCCGGCATCGGCCACCAGTACCAGCACGCCCTCCAGGCGGTCGCCGTTGTGCAGCGGAAAGACCTCTTCGAGCCATTGCAGATCATTCGAGTGCCCAAAAGCACCCACGTCGGCCCCTTTGCGGAGCGATTTCTCGATGGGGGCGCGGCTCAGGGACTGCATGAGTGAAGCGGGTCCGGCAGCCGACAGCGATTGCCCACGGGCATCCAGCACGGCCAGCCCCAGAACCCCTGTCCGGGCTCTTGCCTGCTCAACCTGCGCCGGAAGCGCGGCGATATCACCGGCGGCTAGAGTCAGTTCCAGATCCGGCTGGATGCTCACGCCCATCCACTTTGCCCGCCGCTCAAGTTCCTCGCGAAGGATGTGCTTATGTGCCAAAACTTCAAAATATGTGGAGGCCAGGGATACGAGCGTCACACTCGCCACGAGCGCAAGGATCAGCCGCAACCGAAATAGGTGCATAAATATTCCTCCTATCTGGTTGGATGCGTGCGCGACAAAGGAATTGCACGCGCGTCGACGAGCCGGGAACCATCGAACAATCAATCTATACGCACGCTCCATTATACAAGTGCTTTAATTGGCCGGTTACCACCCACCAGAAAAGCCTTCCCTGCACATTGCCGCTAACTTGTTGTGACACAGCGAAGAATGGGTAGAACCCTTATGCGCTATCCTGTCGAGGAGAGTGGCAATTCCCGCAGCGAGACAGCCGGCAACCAGATGGCGATAGACTCGATCGACAGAACCGCCAAACATATCGTGCTCACCGTTCAGGACTACTCCCTGTTCGCCTATCGTGCTGTAACGAATCTGTTTCGCCCACCGATCTACTGGCCGGATTTCCTCATTCAATCGGATATCATCGGCGTCGGCTCGTTCTCCATCGTGGTGCTGGCCGGTTTTTTCACCGGGGGCGTGCTGGCTCTGCAGTCAGCAGCCACGCTTTCCGCGTTTGGCGCCACGGCCGTTACCGGCCGGTTCGTCAGCATGTCCATGATCCGCGAGTTGGGCCCGGTTCTCACCGGTATCATGGTCTCCGGGCGCAACGCCTCGTCGATGGCCAGTGAACTCGGCTCCATGGTGGTCACCGAGCAAATTGACGCCATGCGCGCCCTGGGCGTGGACCCCCTGCGCAAGCTGGTGACTCCGCGTATCTTCGCCACCATCACGATGCTGTTCTTTCTCACCATTGTGGCCAATGCCTTCGGCATCCTGGGTGGCGCCGCAGTTACCATCTTCATGAACCACCAGAACGGCACGCAGTACTTCTCCATGGCCTACGAGTACCTGCGCTACCCCGACATTCTGCAAGGTCTCGTCAAGCCGCTCTTCTTCGGCTACATCATCGCCTCCATCGGCTGCTTTTATGGGATGAAGACCACGGGAGGAACCCAGGGCGTGGGCCGCTCCACCATTCAGGCCGTGGTCACCTCATCAGTGCTCATCATCTTTGTGGACTTCCTGATCAGCCAGGTCATGATCGCGCTCTTCAACCGATGAACGAGACAGCCACTTCCGCGCTACAACGTCCGGCAACGGACGAGAGCCCCGTTGTGGTCTTTCGTAACGTCTCGATCAGCTTCGCGGGCCCTCCAGTGTTGGAGGACGTCAGCTTCTCTGTGGCGCCCGGGGAAACGCGCATCCTGCTGGGGCCTGCGGGAGTAGGCAAAAGCGTCCTGCTCAAGCTCGTCAACGGACTGCTCCGCCCGGACAGCGGCAGCATTCAGCTCTTCGGCCAGGACATCTCCCATATGCGCGAGGAAAAGCTCTTTCCTCTGCGCACCCGCACCGGAATGGTCTTCCAGGAGGGTGCGCTCTTTGATTCACTCACTGTCCGTAACAATGTGGCCTACCAGCTGATCCAGGAACAGGTTGCCGACGAAGAGATTGACCGCCGCGTCCTCGAGGCTCTCACCTTTGTAGGCCTGGAAGAAACCTTCAACTTCTTTCCCTCCAGTCTCTCCGGCGGAATGCGCCGCCGCGTGGCCATCGCCCGCGCCCTCATTCGCCAGCCCGAACTGCTGCTTTACGACTCGCCCACCGGCGGTCTGGACCCGGTCACTTCCACCACCATCATCGAACTCATTGTGAAGGAGCGCGACGTCTACCGCTCCCCCTCCCTACTGGTCACGCACAGGCTGCAGGATGCCTTCACCATGTGCACCCACCGTTTCAACGCCACCGAAGGCCGTATGGTGCCCCTTCCCAAGGGCGAAACCGACCCCAAAACCACGTTCCTGATGCTCAGCGAAGGCCGCCTGATCTTCGATGGATCGCTCCGCAACCTGGTCGATAGCAAAGACCCGTTCGTGCGCGAGTTCCTGGAGTAGTCCCAGCAGTTCCTTAGCCCGCAAAAACCGCAAACATGCCATCAACCCGCTCGGTACAATAGCTCTTGTCGATCATGGTCCAACGAGAGATGAGATTAATCCGCTTGCGAACGGTCATCTTGCTGGTGCTGGTGCTGCTGGCGCCATTGACCAGACAGGCAATTGCGTATTCGCTGCTCACCCACGAGCAGCTGATCGACCTGACCTGGCAGGACTCCATCGTTCCATTGCTGCTCAGCCACTATCCAACACTCACGCCCGCACAGTTGGAAGAGGCGCGCGCCTATGCATACGGCGGATGCGTGATCCAGGACATCGGCTACTACCCGTTTGGCGACAGGTCATTCTCAAACCTGACACACTATGTGCGTTCGGGCGACTTCGTTGTGAACCTCTTCCGCAATGCCCACGATGCAAATGAGCTTGCCTTCGCCGCAGGCGCGCTTTCCCACTACATTGGCGACTCACTGGGTCACTCTCTGGCGACGAATCGCGCGGTCCCCGTCGAGTTTCCCAAGCTGCGCCAGAGATACGGCCCCGTAGTGAACTACGCCGAAGGAAAAGACCAGCATATACAGACAGAGTTCGCCTTCGACATCGATGAGATCGCGCATCACCGTGTCGCACCGATCCGCTACCTGCGGCATATCGGCCTGCAGGTGCCGGTGCGGCAGCTCGCTCTGGCCTTTTACCAGACGTACGGCCTCACCGAGGATTTTTCCACTCTTAAAAAGGGTCGGCGCTTCAACGTTCATGGATATCGTTTCGCGGTGCGCACCTTCATCCCGCGCATTGCCTACGCAGTCACCATCCTGCATCGCAACCACGAGCCTGCAGATCCTACAACGCCAGAGACGGTCGAGATTGAGAGAGAAGCAGCCGCGGTAGCCACAGAGAACAACTGGCAAGCCTATCGGCGTAAGCCAGGCATAGGAACCTATACCCTGGCCGGGCTGCTGTTTGTGTTGCCCAAGGTGGGCCCGCTCAAGCTGGTTGCGGTCAAGGGTCCGACGGAAGCCACCGAAGCCGATTACATGCACAGCGTAGCGCTTTCAATGGCGGCTCTGCGACGCAGACTCGCGCGGTTTACACCGCAAGTAGCCGCACGCCCAACGGTCACCGCAGCCAGCCTGGATCCGGCAAGGCCGTTGCGGAGCCTGCGGCATCCGCTTCCGAATCGTGATTTGGACACTGGGCAGGTGGTGCGGCCAGGGGGCTATCCGCTGACCGACTCGACGTACGCCAAGCTGCTCCATCGCCTGACACAGGACCCCATGCAACCGATTCCTCCGGGAATCAAGGAAGACGTTCAGGCATACTACGCGAATGTCGACCTGCCGATCACGACCAAGAAAGACCCACAGCAATGGGCGAAGGTGCAAGCCGACTTGGTAACCCTCGGCAAAATGCATACCAGCACCGAACCTACGCCCTATCCCACGTACGGCGAGGATGACGACACCGAGTAGGCGCATTCAACTCTGGAAAATCTGCAGCGGGCACGGCGGGGGAACAATCCCGTCCAGGAACCTGATAGACGAATTCCCTGCGAGGAATTGCCTGTTTGAAGACCCCTGAGTAATGCTGGCCACTGCGCAGCCTTTCCCGCCCCCTCCCCCATCTGCTAGCCTTGCTGCTTCGAGTTTCACCAGAACGGCAGGTGCTCTATGGGCTTCAAATTCCAAGGCGTTGATTTCCTCCATCTCGATTCCAGCTTCAGTGAAGACGAGCTTCTCGTCCGCCGCACGGCGCGCGACTTTGTCGAGGACAACCTCATTCCCATCGTCGAAGAATGCTTCCGTACCGAGCGCTTTCCGCGCCAATTGGTGCCTATGATGGGCGAGTTGGGCTTCTTCGGCGCCAACCTCGAGGGCTACGGCTGCGCGGGAATGTCCAACGTGGAGTATGGCCTGGTGATGCAGGAGCTGGAGCGAGGCGACTCCGGCCTGCGCAGCTTTGTCAGCGTGCAGTCTGCGCTGGTCATGTACCCCATTTACACCTTCGGCTCAGACGAGCAGAAGAAAACCTGGCTCCCGGCGCTCGCAACTGGCGAAAAGCTGGGCTGCTTCGGACTGACCGAGCCCGGCTTTGGATCAAACCCCGGCGGCATGACCACCACTGCCCGCAAAGTGGGTGGCGAATACATCCTCAACGGCGAAAAGATGTGGATCACCTCGGGCAACATCGCCGATATAGCCGTCATCTGGGCCAAGGTAGACGACGAAGACGGTCGCGTTCGCGGTTTCCTGGTCGAGACAGACCGCCCCGGTTTTCGCGCCGACGAGGTGCACGGCAAATGGTCGCTGCGCGCCTCGGTCACAAGCGGGCTATCGCTCCAGGATGTGCACATTCCCACCGCCAACCTGCTACCCGGCACCGGCGGCCTGAAGAGCCCGCTCATGTGCCTCAACCAGGCCCGCTACGGCATCAGTTGGGGCGCCATCGGCGCGGCCATGTCTTGCTATGACACAGCCCTGCAATACGCCAAAACCCGCAAGCAGTTCCACGGCCAGCCCATCGCCAGCCATCAACTCATCCAGGAGAAGCTGGTGTGGATGGTGAGCGAAATCTCCAAAGCCCAGCTGCTCTCACTCCACGTGGGGCGGCTCAAAGACGCAGGTACAGAAGGCCACCAGCACATCTCCATGGCCAAGCGGAACAACGTTTGGATGGCCCTTGAGATTGCCCGCATGGCCCGCGACATCCTGGGAGCAAATGGGATTACGGAGGACTATCCCATCATGCGCCACATGATGAACCTGGAGTCGGTAAAGACCTACGAAGGCACCCACGACATCCACGCCCTCATCCTCGGCCAACACATTACGGGGATTGCGGCGTATTAAAGGATCACGCGCCGTGCCGCGCAAACCAAACACACGCCGTGAATCTCCGCTGCTCTCTTTGCACCGTGCCAGCCACGCAGTCCACTTGCATCTCTCAGTCACTCCGCAAGCGAGCGCCGCACAGAAGGTTCAGTAATCACAGCCATCAGCGCGGCCACATCGCCAATGCTCTTCCCCAGCACGGAAGGCACTAGTTCGCATGCGGCTGCGGCCTGTGGCAGTGCCTCTTCGGCAATCACCTTGCGCGCTGGTCCCAGAATGCGTTCCCCCAGCGCCACGCCGAGTGAACCGAAAACAATCACCTGCGGATTCAACGCGTCGATCAGGAGGGCCAGGCCGCGTCCCATCCACTTGCCTGCCACCTCGGCCACCTGCAACGCTTCAGAATCATTTCGTAGCATTGCTTCCACCAGCGTACGAATTGGCGTCGCCGCACTCCAGCGCAAAGGGAACATCTGAGCGGCCAACTCCACCAATCCCGCACCCGACGCAAATGACTCCCACGATCCCCTCTTCCCAAAGCCGAGCGGACCGTCTTCTGCCAGGCGCCAGTGGCCGATCTCGCCGGCGGTGTCGCTGGCTCCGCGCAATATCTGTCCGTTGACGATGAACCCTCCGCCCACGCCGGTCCCGAAAGTCAGAAAGATGAGATGTCTGAGGTCCGGCCGGTTCTTGCCCACGCCGAAACGAAACTCGGCCAGCGCTCCGGCATTTCCGTCGTGTTCAATCAAAACAGGAATGCCGGGAAAGACTTCCATCAGCCGCTCCTTCAAAGGCACATGATGCCAGCCCGGCAAATGCGGTGGATCGAGCAGAAATCCTTCGTCGATCTTGAGCGGACCGCCGACGGAGACACTGATGGCGACAATCGTGCGGCTCTCTCGCCGTGCCGCGTCGATCAGCGTTTTAGCCTTCTTGGTAATCCCCGGAAAGGTCAAGGAAAACGGCTTTTCCGCATGAGTCGGCATCTCGATCCGCTGCAGAATGCTGCCGTCGAGCGTCCCCTCCACGCAGGCCGTCTTGGTACCGCCGATGTCGAGACCGAGAACGGTCCGCCGGCTGTTTTGCATTCCTTCCATCGAAGTGCTCACAATCTGCCGGTCGTCCGACGTTCCTGCAGGATTCGCCGGAATTCTATCACCGGGATCGTACGCTCGAAATCCCGCGTTCCTTTGGAATCGATCTCCGCATAGTGCGTGGCTCGCAAGCAAGACTCGACAATCCGAACCTGATGCGGCATAGTCGATGCCATGCCCAAGTTCCTCGTGCCTCTGCTCTTTTTGCTTCTTTGCTCCGGCCTCGTTCTGGCAGCCGTTGCGCAGCAACCGGCCGCTGCTCCCATCGTGCTGCATGCGGCACGGCTGCTCCAGGTGGACACCGGAACCATACTCCAGCCAGGCGAAGTGCTCATTGTAGGCGAGCGCATTCGCGCCGTGGGCACGTCGGTCGAGCATCCCCAGGGCACAAAGGTGATCGACCTGGGCGACACCACGCTGCTCCCCTGTCTGATCGACGCGCATGTGCATCTCTTCCTGCATCCCGGCGCCGAAGATCTACAAACCGTTGAGGAGTCGGTCCCCTGGCGCACGATCCTGGCCGAACAGGCCGCCAAGGCCGACCTGCTTTCCGGCTTCACCGCTGAGCGCGACATGGGCACCGAGGGCGCAGGCTCAGCCGACACAGCCGTCCGTGACGCCATCAACCAGGGCCTCATCCTTGGGCCCCGCATGCGCATGAGCGGCAATGCCATCGACATCTTGGGTGGCCATGAGGACGCCAACAAATTCAATCCTGCGCAGCATGTGCTCTCGAATGCCGACTATGCCAACTCCGCCGAGCAAATCGTCGAAGTCATGCGCGACCAGCACAAACAGGGTTCCGACTTTGCCAAGATCTACGAGACCGGCCCAGACAAAATGATCGATGGTGTGCTACACACGCCCTACCAGTACACTGAGGCGCAACTCGCGGCGGCTGTTGCCGAGGCACGGCGGCTGGGCGTGACAGTAGGCGTCCACGCCATGGGCGAGCCGGGCACGCTGTACGCTGCCCAAGCCGGCGTGGCCTCCATCGACCATGCAACCCAGCTCAGCGACGAGACCATGCGCCTGATGCGCGAAAAACACATTCCCGCCGTGCCCACATTCGTCATCTTCGAGTACTTCGCGCAACATGCCGCCTCGCCCGCTGCGGCTGCGCGCGAGCAAGCCCTGTTCGACTACAAGACTAGGGAGTTCAAGAAGCAGGTGGCAGCGGGCATTCCGTTTGCAGTGGGCTCCGATGTAGGCCCCTTCCCACACGGCACGCAGGCCCGCGAATTGATGCTGATGGTCAAGTACGGCATGAAGCCGCTGGCCGTGCTGCAGGCCGACATGATCGAGGGCGCAAGAGTGCTCGGCTGGCAGGGCCAGATCGGCGAACTGAAGCCTGGCTACTATGCGGACATCGTCGCCGTGCCCGGCAACCCACTTGAAGATATTTCAGCGGTGGAACACGTCAGTTTCGTAATGAAGAATGGCGCCGTAGTGCGGCAGTAACTACACAGCCACTGTAAAGCTGTCTTCGCTGCGCGTCACGGCGTGATACAGCGTGTCGCGCTCCACGGGCACGCGGCCCGCCTCTGTGATCAGACGGCACAGATCCTTGCGCGTCATGCCCTGGGGCGTGGTGGCGCCGGCGTCGTGATAGATCTTCTCTTCGACAACGGTGCCGTCCAGGTCGTCCGCTCCAAAGCGCAGCGCAATTTGTGCGATCTTGGGCGTGAGCATCTGCCAGTAAGCCTTGATATGCGCAAAGTTATCCAGCAACAGCCGGCTAACCGCTATTTGGCGAATGTCGGTAAGCCCCGTGGTCACCGGCAGGTGGTCGAGCGGCGTATTTTCAGGGTGGAAAGCCAGCGGAATAAAGGTTTGAAAACCGCCGGTCTCGTCCTGAACTGCGCGCAGCTTGAGCAGGTGGTCCACACGGTCCTCATCATTCTCAATGTGGCCATACAGCATGGTTGCATTGGACTTGAAGCCCAGCTTGTGCGCAAGGCGCGCTGTTTCCAGCCATTCGTCGCCGTCAATCTTGTGGTCGCAGATGATGGAGCGTACGCGCGCTGAAAAAATCTCAGCACCGCCACCGGGCATTGAGTCCACACCCGCCTCACGCATCTTGATCAGGGTCTGCTCAATGGTGAGCTTGACACGCCGCGCCAGATAGGCTACCTCGACCATGGTGAATGCCTTGATGTGCACCTGCGGAAAGCGCTCCTTGAGGCCGCGTACCAGGTCAAGAAAATACTCCAGCGGCAGGTCCGGATGAAGTCCGCCTACAATGTGGAACTCAGTAACCGCCTCAGAATAGCCGGAGGCCGCGGTCTGCCACGCCTCTTCCAGGGCCATTGTGTAGCCAGCCGGATCGCCCTTCTTGCGCCCGAAGGCACACAACTTGCAGGCTGCGACGCACACATTGGTGGGGTTGATGTGGCGATTCACGTTGAAGTAGGTCACATCGCCGTGCAACCTTTCGCGCACCTGGTTGGCCAGCCAACCGACCGCCAGCACGTCCGATGAGCCGTAGAGCGTCAGGCCGTCGTCGAAGCCGAGTCGCTCGCCTGCCAACACTTTGGCGGCTATGGCCTCAAGGCGCGGATCGTGGCTGCGAAAGCCAGCGCTCTTCAAAACGTGCTTTTTGCGGGAATCTTCAGTCTCAGTGCACATATCTTGATGATACAGAATTCGGGTGAGGCAAATCACTGAAGCCGGTTTCCACCGCGCTTGTGCCGGGCTCAATCAGAATGCCGTCGTACAGTGAAGCGGCCAGCACCTGCCCCTTCGCCGCGCGCACCAGTGAGATCCTGTAGCCGGTCTGCCACCACTTCCAGTCCAACACCTTTGGATCGATGGCATACACAAAATCGCTTCCCCGAGAGCTGACCAGCACCCTGCCCATGTGGGCGTCGTAGTAGAGATCATCCACGTCGCCGAGCGGAAGGCGGTGAACCCACATCCACGTTTTGCCCTTATCCCTCGTGAAATAAACACCTTCACGCGCTCCCAGCCACAGAGTGCCGTCCGGAGAGAATGCGATACGATGGATGCGCGTAAGTGCGGTGGGCACGCTCATGGGCCACCAGGTCTGGCCAGCGTCCCTGGAAAGAACCACACCGTCCGGACGGGCAGCGGCCAGCAGCGCTCCGTGAGCAGTCACAGATAAATAGCCGGTCACACCCACCACCGGGCCGCCCTGCCATGTGGCCCCCTTGTCCCTGCTTGTGTAAAGGCCGCCAGTGGTGGAAGCCAGCCAGGCATCGCCCGAGAGATCAAGCGCAAACACATGGCCGTCCATCTCGTGCAGCGCATCCTTCACCTGCTTCTCCACGTTGATACGCTTACCACGAATGGTCTCCGTAGCGGTCTTTACCAGCGTGTTGGCGATGGTGTCGCGCGGTTGCCAGCCAGTTGCACCCGCGGCCAGGGCAAAGATGCCGCTATTGGTCCCTGCAAGGACGGTCCCATCCGGCGCCTCCGCCAGAGCAAAAACATCGCGTCCATCAAGGCCATCGGCAACCTGGGCCCACACAGCACCGCCATCGCTGGAGACAAAAACACTGCCATACGCCTTGTCGTTGACCACTCCGGCAAAAAGCCGTGAAGGATTGGAGTGGTCCACCAGAAGCGCCTCAACCTTGCGTCCGGAAAAGCCTTCATTTGCGGGTGCAAAGGTTGCCGCCCCGTCGTTGCTTGAAAGGACTCCGCCACGGTCAGTGGCCAGCAGGACATGCTGGGAATTCTCTGGATCGACAAACACGTCATTCACGATCACGTCCGGGCCAGTCACGCGACGAAAAGTTTTGCCCCCGTCCACCGTCTTATAGAGCCCTTCGGTGGTTCCGGCATACACGATGTTGCGGTGCGCGGGGTCCTGGCGCAACACCCGCGTCCTGCGCGCGGTGGCGGGAATGCCCTGAATCTTGTGGAACAGCGTTCCGGCATTCTCGCTCTTGTAAATTCCGCTGCACGCGCTGGCATACACGGTATGCGGTCGTTCGGGATCGATGATGATCGAAAATACGTCGGAGTCATCGATGACACCCTGCTTGATGTTGTGCCACGTCTTGCCGCCGTCGACGGTCTTCCAGGGCAGATGCCACGTGCCGGCGTAAATGATGCCCGGATCGACTGGATCGATAGCCAACGATTCGATTTCGTGAATCTCACGGCTGCCTGCCGGACTGATTTGGATCCATGTCGAACCTGCGTCTGTGCTGCGAAAAACCCCTGCGAGGGTGCCTGCGAATAGCACGCTAGGGTTTGACGGCGCCTCCGCGAAGGCGCGGATAGACTGGCCGCGTAGGCCTTCAACCTGTCTCCAGAGCCTGCCTCCGTCGTGACTCACCCAGAGTCCGCCATCCGGGCTGCCCGCCCGCCAGGCAGCTGCATAAACAACAGCAGGATTAGCAGAGTTGACTACGAGGTGATCGACGATGAGGCCATCAGCTGAGTCCAGCTTTGACAGTCGATGCCAAGTGGCGCCGCGATCCACCGATTCGAATATCCAGCTGTTTGTGGTGCCGAGATAAAGATGATTGGGCTGACCTGGAACCGCGGCAAAGGAACGCGCATCGCCGCCTGACGGGCCGACGGCCACCCAGGGCGCCTGCGCCAAAAGCCCTTGCGATGCCAGGGAAAGCAAAAACACAAGCAAGGCGTACGCGAGTGTTCTGTATCCACGAAGAGAATCAAGGCAAGTCCAGCGGCAGTTCATTGAAGAAGGCAACTCCCGAATTTCACAACAGGGCATGCAAACAGGAACCCGATGAAACGGAAGAGGCTGACCGGGATACCGGTCAACCTCGAAAGATTGCAAGAGGAATCTATCTGACTGCTCTTCAGGCCCCCATGCCATGTGGACATGGGGGCCTGCCAAGCAGCTTGCTCCAAGAGCGGCCTGATGCCCGTTTCTTACTGGGTCACAGGCGGCTTAACGGACAAAGTCCTTGCCTTCATCGCATGCTTCTTGTGCAACGGCTTCCGAGCCAGCGGCTTCACCGTGGACTCATCCACCGGGGTAGTTCCATGTACGTCGGACGCAAAGTCCGCGCCCGCCGGTACCAGGTAGTTCTCTACGGTCTTGCTGTCCGTGGTGCCAGTGGCCACGCTGATGCGAGAAGGATCGATTCCCTTCTCACCCACCAGATAGTCCTTGGTGTTGACAGCACGCTCGCCGGCAAGATCCGGAACCTTCGCATTCTTGCGGTGATGCTTCGG
>VFSW01001141.1_pt1 | contig 40016 bp, 30 predicted proteins | sample 5358111 | NCBI WGS metagenome assembly VFSW01 (sample SAMN11554181, study PRJNA540505) | mine drainage metagenome | isolation source: sediment from site ElyBrook_90M | place: USA: Ely Copper Mine, Vershire, VT | collected 2017
GCCGGCTGGTTTTGTTGCATCGCGATTGTATAAAATTTCGACAGTCCTTCGGCCACCCGCCTAGCCTGCGCGAAAGCGCCCCCCGCCGCGTGCGTCAAGCTTTAAGCGCGAGCGTCCCGAATGCGCCCTGTGCATTCAAGCCGGCGGCGTTGCCTTCGTCGGTATCGAGATGCAACTCCAGCCGATAAGCCGGCGAGACCCGCACCAGGATATCCTCGAAAACCACGCTGCGGCCCCAGCTGTTCACGGCGACCGCGACCCGATCCTGATCGCGCAGCCCCAGTGCGGCGGCGTCCGCCGGACTCGTGTGCAAATGCCGCAGCGAACAGACGACACCGTGATCGAGGCTCAAGCGGCCAAGCGGTCCTTCGATGACGATCCCCGGCGTGCCGGCGAGATCCCCGGATTCGCGCAGCGGCGCGTCGATGCCGAGCGCGATCTCGTCGGTCCGCGACAACTCGACTTGATCGTGCGAGCGCGGCGGTCCGACGATGCGCACGTGCGGCAGCGTTGCGCGCGGGCCGATCAACGTGACCGTCTCCGCGGCGGCGAATTGCCCGGGCTGCGTCAACATCGCGCGTGGGCGCAGTTCGTGGCCCGCCCCGAACAAGCGCTCGATGCTCGGCGTCGACAAGTGCACGTGCCGCGCCGACACCGCGACCGGTATTTGTACCTTCAAGCCGCTCGTCGAGGCGCCCGCCGCGGGCGTCTTGCGCTTGCTCATGATGGCGCCGCGCCCGTGCTTTTCCCCAACCGTTGCTCGAGCGCGGCGATGCGCCGCATCGTCGCGACGATCGTGTCGGGATTCAAGCTGATCGAGTCGATGTCGAGCCCGACGAGAAACTCGGCGATTTCCGGGTAGTCCGACGGCGCCTGGCCGCAGATACCCGAATGCCGCCGGTTGCGCCGCGCGCCCTCGACCGCCAAACGCAGCATTTGCTTGACGCCGGGGTCGCGTTCGTCGAATTCGAAGGCGACCAGCGCCGAATCGCGGTCCACCCCGAGCGTCAATTGGGTCAAATCGTTCGAGCCGATCGAGAACCCGTCGAAATATTGCGAAAATGCGTCTATCAGAAGGACGTTGTTCGGGATCTCGCACATCATGTAGACCTCGAGTCCGTTCTTGCCGCGTTCGAGGCCGTGCTTGCCGAGCGTCTCGATCGTGCTCTTGGCCTCGGGAACCCGGCGGCAAAACGGGATCATGACTTTGACGTTGGACAAGCCGAGGTCCTCGCGCACGCGCTTGATCGCCGCGCATTCGAGCGCGAAGCCTTCTTCGTAGGCCGGGTGCGAATAGCGCGCGGCGCCGCGAAATCCGAGCATCGGATTTTCCTCGATCGGCTCGAACGCGCGGCCGCCGGGCAGGCTTGCGTATTCGTTGCTCTTGAAATCCGACATGCGCACGATGACGGGCTTCGGGAAAAACGCGGCGGCAAGCGTCGCGACACCCTCCGACAAGCGCTCGACGAAGTAGTCGGCCGGCCGCGCATAGTTTTGCGTAAGCGCGGCGAGCGCGTCGCGCTCCTTCGCATCCAGGATCTTCTCGGGGTGCAGGAGCGCCATCGGATGCGCCTTCACGTACTCGCTGACGATGAACTCCATGCGCGCGAGCCCGACGCCGTCGTTCGGCAGGAAACTCGTCTGGAACGCGATATCCGGATTGCCGACGATCAGCATCAGCTTGGTCGCCGGTTTCGGTACGCTGCCGATATCGATGTGATCGACATCGAAGGGCATCAAGCCCGCATAGACCAGGCCGACTTCGCCGCTCGAACAGACCGCCGTGACCGGATCGCCGGTATTCAGGAGCTCGGTCGCATTGGCGGTGCCGACGACCGCCGGTATGCCGAGCTCACGCGCGACGATCGCCGCGTGGCAGGTCCGGCCGCCGCGATTGGTGACGATCGCCGCGGCGATTTTCATCACCGGCTCCCAATCGGGCGTCGTATTCTCGGTCACCAAGACATCGCCCGCCTTGAAGCTCCCCAAATCGGCGGTGTTCAAGATCACGTGCGCGCGCCCCGCGCCGATGCGGGTGCCGACCGCGCGGCCGGAGAGTAAGACCTTGCCGGACCCGCGCAGCCGGTACTCGTCGATGACCTGGGCGTTCCTGCGAGAGGCGACCGTCTCGGGGCGCGCCTGGACGAGATAGAGCGCGCCGTCGACGCCGTCCTTGGCCCATTCCATGTCCATCGCAACCGGCTTTCCGGCCTTGGCGCTGAAATGCCGTTCGACTTTGAGCGCATAGTCGGCCAAGGTCATGACGTCCTCGTCGGTGATGCAAAAGCGGCCGCGCTCGCGCTCATCGGTGTCGATGTTGCGCGTCGCGGCGCGCGCACCGCCGAGGTCGCCGCCGACGGCGCCGCCGTCATCGAAGATCATCTTGAGCCTCTTCGTGCCGAGCTCGCGCCTCAGCACCTGCCGGTAGCCTTGCTCGAACGTCGGCTTGAACACGTAGAAGTCGTCCGGATCGACGTTGCCTTGAACGATGTTCTCGCCCAATCCATAGGAGCCGCTGATCAAGACCACGTCGCGAAATCCGGTTTCGGTATCCAGCGTGAACATGACGCCGCTCGCGGCCAGATCCGAGCGCACCATCTTTTCGATGCCGATCGACAGCGCCACGCTGAAGTGATCGAATTTCTGATCGAGCCGGTAATGAATCGCGCGGTCGGTGAACAAGCTCGCACAGCAGCGTTTGCACGCATCCAGCAGCGCGACATCGCCGTGAACGTTGAGAAAACTGTCCTGTTGCCCGGCGAAGCTCGCGTTCGGCAAGTCCTCGGCGGTCGCCGAGCTGCGCACGGCGAGGCTCAATCCATCCCCGTATTCGGCCTGCAGCGCGCGGTAGCCGCGGATGATTTCGGCCTCGATGGGTTCGGGCAGCCGCGCTTCGTAGACGATCTGCCGCGCGCGTGCGGCGCGGCGCCGCAAGCTGTCCACGTCGTTCGGATTCAAGCCGTCGAGCGCTTGGTGCAGCGCCGGCAGCACGCCGGGGGCCGATATCAATTCGCGGTAGGCGGCGACGGTGACCGCAAAGCCGTTCGTGCTCTTGACGCCCTCGCGCGAAAGCTCCCGGTACAACTCGCCGAGCGCGGCGTTCTTACCGCCGACCTCTCCGATATCGCCGATGCCGATATCGCGGAAGAACCGGATGAACCGATAGTCCCCGCTCATCGCTTGAGCGGCGCTCGCCGGGCAGCCCCCGGCGCGAGCGCCGGCGCGCTCACGGCGGTGGCGTCGATTGATCGGACGGCGGTGGCACAGGCGGCGCCGGCGGTGCCGGCGGCGACATCATGCGTCGGCCGGGGCCCATGCCCATGCCCATGCCCATGCCGCGGCGCTGCATCATGCGGCAGCGCCGGACGCCGAGCGCCGCGCGGCAATTCTGCATCATCTCGCGGTGACAGACCGCGATCGGCTTGTCCGAGCGCAGACAGGCCGCCATCTTGTCATGCACCTCGGCCATCTTTTCGCGCATCTCGCGCGACGGCGCCGCGATGCCGGCCGGCGGCGGGGGCGCCGCCCATGCGAACGACGCCCACAGGACGGCGGCGCCGAGCGCGGCGGACGTGAATAGTGCCTTTCGAGCTGCGTGGGTCATGATCGATTTCCTCGCCTGCTGTTCAACCCTTTTCCGGCGCTGCCCGGACGAGCAGCACCGGCGCCGGCGAGCTGCGCACGACGATTTCCGCATCGCTGCCGAGCGCAAGCCTGCGAATGCCGCGTCGTCCGTGCGTTCCCATGACGATGAGATCCGCCGGCCACTCTTTGGCTTGCGTTATGATGAATTGTGCCGCCGGGCCGCCGATCGACTCGATCAGCACACCTTCGGGGGTGACGCCCTGCTGGCGCGCGAACGCCTCGGCTTGCGCGAGCACCTTCTGGCCGTCGCTGCGCATCGATTCGATGACGGTGTTCGCGTACAGGCCCGAACCGTACGCGTAATCCAGGATCAGCTCATTCACGATGTGGAGGATGCGGATTTTTCCGCCGAAGGCTTTGGCGAGCTTGATCGCCTCGGTAAGCCCTGCCATCGCGGTATCGCTGCCGTCGACCGGCACCAAGATTTTACCGTACATAGTCGCATTCCTCGGCTTTGTAAGCGTTGATTATTGAACCACGCGGAACATCGTTTGAATCCCCGGACTTCCCACCGTCTGCTGCGGCTTTCGCGTAAGTATCTAACGGCGCGGCAGGGCCTGATGCAGCGCGAACGCCCAGGCGACCGCGACCAACAGTGCGGCTGCCGCAGCCGCGGCGATTTGTGCAAACTTTCGGCGGCTGCGCGGTATGCCCCTATGAGCATAGATCGAACCCAATGTAACGCCCGAGAGAAATCCGAGCAAGTGACCGAGAACATCCACATGGGCGTTGCCGGCGCCGAGAAACGCGAGGAGTGCCGCCCCCGCGAGCAGCGGCGCCCCGCGCTGCACCCAGCGCGCGCGCATGCCTCTGCGCTGCCGCCAGGCATAGCCGGACAGCAGGCCCAATGCCGCGAATACCGCGGTCGAAGCGCCGACCGCCTGATAATCGAGCGGTGCGACCCATGATTCGACCAGGTTGGCGGTCGCGCCTGCCGCCAAAATACTGAGCCACGCGATCCCGGAGCCGAGCCGGCGGCTGCACAGCATGCCTGCGCCGGCGCCGAACAAGAGATTTCCGAGCAGGTGCAGCGGGCCCAAGTGCAGCGTCAACGCGGTGATTGCGCGCCACCACTCGGCGCTTGCACTGGCGTGGGCGTCGTTCGCGCCGGCCGCGAGCCAGTCGACGCCGAACAGGCCGATCCCGTTGAAATAGGCGACCGCCAGCAGCACGCCGACGTAGGCGATCGCGCCCAAGGCCGCGGCGCGCAACGGCTCGGGCTCGATGTGATCGTGCAGTCCCTCGCGGCGCTCGGCCGCATAGCGCCGCAATTCGTCGCGCACCAGCACCGCCTGCGATGCCGGCGTCCGCAGCTCCGTCTGCGCGCCGCTGTCGATGAGCTCGCAGGGCAAGGCCGCGGCCTCGAGCACGAGGCTGAACTCGCGGCACAGGCTGCGTGAAGCGCGCACGATCAATACCCAATCGGCGTGAGCATGGGCGTCGGCGGCGGCATCGGACATAGGTTATTGGTTTCCCGCCACTCGTGGCAGCAGCGCGTGCGCGCCCTATGGGGCCGCCCGTCGCCGAATTCAACCGGCGCGGGCTCGATGCCGCAGAATTCTATAGATCCGCATGACCTTCGGGACGTAGGTTTGCGTCTCGACGTACGGCGGGATCCGGCCGCCATGGCGCAGAACTGCGTCCTCGCCGGCGTTGTAGGCGGCGAGCGCAAGCCGAATGTTGTGGCCGAAGCGGTCGATCAAATATTTCAAGTAATGCGCGCCGGCATGCACGTTCTGGCGCGGATCGTACGGATCCGAGACGCCGTAGCGCACCGCCGTCGCGGGCATGAGCTGCATCAAGCCGATCGCGCCGGTCTTCGACACGGCCCGCGAGTTGAATCCCGATTCGACGACGATGACCGCGCGCAGCAAATCCGGCTCGACCGCCGCCGCCGCCGCCGCCCGCTCGATCATCGGGTCGTAGCGGGATGCGCGTGCGAGCAGCGATGAATCATACGGCTGGCCGCTTTGCGTGATCGCACCCCGGGGCATGACCAATAGATGGTAGCGAGCATCGTCCGGCACATCGGTAAAATGGCGCACGCCGTTTGAGTCGACGAACGTATAGATTCCGGCGTGCGCGCACGCGGGCGCGGCCGGCGCCAGCAGCGCGATCAACAACCAAGCTGGTGCACCGATGAATTTCCCGATTCCCATGCGCTCAGGCTAGCGCGGGAGTGCACCGAGCCGATGGGACGTGGATCAAGGATCCGGGCACCCGCGCCGGGCTCAATCGATGGGTTCGATCAATTGGGCGTCGTTATTGCGCGGCGAGTTGACCCGCAAGCTCACGCGATGCGCGGCGAGCCTCGAGTCCGGGTCGGGAATGAGCGCGTTGCGGGCCGCCTCCATGCTCCCCGACAACCAGGTCGAACGCGCCTCGCGCAGGAGCATGGCCGGCATGCGCCGTTTCGAATTATGGATCTGTGCGAGCAGCGCATTCGCCGGCACCGTGATGATCGTGCAAGACAAGATCTCGGCGCCGTCATCGCCGGTCGAGCGGTCCCACAGGCCCGCGAATGCGCACAGGCTCTGATCCGCGGGGTGAATGTAGTACGGCTGTTTCGAGCCGTCGGCATCGACGTGCCACTCGTAGAATCCGACCGCCGGCACGAGGCAGCGCTGCGCCCGCAGCCACGGGCCGCGGTAGCTCGCACTCGTCTCGATGGTCTCGACGCGCGCATTGATCGTGCTGTAGCGGCCGATGTTCCCCTTCGCGAAAAACGGCACGAGTCCCCAACGCAGCAAGTCCACGCGCAGCGTTCCATCGACGGCGCGGATCACCGGGATCGCCAGCGACGGCGCGACATTGAAGCTTTCCGGGAAGGCGCGGCCCGTACGCGGCAAGCCGAACTCCCGTTCGATCGAGGCTGCATCGGGACTGACGTATCGGCCGCACATGGGGCGATTATAATGAAGCATATTTAACCCGGGGCCCGCGTTTGCAACGCGGCTTTGCGCGCGCATGTCACGCTAGAATCCTGCCCCGCCCATGCACTCAAAGAACGCAGCAATTCCCGCCCCGCCGTGCCGCCCGCGCGCGGCGGGCTTCAAGGCCCTGATGATCGGCGCGATGCTGTTCCTGATTCCGCTCGCCGCCTACTGGCCGACGACGTTCCACGACTACGGCCTGCGCGACGATTATTCGAACATGCGCGAGGCGCGCGAGGAGCCCGGCAAAGTGCTCGAGTTCTGCGCATCTCAAGCGCGGCCGCTGTATGGATTGCTGTTGAGATCCTCGTTCGCGCGCGTCGCGAGCGTGCGCGACCTGGAATGGCTGCGTTTGCTCGGGGCGCTGCTCCTCGGGGCGGTCGCCTCGGCCTCGTTTCTCGGCCTGCGCAGGCTCGGCTGGAGCGACGGCGCGAGCCTCGTGTTCGCGGCTCTCGTCGGCCTGACGCCGGCGGCCCAGGTGATCGCGGGCTGGGCGATCGGCTGGCCTTACGCGCTCACGGCGCTGATCGCGTTCGGCGGATTCTTCGCGGCGGAACTCGGCCTCGCGGCGCGCACCGGCGGCGCGCGCGCCGCGCTCTTGTCCGCCGCATTCGCGAGCATTGCCGCCAGCGCGCTGATATACCAGCCGAGCACATTCTTCTATCTCGTGCCGATGAGCGCCGCCTTCATCGCCGCGCGCGCGCGCGGCACGCAGGCGACGCTGCGCTGGCTCGCACGCCACATCGCGCTCATCGCGGCCGCGCTCGGCGCCGCCTATGCAACGATGAGCGCCTTGTACGCGGCCGGAATTTTCGAGAAGTCCGAGCGCGTCGCGATCGAGACGCAATGGGGCGGAAAGCTCCTGTGGTATGCGCGCGAGGTGCTGCCGAACGCTCTCAGCGTGTTCGTCTTGAACGACGATCATGGGCGGGGCCGCGCCCAATACCTGATCGGCGCCGCGCTGCTCGCGCTCCTGTTGAGCGGCGGCGCCGCGCTCGAGTGGCGCCGCCACGGCCGGGCCCGCGGCCTGCTGTGGCTCACGGCGCTCGCAGGTTTGCCGCTATTCGCGGTCTCGGTCAGCATGATCGCCGCCGAGCGCTACGCGACCTACCGTACGATTTTCGCGATGACCGCGGTGCTCGTCTGTTTCGCGGTGGCCTCGGCGGATGCGCTCACGGCGAACTGGAGCAAGGCGCGGCGCACGGCGCTCGCGGCGAGCGCGTTTCTCGGCGCTTTGCTGACCGCGCAATATCACGCCTACGCGCTGCTCGCGCTGCCGCAGGGCCATGAATGGCGCCTCGTCATGAACGGCGCGGAACGCGTGCAGCTGCGCGGTCTGCCCCCGCCGCGGATCTTCATCGTCGCCCCGGACCCCGCCGATAGTTCGACGGCGAGGATCTACCACGACGAATTCGGTTCCTTGTCGTCGAATTCCGATTGGGTGCCGAAGGAGATGTTCAAGCGCGCGATGCGCGATCTGCATCCGACCACGCCGCATCTGGATTCGCGCTACGCGTTTGCCAGCGGCGACGCCTGGCCCAAGGGGCGTTTCGACGTGGTCGTCGATATGCGCCGCCTGCGGCTGTTCCGCGCCGGCGACCAAAGCGCGGGTTACCTCGCGATTGCTAGATCCCCAGATAGTCCGTCAGGCGCCCGCGCAGAATCGCCGCCTTCACCGCGAGCGGCCACAGCGCGTGCAGGCCGATCGTCTTCAGCGACGTGATCGGCATGTCGATCGGAGCCTCAGGGTTCAGCGCGCGCTTTGCAAGCTCGGCGCCGAGCGCCGTGCCCATGGCGACGCCGCGGCCGTTGTAGCCGAGACACACGAGCACACCCGCCGCGGGTTCGTGCACATGCGGGTAGTGATCGCGCGTCATCGCCAGGCGCCCGCCCCACGCATGCGTCCACGGGATCGCGCCCAAGCCCGGCCACAGCCTGCGCGCATAGTCGAGGATATGCGGTATTTGCGCGGTGGAGTCGATCTCGCGCATCGGCCCGCGTCCGCCGATCAACAGGCGTGAGCCGGCGTCGATGCGGTAATAGACGGTCACCGTGCCGCATTCGTAGAGCACGCTGCGCGCCGGGAGCATCGCGCGCGCAAGCGCCTGCGGAACCGGCGCCGTCGCCGCGATCGCACCGAACAGCGGCACGATGCTGCGCCTCAAGTCAGGCCAGAGGCCGTCCGTGTAGCCGTTGGTCGCGATGATCACCTGGCGGGCCGCGACCTGGCCGCGCGGCGTGCGCGCCCGCCACGCGCCGCCGGCGCGCGCAAGTCCAAGCACGCGCGTGCCGCCGTGCACGGCGGCGCCCGCGTGCGCTGCCGCGCGCGCCAAGCCGCGCGCGAAGCTCAACGGGTTCAAATCGCCCCCGCGCCGATCGAGCATCGCGCCCGCATAGCGGTCCGTGCCGGTCGCCGCCGCGATGGCGTCGCGCCCGAGGAATTCCACCGGCGCGCCGCGGCGGCTCCACTGGTCCGCGGTGCGGCGCACCGCGGCCACGTGGCGCGGATGCACGGCCGCGCGCAACGTACCGTTGCGGCGCGCGTCGCAGGCAATCGAGTGGCGTTCGATCAAATCGAAGACGAAACTCGGCGCCTGGCCGGCAAGCGCATTCATGCGTCCACCGAGGTCGGCGCCGAAGTCGCGCTCCACCTGGTCAGGATCCTCTTTGAGGCCCGGATTGACTTGGCCGCCATTGCGCCCGGAAGCGCCCCATCCCGGCTCCTCGGCTTCGAGGAGAACGACGTCCGCACCGAGCAGGGCCGAGTGCAGCGCGGCCGAAAGCCCGGTGAAGCCGCCGCCGATGACGAGCACGTCGGCGCGCCGCTCGCCTTCCAACGGCGGCGTCGCGGCCGCGGCCTCGGCGGTTTCTCGATATAGGTTGGGCATGGCCCGAAATCCCGCCCGGCGGACTCGAGGAGCCTCGAGTCCGCCGGGGTTTGGCACGATCTTCCGACTTCAGAATTTCTGGCCGATCTTGATACCGATCGTGCGCGGCTGACTCGGTACGTCATACATCGCGATCACGCCGCAGCTCGCCGGATCGCATTCGGCGAAGCGATCCAGCACCGCACGCTTGTCGAACGCATTGTTGATGTACAGCTCGTAATGCATCGAGTTCTTGTTCAATCCGAACGAGAAGTCCGCAAGCGTGTACGAGGGCTCCTGACCGAGCGCCGTGGCCGCGGCGAGCCGCAAGTCCGCCCAGCGCGGACCGACATAGACCGCCGAAGCCTGCACGCTCGCATCGTAGCTGCCGACCGGGAACGTGTAGCGCGCGGTGACGTTGCCCTTGACTTTCGACGTCACCGGCAACTGCGTGCCTGCAGGCGCGTAGAGCGAGCTGCCCGGCGTACTGAAGGTCTGTGTCAACTTCGCATCGATATAGGACAAACCGCCGGACAGCGTCAACTGATCCGTCGCCGCGAATTCCAGGTCGGTTTCCAAGCCCTTGATCTGCGCCTGGCCCGCGTTCGCAATGACCGTGACCGCGTTCGTGCCGAGGTAGGAGAACTGGAAGTCCTTCCATTTTTCCCAGAAGATCGCGCCATTCCAGCGCAGCCGGTTCTCATCCCACTGCGTCTTCCAGCCGAATTCGTAGTTATTGAGATAATCCGGCTTGTACGGCGGCAAGCTGCCGCCGCCGTTGCGGTTCACGCCGCCCGGACGGAAGCCCTTCGAGTACGTGGCATAGATCATGTGATCTTTGTCGAACTTGTAGGTCAGGTTCACCTTCGGCGTGGTGCCGGAGCCCGTGCTGCGGCCGTTGAGATCCTGGCACGGCGCACCATGGAACGGTGCGAACGGCGTGAAGCAGGTCGCGATGCCTTCGTGCGAGCTGAACGTCGAATTGAAGCCGTAGAAGCCCTGCAGCGTGTTGTCGAACGTGTAGTAGCGGGCACCGGCGGTGCCGGTCAAATTCGGCAGGAAGTCATACGAGAACTCGCCGAAAATCGCGGAATCGCGGTCCACGCGCTCCTGGTCCGTGAGCCAGATCGATCCCGGCCAGCCCGGCACCGAAATGTCGTTCGGCGCGACCGACCCCAAGGGGTCGCCGTTGTTGACGACATAGTCCTGCAGGATCTCGTGTACCTGGCGCTGCGTGAACAGGCCCGCGGTCACGCGAAATCGGTCCTCTTTCGGCGAGGTGACGCGCAGTTCGTGGCTGATCTTCGTATAGTGATCGCGGCCGACGATATGTTGCGCCGGGTTGATCAGATTGCCGGCGTTATCCAGAAAGAACGCGCCCGAGCCGTACGCCGTGTCGTAGAACAGCGAGTAATCCGTGTAATCGCTCTGTTCATGGGTGTTGCGCGTCAGGTACGCGCCCGCGTAGACGAGGTCGAAATTGCTGATCTTCCCCTCGACGGTCAGCGAGGATTGAACGAACGAGTCGTGCTCGGTATCCGGGAAGAAGTGGCCGATTTTCAGGTCGCCGAGCTTCGGGTCGTAGGCGAAGCTCCCGTTGGTCTGTTGCGTCTGGCCCATCACGGTCGGCGTGATCGTCCATTGGTCGTTGAGGTCGACTTTCAGCGCGGCGCGGCCGCCCTTGGTCTCGACGTCGTTGTAGTTATTCTTGAGCTGCGATGAGTTGTCGAAAACGATGCCCGACGTCGGGAACGTGACCGTGCGGTGCACGTTGTCGATGTAGCCCGCGTCCTTTTCGTCCCAGCCGACGAGGCGCACGGCCGCGATGTCCGATAGCGGCAGGTTCACGTACCCTTCCGCCGTGTAGCCGATGCCGCCGTGATCGACCGAGTTGCCGCCGAGGTCGTAGCCGGCGGAGAACTTCGTGGGATCGGGCTTGTTGGTGATGATGCGGATCGTGCCCGCTTCGCTGCTCGCGCCGTACAAGGTGCCTTGCGGGCCGGAGAGGGCCTCGACCCGTTGGATATCGTAGATATGGATATTGAGATTGCCGTCGATCGTCGTCACCGGCTGTTCGTCGAGATACATGCCGACCGAGGGCAGGGAACCGGAGTGATTACCGTCGCCGCCGCTCGCGACGCCGCGCATGTAGGTGTGTTCGACCGACGGGCCGGCATCCTGGAACGACACGCTCGGCAGGTACTTGACGTAGTCGTCGAAATTGGTGACGTGCAGGCGTTCGAGCTGTTGCGTGCCGATCGCCTGGATGCTCAAGGGGACGTCTTGCAGATTCTCGGTACGCTTCTGCGCGGTGACCACGACCTCTTGCAGCGTGGGGACGTCGGATGCGTCCGCCGCGTAAGCCGCATGCATGCACGCGAGTAGCATTGATGCAACAGGCACGCCGGTGCGCGCCAACATACTACGCCGCGCGAGCGCGGGCTTATCAATTGCCTTACCGCGTTTGAGCTTACGCAACCGACTTCTCGTCATGATTAATCCCCTTGTGGCCTTTATGCATCGAATTAAACGGCGAGTATGCCACAGCGGCGCCGATATTAGAAAAGCGGAATATTGGGATACTCGTCGAGCACCTCGCCGAGCGCACGCTTGAGCGGCCCCAACCACGGCTCATAGTGGCGCCATTGGTCGATGCCGCCGCGAAAAATCGGCCGGCGCACTTGCTGCGAACTCGCGGTGCGCACCGCGCGCTCGTTCTCGTAGAAACGCAGGCAAGCCTGTTCGAACGGCAGGCCACAATGCGCGAGGAGCCGCCGCAGCTCGCCTTCGGTGTCGTCGATCATCGATTCGTAGGTAACGCGATGGATGCGCCCCGGCAGCACCGCGTCGAAATGCGCGATCAATTCGACGTAGTCGCGGTAATAGCGGCCGATGTCCTCGAGGCTGTAGGTGAAATTTTGGCCGCGCGCGAAATGCTGCTTGAACCCGGAGAAACAACAGCCGAGCGGATGGCGGCGCGCATCGATGATCTTCGCGTTCGGCAGGATCAGCTGAATCAGGCCGACATGCGCGAAATTGTTCGGCATCTTGTCGATGAAAAACGGCGCAGCGGTTTTGCGCTGGATGCGGGTCTGTTCGAGGTAGCGCGCGCCGAGCTCACGGCATTGTTCCGCGCTCAAACCCGCGAGCGCCCCGGGATACCCGCCCTCTTCGGCCCCCTTGTCCTTGCCGAACAAGCTCTTCGCGATCGCCGGGATGTCCGGCAGCTCCATCGTGCCCTCGACGCTCGAGTGGCTCGCGAGAATTTGCTCGATCAGCGTCGAACCCGCGCGCGGCAGGCCGACGATGAAAATGGGATCGGCGGCGGCCTCTCCGTACCCCTTGCGCTCGGCGAAAAACGCGGGCGTCATCAAGCCCTTGCAGCGCCTCACGTGCGCCGACATTTCATCGGCGCAATAGGCGATGCCGGCACGCCGCAAACGGTTGCCCGCGGCATAATGCTCGAACGATTCGGCATACGCGCCCGCGTCCTCGAGCGCCTTGCCGAGCGCGAAATGCAGATGGTAGCGATCCTCGTCGGCAAGATCGGATCGCTCCAACTGCCGGCGCATCGACGCGATCTGCGCGGCGCTGAAGCGCACGGTCTTCAAATTCGCGAGGCTCCAATACGCCTCGCCGAGGCCGGGGTTCTGCTCGATGCTCTTCTCGTACGCGGCGATGCTTTCCCGTTCGCGGCCGTTGGTCTTGAGCGCATGCCCGTAGCTCATCCAAATTTTCGGTTGATGCGGGTGCGCCGCGAGCACCTCCCCATAGATCTCGATCGACTGTTCGTAGTCGCCGATGCGCGCGAGGATCGCGGCCTTCAAATTCCGGTATCCCGGATGATGCGGCTCGCGCGCGAGCAAGGCGTCTATTTCGCGCAGCGCGGCCGCCGGCTTGTTGTGCCGATGGAGAACCAGCGCGTATTGATGGCGCGCGGCGCCGAAGCTCGGACTCAATTCCAGGCAGCGCGCGAGCAGGTTCTCGGCGTCCTGGTAGCGGCGCAAGCGCGCGGCGACCTCGGCGAACATGCGGATCGCCGGCACGTCGGTCGGGAATTTGCGCAAATGCGCGCGCAACAGCGCCTCGGCGGTCGGTATGTCGTTGCTGCAAAGCGCCGCCGCCGCGGCGAGCAAGCGCGGATCCTTGGTCGAGGCCTTGATGTGCTGCGCATAGGCCGCATCGGCGCCTTGCGTATCGCCTGCGCTCGTCAATTGATCGCCGAGCGCACGCCACGCATCGGCGAAATCAGGTTTGAGCTCGACCGCGCGGCACAACGCGGCGAGCGCCGCGTCGCCGCGTTCGGCCTGCGCAAGCGCCAAGCCCAATTGATACTGCGCGGCCGCCCATGGCGCTTGCGCCGCGGCAAGCGGCTCCAACACTTCGAGCGCCGCCGAGGTCTCGCCGAGCGCGCGCCGCGCCGCGCCGAGATACAGGCGCGCGAGCGGGTGATGCGGCGCGACGCGCAGAATTTCCGCCGCCTGGGTCGCGGCCAGGCGCGGGTCTTGATCGAGCAATTGCGCCGTGTGGCGCAGCGCGACTTCGACGCTGCCGACCGGGGTTTTTTGCATAGGGCGGCCAGCCTACCCGGGTTCACCGGCGCGAACCACCCCCGCACAAGCGCCGTAGATGTCGGGCCGGCCAAACGGCTACACTCGCGCGATGCCTCCTCATGCGCATGCCCTCGAACATCACCGGCTCGCGGGGATCGGCTGGCTGCGAGCCGGCGTTCTGGGAGCGAACGACGGCATCGTCTCCACCTCGAGCCTGATCGTCGGCGTCGCGGCCGCGCACGCGACGCACGCGAATATCGTATTGACCGGCGTCGCCGGGCTGGTTGCGGGCGCGATGTCGATGGCCACCGGCGAGTACGTTTCGGTGCATTCGCAAGCGGACTCCGAGGCCGCGGCGCTCGACCAGGAACGCGCGGAACTCGCGGTCGACTACGCCGGCGAGAGCCGCGAGCTCACCGACATCTACGTGCGCCGCGGCTTGGACCCGAAACTCGCGGCCCGGGTCGCGGAACAACTGATGGCGCACGATGCCCTGGGGTCGCACGCGCGCGATGAACTCGGTTTGTCGGTGACCTTGCGTGCGCGCCCGGTACAGGCGGCGCTCGCGTCCGCGGTGAGCTTTGCGGCCGGTGCGCTGTTGCCGCTCGCCGTCGCCGCGCTCGCGCCGGCCCGCTACTTGATTCCCGCGACCGTCACCGTCACGCTTGCCGCTCTGCTCGGCTTGGGTGCGCTGTCGGCGAGTGCCGGCGGCGCGAATGCCTGGAAAGGCGCGCTCCGGGTCGCGTTCTGGAGCGCGCTCGCGATGGCTGTGACCGCCGCCGTCGGCGCGCTGTTCGGCAGGATCGGAATATGACGCCATCGGCTCTGAATCTCAGAATCGTCCTGGCGGCCCGCCCCGACGGGCCCGCGACGACGGCATCGTTCCGCAGCGAGCGCGTGCCGATCCCGGAATTGGGCCAGGGTGAGATTCTGCTGCGCACGCTGTGGCTGTCGCTCGACCCGTACATGCGCGGACGCATGAGCGATGCGCCGTCCTACGCGGCGCCGGTCGCGCTCGGCGCGGTGATGATCGGCGGCACCGTGTCGCGCGTGCAAACCTCGCGCCATCCGGATTTTCATCCCGGGGACCTGGTCCTTGGCATCAGCGGCTGGCAGGAATACGCGATTGCGGACGGCGCCGGCCTCATCAAGCTGCCGCCGACGATGGCGCATCCGTCGTATGCGCTTGGGGTGCTCGGCATGCCGGGATTCACCGCTTATATGGGCCTGCTGGACATCGGCAAGCCGGTCGCGGGCGAGACCGTCGTCGTCGCCGCGGCGACCGGCGCGGTCGGTTCGGTCGTGGGGCAGATAGCGAAGATCAAAGGCTGCCGCGTCGTCGGCATCGCGGGCGACGCGCGGAAAATAGCATGGGCGACCGAAGATCTCGGCTTCGATGCCTGTATCGACCATCATGCGCCGGATTTCGCGCACGCCTTGGCCGCCGCATGCCCGGACGGCATCGACGTCTACTTCGAGAACGTCGGCGGCAAGGTCTTTCGGGCCGTGGTGCCGCTCCTCAACATACACGCGCGCGTGCCGGTCTGTGGATTGATCGCGCATTATCAGGGCGATGCCAAAACCGACGGCCCGGATTTCACGCCGGCGCTGATGCGCACCATCCTGACGAAGCGCCTGACGGTGCGCGGCATCATCATTTTCGACTACGAGGCGGGACGCGGCGAATTCCACGATCAAATGAGCGCCTGGGTGCAGAGCGGCGCGATCAAATACCGCGAAGACGTCGTTGCCGGACTCGAAAATGCGCCGGCCGCTTTTATCGGACTGTTGACGGGGCGCAACTTCGGCAAGCTCATCGTCAAGGTCGGCGCCTGAACGCACGCTAGGTGAACGCCAGAATCGGCGCATTGTCGATAGAGCTCTCGGCGCACGCGCTAAGCGTCGCTGCGAGCCTCCTGACCTATGTATTGACGACGCGCGCGGCGCAAAGTCGCCGGCCGCCGTCGATCGCGATCGCCTGGGTCCTCGGCATGATCGCGGTTCCGTATCTCACGTTGCCGATCTATTTGCTGTTCGGCCGCCGCAAATTGCTGCGCAAGGCGCCGCATCGGCCGGCGCGGCCCGCGACGCCGCGGCATTGGGCCGAGGATCTGATCGAGAGCTTCGATCTGCCGGCCGCATCGCGGGCGAGCGTGCGGCTGCATGCCGACGGCGCGGCCTCGCGCAGCGGGCTGTTCGCAACGCTTGCGCGCGCCACCCGGCGGCTCGACGTCTGTACCTACATCCTGGGCCGCGATCCATTCGGCCGCGAAGTCGCCGCGCGCCTGAGCGAACGCGCCCGCGCGGGCGTCAGAGTCAGGCTTCTCATCGACGGCGTCGGCGCGCTCCAGTTGCCGCACGCGACCATCGCAGGATTGCGGGCCGCGGGCGTCGAGACGGCGGTCTTTTGTCCGCTGCTCGCGCGCACGACCAGCGGCCCGCGCAACCTGCGCAATCATCGCAAGTACGCGATCGCCGATGCGGCCGCGCTGTGGGCCGGCGGCAGAAATCTCGCGGCCGAGTACTTCATCGGCGGGCGCGGCGCACCGCCCTGGCGCGACTTGTCGTTCGATTTGCACGGCGCCGTCGCCGCCGCCGCGGCGCGCCAATTCGAGACCGACTGGATCGCCTCCGGAGGCAAGCCGGCCACCGACACTCCCGCCGCACCCCAAGATCCCGAGGCGCCGCTCGCCCAATTCCTGCCGAGCGGCCCCGACCAGACCGAGGACACCGTTTACGCACTGCTGGTCGACGCCTGTTTTCGCGCCGAGCGCCGCCTGCTCGCCGTCACGCCGTACTTCGTTCCGGACTCCGCGCTGGAAGCGGCGATTCGCCTGGCCGCGCGCCGCGGCGTCAAGGTCGATATCTGCCTGCCGCGCAAGTCCAATCATCGCCTGGCCGATTTCGCGCGCAGCCGCAGCATGCGCGCGCTCACCGAGGCCGGCGTCGCATTCCATTTGGCGCCTTACATGGTGCACGCGAAGGCGGTGGTCTTCGACGACTCGCTCAGCCTCTGCGGCTCGGTGAATCTCGACTCGCGCAGTCTGTTGTTGAACTACGAGTCGGCGGTCATATTTTACGGCCGGGCCGAGATCGACTGGCTCGCCGCCTGGATCGAATCCTTGATCGCGGATGCCGGGCGATACCAGCGCCGGGCTCCCGGCCTGTGGCGCGATATCGGCGAGGGACTCCTCCTCACGCTCGCCTATCAATTGTAATGCTCACGATCATTGATTCGGCGCGCTCCGCCCATAGTATGCTTTGGATGTTGCGGCTGAGTGCGCGCGTTTGACGCGCAAGGTGAACGGTGGAATTCAAGGACTATTACAAGATCATGGGCGTTGCGCGCGATGCAACCGAAGCGCAGATCAAACACGCGTACCGCAAGCTTGCGCGCAAATACCACCCCGACGTCAGCAAGGAAAAGGACGCCGAGGCGCGCTTCAAGGACTTGGGCGAAGCCTACGAAGTCTTGAAGAATCCCGAGAAGCGCGCCGCCTACGATCAATTGGGCCCGGATCACCGCTCCGGCGAGCAATTCCGTCCGCCGCCCGACTGGGGCGCGGGCTTCGAATTCAGCGGCGGCGGCGATTCCTCGTACAGCGATTTCTTCGAGGCGCTGTTCGGCCGACAGGCGCGCGCGCGGCCGCGTACCCACGGCGAAGACCACCACGCGAAGGTCTTGCTGGATCTCGACGCGAGCCTCTCGGGCGGGTCGCGCGAGATCCGCTTGCGCGTTCCCGACGTCGACTCCGCCGGACATCTGGAATTGAAGGAGCGCACGCTCAACGTGCAGATACCGAAGGGGATCCTCGCGGGCCAGACGATCCGCCTTGCGGGACAAGGCGCGCGCGCCGCGAGCGGTCCGGCCGGCGACCTTTATATCGAGGTGGAATTCCAGCCGCACCGGATCTACCGGGTCGACGGCCGGGATTTGTATCTCGATCTGCCGGTCGCGCCTTGGGAAGCGAGCTTGGGCGCGAGCGTCAAGACGCCGACCCCGGCGGGGCCGATCGATCTGAAAATCCCGGCAGGCTCGAAGGCCGGCACGAAACTCAGGCTCAAAGGCCGCGGCATTCCGGCGAACCCGCCGGGTGATTTCTTCGTCATACTGGAGATCGCGCTGCCGCCGGCCGACAATGAGACCGCCAAGGCCGCGTACCAGGCGCTGGCCGCGGCGCTGCCGTTCGATCCTCGCGCACATCTTTGAGAGAGTTACCGCCGATGCCGCAACGTGAGATACATGTCATTTCCGGCACGATCATCGAACAGGACGCGACGCTCACGGTCGAGGACTTGAGCCGGCTTTGCGCGGCCGAGGCTGCGCATATCGCCGCGCTGGTCGAAGAAGGCATACTCCCGGTGATCGGCGGCATCGCGCCGCCGTGGCGCTTCCCGGGCGCCGCGCTGCGGCGCGCGCGCGTCGCATTGCGCCTGCAGCGCGATCTCGAGATCAACCTCGCGGGAGTCGCGCTCGCGCTCGAGTTGATGGACGAGATCGAAGTTCTTCGCCGCCGGATCCGCGGGTGAGCCGATGAGCGCCGCGCAGCAGCTGCACGCCATGGGCCAGAGCCTCTGGCTCGACAACATCACGCGTGCAATTCTCGATGACGGCACGCTGCGCCGCTACATCGATGAACTCTCGGTAACCGGCCTTACCTCGAACCCGACGATTTTCGACGAGGCGATCGCCAATACCCGCGCCTACGATGCCGCCATCCGCGCAAAGAGGCGTGCCGGCCTTTCGGTCGAAGAGGTGTTCCTGGAACTCGCGCTCGAGGATTTGCGGCGCGCCGCGGATATGTTCGAACCGGCATTTCGCGCGAGCGCGGGCGCCGACGGCTGGGTGTCGATGGAAGTCTCGCCGCTGCTCGCCGACGACGCGCAGGCGACCGTCGCGGCGGCGCGGCGGATCAAAGCGGCGGCGCAGCGCGGGAATTTATTCGTCAAAATCCCCGGCACGCAGGCCGGGCTGACGGCGATCGAGGAATCGATATTCGCGGGCATCCCGGTGAACGTGACCTTGCTGTTCTCGAGCGAGCAATATCTCGCGGCCGCCGCGGCCTACCTGCGCGGCATCGAACGGCGCCTTGCCGCGGGACTCGATGCGCGCGTCGCCTCGGTCGCCTCGCTGTTCGTCAGCCGCTGGGACCGCGCCGTCGCCGACCGCGCACCGCCGCCGCTGCGCAACAAGCTCGGCATAGCGATCGCGCAGCGCGCCTATCGCGCGTACCGGCAACTCCTCGCCGGGGATCGATGGAAACGCCTCGCCGCGGCCGGCGCGCCGGTCCAGCGCCTGTTGTGGGCGAGCACCGGCGTGAAAGACCCGAAAGCGCCGCCGAGCCTGTATGTCGAAGCGCTCGCGGCGCCGGGGACGATCAATACGATGCCCGAAAAAACGCTGTTGGCGTTCGCCTCGGGCGGCGCGCTGCGCGCGGCGATGCCGGAAGGCGGCGGCGACGCCGATGCGGTTCTCGCCGAATTCGAGCGCGCCGGCATCGATGTCGGCGCGCTCGCGTCAAGCCTGCAAGAGGACGGCGCGAAGGCGTTCGTGAAATCCTGGCAAGAACTCATGCGCCGCATCACAGCGACCGGGAAATGACTTCCTTCATGATCTCGTTGGTGCCGCCGTAGATGCGCTGGACGCGCGCATCGGCGAACATGCGGCATACCAGATACTCGTTCATGTAGCCGTAGCCGCCGTGCAGCTGAACGCATTCGTCCAGCACTTCCTGCTGCGTGTCCGTGACCCAATATTTCGCCATCGAAGCGCTCACCGTGTCGAGCGTGCCCGCGACGATTTTCGCGATGCAGTCATCGACGAATATGCGCGCAATCCGCGTCTTGGTCGCCAATTCCGCGAGCTTGAACTTGGTATTCTGGAACTCGGCGATCGTCTTGCCGAACGCTTTGCGCTGCTTGACGTATTGCAGCGTCTGCGCGACCGCCCCTTCCATCGCCGCGACCGCGGCCACCGCGATCAGCGCGCGCTCGTACGGCAGATCGCTCATCAGCTGGTAGAAGCCCTGGCCTTCGGCGCCGCCGAGCAAATTCGCGGCCGGCACGCGCACATCCTCGAAAAAGAGCTCGGCGGTGTCCTGCGCCTTCATGCCCATCTTGTCGAGAATGCGGCCGACCCTAAATCCGTTCAAAGCGGCCGTCTCCACCATGATGATCGACGTGCCCTTTGCGCCCTCGCTCGGGGAGGTCTTGACGACCAGCGCGATCAAGCCCGATAGATAGCCGTTGGTGATGAATATCTTGGAACCGTTGATCACGTAATGGTCGCCGTCGCGGATCGCTCTGGTGCGAATTCCCTGCAGATCGGAGCCCGCGGCGGGCTCCGTCATGCCGATGGCCCCGATCAGTTCGCCGCTCGCCATGCGCGGCAGGAACCGCCGCCTTTGTTCGTCGGTGCCGTGATTGACGAGATAATGCGCACAGATGCTGTGCACGCCCTGTCCGAAGCCGCTCAAGCCGCGCCGCCCAAGCTCTTCATAGAGCACCGCCTCGTGGCGGAAATCGCCGCCGCCGCCGCCATATTCGGCCGAAACGTCGGTGCACAACAGCCCCAATTCGCCCGCCTTGCGCCAGATCTCGCGGCCCACGTGCTGCTGCGCGCGCCATGCCGCATCATGGGGCACCATCTGCGTGTCGATGAACCGGGCCGCGGCGTCGCGGAATATCGCCAAATCCTCATTCATCCAGGCGGAATTGAAGGTGTTCATCGGTCAATGATAGGCCAAAAGAATCCTCTTGCCGATAAAGCCGGCGACATTTTGCTAGCATTCCCCGCATGGCGAACGTAGGCGTCACGCGCGGCGAACCGAAGAGCGCCGCGGGCATGTCGGCCCGGCTCGGGCTCGCGCTTCTGTCGCTGATCAATTTGTTCAATTATTTGGACCGCTACGTCGTCTCCGCGCTGTTTCAAAGCCTGAAGCACTCGACCCTCGCGCTTTCGGACAAGAATCTCGGCGCCTTGATGAGCGGCTTCCTGGTCGTGTATATGCTGTCCGCGCCGGTGTTCGGCGCCCTCGGCGATCGGCGCTCGCGCCCCAAGCTGATCGCCGCCGGCGTCGCCGTTTGGAGTGTCGCGACGGTGCTCTCCGGATTCGCCGGCGGCTTCTTGGCGCTGCTCGCGGCGCGCGCGGCGGTCGGCGTCGGTGAAGCCGCCTACGGCACGATCGGGCCGAGTCTGCTCGCCGACTATTTTCCGGCGGAGCGCCGCGGCCGCGTGATGGCGATCTTCTTCAGCGCGATCCCGATCGGTTCGGCGCTCGGCTACGTGATCGGCGGCTTGATCGACGTTCGCTTCGGCTGGCGCGCGGCGTTTTTCGTCGCCGGCGTTCCCGGGGCCGTGCTCGCGCTGTTCTGTCTGAAGCTCGCCGATCCTGCGCGCGGCGCACAGGATGCCGCCGCACCCGCCGTGCGCGCGCTCGCCGCGGGGCGCACCCGCTCGATCGGCGCCGAGAGCCGTGCAACCTACCGGCGCCTGCTGCGCAATCGGCCGTATGTGCTCACGGTGATCGGCTATGCGGCCTATACGTTCGCGGTCGGCGGCCTGGCCGCGTGGATGCCGGCATTCCTCGAGCGCGTGCGCGGCATGCCGCGCGCCGATGCCACGGTCAGCTTCGGCGCGATCGTCGTGATCACCGGATTCATCGGCACCTTCGTCGGCGGCTGGCTCGGCGATCATTGGGCGAAATATTCGCGCGCCGCGTTCCTCTGGCTGTGCGCGCTCTCGACGCTCGCCGCGGCGCCGTTCGTTTGGCTCGCGCTGACCACCGCCTCGCCGCACCTCTATCTCGTCAGCATGATCGTCGCGCAACTTCTTCTGTTCCTGTCGACCGGGCCGGTGAACGCGGCGATCGTCAATCTCGTCTCGCCGCTCGAGCGGGCCACCGCGGTCGCGCTCTCGGTGTTCTCGATTCACTTTCTCGGCGATGCGGTCTCGCCGTTCCTGATCGGGGCCGTGTCGGATGCCACCTCGCTCGGCGAGGCGGTCAAGATCGTGCCCTGCGCCGTCGTTGCTTGCGGCCTGATCTGGGTGTTCGCCGCACGCGCGCAGGATCGGGCGCCATGCTGATTCGCGACGCCGGCGAAGCGGACCTCGCGGCCATTCTGGATATCTACAACGAGATCATCGCGAACACGACGGCCGTCTACAGCGAACAGCCGGTCACGCTCGGGGAGCGGCGCGCCTGGGCCAAGGCGCGCGTCGACTCAGGCTATCCGGTGCTCGTCGCCGTCGACGAGTCCGGCGTCGCGGGCTTCGCGTCGTTCGGCGATTTCCGGGCCTGGCCGTGTTATCGGTTCACCGTCGAACACAGCGTGCACGTGCGCTCAGGCCGCCGCGGCCGCGGAATCGGCAAGGCCCTGGTCGAGAGCCTGCTCGCGCGCGCGGCCGGGCTCGGCAAGCACGTGATGATCGCGGGCGTCGATGCCGACAACGCCGCATCGCTCGCGCTGCACGCGCATTTGGGGTTCGAGCGCGTCGCGCACCTGCACGAAGTCGGCCGCAAATTCGGCCGCTGGCTCGACCTCGTCTTCTTGCAGCGGTCAATCGGCTGAGACGCCGCGCGCGCGCCCGATCTCGTCGAGATTCGGCGCGAGCTCGCGGTCCGCGCGGATCTCCTCGATGTCCGCGGGCATTTTCCTGCGCCAATTCGGATATTCGCGATGCGTTCCGGGCACGTTGACCGGATCGACCATGCCGACGAGGTCCTCGAGCTGCAACGACGCGAGCGCCGCGCCCGAGCGCGCGAGGTATACGTGCATCGCCTGCGCGAGCGCCGCGCTGTACGCATCTTCCGGCCGCGACGGCATCTGCGGCGCGATTCCCTGACCCTTGAGCGCCTCCAGCAACGCGGCGCGGTCTTGGGCGCGCTCGCCGGCCACCTGGTTTTGCGCTGCGGCGCTCGGATACAGATCCAGCCGCTCGCGCAGGGCGATGTCGCGGCCTTCCCAATAGGCGCGTATCGTCGGCATGTCGTGCGTCGTGACGGTCGCGAGCGCGCGCCGCGGCAACTCGTCCGGCCGCCTGAATCTGCCTTGATCCTTCTCGAACAGCATCACTTTGTAGTGATATAGGCCGTATTGCGCCATCGCCGCGCGCACCTCGTCCGGCACGACGCCCAAGTCCTCGCCGACGACCAGGCATCCGGCGCGCGCACTCTCGAGCGCGAGCACGGTCATCAGCTGATGTAGCGGATAGTGGACATAGGCCCCCTCGGTGGGCGATGCGCCCACGGGCACCCACCACAAGCGGAACAAGGACATCACATGATCGAGCCGCAGCGCTCCGTAATAGCGCATATTGTCGCGGATCACGCGCACGAAACTCCGTAGTCTCCCGGCTTGCAGCGCGAGCGGATCCTGCGGCGGGATTCCCCAACCCTGGCCCTTGAGCGCGAGCGGATCCGGCGGAGCGCCGATCTCGGCGCCGAGCCGGTAATCGGCGCGGTCCGCCCAGGTCTCCGAGCCGGATGCATCGGCGCCGACCGCGTAATCCCCGTACAGGCCGATCGGCATGCCGAGCGCGCGCGCCAGGCTTTGCGCCTCGCGCAGCTGAACGTCGGCGAGCCACTGCAAATAGAGAAAGAATTCCACCTCGCGCCGCTGATCCGCCGCGAACCTTGCTACCGCGGAGGAATCCGGATCGCGGTAGTCCTGCGGCCAGCAGTGCCACCCGGGTTGCGTTCCGAGCGTGCGGCGAAAATGCCGGTCGAGCGCGTCGAAGCACGCATGGCGCTCGAGCATCGGACCGCCGGCTGCGACGAACGCGCGAAAATTCGCCGCGCGCTCGCTGCCGCGGTCGAGATGACGCTCGCGAAATTCTTCGTACAGGAGCCCGAGCATCTCCATTTTCAGCTCGGCAACGCCGCGATAGTCGACCAGCGGCGCGGCGCGCAGCGCATCCAGCCGCTCGCGCAGCGGGCTGGCGCCGAGGCGCGCGCGCAGCGCCGCGCAATCCGCGTACTCCGGCACCTCCGGCACCGCGATATACAGGAAGTTCAAGAAGTGCCTGTCCGATGCACTGTACGGACTCGCCCGTTCGGGATCCGCCGCCGACAGCGCGTGCAGCGGGTTCAAGCCGATGAAACCCGCGCCGCAAGGTCCCAGCCAGCGAATCAGGTGCTTGAGGTCGGCGAAATCGCCGATGCCCCAATTGTCGCGCGAGCGCAGCGTGTACAGCTGGACCGCGACGCCCCAGAGACGCCGGCCGGCCGCGATCGCCGGCGGTTCGTAGCAAGCCGGCGGCGAAATGATCAATAGGCAGCGCTGCGCGGCGCCGCCCGCAATTCTCGCCTCGAACTCGTGGTAGCCCGGCGGCAGATCGAGCGGCAGTTCGAATCGCCGGCGGGTGATCCAACCACCCTCGACCTCGCCGCGCCAGAGCTCCGCGCAATCGGCGCTCGACCAGGCGCCGTCGCTCTCGGCACCGTTCTCGAGGCGCAACGACCAGATCAGCATGGAGCCGAATTCCTGCGCCGTGACGTTGATGTCGAAACCGATCCGCGGGCCGTTCGCCGCAGCGACCGCGGGCAGCAGCGCGCGCGACCCGGCGATCTCCAGGCGCGACGCGCTCGCCGCGAGCGCGTCGCGATCGTCGATACGTTCGCCCATCGCGCCGAGAATCGCGGCCTTGGTCTCCAACGTGAAATACTGCAGTTGACCGCGATAGTCGTGGTACGCATCGCCGATGCCGCGCAGGCGAGCCAGCCGCGCGATCAAGTCCGCGTGCATGGGCTCACCACTCCAGCAATACGGCGCTGTGCGCCGCGAGCGGATAGGAGTTCCCCGCGCCGCCCGGCGGGGCGCCGGCCGCAGCCGCAACGTCGAGCGCGGTGTCGAACAGGCGCGTCCACGCCGCGCCCGGCGGCAGCGGCGGCATGGTGAATTCGCAGGCGCGAGGGCTCGCGTTCAGCAGCAACAACAGCCGGCTCACCGGGCCTGAGCCGCGGCGCAGCCAAACGCCGAGCGTCGACAGCTCGCCGTTCATCCAATCATCGTGCGTCATCTCCGCTCCGCGCATGTGCATCCAGGTCACGTCTTTCGTGCCGCCGTGCAGCCGCGTGCCCTTGAAGAAGGTCTCGCGGCGAAATTCCGCGTACCCTTTGCGCAGCGCGGCGAGCACGCGCACGAACGCGCATAAATCGGCATTGGCCTCGGCCAAGCGCCAGTCGACCCAGGATATTTCATTGTCCTGGCAATAGGCATTGTTGTTGCCGCGCTGCGTGCGCGCGAACTCATCGCCCGCCTGCAGCATCGGCACGCCTTGGGAGAGGAACAGCGTCGCCAAGAAATTGCGCAGCTGGCGCCTGCGCAAATTCACGACCGCCGCGTCGCCGGTCTCACCCTCCGCTCCGCAGTTCCAGCTCAAGTTGTTCGCGCTGCCGTCGGCATTGCCTTCCAGGTTCGCCTCGTTGTGACGCCCGTTGTAGGAAACCAGATCGCACAGCGTGAAGCCGTCATGCGCCGCCACGAAATTGATGCTCGCGGTCGGCTTGCGTCCGTTGTGGCGAAACAAGTCGCTCGAGCCGGCGAGACGCTCGGCCAGTTCTCCGATCGTGCCGCGGTCGCCGCGCCAGAATGCGCGCAGCGTGTCCCGATAGCGATCGTTCCATTCGGACCACCCCGGCGGGAAGCGGCCGAGCTGATAGCCGCCGAAGCCGACATCCCAGGGTTCGGCGATCAACTTGACGTAGGCAAGCGCGGGTTCGGCCCGCACGGCATTGAAGAATGCCGAATTCTCGTCGAACCCGCGCTCGCCGCGCGCGAGCACGGTGCCGAGATCGAAGCGGAAGCCGTCGACGTGCATCTCGTCGACCCAGTATTTGAGACAGTCGATGACGAGCGTCCTGACGGCCGGATGCGCGCAATTGACGGTGTTGCCGCAACCGGTGAGATTCTCGTAATGGCGCGGGTTCTCGCCGACCAGGCGGTAGTAAACCGCGTTGTCGATGCCGCGCAGCGACAGCGTCGGCCCCTCCTCGTTGCCCTCGGCCGTGTGATTGAAAACGACGTCCAGGATGACCTCGATGCCGGCGGCGTGCAGCGCCTTGACCATCGTCTTGAACTCGGCGACCGGGTTTTCGAGCGCGTATTGCGACGCGGGCGCAAACCACGCGAGCGGATTGTAGCCCCAATAATTGGTCAAGCCGCGGTCGACCAGGGATTGCTCGCTGACGAACGCGTGGCACGGCAGGAGCTCGACCGCGGTCACGCCGATCGATTGCAGATGATCGATGATCGGCGCGCTCGCGAGTCCCAGATAGGTGCCGCGCAGGCGCTGCGGCACGCGCGGATGCAGCGCCGTGTAGCCCTTGACGTGCAGCTCGTACAACACCGTGTCCCGCCACGGCGTCGCCGGCGGCCGGTCGGCGTCCCAGTCGAAGTGCGGGTCGGCAATGCGGCAGCGCGGCCGGGGTCCCGGCGCGAGTTCGCGCGCATAGGGGTCGATGAGCATCGCGTTCGCATCGAAGCGATCCCCGTTCTGCGGCTCGTCGGGGCCCTGCACGCAAAACGCGTAGTGCGCGCCGTATCCCGCAAGACGCAGCGACACGAGCCCGTGCCAAACCTCGCCGGTGCGCCCCGGCAATGCGTGGCGCGACAGCTCCTTGCCGCTCGCGGCGTCGAACAGGCACACCTCGATGCGCGTCGCGCGGCTGGAGAAGACCGCGAAATTGACGCCATCCTTGGTCCACGTTGCGCCGAGGGGCCGTGGTTGCCCGACCTGCACTCGCCGCTTCACTTCAAACCGGGCCTACGAAGAATACGGCGCCGAGCGGCGGCAAATCGAGCCTGAGCGAATGAGGGAAGCCGGCGCAGGCGTCGGGCGCGCTCGCGACCTCGGCTTGGCGGTTGTAGCCGGAACCGCCGAAGCGCAAGCCGTCGCTGTCCAATACCTTCACATATTGGCCGGGCTCGGCGACGCCGATCGCATAATGATTCCGCGGCACCGGCGTCGCATTGAACACGCAGGTCAGCGGCGCACCCACATCGGTGCCGGTGACCCGCCGCTGGAACGCCCAGACGCTCTCGTCGGCATTGTGCAGGTCGATCCAGCGAAAGCCCTCGTGATCGCAGTCGCTCGCGTACAGCTGCGGGCTCGCAAGATACAAATGATTCAGCTCGCGGAAAAAATCCCGCAAGGCGCCATGGCCCGGCTCCGCCGCCAGTTGCCAGTCGAGCTGATCGTACTCCCGCCATTCGCGCCATTGGCCGAACTCGGCTCCCATGAACAGGAGCTTCTTGCCGGGATGCGCGATCATGTAGGCGCCGAGCAGCCGGCAGTTCGCGCGCTTCTGCCATTCGTCGCCGGGCATCTTGTCGAGCAGGGCGCGCTTGCCGTGCACGACCTCGTCGTGCGAGATCGGCAGGATGAAATTTTCCGACCAGGCATACATGAACGAAAAGGTGATCAATTGGTGGTTGAAGCGCCGGTAGATCGGGTCCAAGCCGATGTATTTCAGCGTGTCGTTCATCCAGCCCATGTTCCATTTGAAATTGAAGCCGAGCCCGCCGAACCTGGGCGGCTGCGTGACCCCGGGAAACGCGGTCGACTCCTCGGCGATCGTCAGCGACCCCGGGAATGCGGCGTGCACGGCGTCGTTCATCTGGCGCAGGAATTCGATCGCCTCGATGTTCTCGCGCCCGCCGTATTGGTTCGGCAGCCATTCGCCGGGGTTGCGGCTGTAATCCAGATACAGCATCGAGGCGACCGCATCGACGCGCAGGCCGTCGACGTGGAACCGGTCCATCCAGAAAAGCGCGTTCGCGACCAGGAAATTGCGGACCTCGTGCCGGCCGTAATTGAAAATCTTCGTGCCCCATTCGACGTGCTCGCCGAGCCGGGCGTCCGCGTGTTCGTAAAGAGCGGTACCGTCGAAGAACGCGAGGCCGTAATCATCGCGCGGGAAATGCGCCGGCACCCAGTCGAGTATCACGCCGATGCCGGCTTGATGACAGGAATCGACGAAGTACATGAAATCGAGCGGCGATCCGTAGCGCGCCGTCGCCGCGTAGTAGCCGGTGACTTGATAGCCCCACGACTGGTCGAGCGGATGTTCGGCGACGCCCATCAACTCAAGATGCGTGTAGCCCAAATCCTGCGCGTAGGGGATGAGCTGTTCGGCCGCATCGCGCCAACTGATGAACGGCGGAGTCCTTTGATCCCAAGGCCGGCGCCACGACCCCAAGTGCACCTCGTAGATGTTCATCGGACGGCGCCTGGGGTCGAAGCGTGCGCGCATTTCGATCCATTCGCGGTCTTGCCAGGGATGGCCGTCGAGCGTCGCCACGACCGAGCAATTTCCGGGGCGCAGCTCCATCGCGAAGCCGTACGGGTCCGCCTTCAGCAGGCGCTCGCCGGCGCGCGTTCCGATCTCGTACTTATACGGCGTGCCGGCGCGGATGCCGGGCACGAACAATTCCCATACGCCGGACACCCCGCGCTGGTGCATCATCTGCCGCCGGCCGTCCCAATCGTTGAACGGGCCGACGACACTGACGCGCTCGGCGTTCGGAGCCCAGAGCGCGAAACGCGTGCCGTGCGCAGCGCCCTCGCCCTCGGGGTGCGCCCCCAATTTCTCGTAAATACGGCTGTGCTTGCCCTCGCCGAACAGGTACAAATCGAAATCGGTGATCGGAGTCGCGTTCAACGGGAATTCAAGCGCTCATATCACGGGCCGTACGCCCCAAATCCAGTCCGCATATTCCCGCACGCTGCGGTCGCTCGAGAAATACCCCATGTTCAGGCAATTGACGGCGGCTTTGCGGCTCCATGCGTCGGCCTGCAGATACAACTCATCGACGCGGCTCTGGGCCGCCGCGTACGCCGCGAAATCGGCGAGAACCAAATACGGTTCGCCGTCCGCGAGGAGCCTTTCGACGACCTGCCGGCCCTCATCGGAACGCCCCGCTGAGAAAAATCCCGAATCGATGAGCTTCAGCGCGCGCTCGAGTTCCGGATTCCCGGCGAGCTCCGTGCGCGGCACGTAGCCGGCGGCGCGCCGCGCGGCGACTTGTTCGGCGGTGAGCCCGAAGATGAATATGTTTTCGGCGCCGACGTGGTCGCGAATCTCGATGTTCGCTCCATCCAGCGTGCCGAGCGTGAGCGCGCCGTTCAAGGCGAGCTTCATGTTGCCCGTGCCGGATGCCTCCATGCCCGCGGTGGAAATCTGCTGCGAGAGATCGGCCGCGGGAATGATTTTCTGGGCGAGCGAGACGTCGTAGTCCGGCAGGAACGCGACGCGCAGCTTTCCCTGCATCAGCGGGTCCGAGTTGACCGTGTGCGCGACATTGTTGATCAGCTTGATGATCGCCTTCGCCATCACATAGCCGGGCGCGGCCTTGCCCGCGAAGATCACCGTGCGCGCAACGATCTCCGCCGCGGGGTTCTCGCGGATGCGCTGGTAGCGCGCGACGACGTAGAGAAGATTCAGGGTCTGGCGCTTGTATTCATGGATGCGCTTGACGTGAACGTCGAACAGCGAATCGACGTCGACCGCGATCCCCAGGCGGCGCATGATTTCATCGGCGAGACGCCGCTTGTTCGCGCGCTTGATCGCGCGCATGCGGCCCCTGAACTCGGGATTCTCGGCCGACTCGATCAGGCGCCCGATATCCTCGAGATCGTTTTCCCAGGTATTTCCCAAACGCTCCGTCAGCAACGCCGAGAGTCCCGGATTGGACTGTTTCAGCCAGCGCCGCACGGCGATGCCGTTGGTGACGTTGATGAATCGTTCCGGGTAGATTTCGGCCAGGCCCGCGAATACCTCCGTTCGCATCAGCTCCGAATGCAGGCGCGCGACGCCGTTGACGCGATGGCTGCCGATGATCGCCAAATGCGCCATGCGCACGCGGCGGTCGCCGTCTTCGGTGATGATCGAAAGCCGCCGCTGACGCTCGACGTCGCCCGGGAAGCGCGCTTCGACCAATTTCAAGAAGTCGCGATTGACCAGGTAGATGATTTCAAGGTGGCGCGGAAGCAGGCGCTCGTACATCTCGACCGGCCAGGTCTCGAGAGCTTCGGGCAGGAGCGTGTGATTCGTGTAGGAGAACACGGCGCTGCTCAACTTCCAGGCCGCGTCCCAGGCCATGCCGTGCTCGTCGACCAACAGGCGCAGCAATTCCGGTATCGCGACCGCCGGGTGCGTATCGTTCAATTGGATCGCCATCGCGTCGGCGAGCGATTCGAGCGGCCGTCCCTCGGCCGCGAGCGTCGCGAGCATGTCCTGCAGGCTCGCGCTGACGAAGAAATATTGCTGTTTGAGCCGCAGTTCCTTGCCCTGCGGCGTCGTGTCGTCGGGGTATAGGACCCGGGACATGTTCTTCGCGTCGACCTGCTCTTTGACGGCCGCGGCGTAGTCGCCGTCGTTGAACGCGTCGATATCGAACGGCGTGATGCCGCGGCCGGACCAAAGCCGCAGATGATTGACGGTCGAACAGCGGTTCCCGGGGATCAACTGGTCGAAGCCGATCGCATAGATGTCCCGGGTGTCGATCAAGCGGTGCGGCGCGGACGGATCGGCGTCGCCGCAAGCGACGCTGCGGCCGCCGAACCGCACCGTGTAGCGCGCGTTGCCGCGCGGCGTCTCCCAGACGTTGCGCAGCCGCAGCCAGCTGCTCGCGACTTCACGCTGCGCGCCGTCGCCGTCGATGAGTTGCGTGAATATGCCGTAGTCGTAGCGGATGCCGTAGCCGACGGCCGGATATTGCAGCGTGGCGAGCGAATCCATGAAACAGGCCGCGAGCCTGCCCAGGCCGCCGTTCCCCAAACCCGGGTCGGCTTCCAGCGCCGCGATCTCGTCGAGGTCGTAGTGCAGCTCGGCGAGCGCGGCGCGCGCCTCTTGAACGAGGTCCCCGTCGAGACTGTTGAGCGCGTTCAGCAGCGAATTGCCGGGCAAATACTCGACCGACAGGTAGCAGACGCGCTTGACGCGCGCGCGCCCGATGCGCCTCTGGGTCGCAAGCCAGCGCAGCGTCAATTCCTCGCGGACCGCGAGCGACAAAGCGTCGTAGATGTCGCGCGGCGTCGCCGTCTCGAGATTCTTGCCCAATGCGCGCGTCAATCGATCGAGCAGAGCGGCCTGAAGCATTCCCGGCTGCAGCGCCACATTGCGGCGCATGGACAACTGTGTAGCCGCCTGATTCATCAATTCGTTTTTCACCCCGAAGTACGTTAAGTTCAATGGTATCAATTTACAGGCTATTATATTTACTTTGGTGAACCGACCTCTCGAATCCTGCATACGGCGGAATGGCGATTGCAAAAACCTGTGAAAGAATTCGCAATCGGCGTGGACGTCGGCGGCTCCTCGATCAAATGCGCGCTCGTCGATTTGAGCGACGGCGCCTTGGTCGGCGAACGGCACAGCATCGCGACGCCGGCGCAGGACTCGGTCGACACCCTGTTGGAAGCGATCGCCGCGGCGGTTTCCCTGATACCCGGCGATCATCCCGTCGGTCTCGCTTTCCCGAGCGTGATCGTGCGCGGCACGGTGCGCACCGCGGCGCACTTGAACAAAGCCTGGATCGGACAGCCGCTCGCCACCCTCGCGGCCGCGCGCTTGCGCCGGCGGGTGACCGCGATCAACGATGCGGACGCGGCGGGCCTCGCCGAGCAGCGCTACGGCGCGGCGCGCGGCGTGGCCGGCACGGTTCTGCTGCTGACGCTCGGCACCGGCATCGGCAGCGCCCTGTTCATCGGCGGCAAGCTCGTGCCGAACACGGAACTCGGCCACTTGCAGGTCGACGGCCGCGAAGCCGAACAGCGCGCCGCGGCGCGGATCAAGGTCGAGCAGAACTTGAGCTGGGATGCGTGGACCCACGAACTCAATATGGTCCTCAAGGAACTTCACTCGCTCCTCTGGCCCGATCTCATCGTGCTGTGCGGCGGGATCACCGAGAACCCGGAACCTTTCCTTGCGAAACTGCGCTGCGAAGCGCAGCTGCGCGTGGGTGCGCTGCGCGCCGACGCCGGGATCGTCGGCGCGGCGCTCGCCACGGCGCCGGTGGAATCCGGCGGCGCTTGAGTCCGCGCATCGCGGCCGCGGCGATTGCCTTGAGCTTGGCGGCGTGCGCGGCGCGGCCGACGCGCCCGCCGCAGCCGGATGCGGGCACCCGCTTCGTCGCCGCCGCGACCGCAATGCTCGGACAGCCCTATCGATACGGCGGCGACGCGCCGGGCGGATTCGACTGCAGCGGCCTCGCCTACTTCGCGGCGCGCCAGGCGGGCTTCGCGCTGCCGCGCACGGCCGAACGGCAATCCAAAATCGGCGACCCGGTCGCGCGCGCCGGGATCCGGGCCGGCGATTTGATCTTCATGCATTTTCCGCACAAGGAACTGCACGTGGGCATTGCGACCGACGCCGTGCATTTCATCCATGCGCCCTCGTCGCACGAGCGCGTGCGCATCGACTCGTTGAAATCTCGGACATACGCGCGCGCATACGTCGACGCACGGCGGATACGCTTCCCGCGTTGAGCCGCGCGCGCCGCGGCTTTCACGCGCCGGGCTCAGCGTCGGCCATGCCGAACTGCAGCGCCGCGAGCCGCGCGTACAGCGGGCTTTGCACGAGGAGCTCGGCATGCGTGCCGACTGCGGCCTTGCGGCCGTGATCCATGACGACGATGCGGTCCGCCTTCAGCACCGTCGCGAGGCGGTGCGCGATGATGATCGTCGTACGGCCTTGCATCAGCCTCTCGAGCGCCTGCTGCACGAGCTGCTCCGACTCCGAATCCAGCGCGCTCGTCGCTTCGTCGAGCAGCAGGATCGGCGGGTCCTTCAGTATCGCGCGCGCGAGCGCGATCCGCTGGCGCTGCCCCCCCGAGAGGCGCGTGCCGCGCTCGCCCAAGAACGTATCGTACCCTTGCGGCAGCTTGCGCAAGAACTCGTCCGCCGCCGCATCCTTGGCGGCGGCCTCGATCTCGGCATCGCTCGCACCCGGCCGGCCGTAGCGGATGTTCTCGCGCGCGCTCGCACCGAACAAAACCGTGTCCTGCGGCACGAGCCCGATCTGCGCGCGGATGTCCTCGGGACGCAAATCCGCGAGGCAGCGCTCGTCGATCGACACGCGTCCGGATTGCGGATCGTAGAAACGCAGCAGGAGCTGGAAGGCGGTACTCTTGCCCGCGCCCGACGGGCCGACGAACGCGATCGTTTCGCCCGGCACGACGTCGAGGCTGAAGTTCGCGAGCGCGGCCGCCTCCGGCCGCGACGGATAATGGAACACCACCTGGTCGAAGCGGATGCGCCCCGCGACCCGTTGCGGCAGGTCGAGCGGATGCGCGGGCGCCTCGATTCGCGGCTGCGCGTGCAGCAATTCGGACAGGCGCTCCATCGCGCCGGCCGCGCGCTGAATCTCGCCCCACATCTCGGTCAGCTGCGCCGCGGAGGTGCCGACGAGGCCCGCGTACAGCAGGAATTGCCCGAGTTCGCCGCCGGTCATGCTGCCCGCGAGCACCGCGTGCGCACCCATCCACAACACCAGGGTGATGCCGCCGAACACCAGCATGATGCCGATCGCCGTCAACAAGGCCCGCACGCGCGTACGCTGAACGGCGGCGGCGAAGCTGTCCTCGACCGCATGCCCGTAGCGCTCGCTCTGCAGTCCCTCGAGCGTGAACGCCTGCACCGTCTGGATCGCGTTCAGCGTCTCGTCGGCGAGCGCGCTGGCATCGGCGATCCGGTCCTGCGACGCACGCGACAGGCCGCGCACGCGCCGGCCGATCAGAATCAGCGGCGCGACGACGATCGGGATCATGATCAAGATCACGCCGGTGAGCTTGGCGCTCGTCAGGGTAAGCATCACGAGCGCGCCGGCGAGGCTCAGCGTCGAACGCAGCACGATCGACAGGTTGACGCCCGCGATCGCTTGCACGAGCGTCGTGTCGGCGGTCAAGCGGGACAGAACCTCGCCGATGCGCGTGGTTTCGTAAAATGCGGGATCCATGCGCACGACGCGCCGGTATACCGCGCTGCGCAAGTCGGCGACGACGCGTTCGCCGAGCCAGGTGACGAGATAAAAGCGCAGCGCCGCGAAAATGCCGTACAGCACCGCCGCCGCGAGGAATCCGAGGAAATACCGATTGATCGTCGTCGCATCCTTGGCCGCGAGTCCATGGTCGATCAATTGGCGCAAAGCCACGGGCAGGGACAGGAGCGCCGCCGAAGCGGCCAACAGCGCGGCCATCGCGGCCGCGAGTATTGCGCGGTAGGGGCGCAAGAAGGGGATCAGTGCGCGCAACGGACTCAAGGATCTTGCGCGCGGTCGGTCGGCTGCGGTCGTCATCGGCTTATGATCCCATAAAGGATCCGGCCGGGTGCGCCGCGCGGCCGGCCGCGCCCCACAACGGGGCCGAAGGCCTGCGCCGCAGCCGCTGGCGTTGTAAATGCACCACGTCAAGCCGATTTGACGCCCGCGACAATTGCGTTTCGCGGCTTAGGGCGCTAGATTCAAACCAGAAGTTCAGCAATCTGCCGATCCGTGGCGGAAAAACCAAACCAAAAATGAGGGTGCATCATGCAAGGACCCAGGCGATTCGACACGTTGCGTCATGACCACGGCGGGCGCAATGCCGTCAGAGCGATCTTGCTCGGCGCCGCCGCGGCGGCCATTACGTTGCCGGGACTCGCGTTCGCCCAAGCGGCACAATCCGGCCAGGCGCAAGCGGATCAATCCCAGGCCGGTCCCTTGCAAGAGATCATCGTCACCGCGACACGCCATGCGGAAAGCCTCAGCAAAGTGCCGATCAGCATCACGGCGCTGACCCAGGCCGCGCTCGACCTGCGCGGGATCAAGGACTTCACCGACGTCGCCAAGTTCACGCCCGGCGTCAGCATCGACAATTCCGGCACGAACAACATCTCGATCCGCGGTATCGCCTCGACCGGCGGCGCCGGCACGACCGGCATCTATCTCGACGACACGCCGATCCAGATGCGCGCGCTCGCATTCAATCCCGACGAAGCGCTGCCGAAGAGCTTCGACGTTCAACGCATCGAGGTGCTGCGCGGGCCCCAAGGCACGCTGTTCGGCGCCGGTTCCGAGGGCGGCACGGTGCGCTACATCACGACGCAGCCGAGCCTGACGAAGAGCAGCATCTACAGCCGCGACGAAATTTCCTACACGCAAGGCGGGGATCCGAGCTACGAAGCGGGCGTGGCGGCCGGCATGCCGGTCATCGACGGCACGCTCGGTGTGCGCGCGACCGTCTGGTATCGGCGCGACGGCGGCTACATCAACCGCATCGACCCGGTGACATTGAACACGGTACAGAACAACTCCAACTACGACGAGACGATGCTACTGCGCCTCGCCGCGGTCTGGGCGATGTCCGACCGTTGGACGATGACGCCGAGCTTCTACTACCAGGACCGGTACCGAAACGATGTCGAGAGCTACTGGCCGCTCTATTCGAATGCGAACCAGGACCGCTACCTCAGCGCCAACCCGACCCAGCGCTCCGCGCCGGACCGGTTCTATCTGCCGGCGCTGAAGATCCAAGGGGATTTCGGCTCGTTTCGCCTGATCTCGGACACCTCGTACTATCACCGCAAGGATAAGACCGGCTACGACGGCACGCTCTATAATCTCGGCTTTTACCAGACTTTCTTCGGCGGTTCGTCGCCGCTGCTCGACGGCGCGGGCCTGCATCTGCCGGCCGGCGCGACCGACTACCGTTCACCGGCGTCGGTCGACAACGGCCAGCAGAACTTCGTCCAGGAGATAAGGCTGCAATCGGCGGATTCGAACTCACCGCTCGTCTGGACGACCGGCCTGTTCTACAGCTCGAACCGTCAGAGCTATCTCGAACAGATCCACGATCCCCTGTTGAACGAATTGACACAGGCCTACGTCGGCGCGGACTACGGCTCGATCTTCTACTACACGGACGTCAACAACAACAACGTCCCCGTCCTCTACGACCCCCGCTTCCCGAACGACTCCTATTTCCTGCAGACGTTCGCGAAGGACGAACAGCTCGCCTGGTACGGCGAAGCGAGCTACAGCTTCACCGACCAGTGGAAGCTGACCGTGGGCGCGCGCTACTCGAAGATGAAGTACTCGTTCAACACGCTGACGGGCGGCCCGCAGCTGTTCCTCCCGCCGCAGACCGGCAGCGGCGACAAGAAGGAAAACGCGTTCACGCCGAAGGTGAGCTTCGCCTACCAGCACGATCCGCATAACCTGTACTACTTCACCTACGCGAAGGGCTTCCGGCCGGGCGGCGCGAACAATCCCGTGCCGTACGCGGCTTGCTCGACGGACTTCACGAATTTCGGCATCACCGCCGCGCCGGCGACCTTCAGCTCCGACTCCGTCAACAGCTACGAATTCGGCGCCAAGAACAACTTCCACAATCGCGTGAAGATCGCGAGCAGCATCTATTACATCAAGTGGAACAACATCCAGCAGACCGTGATCCCGCCGATTTGCCAGATCTCGTTCATCGCGAATTTGGGAACGGCCGTCGCCAAGGGCGCCGACTTTCAGGCCGACATCGCCGTCACCGACAATTTCACGGCGGAACTGTCGGCGGGGTATACCGACGCGCGCTATACCCAAAATTCGCTGTTCGGCACCGGCACCGGCGCGACCCAGATCGTCACCAGCGGCGATGCGATCACCGGCCAGAGCGGCCAGCCGAGCGCGCCGGTCACCGCCTCGATCGGCCTGGAGTATAAATTCAATTTCTTGAATCACGACTCCTTCGTGCGCGCCGACGACGAGTACCAGGGCCGTGCGCGGTGGCTGTCGCCGCAGCAAGACCCGACGTCGCAGCAATACGACTCGGCGAACTACGTGCTGAGTTCGACGAACTTCATCTCGATGCGCGGCGGCATGACATTCGGCGGCTGGCAGATCGCCGCGTTCGTCGACAATCTGGCGGACAACCGCACCATCACCAACTACAATTGGACGATTGACGGCAGCGCGACCTTCCCCGGCAGCTCGCGCCTGCAGCAGCAGTTCACGTACCGGCCGCGCACGGTCGGCCTGACGTTCACCTACCGCGACTGAAACGTTGGGGCGGCGCGCGCGGCTGAAAGCTCAGGCCGCGCGCGTAACCGGCTCGCGCTTGGCGGCGGCGCGCACCGACTCGGCGAGCATGCCGAGCCCCTCTTCGAGCACCGCATCCGGTATCGTCAGCGGCGCGAGCAGACGCACGACATTCGCCGAGACGCCGCATGACAGCAGGATCAGGCCGCGCTTTTCGGCGTGCGCCAGGATCGCGCTCGTCAGTTCAGGATCGGGCTCCTTGGTCTTCTGGTCCTTGACCAATTCGAACGCGATCATCGCGCCCAGTCCGCGCACGTCGCCGATGCAGGCAAGCTCCGCCGCCAAGGCATCGAGCCGCGCGCGCATGCGCGCGCCGACGCCGAGCGCGCGCGCGCACAGCTTCTCCGATTCCATGACATCGAGCACCGCGTGCGCCGCGGCTATGCCGATCGGACTGCCGCCGTAGGTACCGCCGAGTCCGCCCGGATGCGCCGCGTCCATGATCGACGCGCGCCCGGTTACCGCCGACAGCGGGAAGCCGCCCCCCAATCCCTTCGCCATCGTGACGAGGTCCGGCACGACTCCGGCGTGTTCGATCGAGAACATCTTGCCGGTGCGGGCCATGCCGCCTTGCACCTCGTCGGCGATCAGCACGATGCCGTGCTCATCGCAGACACGGCGCAGTGCGCGCAGGAAATCGAACGGCGCCACGTTGAAGCCGCCCTCGCCCTGGACCGGTTCGACGATGAGCGCCGCGACCGATTTCGGGTCGACGTCGCTGTGGAACAATCGGTCCAGGTCCTCGAGCGCATGCTCCGTGGTGACGCCGCGGTACGGCACGGGAAACGCGGCGTGATAAATCTCCGCCGGAAACGGGCCGAAGCCGCGCTTGTACGGCATGACCTTGCCGGTCAGGCCCATCGCGAGCAGCGTGCGCCCGTGAAATCCGCCGGAAAACGCGATGACCGCGGAGCGCTTGGTCGAGATGCGCGCAATCTTGACGGCGTTTTCGACCGCCTCCGCGCCCGACGTCAGAAACAGGGTCTTTTTCGCAAAGTCGCCCGGCGCGAGCGCATTCAAGCGTTCGGCGAGGCGGATATAGGACTCGTACGGCGCCACGTGGAAACAGGTGTGGGTAAACGCCTCGGCCTGCCGCGCGACCGCTTCCATGACGCGCGGATGGCGGTGCCCGGTATTCACGACCGCGATGCCGGCGGCAAAATCGATGAAGCGGCGCCCCTCGACGTCCCAAAGCTCGGAATTTTCGGCTTTGGCGACATAGACGCCCTTGGTCGCGACGCCGCTCGGCACCGCCGCGGCCTGGCGCGCTTTCAGGTCGGATGATTTGCTCATGGATGGCCCCTTCTCCGTGGTACGCAAACGCGCCCGAACGGTATCATTGCGGCCGATGCCGAGCAAACCCACCGAGGCCGATCCGAGATTCCTTGAGCCGCAGAGCGGCATTCTCGCCGTGCGGGTCGTGCGCGCGGGAACGGGACTGCGCGCGCAGGAGGATGATCGCGTCGCCGTTGAAGCGCCGCTCGAAATAATGCTGCACCATCCGGCCTTCGGCGCCGAACCCCTGCCGTTCGGCACGACCATGCGCACCCCGGGCGACGACGAGGCGCTCGCCGCCGGTTTGCTGTTCGGCGAAGCCATGATCGAAGGGCCCGCGGACATCGAGGCGATCGAAACGAGCACGCGGCGCCCGAACGTCGTCAATGTGCGCGTGCGGCCCTCGGCCGCGCTGGAACTCCCGGAAACCGTGCGCCGCTTTTCCGCCGGTTCGGCGTGCGGCGTCTGCGGCACGACCGGCCTCGATGCGGCGATCGCGCGCGCCGCCGCGACGCGCATTGCGCCCGGCTTACCCGCGGACTTGGCGGTGCTGCTTTCGCTGCCGCGGCGGATGCGCGCAGCGCAGTCGAAGTTCGGCGATACCGGCGGCATCCACGCCGCGGCGGCGTTCGACTATTCCGGAGCACTGTTGGGGCTCGCCGAAGACGTCGGCCGGCACAACGCGTTCGACAAGCTGGTGGGTGAAAACCTGCTCGGCGGGCGCTTGCCGCTTGCGGACCGCATCGTGCTGCTGAGCGGACGCGCGAGCTTCGAGCTCGTGCAAAAGGCGCTGCGCGCAGGTGTCTCGGTGCTGGCCGCGATCGGCGCGCCCTCGAGTCTCGCGGTGCACTTGGCCGCGACCTCGGGTTTGACCTTGGTCGGCTTCTTGCGCGACGCTAGCTGCAACATCTATGCGCACGCTGAGCGGCTGCCGCCATCCGCGGGAGCGTAGGCGCGCCGGGCCGCGTACGCGCACCGGCGCGCTATTTCACTTCGTAGCCGCGCGCCGCAAGACACGCGCTCATCGCGCGCAAGTACTCGCTGCGCGCGCGCTCATGTTCCGCGGGAGCCACGCCGCCGCCGGCCTCGGTCGGATCGAATCCGGTTTGCGTCTTCGACCAGCGATGGCATTCATAGCGGTCGGCCGCTTGTTGATCGGCGTTCTGTCCGTTCTTCGGGTAGATGATCAGGTCGTCACTCGCGGCTGCGGGCGGCGCCGACGGCTGTTCCGCCCCCGCCGGCGGATCGACGACGACATAGCCGTTCTGCGCCGGCTCCCAGCTGTAATACACATCGTCGGCGTAATAGTACGGAAAGCCGCCGATCCACACGGTCGAGTAATACGGCGGCAGAACCGAGATCAACAAGCCGATCGGCGGCCGCACGACCGCAAACCCGATGCCGCTCGGCGCGTACCAAATGCCGCCGGAGAAGTAATAGCGGCTGCCGCGATAGAAGTACGGACGATATCCGTCCGGCAATTCACGCCTGACGGTGCCGGAGCGCGGATAATAGCGGCCGTGGTTATAGCGGTTGTCGAGCACGTAGCCGCGGCCGTCGACGATGCGCCCGGGCCGGCCCGCAGGCCCGCGGCCGCCGTGATCGAAGCCGCGCGCCTGGCCGCGCGCCTCGCCGCGCGGCCCCTGGCCATGCTCGGCGGCGCGTGCCGGCGCC